>Ga0247765_1001218_pt1 | contig 13726 bp, 20 predicted proteins | sample UWRJL106311C6_FD_179949 | JGI IMG/M metagenome (GOLD analysis project Ga0247765, IMG submission 179949) | Plant litter microbial communities from Arlington Agricultural Research Station in Wisconsin, United States - UWRJ-L106-311C-6 | ecosystem: Environmental > Terrestrial > Plant litter >... | reverse complement strand
ATTCAAAGTATATATATAGTACTACATGTAGTCCATGTACCTACCTAGGTACCTAGCCTAGTCTATTCTAGTAGCCTGCGCAATGTGGCCTTTTTTCTTCTTTGCACGGACAATCTCCTCTTCTCCATGGGCCCGCTACTACCCTTTGATTCTCGTCCGTCCGTCCGTCTGTCTGTCTGTGTGTGTTTGTGAGTGTGTGCTTAGGTAAGGTAGCTTTGAACTTTACTCTGATCACTCTGGTTACCTGATTTATTTTTCCAGTTGACTGGGTTGGGTTGAATAGGCCCGGGGCAGCGTGACGTGGGCATGTGGGCATGTGGGTTGGGAGAAGGTCTGGCTACCTAGGCTTGAGCCATTTAAGCATCTGGCTTGGTTTGGCTTGGTTTGTTTGTTGGGCTTAGTTTGTTTTAGTTTAGTTTAGTTTGGCTTGGTTGATTCCAACATCCCTTCATCAGTCACCTAGAACATTCAATGCGGAGTCTCACTCAGTCCAACGAGTGACGCGGTGGCGTGACGTTTAATGAAGAGTCAGGGCGGTTATGTCCGACGGGCGCCATACACTATATCCGTTCCTCGGTTAATAAAGGATTCAATAAGTAGGTACCTAGGTACTCGCGGTGCATGTGGGTGATGATGTGTTGGGACATGTCTGATCTAGAACAGCTTGTCGCCGCTTGGAGATATACGTATATGTGCAGCATTGTGGTTAAGGTATTCCCTGGCTGTTGTTCTGGTGCGGAACTCCAGCAACTTTCCATCTTCTGGTCCTGCTAGTGTCTGCTATGCAATGAAAAGCGACCCCCGTGGACATCAAAGAGAAAGAAAGCTGGCCCAGTCCATGTTATCCCGGATGAGAATTCGATGCCCATCCCGGGCTTCGGCCAGATACGCAGTCCTTGACCGCGTTAAATCACGAGATCAGCCGCGGTCGACAGAGGGAGAAAGATCTGAGAAGTCGAAGTCCCAGAACAAAACGGTCAAGAAAATCCCAAATCCCGCCCACCCTCAGCAGTACGAGTTGAAAATCTCCACCGAAAACCTCTCCTCCTCATCCCATATCGCACCCTGGACCCTGTCATTGGTAGCGCACGTCTCCACGATTCTCCTTGCCATCTGCGAAACCTCCGAGCACATAATTTCAATGTTCTGGTCCACATCCTTCGCACACACGAAGATGCCTGCGCCCCACGAACAGCTGACGCGTCCGCATCCCTCGTGACCCCTGTAGATGTCGCAGAGACGAGAGGGTTCGTCGAGGTACCGGAAGCCCTCCTTGCGGAGAGGTTTAACATCCGAGGTTCTTTGGTTTTCCGCCGCCGAAGCGCGACATTGAATCTTGGTGATGCCACGTCAGTTTCCGCGTCAGAGGGCGAGAGAGAACAGAGAGAGGTGAAGAAAGAAACATACCCTTAGGTTAGGGGGGAGAACCCTCAACTCGGTCGCCACAGTCAGGTTGCCGAGGATGACAGCCCCCTCGGGCGTCGGCGATGCCAGTGCGAAGGGGGCAGAGAGGGAGGCGAAAACCAAGGAAAAGATGCCCAGCTGCATATTGACAAGCTTACGGATGCAGATCTCAAAGACTCGAAAGTGGAATCGAGAAAGAAAAGGATGGGAGATGCTGCTGGCAGGTTTGAGGACGAAGAAAGCCCTTGAGCATGTGCGGAGCAACGAGCACAGGTTGAGGGCCGCGTGATCAACGGCCTATGAGCGGTTGACTGATCGCGTGGGGTTAGAAACGAGTAGAAAATGAAGGCAAAGCAGAAAAGGGCCGCAGCAATTTAAATCGGGGGAGAGATGGAGAAGATTGTGGGAGGTGAGAAGGCCATATGGTGGAGGGTATCCCAAGAAAATGCCTCGGAACGCGATAGAACTTATTTCTCCATCAAGGCAAAGTTAATAAGGGGCGCCTTCTGGAGGCTGGATTACGTGGGTACTCGTAGGCCCTGTTTCCAACCCACAGGCTCGAGTCCAGCAAGCCCCAGGACGCCACCCTGCCTGCTGACTCCTCAGGAAGGCGTACTGCTGGTGCTTCTGAAGTGATTGATATGGACCAAAATATTCTTCTTCGAAAGCGACTTGCATCTCGGTTATGAACCAAGCCTCTCCGCTCACGAGTCAGAAGCGCCCCTGTCGCAAACACACGCTTGATGCGGGCCGATGCGGACCATGTACGCAGTGCATAACGGAAGCCAACGCAAGCCCAACAACACAGTCTGGGCCGACAATAGCGGAATACGGGATGGCCACTTGTAAGCCAGGGCACTCATCAGAGTTCGGCGGTGGGGCTATTCTTAGGAAGATACATTCTGCTGTCTTCAAAGACTCTAAGTCTACATAGCCCTAAAAAGGAGACATCCTATCCCTTCTAGATCGGCGCCTCGCCGTGCCTCAAAGTCAAATACAAGTCCTATAACATTGCAATGCGTCATCGACTCACAGATCAATGAGCATGCCGCTCTGACTGACATTCTGGGCATCGCTATTATCCTGAGCCCTATCGCCTACAGCGAAAGAAGGGCTGGGTTTTGTGTTGGCATTTATGAGTGGCGGGGGACCGCTCAGAATATACCCCTCGTCGTCGGAAATATCGAGAAGACAACGAATACGAGACGCGTTTGGTTGCTGAGGCGCCACGCCGTCAGCATACTCGATCCACAGTCGCTGATTAGCCGGAACCATATCGAAGGTGGATTTATCGAGCTGAACAAGCTGGGCTACTTCTCCCGTCGGTCCCGCTGTTGGCACACCATGAGCTGCAACGATGTTGTCTGAACTCGTGCCTGTGGTGTTAGACCAGGGGCCTTCGTCCCCGCGAAGTTCTGATCCTTGAAACTCCCGCACATCTTTCCTACCGCCATCGGTACGGCGCCCTTCCACCAGATTTGTCGGCTGGTAAACTTCCTTGATGATCGGCATTCGGGCGTTCGAAGGCCTTGCTGTTGGGTCTCTCGCACGGGTCGCTGCGTCGCTTAAAGCCCTGTCATGTTCCTTGATGTTTTCGACGAGAGTCTTCCACTTGGTCAGTTTGGGCGTCCCTCTAGAGCTACCTAACGGAGCATTGCTCGGAGCTATCAGGGTCATCTTGTCTTTCTTTCGGCGGTCAATCTCAGCCTGCAGCATTGCACTTGGTTTTCCGCCGCTGGCCTTAAGGAGCATCTGTTCGAGTGAAGGCTCTTCCTCAAAGTTGTGCTCGGTGACAAGGCCATGGTTAGCGGCAAACGTTTTGCAATCGCAAAAGCACTCCTGGCCGCAGTACCTCTGGCACCCGTGGCCACATAAGAGTACCAAAAGACAGGGCTGGCTACACGTGAGCAACTCGTGAGGCGACCTGACGGCATGCGGTCAGCAGGGACTTGCGGATATTGGGTTTTGCTTGCAGTATTGCACTTACGCATGACATCTGAGTGTGCATTTATGCCCACATGGCCGGGTCTCATCGCACTTCCTGTCGCATCCTCCAGCGTTATCCCCCCAATCATTCACACCTCGTATGTACGTGGTACGGTTGTGGTTCTGACATACTAGTGGAAAGCCTCGTTGGCGATCCACGAAACCCTGTTGCGCGAACCCGTCCCAGATTCTGCCCCAAGTCTCAAAAGACCGCACTCCGGCGCGCAGAATGTTTTCTACATTGCCAAAAATGTAAAATCCCCGGCGCGCACGGCTGATCGCGACCACGGCGCGACGCTGGTCCTCCAGGAACCCCACACGAGGGCCGTGATCTGGATGTGGGCTGCGGACTAGCGAGAGGAGTACCACGTCGTTCTCCTCGCCTTGGTACGAATCAACGGTGCAGACCCTGAACATGCATCCAACTAGGGATCCGTGTCTTCTGAGCATGGCGGAGATTAGCTTTCGTTGCCCAGTGTAGAACGTGAGGACCGTGATTCGTTCCGATGGCACGCCATTCGCCACGAGGTAGGCAAAAAATCCGGTGACCATATGACCCTCCTGCTCATTGTACTTGCTGTGATCGGAGTTGGTATCTTCCAGCCAGGTATGGTCAAAGAACCAACAGTTCCGGCCGCCCATGCCTGGGACATCGGGTCGGGTTGTCTTGGAAAGGACGAGTGGATGATCGGTGAGATCAGGGTAGAAAGGACCGAGGATTGTCCGCAGTTCATGCTTCATGCGGCGCTGTACATTAAGCATGGTGAAGGGTACCCCGAGATTGACCATGCGCTGGAATAACGAGGTATTGAGGTTGTAAGGCTCTGAACCCAACCAACGTATGTCGCAGCTTGGCGCCAGCTGCTGGTGGTCCCCAATCAAAACCAGTTGCTTGACGCTGGGATACAGGGCTGAAACGATGTTGGCTTCTCTGGTCTCCGCGGCCTCTTCAATGAGCAATGATCGAGGGCCGAGCTTTGAGAGGAATGCCCTGTACTTTGTGAGACCCGTGGTCGTGCAACCGACAACGTCTGCCATCTCGCTCTCCACCACCGATACATCTCGTTTCTGTCTTAGATCCTTCGACTTTTTGCAGAAATCAGTATATTGCCGCAGGATCTGGACAAATCGGGGTTGAGCCGCTTTCAAGAGCTCGGACTGTAACAACTGGTAGACGGCACCTCTTAACTCCGGTCTGATGGCGAAGAGGTCTTGGGAAGTCAGGAGCGCTCGCCGGGCGACGTTGTGCCAGGACGTCAAGTGGGTGGGTTCCTTTCCGGACCAGACATGGCTCAAAGGAATAAAATGACCCTTGATTCTGTCGTTCTCCTCGTCCTCTTCGGCAATGTGCTGGAGGTCCCCTTCGATTTCGAATTCTTCCAGAAGCGGGTCCTCTTGCTGAGGGTTGGCGGTATAACGGTCGCGAAGGATTCTGGCGGGAATCAGGCTCTCCCCTAGCCACAACGAGAAGACGCCCAGCTTTTGGAAACTGGGGTCCATTTCCATTGAAGAGTCAAAGAGTGACTGATACTGAGTGTCGGTGATAATATCCATTTCTCGAAGAAGTTTAGGATCAAGAAGCCTGTCTCCGAAAATGCGGTCGACCAAGTCCTGAATACTGTCAATTCCCTTGCGGCGAGCTGACTCGTTGGACCTGTATCCGTCACTCGGTTTTCCTGGTCTTCGCATCCTTGCCATATAGATTGATCGCTCTTGCATCTCTTCGGTTGAAGCCCGGCTACCAATCCGGATGACCTTCACGCCGGCTGCCACGCAGCGGGAGAGGAGGCTGTCAAGAGCATGGTTCGTTTGGGAGGCCACGATAACCGGAGGACCGCCAAACCTACGTCGTGTGGCGACCATGATCTTGATCGCCTCAACCGACGTAAAGGTTTTTCCTGTCCCTGGTGGGCCTTGTATGATTGCGAGCTCTTGTGAGAGAATCCGTTCAAGTGCCTGGACCTGAGAGGAGTCGAGAGTCGTGACGTCGTCACCAAGAGAAGGCATTCCGTTCTCAAGAATGTTGTGCGTTCGGAGGAGCTTGACCTGAGAGGCAGGGACTGAAGCGAGATGGGCAATGGGACTCAAGTCCATCACGGGAGACTCTCGTACAAATTCTGCTGGTGTTTCAGTTGTATATACGCCCATGAGGTACTTCATCAGTGGTGAACTAGATTCGATTAGCATCTGAGAACGCATCGGACACGTTCGAGGCGCAGCCTTACCCGTTGTTTAAGATGTCCTGAAGGCCGGCGAGGGCGTGCCGTGATGCTTCAAAATACCCATGACGAGGTTCCACCATGACCATCTCTTCGGACGGGTCCAAGACGGCATCAGCTTCATCAACCCATACAAGGTCAACCAGAGGAGGATCTTGATCCAGACCATCGCGGTATGGGCGTTGAGCAACTGTAGCCACCTTGCATATCGTTTTGAAGCCATCGGCTTTGGTCGTGAGAGCGACGAGCTTGCCGGGCATTAGGCGCTTGGATTGCAGCCAGTTGATTATGAATCGCGACCGCGACGTGGAGAACTCGACCCGGGCAAGAGCACCGATTGTTGCCATTAGATACCCTTTCACTCGTACCTGAAAGAGTCAGCTTTGTCTTCCGAGATCAACGTATCATACTCACATCGGGGTAAACCCAAGTATGATCATCATCCCACATCTCGCGGCGCTCTGTCTGTGCCCTCCGGTAGCTCTCAACCGAGAAGCGAAGTCCTTCAGTACCCTCACATCGCAAGATCCTGTATTGTGCTTCGAGATAGTCCTCTTGGCAGTCCCATGGCTGGTCGATGGGATTGTGTGGAAGCTTTTCAGGGTCACCGGTTGCCATGATCTCCCCCGAGCCTGGCAACTCGGGCATTTGTTGCCAGAAGGCCTGGGGGGCAGAATTGGGAACGGCGGCGGCGCTCACGGGCTCGATTCGAGAGTTGGGTTCCATGGCTAGGATACGGTTTGGGGATCGAACTATGCACGATGGCGCGCAGTGAGCTTGGAGGTCTTTGAAACGACACTCGACAGGTGAAGACGAACGGCGCCACCGATTTAGTGAGTGGTGTTCGTCGCGGTGTTAAAAATCGATCTTTCAACAGGATTGTAACCGCCAGAGAGGTGGCGAGACCAGCTCTCGAGATGGCGTGGCTGCTTGTGTTTGGGCTTCAGGACCCATGGGCCAGCTGAGAAAGTGGGAGAGAAAGAGGGGACCAGTGGATATTGAGCTGTCATGAACAAGGACTGGGGGGTTAGGGAGGAAGAGGCGGGAGAAATGATGGAGGGCAAGCGCAATTTATCAAACCGGGAAGGCGCATATCAAGCTGAGCAGACAACGCATTGCACAACATGTCGAATGTTTGCGAGATCAAACAACATAAGCGCAACTGCTTGTTCAAAAGACACAGTTTGTTATTCATGCTCTGGGGGCTCTCCGTTGGGCCATAAGCTGCGGCAGGACGAGCGTTGGACAAGTTCACCAGGGCCAAAGGCGATTTCACGCCCGGAAGGCTGGATTGTTCCTTCAATTTGAGGATCTTGATTGGACAGATCGGGATGCTCACACTAGAGCCGAAGGGGCGCGAGACGGTGAGGAAGGGGACAATCACAGGGTAAAACGCCATTCTTCATATCTGCAACTAGTTTGCCATCTGGTGACCTTTTCGGCAGTGTGTGTTAAAAAAGTATCCAAATCCCATACAGGGAGTTCAACCTGAGTCATTGCGCGAATTTTAGTCTTTTTTTTTTATCAAATCTGAAGTTGCAAGAACTTTATCATGTAACATGTTCCATACAACCAAGATGATCTAGGTCAGAGCTATCACGTGACCATACTGGTGACCGCGCGGGGTGGTGCGCCAAGGCACAACCCTCCATCCACGACCGTTGCCGACAGGGGTCTCAGGATCCATCAACCCAAAATGGGTGTCTCGGCCCGATCTTCATCAAGCGGCGGATCTTCCAGCATGAAGCGCAAGCAAGATGATGACGATGCAGCGGAACCCTATTATCGGGGCGGGAATTCCTCTGCGACATCCCCATTCAAGAAATACAAGGGCAAGGCGCCCGATGGCGAAAAGCGCCTGAGAAGGTTCACTAAACCTTTTGCTGTCACAAACCTCCCGTCACAGTCCCGCTAACAGGCAGTTTCTAGGTTCCGTCCAAAAGCCCCGCAGAGCTTCGAGGAAGTCTACAACCGCGCGACGACCCAACGCTTCTATGTCCTCTCGCGCGTCCGCGGGGGCACGTCCTCCGTGCCCGAGGAGACAGTTGAGATGACGGGATCGACAGGCAATATCTACACTGTAGTGATCGCGCAGCAGCCCGTCTGCAACTGTCCCCAGGGCATGGAGGGCAACCAGTGTAAGCATATCATTTATGTGATGGCCCGCGTGCTCCGCGCCAAGTACGAATATGTCTACCAATTGGCGCTGCTGAGCTCGGAGCTCCGCGACATCTTCCACCAGGCCCCCCCGATTGAAGACGACGAAGCGGATCCTGGCGGCGGCGACAAGAAGCGAAAGCCCATCGATGGCGACTGTCCCATCTGTTTCAACGAGATGGAAACCCAGGGCGAGGCCCTCGTGTGGTGCAAGGCAGCGTGTGGACAGAATATCCATAAGCAGTGCTTCGAGATGTGGGCGGCGACGAAGCGACAGCTAGCTCACGGCGGTGCTGCCAATATTACTTGTCCGTATTGTCGCAGCGTTTGGGAGGGCGACGAGGACATGGTCAAGAAGATTAAGAACACAGGAATTCGGGGGGCAGAGGGCTATGTCAACATTGCTGACCAACTTGGGATCAGCACAGACCGAGGTAAGTAGCCCTCTTCCGCCCGGTCTGAACTGTCGCTGACTTTCCTCAGATCACAGCAGTTATTCTCGGTGGTGGTTGGGACATCCGAACTCCTACCGGCGGCGGTGGTAATGACGATTTTCGGGGAACATTTGGAGGGTCCGACAGGTATTACAGATTTGTAGTAGGAATGGTCTATGTGCTAGGCGTCTGGGAAGTTATTGATACCCGTATTGCTATTATATCTTGACTCATTTTCATCGACGGAGGGCAGTTTGATCAACCTGTTGCATCGCATCTAGGCTGCCAATACCGTGTTCCTCTCAGCTAGCAATACATGTTGATCTCCCTTTTAAAAAAAAGTGTCATCACCCGGTCCGATCCCTTGCCTGTCTTGCCTTGTAGACGCTCCGAACGACACACCGACAGGGCCCAGTACAGACCAGTATCCATGCTCATCCCGCAGTATCGCCTCTCTGTTCATCTGCTCCCTCGCCTGTCCTGCGACCGCTCTAAACGATACACTGACCTGGCTCAGTACAAACGGCGCGGAGGCGACATGGTCGACTTGATGACGAGGCTGCCCACATTCTGCCATCCCTTCTTGAGCAGCGACACGAGATAATTGATGGCCAACATCAAGTTCGCCACCAGCTCATCGGCCGTCATGCTGACGTTACCAATCGCCACGGCGAGAGTCAGCACCTTTTTGAGCTGGAACTTGATGGTTGACTTGACGTCTTGAAGCTTGGCGAGGAAATCCTCTCGTGGGGACAACGCAGTGGGGTATTTTCCGGCTGTTTTATTGTTGGCAGGAGCATCATTCGTTAGTTATTCACCTCCCCGCGAAAAAAGGGGAAGAAAATGAAGAAGGAATGGAGAGGAGGGACGAGGGGGAAAAGGGGGGGACGCAAACCTCTCGACAAACCCGGTCCCAAAACCCGCGGGATCTGCCGAATCACCGACTCGGACGCCACAAATGCATCATATTTTCTCGCCAGCTTCTTGACCAGCTTCTTGTTTCGATTCAGCTTGCGTAGATCGTCCACCGACATTCCGTCAACAACGGAATTAACGCCGTCGTGTCGATGTTGATGCTGATGCTGATGCTCCCGCGTGCGATCCAAATCATGCTGATCGCCGAGCAGACAGACACGCATATGCGGACGGGGTGCGGACGGCAAGCGCACCGCGCCTGAGAAACGCTTGTCCCGCTGAGCGTCGTATCCACAAAGAGTGACTTGGAGCTCGACTGTCTCGAGAAAGTTGCGAGGAAAAGTGACGGTGGCGTGGTGGAGGAGGGTGGAAACCTGTGTGCGAACGCCAGCGACGGTGATCTGGGCCTTGGAGGTGGCCATGATCAATTTGTCTTCCTAGGATCTTCTAACGAAAATCTTTCGGTGAGGCTTTGTTTTCGCGTTTGGGTTTGGGTGGAGAGGAGAGGAGGACTTGTAAAAGGAGGTGAAGAAGAAGAGAAGAAAAGGAGAGAAGGGAAGGGGAGGGGATGGTTTTATAGCCTGACCATGGGAAATATTAAGGTTTAAATCGGCTGGTCGTCGGCTACGCCTTGGTTCCTAGTCACATAGAACAGTCAGTCATCAATAGACTTTAGCTTTGAGGATGCTCGGCGCTACAAATAAAAAAAAAAAGTCAAATCGGTGGGGGGAAACTTGAGGTGAGCCACGCCCGCGCCGCCACCAGCATGAGAGGCAGATTGATGAAGATGGTGATAGTCAACCCACGCAACGCCACTCACCTGTGTTGTATTGTAGCATACCTCGCCGACCTTTCCTAGTATGTAGAATTGCCTCCCAGACTCGATTGTTGCTCGCGTCATCGCAGACGCCGAAGATAGAAGCCCATAATGTCTAGCATCCATATCACTCCCCGGGGTGCGACTCCAACAATGGCAACCCAGCTTGTCAGATTTTGTCGAGCACGCCGAAATACCAATGAATCTGCTGCGTCAAAGTTTACCAAACCGAAGCCTTGCTCTGGTTGAGGCTTCAATATTGCTGACCAGTGAAGGGGAACGCCTGCTGAGTAACGACCGAAGGGGTTGAGTTTGTGGCTGTCAATATCCTGCAGTTTGGGGTCGACAGCACACTTTGCGACGTAGGAAGATGACTCTTCTCTCCTCGGTCGGACAGGACAAAAGGTGAGTCGACGGCATCGGGGGCGTCTTGGACCGCGGGAAGCTAGTGGAAAGAGACCATCAGCCTCTGGGGGTCTGTTGACAGCGATTGCACTTCATATGCGAACTGCAAATTTTCGACAACGAGGCAATATGCTCACCCCGAGATAACTATATATATTCTAACCGTGCAAGCCTCTTTTGCCTTCCTATGGACCATGCTTGTGCTTCCCTTTAGTTACCTACGGAAAACATTTTCCTTCCAGACACCAACATGAACTCGCTTGCTTGTGTTTCCCTCCTAACGCCAGGCTCTCCGCCCCTGGAACAACTACCAGGCCCGTACGCAAACATGGACGGGAAAAACATCAGGCTTCTTCCGCCGGCCAGAGAAACCACACTCCCACCACCACCGCCTTCAACACCGAAGCGACCCACAACGAACCAGCTACGCCAAAATCAGTATGCGAGATCCTGCCTCCAAGAAACGCGCCCAGCAACAAGAAAAGCGGCGCCCCGACCCGTTGATTCCGCTCGACATTGCGCAGAGAAAACAGTTCTGCATCCGAGAATAAATCGCAGTAGATACTCGTCAGCACCACGCTCGTCAGCGCATTGTACTTGAGCGCACGGCTGGCAACCGCCTGTCCGCAGCTCTGAAAGGCGACGAGTCCAATGGGAACGAGGACATGCCAGCCAATCTCCTCCTTGTCCTTGGGCTGGCCTGTAGCGGTGACAATGGCGGCGGCCGTAGCGGTGAGCACAACCTGTGTGGTGAACGAGGCGCACAGCACCCAGCGGCGCTTGGGGGAGAAGAAACGGTGGAAGCGGCTGAAGAGGAAAGAGCCTGCGCAGAAGGAAAGCAGTGACACGCCGGACTTGATCCAGCGGGTGGATTCTTCCGGATGAGCGAGGCCGAGGCCGATGTACACAGTGTTTCCTGTCTGCATGGACACGAAGGAGCCCCAGACGGAGATGGACGAGCTGTCAAGGAGACCGGTGATGAGGTAGCAGAGGATGAGAACGACATCAGCCCAGGCGCGGTTGATGTCGGTCGTCATGTGCTTGCGCCATCGCGAGGGGAGGGAGTGTGGTTTGGGATTGCTTAGACCATGGTTCTGGTTGAGAAGCGGCGTTTCCTCGTCAGCTCGTCCGTCGTGGGCGGGAGACATGGTGTTTTGGGAGATGCAATCGGGTCGAACCGAACACGAATCCGAAACCGGGAAACTTGAGGAGCGGGGGGCAATGTCGTCTATAAAAAACCCAAACTCGTCCTCAATGCCAAACCCAAGACCGAGATGCCGTAACAGACAGACGTTGCGACGAGCACCGGATGTCGCAAGGGAGCTCCATCGAGGTGGGGGTTATTAACCCACCTGAGTGCCGAGACACACCTTCTTTAATAGGCCCGCTCTTTGCGTCTGACGATACACAAAAGGAAGTGAGGGAAGGGGAGGTGCATCCAATCCCCGACCAGGGCGATGATGTCATTGGCTCCGGTGCTGCAGCTTGCACCCGCGGGCCTTTCTGATCGACGCTGTCACTGGCCGTTACTCAGCGCCATGCGGTGCCTGGAAGGGGACGTGCCCGCCCACAACCCCAATTCCAGGGGTAGAAACCGTGCTCGCTGTGAAGCCCCATTCTGCGCTGTCCGCTCGGAGATGCCCCGGGGTAATATTCCCAAGAGGAATGACCACGGCAGACGGACTCGGGCATCGCTCGGCATGATTCCTCTGCGACAAGAGCTCCAATGAGATGTGCTCTTTGTCGACGCACCCCATTACTAAGGAAGCGTCATGGCGACGTGGGAATTTTCCCATCGAGGTTTGCTCAGGTAGGGACGTATAAATAGGTTGCATGCACTGCCGGGACAGTTGAGCTCACTTTACTCTCTTGTCAACCCCGCCCTCTGACCCCTGAATCCCGTCCCAATTGCCAAGTTCCCCGTGGCCAAGATGCACATTCCCGGCGCCGCCCTCCTGTTTGCGGCCGCTATCGGCGAACTTGCGCTGGCCGTCCCTGTTCAGGACAGCCCGCGCCAGCGATTGCTTGATGGCAAGCCCCTGCCGTCCAAGTTTTACAAGAAGCCCAAGAACCCGTACACACCCGGATTCCGGGACCCACTCGACAGCGCCGTTGACTCTGTCGGGAGGAAATTGGACCCATTGCCGTTCCGCAACGGTCTTGGCCAGTCGGTGCTGGGCCCGTGGAACCCGGAGCGAGCCCGCCAGAATCCGGATCTGGTGCGACCGCCAAGCACCGACCACGGTGATGTGCCGAATCTGCGATGGAGTTTTGTCGACTCGCATATCCGCATTGAGGAGGGCGGATGGACACGGCAGACAACAATCCGTGAAATGGGCGCCAGCAGCCAATTGGCCGGCGTCAACATGCGTCTCGGACCCGGCGTGATCCGCGAGCTGCATTGGCACAAGGAGGCCGAGTGGGCATATGTACTCGACGGAACGGTGCGCGTGACAGCGCTCGACTACGAGGGCGGCAGCTTCATCGACGATGTCGGCAAGGGTGATCTCTGGTACTTCCCCAGTGGCGTCCCTCACTCCCTGCAAGGGCTGGGCGAAAACGGCACCGAGTTCCTCCTCATCTTCGACGACGGTCACTTCTCCGAGGAGTCCACCTTCCTCCTGACCGACTGGCTCCAGCGCACGCCCCGGTCCGTCCTCTCGGAAAACTTCCATCTCCCGCCCGAGGTCTTTGACCACATTCCGGAGAAGGAAAAGTACATCTTCCAGGGCTCAGTCCCCAAATCCATTGACGAGGAGCAGCCCAAGGGCAAGTACTTTAAAAAATCCAAGCAAAAGTTCACGCACAAGATGCTCGCGCAGACCCCGCACAAGACGTCGGGCGGCGAGGTCCGCATCACCGACTCGCGCAATTTCCCCATTTCCAAAACTGTCGCCGCCGCCCATGTTGTCATCCAACCCGGTGCTCTCCGGGAGATGCACTGGCACCCCAACGCCGACGAATGGTCCTTTTTTATCCGGGGCCGCGCGCGAGTCACGGTGTTCGCCTCGTCCGGCACCGCACGCACATTCAACTACGTTCCAGGGGATGTAGGCATTGTTCCCGCCAACATGGGCCACTTTGTCGAGAATATTGGCGACGAGCCGCTCGAGATGCTGGAGATTTTCCGCGCCGACGAGTTTCGTGACTTTTCCCTGTTCCAGTGGCTGGGGGAGACGCCGCAGCGCATGGTGGTGGATACGCTTTTTAGCAATGACAAGGAGGCCGGGGAGCGGTTCATTAAAGAAATCAAGGATGCGAAGAAGGATGAAGTGACCAAGTTTGCGGATGATTCGGAGGAAGAGGAGGAGGCAGACAGGGTGGATCTTAGGAGATAAAAAAAAAAAAGGGGAAGAAGGGGGGGGGGACGACGGGGGGGGGAAACCGAG
>Ga0247765_1001216_pt1 | contig 13759 bp, 10 predicted proteins | sample UWRJL106311C6_FD_179949 | JGI IMG/M metagenome (GOLD analysis project Ga0247765, IMG submission 179949) | Plant litter microbial communities from Arlington Agricultural Research Station in Wisconsin, United States - UWRJ-L106-311C-6 | ecosystem: Environmental > Terrestrial > Plant litter >... | reverse complement strand
AAGAGAAAGAAAAAAAGCGGCGGGGCGGGAGGCGAGGGCGGGGCCGGGGGGGGGGGGGGGGGGGGGTTTGCCGCAGGGGTCCCCGTTCTCACCGGTCGTCTTTGTGCTCTTCCTTGTTCCCCCTCTTCGGCGGACGCGATTCGGGTACGTGGACGACGTGGCTGTCTTCTGCAGCAGCCGGCACCTCCGGCAGGCCGACCAGTCGTGTGGGCCGTCGAAGAGGCCAACGCGTGCATCAACTCTAGCTCAAGGAGAACGGGGTCCCGGTGAACCCGTAGAAGACGGAAGTCCTCAGCCTAGCGGTGGGGTACACAGCGGACCCAACGCCGGTAGTCCTTGCAGACCGCCACCAGCCCAGGCACAAGCAAGATCGCCAGGGCATGCGGCACCGCAACAGTCATGTACGCGGCCGTGCTCCGGGAGGCCGGCGTACCACCCACCTCGGTGTGGATGAAGCTGAACAATGAGCGAGCAAAGGCCCGGTGGGTCACCCTGCCAAAGGAACACCCCGTGGTCGAAGGGCTTACCCCAGCCTCACCCCCCGCCCAGAGCCCCCAGATACCTCGGAGGCACACCCACACGGCTATAACAGAGGGCCGAGGTCTCAAACACCCCACACAGACCGGTTTGGCTTGCTAAGCTCACCCTAGGCAGAGAGAGATCACTGGGGGCAAGCAAACCACTGCCCTGGAACACAACGAAATGGTGCGGCTCACCCCTCTCATCACCGGCCGCGATTCAGTCTTTCAAGGATTTCCAAGACCTGGTCCTCAGCGGCATGCACGGTGCCTTGCGGAATCCCCATCAGCACCCAACCCCCCCACGACCGCTCGTTCGTCCTCGGGGGCATCAAATTCTAACAAAGGTAGTATGGGAGCGACAGTTCCCCCCGTCCGAATTATCAGCAATCCCCAAACGAGCCTTACCACGAGCTCTTTTTCAAGACACTAATCGCATGGCCTGCCACCAAATGTTGCCCTCATCGTGGATGCTGGCTTTCCAAACGAGCACAAGGGGCGCCATCCTGGGTTTCCAACTTGACAAAACTACCTACCAAACAGCAAACTCATGGCTCACTCAAAAAACGCATCACCGGCCGTTAGCGATACTCCTCTGCCCTTAGATTACGTAAAAAATAAAAATAAAATAAAAAAACGAACCGCGTTGCACAGCCCCAGTTACTGTTGTGGAACAAAAAGCTCACCCTGTTTGGACAACCAGAAGGGCCGAGTCAGTCACAAGTAAGGTACCTTGCTAAGACCAGCCGACCAACCAACTAACCAACCAACCAACCCCCAACTCTTCGCAGCACCCTATCCGTCCAAGCCCTCTTCTTCCACTGGGCGCAGCAGCACGGGACTTTGTACACAGAGTCCAACTTTCGCTTCCTCTTCAACGTGTTACATGCATGATGGCTCGCTAGGGGGGACGAGAAAGATGGAGAGGTATCCTTATTCCCACGCGCAAGAATGATATCATACAGCGACGAAGGCTCGCAATTTCACAACATGTATGCAGCCTCCTCGTCCTTGAAAAATCGACAGGAGGAATTTCGCAATTCGGCCGAATTTGCGTTATGACAATATCAAGAACGTCAAAGGGCGCTTGCGAACTTTTGGTCAAGAGATGATCAACGAGATTCAGGAACAGAAGCGGATCATGTTTTGGGGAGTGGGGTTAAGAAAAAAGGAGTGGGTAAAGGTCACCTCTTATTTAGGCTTGAAAGAGACGACGCCCTATGGACATGCTTGGTACGTCAACTACATATATATATAGGTTAGTCAACTTATTCTTATTTTGATTGCAAATTGGCTGTTAATAATACAGTAACGTACATGATAAGCGAGTCGCGCGGACAAGCGAGTCGCGCGTTTTCCACTACTATATTACAATTATCCTCAATTGCACAACCATAATACTAGGAAATAACTATAACTGAATCGGAAATAGATGAATCAGACGATTCTGCAGCCTCCTTGCACGTACGTGTATTATGGCCAGGCTTGCCGCACATACCACAGCACCGAATCTTCGTACGAGACCCCCCTGTACTACTACCATTTTGTCGTGTTTCCTGGACCAGCTGCTCACCTACAGCCTTCTGATCCAGTAGATCCTGTGCCTTTTGTATAGTAAGTGACTCTCCAAGCCGCATACGTGTTTTTTTGGCTTTCTGTTGCTTACTAAGCTCCTTATTGGCCCTTCGTAGTGCTGAGACCTCCGTACGTAGAAGGGCTACCTCGTGCATAACAGCTATCGTACCTTTAGCCAGTCGATCCACGGCAGTTAGTATTGAGGTTGGAGAGCTACCCTGATGGTTGGAAATTCGAGTTTTGATAAATACTAACTGCGAGGTAGCCTCTCGAGGGTTGTGTGGCGTTTGGGAAACCCAAGGTAGTACTGTACCTGGGCTTGAGGCTGGGGGTATTGGGGTCCGAATGCGCATATTCAGCTTGGATATTACCCTCTCTAGGTCGTACGGTATAAGGCCGGCTCCGGTAAAACCCCCCTAAATATTCTTTTCTATGATCGAAGCAAAAAACGCCTTTTTAAACGTATAGAGAAATTCCAACTTGCTAATGTATGTAATATTTATCCGCATCAACTGCTCAATTTAACGGCTGTACGCCTTCTTCAACAGCCCAAAATAACCAACATCCAATGGCTGAAGTAGGTGCGAGGAGTGCGGAGGTATACAGAGTGTGATAATGTTGTGCTTTTAGTAGTAGGTCTCGAATTCTTCGGAGTAGTGGCTATTGTGGCCGTCAAGGATGAGCAGCCGATATTTGCCCTTTGTACGAGATGTTGTGTAGAAATCGAAGTGCCAAATCCAATTTATGCCTTTCTCGTTAATAGTCTACCCGTTATTAGTTGTTGCAATGCGCTAGGAGGCAGGAAGGTTGTACTTTTAATACTAGTTGGTGAGGTGGTACTGCCTAGCTAAGATAATAAATGGCGGGATGGCCCAACCTAAAGCGTTCACCCCTTAAATGACTGTTGCCTACTTTCGGTTGCTAGGTTGGGCCTGTTTGGCCCTACTACGGCCGTTAGAGGTGGTAACTATTATAGTGGCGATGATAATGCCTATTATGAAGCCGGTTTCGTTAAAGTTATACGAATCGTCGTTGAGGATACTGTATTTAACTTTAACGTTATATACAAGGGTAAACCACTCGCGAATAATTGTTGGATCTTCGTATTTAGCTTTTTAATAGTTGTATTTACGCGTAAAATGCGTTCGAAGTTCTGGTTGGCGCTTAACGAAGTTGTGAGCTTATTGTACGCTAATAGGCGGCGCGTTGCGTTCGCGTAGCAATTGGTTGGCTATATCTTCTACGTACGAAAGCTGAGGATGGAATACGCGTGTATATAGCTTAATTATGTATTGAATAATCGTTTTCTCTTCCAGATCCGTAAGCTTGCGCGAATTAGCTGGTATATTGCGTCGTGTAAGCCGACCGTTGCGTTAGTCGCGAAGAGTTGAAGGTGGGATGTTATAATAGCGACTTGCAGCTGCGATGCTAAGTTTCTTATTATTTTCGATAGTTTGAAGAGTAAGAAGGATTTTAACCTCTTTGGAAGGATTTTCCATTGCTGGTTGTGGTGGAATTTGCTGTAGGGATGGGAAGTGCGTGTTATGTCAAAAAACGCGCGACTCGCTTGTCCGCGCGACTCGCTTATCATGTACGTTAAGGCTTTTAATATATATACAGTGGGGGCATCGTTTATTTACTGAACACCTTTTTCAAAAGGACAATAGGCGACAGAAAATTTAGAATCCGTAGTCTAAGTGTGGAGAGGATTTTATCGTCTGTTTATCTAGTAAACGTCTCTATAGAATAAAGACTTGCAAGCATAAAAATATTAAAAATTAGTAGCACACCAAGGTCAGTAGTACAGCACCTATAGTTGTCGTCAGGCTTGCAGTGCAGTGCCTGGACGTTCAGGGGCAAGTAGGTAACGTGTAATATTGAGTGGCACCTCGGCATCGGCATTAGATAATTTCCCTAGGTATATATATAATGGAGGTTGAAGTACATGTGAGGTTGTACTACCATTCCAAAGTATGCATCCAGCCCATTTACCGTCAAGGAAAGTTCACTAAAGGGGTGTGACTTTAAAAGGATAGATGCGCTTGTCCCTATCATTGCTGACAGTAGGATCTCCAAACGGCATCAAAGCACCATATCTTTCTATGCCACTAATTATAGTGATACCAAGCGTAAAGGCTGAGTGGAAGGAGCGGTTCGCGCATTCCATCTGGTAGCTTCTTAGAGAACATATCTGGGCCGGTCGTATGAAGTAGGGGCGTACCTGATCGCAGAGGCAGCGCAAAGTGTCGTAGCTGGAGACGAAAGCCTCCATGGTATCGTCATGCTCTTGTATGTTTAGCTCCGGCAGTGTGTGATGCAAGCCAAAGGGGGCGATCTCAGTGGTAAGCCAACACCCACATGCTGTGGATTCACTCAAAACCCCGTCGAGAGGAAGAAAACCACATCAAAGTAGCGGTGAAGAGCACTACAAGAACTCCCAACCCCCTGGATAAATCTTTGTTTCCGGCCGAGCCAGAATCCTGCGGGATATCCGCACGGCCCTAAAGACGACGACAAGAAGGAAGGTTAGCTGTGTGCAGTTCATGAGTCTCTCTGTAGGGGCGACAAGGGGAAGCAAAATTCGTCATGTTATTTTCCAAGAAGAGAAATGCTATAGGTGTACTCACCTTCGCGACATTCTTCCCCCAAAGCAGGACGGCTACAGGAGTCCCAACTGTTCCCTTCAAAGGCTGCGCCGTCAGAGCCAACGTCTCCCTCGGCCACAGCGTGACGTAATTATCCGACCAAGTCAGTGGCAGAACTTCCTGCCCGTGAGCATCGACCAAGCTAAGACTGATGAAGAATGCTGGAGCGGTTGTCAAATTCTCCAGCGTCACCACTGCCCTTCTCTGGGGTGTCTCCCCGTCCGCCGCTGGCATGTTATCACCCTCCCAAGCGACTTTCACATCCACAGTCGCCGACGGAAGTTCATTAAGCTTTGTAAAGCCACTAAACTCTGCGACGGGTGTGTGGCGCCAATCTGACTTGTCCCAGGCTAGCTTGTCAGTTGTCCCCGGAGACAGCCAGTACACATTCCTACTCAGCACCGTGTCCCCGTCGGCCAAGACTAGCTTCAAAAATACCAACTTCTCATCCCCATGAGCTTTAAGCACTGAGGATAATGACCTGATATTTTTGCTTGAGTTCGGACTGGTGGACACGTCGAAAGTGTCGCCGTGTAGCACCTTGCCGGCTGTATCGATTATCTGCAGGTCAACCCGGCGGCTGCCCGATCGGCCAAGGGACCGGTTGGTTAACCATACAGTCTGGCGCACATAGTCGTACGCAACATGTTCGACCTGACTCCCCTTTTTTGCGCCGAAATAGTTTCCGGAGGGGCGCATATAATAGTCCCACAAGTTCCAATGCAACTTGGGGAGCGCCCCAGTTAGCATCCAGTAGATAAGCCCCGTGGCAGGCCGTTTGGGGTTGCTCCACATGGACGCGTATGCCTCGAACTGCGCGCGCGTGACTTCGTAGTCGGACATTTGCGCCTTCTGAACGTAGTCTTCAAGCGAGATGGGGGCGCCGTAGCGACGCCAAAGCCCGCGGTTGAAGATGGTGCGGTTGCGAAAGGAAGAGGCATCGGACCCCATATGGAACCGTATATTTTTGTCGGGCTCCGTCCATAGGTCTTGGAGATCTGAGTGCGACAAGAACTTAACAAGGGACGGAAGGTCTGGCGTGCCCCCGCCGGCCGACAGCTCTGAGCCAAAGCCGGCAGCAGAGCCGTAGAGGCCCTCGTCACAGTCCCACCAGTACGAGGGAGGCACCCAATCATAAGGGCCTTCCATCCGGAGACCACTAGGGCCAAGCCCGGATTCCGCGTCGGCGCCACGTGAGGAGGCTGAGACGGTGATGGGATTTTGCCAGTCCACAGTCTTGAAACCCTCCACATACAGCGAGGTGGCTTTCGGGTCCGGCCAGTAGTCGCTGCCAATAAGGTAGGTCAGCACGCTTGGGTGCGTCTGCATCATGGACGCCTCGTGGCGCATGCTCGCGTTCGCGATCACGTAGTCGTCGTCGCTCCACGTGGGGGTTAGAGACAATGCGTCTTTCACAGGATTGTAGCTCCATGCCTCCCACTTGTCGCAGCACTCCCACCCGGGCATAACCATGATACCCATGCGGTCGGTTATCTCGTACAACTCGGGATGCTCATTCTTGCCTTCGAGGCGAATGGTGTTGAGACCAAGATCAAGGAGATACTGCAGCTCTCGCTGGAGCTTGACGGCGTCAAATCGAAGATAGAGATCCGGGGCATATCCACCGCCCAGGACTTGAAAGGGATTGCCGTTGATGTAGAACGTGGTATCACCGAAGGATGTGCTCCGATTAGAAGAGACAGTGCGAAAGCCGAATGTCGCCGCGGCGGAGTCAGAAACCTCTCCATCCGCAACGGTAACGACGGTTACGTTGGCGGCGTAGAGCGGCTGGTCGCCCCACTGCCTTGGCCACCAGATAGCGGGAGAATCGACCGTGCCGCCGAGGACTATATCAGTTGTGGACGAGGGACCGAGGGTGTATGTCTTCTTCCACGATACCGCCTGGCCACTGCCAGAGATAGGAGACACGACAGCGGATGCGCTGATGGTCACAGACACATTTTCAAGGTTCCGTGCCGTGGCCTTAAGTGTCACGGATGCAGGGCCGCTGCCGACTGGAGTTCCCAGCTGTGTGACTACACGAAGCGTTCCCAGCTCCACCGGCCCCGTTTGCTTGAGCTCCACGGGCCGCCACACGCCAGTGCCGTGGTCAGCCGGCGCGTTGTTCCAGTCAGCCCAACCGACGGCGAGGTCGAGATGGTACGACGTAGGATAGACACACACAACCAACGCGTTACGCTCTGACAAGATGTCGGTAATCTCGTATCGCCGACCAGCGTACGCACCCGCCTGGACAGATTTGTCAGCGACGTGGTTGCCGTTCAGATAGATGTCGGCACGCGAGCTGATGCCGTGCGTGATAAGAAAGTAATGCTTTCCTCCGTGTCGCCCAGGTTCGAGGTCGAATTCGGCACGGTACAGCCACGCAACTTCAAATTGGCCCCCGGCGAGCTGCTTCAGATTGTCTGAAAAGAACAAGTCGGTGGCGTTGTAGACACCGCTGTCGATTAGGCAGCCCACAAGCGTGCAGAAAGGGTGATCAACGTGATACCACGATGTAGCGTCAATGCGTCCGACCCGAGATACAGACGCCAAATCGCTCCCCGTCTTCTCAGTCGACTGCAGGTCCCAAGAAGGAATGGCGACGGTTTGGCCATTCGCCCGAACCAGCGATGCCGCGCCGGCACCAATCGCCGCTGCGCACAGCAACAGCGTGTGGGCAGATGAGAGTGGGATATGGCGCATCATACATCTGTCGCTGATGAGGCGCTCATCGGGTTTATATGGAGAGTGGGACGACTGCAGGTGTTGCCATGATCAAAGGACGCGAGTGGGCTTCTCCACATTGCGAAAGTGGTTGGTGGTGAGAGTTTCAGTGGTGCCAAGCGAACTTGATGTCATCAGAGGTGGAGGAACAAGCTTGGTTTTCCCAAAGTTAAAGTCACGTGAACCAACCCTCGGCACACGACCTGACAAAATCCCAATAACTATTAGAACCGATTGAAAGTTGCCGCGCTCACGGCCCGGGCCCAACCACGCGTCGTACGAAAATAAGAGGTGGGAGGATAGTCTTCGGCGACGATGGACGGATAACCTGACCTGGAAAAAATGTTAAGTTACAGAGACCCAGCCCAGTGCACTCCTGCTGGGGGCCCAATGGCCCTGTTTCGGGGTAGACAGTCACCCCACCTGTGATGCCGACCGTATAATTCACTGTTCTCTTCCTTGAGGTTCAAGGCTGTCTGAATGTCTTGATGAGCTACAGCTCCGATAGCTGCATGCAGAGGTTTACCGAGGGGCAGAAGGTGAGGATGTGGACAATTTACGACAAGTATCGGAAGGGGGAGACGAGAGGGTAGTGGGGGCCGCTTGTGTCAGTTTGGGGAGTGTTGGGGTGGGGGGGGGGGGGCGGGCCTGCATCGAGAACCGGGTGCGTACCTAGATAAGCCAAGGAGGCAGGTATGTAGACAGACAACTAAAGTCGTCGTCCTTCGTGGGGTTAGCGCCTGGGAGGCTTAGCGAACCGCGTGTTTTTTTTCTTGCTTCAAATTCTAGACAGCAGGGTATACTATGATTCTGCATACATGCACCACGATTCAATACCCCAATACCGTCCCATGGAAGAGAGATTCACGTTTTGCTGGGGACGCCGGGTCCAAGAGAAGTTCCGTGTGTGACTTGATTCGAGGCGGCCACCCAGTGGGTACAGAACTGCGTCCGATGTTCAGCCAGTCCGTAGCATTCAGTACATGTAGGTATATTGCTGTCTGGTCTGGTCTGGTACGCGCGACTCTCAGCTAGGTGTCAGGTCAGAAACAGCAGACTGCACACTGCACTCTGCACTCTGGATTCAATAGATGGAAATAACGCGGGGTTGCAATAGTAAAGATTGTATTGCGTATGTGTGAAAAGATGGTTCTTTGCTTGTGTTATTTATTTCTTTACTCGACTCAATTCCTCGACTGACATTGATATATCAATGGAAACGCTCGCACCGGGCAGCAGCCGCTGTTATCACGCGTGTCATGGTCATGGCTTGCTTGCTTAATATTCTAGCAGAGGGGTCACAGACCAACACGCGGCAGCCTATTACTCGTCGTGTCGCCCTGCTGCCAAGACACGAGGTCGTGGTAGCCGTACTCGGTGGGGATGGGCATTTTCTCCGAGGCCAGGTCGGCCGTAAGGACCGGGACGCGGGCCGTCGACGATAGATTTGCATCCGGATCTGCGCCCCGCCGCCCCCGCCCCCGCCGCTTGAAGACGATTCTTAGGGCCGAGGTGAGCGATTTATTATTATTATTTTTATTATTATCATCATGATGAGACGAGGCGCCATTTTTTTTTTGTTGTTGTTGTTGTTGTTGTTCATGTTCGCGGGTATACCAGGAGAGGAGCTTCTCGTTATTCTTGATAAACATGCGTTCCCACATGCCCATGTGCTCTTCGGGCAGGACGCTGCTGCCGTCGGCCTTGGCCCAGACCCAGTAGGTTTTGGGCACGGGGAGTGGGTACAGGTCGTATCGATCGTGGGGTTGCTCGGTGCGGACGGCGAGAGTGGAGGTAGAGGAGGTGGAGGGGAGATTGTTATCGTAAAAGGGGGTGACGGGACCCGAAACGGCGTGATACGAGGCAACAGCCGAGTCGACGCGGCATGGACGGATGGGCGTGCCCGGGGCGGAGCGAGGCTGGAGCGTGTAGCCTCGTGAAGTTAGGCCGCGGCATTCCCAGGCGCCTGCGTCGTCCATACCGGCGCCGCCGTAGAGGTAGCGGATGCGAACGCAGGGGTGGACGAGTTCGTTGGGTTCCTCGAGGGGTTCCTCACCCCCGTCGGCCGTGTAGCCCCCTGGCCGGCGTGTGGGATAGGCCGCGTGGCCGTGCTTGAGGTAGCGGTAGGGCGCTGCGAGGAAGCCGTGGATCTTGTCGGGATACGTGGTTGGGCCCGCAGGGTTGCGGATAGTGCCGAGGGCCCATTTTTTGGGGACAGCGCCGGGACGGAGCTCGTAAAAGACGCGGTTCATTTCGACTTTGCTGAATTCGACGCCGATGGAGGTGAGTTGGTCGGCCATCCCTGTGTGTGGGGTAGTTGTGTGGTTGTGTTAGTTTGATTTCAGGGGGGGTTGTGGGGGTGGCGATTCTGGTGGGGGGGTGTGGTTTTGGGTTTTTTTTGTTTTGTTTGGGGGGGGGGGGGGGGCACTCAGAGGTTTACTCAAGAGGTAAGTAAAACGACTTACAGGCGAGAGCGATAGTTGCAATCTGCTGATCGGGCCAGCCGCCCCCAACATTGCAGTGCGAGCCTGGGAACCACACCTGGCGGAGGTGAGTAGTATTGTTGCATCTCTTCCCCCACATGGTGCAGTCGAAGGCGGTGCGCCATTCGTCGAGGGCCAGGGCATGGAAGGCGTAATCAACGCTGAAGGGGACATCGAGACTCTCAAAGCGTATCTATACACTTCAAATCTTAGCACATGGAATGGGCACGGGGAAAGATCTTTGGTGAGTGGGTGGGTAGGTAACCTCTTGTTCCCTGCGGCCGCCGCTGTGAAGAGGCATGCGCGGGATTCCTAGGGATCCAACAGTATCCCAAACCCCCACGGCCTTGACCCTGCTGTGAACAGGTACATATTTTTGCACCTTATTACCATCCTTGTCAACCTCTTCGATGCGTTCGGCCAGGGACATTCCTTGCTGTTCGGATGGTCGGTCAGTCAGTCAGTTGAGCCAGGGGCAACATATATGCCCAAGAGAGCCTCTTACCTCAACGAGCATATCTCGGTACTCCTTCGCCATCTTTCTCATATCCATCTTGGGTCTGGTCCCCTTTACTCGCTTTGTATCCCCACCATTCTGTTGTGCCGGACAGCGCATCTTTGACATGGTTTCAAACAAGGCCCTTTTCCGCTCGTCAAGCTTCGCCTGCAGCTCCTCAACCGACCCACTCCACGGCATCTTTGCGACCCCCCCATTCATCTCCCTCTCTCTCGCGGCTTCAAACCGCTTTAGACGCTTTTGATTCTCCAGCGTGAAGCCCACCAAGTGATCGTTCGGATCGTACTTTGCATCTCCCCAATCCTGCCACGTCTCATAATCATGGAAGATATGAGGGAGTTGATCCAGCCCCGAACGGTTCAGAAAGCCCAAGGAGCACACCATGCCGGCAACAGAGCGGGCCGTGAAAGCACCGCGGGAGAATCCAATCAGGATGATTTCATCACCGGGGTTATAGTTGTCGCAGATGAAGCGGTACGATTCGACAATGTCCTGCGCGACGCCGATGCCGAAGATTCCACCGAGGTATTGGGCCATCTTGGAGGTTTCGGTGCCGACTTTTTGTATGTGGTCAGTTATTGATTGAATGTTATCATGTGCAGGATTTGATGCGTACCGCCTGAGTGATAATACACGAGCTGGGGCATGCCGGAGCAGCATTTCTTGGCAAAGGCTCCCGAGAGACGGGCGACGTTAGTCGGGTCGCCGGATTCGCGTGCGTTGCTGATGTTCGAGGTCAGTCAGTTTTGTGGGGTAAACAAGCAGAGAGGCACGGGGAGGGGCGGGGGGCCTACGCGCTGTTCCAAGTGCCATCGCAACACACGATAATCCGCTTGGCATTGAACCACTGCCCCGGAGGGCTCCTGTGGGCGCAGGGCACTATCTTTGGCTCCATAATGTAGCGGGTCAGATTCTTTGGTTACGATGCTTGAGGGTGGTTGTTTTGGTTGAAGATGAGGAATCTGTCGGTCGGGATCGTGTTGCGTTTTTCAGCTTTGTCCCAATGGCCGATCATCACCTTGCCTGCCATGCTCTGCAGACCATGTACTGGCCCACAATAATAGGTAGGCACGCCCAATAATAATGCATAGCGCTTTGAGGGCTTGCATGATTGCCCAGTCCTTTCAGCTTAGTCCATGCAGGTCTCACCCATGCCCGACAATCGTTGCCATGTGGTGACACACGACAGGTTGCCAGAACAGACGATCGCCGAGCTCAAGCATTTCAAGAATAATTCCTAGCTTTGCAATCAAGAAAATTTCTGGTAATGACTTCACGGCACATGTCGAGACTCCACCACTTGGCGACCTAGGGACTCGCCATACCCAACATAGCTAAGTAGGTATTGCCATCTGATAATCGGGGACTCGGAACAGATCCTACCCCACCAAAATTGAGACTCGCTCAAAACCCATGTTGTACGTAAAAACACCGGGTGTTTGTTAGCGCCATCATTTGATTATCCCCTAGTTCATTGCGTCAACTTGTCTGTTTCCGATCCAACCAGCACTCACCTCAACTGCTGAGGTGAGGTGAGGCACACACCATCGAAAGGACTCTAATAGAATCCAACCGGCCAATTTGGACTTGATCAAGACCTGACGACTGGACGTACCCGAAAAATTGACAGCGGTTTCTTCTCAATCTGTCTCATCATCTAGTCGCCCTTGGTAAAACCTTAACTCCGGTCCCTCACCCCCGCCCACGCAAGTTCTTTCCCCCACGGAACGGTTACTTGTCCCAGAATCCCAGATAAGCTCAAGTTTCGTCTGCCCTTGCCAGCAAGAGAAGACGGGCCAAGTAGTGCAGCGGTCAACTTGAATGATGACACACAAAAAAAATCACATTCGTCAACTTCTAACAGAGCGCGACGGTGTTGGAATCTCAGCCAGTGCACCTCTTGGAGAGATCTCGGTGCCTGATGGGGGTGTGGTTGGGCAGTTAGTGAGCGTGGATACATATTACCTACCTAGTATTCTAGGGATTTATGTAATATAAATAGCTGGGAAGCTATTTTGCGAGGGTTCAAGGCAGAATATTTAGGCCTCAACTCTAACATTCGGGGCCTTGAAATTTATTCCTCGGGCCTCAAGTTTCCATTATAACCCTTTAAAAATGGAAAAGGATGCCGGGGGGAGGTTGGCCTGGAAGTTGCGGCCAAGCTGTAAATTACTACGCGAACAATCTTTCAGGGGTTGGACTGTATTGACTGCACACTCTCCTATACGGGTCGACATTTTTCAATGGATCCGTTCCAGTTTGTGATCCTTCCTGTTTTAACACAGGGTTTTGTCATGGTTGATTCGGACCACCCTTACACTTACACTCACATATCTTTTATACTTTTACACTCAATATTCACCAGAAACATGATAGTGCTTGGATTAACCAATTTTATTTTCAAATGATCACCACTTACCTCAACTTACCTAGGTACCTACCTAGATTGGTAGAATTTACTCCCGCGTAGACTTATGAACGCCGTCGCAGATCAACCTGGGCATTGATTCGCCGTAGAGGCTTCTCCCGAAGATCTGTCTCGACCCGGGGGATTTCACCACCGTTGCACACAGCCGTAATACTCCACCCATCTGTCTCCTGGTTATCTGCCTCGACCCGAGGGATTTCACCCCCATTACAAACGGCCGTAATACTCCACCCATCTGTCTCCTCTTGGTTATCCGAAACAGCAGCAGCCTTGCCACGTGAAGTTGAAGCCTTGCCGTTTGAAGCCGAAGCTGAAGCTAAAGGCTTAATCTCCACTTGCACTGCCATGCCCGAGAGCAGAGGCTGCACCTGTGCTTCGAGAAGTCCACTCTGCACCACAACCTGATCCTCACCGGGAATTTCCTTTTCCTCACCGACCCCAACAGCATTGACACCAGCAGATGTAGATGCAGATGCAGATGAGCCACTGCCATTCCCAGAAAGGGACATGGTTTCCAAAACCTCCCAGACGCCACGCATAACCTTTTCCACATCCGTCATGATTTCGCTTTTTTCCTCGCAGTCCAAACATAGAGTCGGGGTTTCCAGACCCGTAGGCTGGACAGATGCAGATCGATCTGTCAACTGGGAAACCTGTGTGGAGGGTTGGGAGGGGTTACATTCCCCCCAGGCCAGAGCCGGCTTCTTCTGCTGAGCGCGCGCGCGGTTCAGCATGTTTAGACGGTGGCAGTTGACGCGTCGGGTTTGTGACTTGATCAGGACGTTGCAGCGGGGGCAGTGGCTTTCTGTGAAGATGATGGAGCACATTTTTCGTTACCTACCGGAGGAAAAAAAAAAAAGGGGGGG
>Ga0247765_1001215_pt1 | contig 13760 bp, 15 predicted proteins | sample UWRJL106311C6_FD_179949 | JGI IMG/M metagenome (GOLD analysis project Ga0247765, IMG submission 179949) | Plant litter microbial communities from Arlington Agricultural Research Station in Wisconsin, United States - UWRJ-L106-311C-6 | ecosystem: Environmental > Terrestrial > Plant litter >... | reverse complement strand
CCTAAACTCCTGCCAGGTAATTTACCTCTTTGGGAGAACAACAGCAGCAACAACGATAACGGGCCAGAATACAACACGTAGCAAACGCAGCAAACGCAACAGAGGGGGGGGATGTTCTCTGCTGTCGGGGGCGGGGAGAGGAGGGGTGGTAAACCATAATGAGGCGATGGGGACTTTTGTTGAGAAAAAGAAATCATTGTGGAGAGAAAAGGTTTGGAGCGAGGAGTTGATTTTATATACAGAAGCATGGGACATGGGATGCTCATTATTGTTTGTTGCGTGCTGTGTAAGTAGGTACCAGAATAGGGATTAAGACTGGAGGAAGAGGAGGAGGAGGAGGAGGAGGATGAGAATAAGTAGGAGGGACATGTAAAGTGAGTGAGTGGGCTTGTGTGTGTGTGCGTGCGTGAGAGTGTTATTCCTCATCCCCCGGGGGAAAATGAAAAAGGTTTCATGTTGGGTTTGGTTTACTCTGGTTTGGTTTGAGTTGTAAAGTGGTAAGTGGATCCAACCTACCTAGAATGAAGGGTTTGGTTTGGTTTGGTGGAGGCTTCGACACTCTGGAGCGAGGTATCATCATCATCATCATCATCATCATCATCATCATCATCATCATCATCATCATCATCATCACTGGTTTGTTCATGACTCATCCATGCATGGATGCATGCATGCATCCATCCATCCATTTGGGGAACGGGATGGCAATCAAATCAAATGGGCGGATGGGCCCACAGAGGATTCTGATGAGTGTGTTTGCCGTTGGTTGTGGTGTAGAATGGGTTGGGTGGGGTTGATTGAGGCTTTTGAGAGGAGCCTGGCGGTCGGTCATTTGGAATTTTTGAGGCTTTCGGTCCCAAAGATGGATTATTATCGAGATGCAGCTCGGAATGCTGCCCGTCAGTGATAGATTGCCGATCGCCTCCCTGGCTGTCTTGCTCAGGGGGAATGGAAGCCATTGGATTGGTTGATGTGGATTTGAAGCAAGGTTTGTGCCACCGATTTACCAAACCCCCTTTTGTTTCTACTGCTGGCCATGGCAATTGCGCATTGGCTCTGCCCTCGGCCAATGTCAATATTGTTATTTTACGGTAGACGGAGGATATCTATCAAGCGGGAAGAGAGCATGGGGCAGCCGGTGATATTGAATCATGCACGTCGTTGCTTGATTATGTAGGTACCTATGGAACAATGGGGAAAAAAAGCCGTTGACATCCCAATCAAGGGATTTGTATTTTTCTAGGCACTAAACGAGCGAAAGGACAAAGACCAGCTACATAAAATACAAACGCAATGAAAAACAACCAAAAAGAAAAAAAAAAAAAAAAAAAAAAAAAAAAAGAAAAAAAAAAAAAAAAAAAAAAAAAAAAAAAAAACGCTATCATGCAAATGCAAATGTAATCGAAAAAACAAAACAGCGCGCACGCAGCGAAAATTCAGACGCGATACAAGGAAAAAAACTACAACCATACATGCACGTACATATGATGTGATGTAAGATGCCAACCTCTCTCTCTCAAGGTCGCTGCTTAATCAGGCAGCGCATTACAGCGTCTGACTTTCCAACACGGCTGCAGCGGCTGTCGGCAGGGGTGTTGAGAAACTGGTTGGCGTACTTGATGTGCTGTTTTTTTGGTATCATAACAGATTAGTACATGAGAAAAACAGACGGAATCATGTGATTTAGTTCGAATCATGCAAGGAGATAGGAGATAGCACTCACCGTTCCGTCATACTTCTCCTTGGGAATCTTGAGCCGACACGCGTTACCCGGGACAACCGACAAAACATAGGGCAACGGAGAAGCAAAACCACTCCACACGCCCGGGTCGATGCAGCTGAGCGTGTGGCGGGCCTCAAAGTTACTGCCCTTGATAAAGAGATCGGTGGGAGAGCTGAACAAGCCTCCGTCCCCGAAGAGGACGCTGAAGTGGTCGCAGGGGACAGGTCCGTGTCCGTCGTGGAACGAGCACCGCGGGCTCATAGGAGAGGAAGAAGAAGAAGAAGAAGAAGAAGAAGGCGAGGAGAAGGCTCTAGCCTCTAGCGATAAGGGGCTGTACCTGGTCCAGCCAATTTTGGTCGGCAAGGCCATGATCACCTGACCGAGCAGAGCGGGGATAGCGAAGAGACCGGCGGCCTTCATGTTGACTGTGTGAAAAAAAGTAAAAGTAAGGTAGATTTGTGGGATGCAAAGTCGGAGTCGGTAGATGGAGTCGAAGTGGTGAGAGCAAAGCTGGGAAAGGAAGTGCTAGATATATATCATGTGGAATTGAACTTGAATTGAGTGTGATGATGATGAGGATTGGTGATTTCAGATTCGTTGAAAATGTCAAAGGTCTTATATGCCCAGTTCAACATTGCATCCTGCTATACCACTTGGCGAAACACCTGAATCGATCCAAGCCTCAATAATCCCAAGTTCCAAGACTCGGCAAACACAGTTATGGTGTTGTACAAAAAAGGTCAATTTTTATCGATTATGGCGCGGCATTAAGGTGGTACTCCCGCCGTATGGATCAGCTCGTAAAATGAGGCTGTGGGGGAGGGGGAAACGGGGGAACAGTCAGTTGAAGGAGGCCAACGGCACGACCCCTGAAAGCTTGTTTACGCTGTATTTTGAACAGATCACTATTTTGCTCTTCTTTATCTCGACAGGCAACAATCCCAAAGTTTAGTTTACGAACAATGCAACTCTGTTGGAATACCCTGGTCCTTACTCCATGTTTGTGTGTAGCGATCCCACGGCTTGGGGCGGTGAGAATAACGGGATGGAATACGGATATTAGAAACGCCAAGTCTTTTTTTGCCAGGTTGGCCGCACGCCAATAGTTCAGACCATTCAGGAAGCGCGATGCTCTGCTATTCACCCTTTTCTTTTGTTTTTGCCTGATGGAATTCTATCGTATAATACAACATTGACTGTACCCAAAGGCAGCAACGCTAAGTAATCAAGGTAGGTACCTAACACAACGCCGTCCAGGCAGTCATACCCTTCCCTTAACCCCTCCTTGTTGGGGATAAGCCTTCCTGATAATGACCTGACCGGACGAGACCTGACCTGAGGATTCATCTCGTCTCATAGCCACGGAGGCACACAAAAGAGGTACCCAAAAAGTTAAAACACTTGGCTTTCATCCTGTTCCTTTTCTTCCGAACTCCCTCCAGTCCAGTGACAGACCAGTAAAGTCCCGGATCTTTCTTTGGAATAATTAGCAACTCCAATACTCGCTTGCCGTATCTTGGCCAGGTTAGGTAGGCCAGGTCTGTACCGGATCAGCCACCCATGGAACCGCACATGCATGCATACTTCAGTGCTCCCTCTCCACCCCTCCCTCGCTGTGATACGCTTTGTTGGCTCTAGCATTGCTATTTATTTTCAATGACTAAGTAAAGTCCTTGAACCCGGGTCGATGTTCTCCAAGCGGGGGGGTTTCATTCTCCCCTCAAGTAGAGGACTTGCTGACCATAACCCTCACCTTGGCGGTGAACTCTTTATTATCGTCGCCGAGGTGATAGACGAGTAGTCCATCACTGCGAAAATAAGAGATGCGCCGTTGGAGGGTAACGGTCTGGAGAGGCCCATCGTTGTCGTCCCGCTCCGGGTGGCATGGTAAGGTTTGCTGGGACTAAGAACAGAGCCTCAAAGTCGAGGAGCTGGACGGCGTCGATGGACCAATCGTAGGTCGGACAGGAAATGTCCTTTATGATAAACTGGCTGTCCTCGGCCCTGATGCAAACGAAAAGGTAAGCCGTGGTCCTCCTGGGTATCTTGACATCCACGGAACAGGTACGTACTCGGTACGACAGACCTTGAACCGACCATTTCGGCCATTTCCGAGAACTTCTCAAAATCGCACCCGCGAATTGAGGGCTCAGTCCCAGCCTTGCTTGGACCGGACTCGATTTCTGCACCCCACAATGATGATGACAATGCTGCCAAGTATATTCGTACCTTAGGTACCTTAGGTAGGTAGGTAAGCAGCTTATTTGCACCTTGTCCCTCTAACACGTTAGATGATCGCTCCCGTTTTGCTTCCCTCGAGAAGGCAGCTTGAGGCTGGAGGGTATGGCGGTAAGCCGCTAAAAGACAATCGTTGAAATCCGAGACCAAGACGTCTGCGATGAAAAGGAAGGGATGACGTTTGAGGAAAGAATGCCAAGCCGGAGACCGGCAGCGACAGCACTGTACTGTACTGTGGATACCCGCCCCGTCCGGAAGCCGCTGGCCGTTGACCGTTGACCTCAGCCTTCGCCACATGCCTACCTAGGTACCTAGGTAGGTAGGTAGACACTCAAGGTTTTGTAATCTGTCATACAAACCCACATTGGTCTACCCATCGCCGCCAAGATCATTGGTTCTAGGCCATTGCTTTCGCGAGCCAGTCAGAATCCAATACTGCCCATGTTGCTGACTCCAGAGCTTACGCGTGGCATTCCCATTTTGGTAGTGAATCCCTCGAAACTGGCAAGCGGATTGGTTATTCCCCCGCATTCTTGTTTCTGCAGGGTAACCTTACTTATCTAACGTCTGACACCATCTCTCGCATTAGTACAGATGCTTGTGTAAAAGAAGCTATTATTCCCTACTTGGGTTGGTTGGCAATCGTGGGGTCCGAGTTTTCGCCGTTTCATGAGGGGGGATATTTGATGCTGTTGCCCCGGAACGGCTTTTCATGCGTGCGTTATGGATGTAAATTTGTCCCGTTTTCAATGCAATGGCTTCTCTATTTCTCTGGTTCATATTTTCATTCTGCGTCTCTGCCATCTACATTCTCCAATCTCGATACCGACGGCTCAGCCATGTGAAGGGTCCCTTTCTTGCCAAGTTTACCGATCTATGGAGGGCGCGGATCCAATTCTTCGGACCCTTCGTGCCGACTCTGCTCAAACTCCATGAGCGATATGGGAGAATCGTTCGCATCGGCCCCAACACGGTAAGCATCAGCGACCCAGCCTTCATCAATATCATCGCCTCCCCACGAGGAGGGTTTGCCAAGGCCGACTCCTACAGTCCCCTGCGAATATTTCTCAACGGCCGCTCCGTCGGCAGCGTTATCGACATGCAAGACGAAGACGGCAATCGCTCCATCAAACGGGCTGTCGGAAATTTCTTCACTACCAAGCACCTTCTTGAATACGAGCCCGACCTGTCTGCCACCCTCTCCGCCCTGGTCGACAATCTTCGCACCCACCACCTCCTCGACGGTCGCCCTTTCAGTCTCTATCCCGTCATACAGTACTTCCAACTCGACTTCTTGTTCCGCATTGCCTTCTCCGCTAACCCCGGCCATCTCGCCCAAAACCGCGATGTGCACGGCATGGCCTCGTCGCTTTACAAGCGCATCTTCCACTGGTACGCATGGCAGCCCCTCCCGCGTCTAGAGCGTCTTCTGTTCCAAAACCCATTATGGACACCACTGCTCCCAACCCGCCCAGCAGCGTCCTGGGCAACCTATTCTGCGCAGGCCGTCCAAGCCCGGCTGTCCTCCCCCTCCTCTCCCTCCACTCCAAACATCAACGTGAAGGCCACCGATATCGACACCGACAGCGACAATCAAAAAAGGCGACAAGATCTCCTCCAGAAATACCTCTCCGCCTCCCTCACCAACCCGCACGCCATCCCTCCTTCCTCCCTCACCAACCTCGTCAACTCCACCATATCCGCCGGTGCAGATACCACCTCGGGCGCACTCACCACGCTCCTCTACCTCGTCCTGCGCCATCCTCGGGTCCGGGTCAAACTCGAACATGAACTAGCCACCTCACAGGTATCCCTGCCGGTACGATACGCCTCCGTGGAGAAACTCCCCTACTTGGATGCCACCATCCGTGAAGCGCTGTGATACAGTTCCCCATTATCGATTCCGCTGGAGAGGGCGGCGCCATCGTCGGGGTGTTTTCTAGGCGAACACTGGTTGCCTGGGGGAGTGGTGGTGGGGTGTGCGGCGTACGTGGTGCATCGAGCTCGGGAGGTATTTGGGGAAGATGCAGACGAGTTTCGGCCAGAGAGGTATATGGACCTGCGCCGAGAGGCGGACACGGATGCGGAGGAGGCGACAAGTAAAGTTCATGCGATGGAGAGGGCGAACCTGGCGTGGGGGTTGGGTCATCGGGTTTGTTTGGGCAGGCATGTGGCTGAGTTAGAGATGAAGCTGACGGTGGCGACACTGCTTTTGCAGTTTGATGTGAGTTTTTCGGTGCTTGGACATTGTTGTTTAGACTTGGGCGCGATGGATTGCTGACTAGACAAACAGTTTGAACTATGTGATCGAGAGTTAGACATCCCGTTTGTTGAGCTTGGCACCTTTGAGATGCAAGACAAACCAGTCATGGTGACGGTGAGGGAGCGGAGCAGAGGAAGTGGGCAGTGACATGGGAGATGATGTGGATCAGAGATTGGGAGTGCCAAAAGGGGCGTGGTTGTCCAAAACTATCGTTCAGGTTAATAATACTCCAAGGAGTATCCCAGGTATCTATCTACTAATACTAGTTCCCCAGGGCAGTGTGCCAATTGATAGCCAAGCCCTACCCAAGTGACCTCGCCATGCCTGATACCCAAAGGAAACCCAATGTGCAAAGTACACTGATAATGCAGTCCTTGAATGGAGGAATTATAGAGAATGAAAAGAAAGTGCTGTGTGAGCATGTAATGTGCTGGGCCCGTGGAATTACCAGAGACCGAGTGGGTTGATGCAGTCCGCTACCAAGAAAAAAGAGTACCAAGACAAAGGAGAGTTCTTTTTCGACGTTAGAAATGCAAAGCTGGCCACAACATTGAGTAATCGTCCGACGCCCCGCGTATTTCTGCTGGCGTGAGCTGTAATGGACGCCTGGTTTCGGGCGACTCCTCTTCGATGTGCTCTGCCGACTCTTCTGCAACTCGTCTCAGAGGCAACACACTCCCTGAATCTTCGATACCGTGCTTGTCCTTTTTGTGTTTCTTGAGGTTGTCGAGGCGGCTGAAAGTTTTGGTACATCCCACAACATCACAGGGTAACCGCAAACCCTTGTGTGTGTTCTTGTGCTTGCGGAGATAACCCCTCAGGTTTTCCCTTACCCCCCGGGGTTTCCAGTTGCATTCATCACAGACGAGTTCTTCGGTCGGTGAAACTCTTCCGCTCATAGATGTATCCCCATCGTGGTGGGTGTGGGCATGGTTGTGATTGTGGTGAATATGTTCGGAGTGAGGTGATAAAGGATCCATCTGAGTTCCCTCCGATAGCGCTCTCTGATACAGACCGGGCATGCCAGTCTGCATCGACTCTTGACTTAGTGATCTTGTTAGACCGGGAGGTGCCATTGGCTGTCCCAAAGGGAAAAACGGCGACGCTACCGGAGTCGGCCGCGGTGTGTCGATCTCCACCTTCCCACCCCACCATGTCCGGTTATTTGGCGTGGCCGAATCCGCGGGCGACATGGCTCCGCTAACCGGAATAGGCTCATCTAGTACCATGTTTGTTGGCTGTTGGTGGTTTGCGAGAGCTCGAGGGTCGGTGTCGAATTGCGCCGTGGGAGAGAACAGGAACGGCGGTGTCATGTCGTCGGTAGGGGGCTGGAATGACTCCAGGCCAGTATTGAAGAGGGTTGTCCGCGATGTGTTCGTCGAGGCATCGGTGGGTGTCTCGAACGTGGATGGTGCCATGGACGACACTGCCGACGTCAAGTCCATGGATTCGGTGTCGAAGGTAGGCCAAAGTATCCCGGCCTCGATCTGCGGGGCTGTCGAGGCAATGGGTGTCTTTTGCATGTCGATGAAGCCGGCACCTGGTCCAGGGAATATCATGGGTTTATTCTCTGGACATGGACCCATGGCAGTGTTAATCATGCTGGAAGTACCAGACGCGGCAGTCCCCGGCCTTGAGCTGGGCGCATATTGGCCACCGTCCATCGAAAGTTGTTTGCGCTGACCCTTTCCCCTGAGGGTAAATGCCTCGCGCATTTTGGAGCTGAAGCTTCGCTTCCGTTGGATGTCACCGGATGCGCTGATTTGCGAATCCTGGCGGTGCAGCAACTTTCCTGACCAGCCCCTCCATCGCGACCACTCGTCTTCGTTGGTAGGAAACTCGTGCCAGTTGCTGCATTTGTCGCAGTAGAACTCGCCGTTGGGAAGTTCAGGACAGGTCAAGACATGCTGAACGAGAAGGAGAGGCTCTGCAAACTTGGCACAGCAGTACCTCATGGGACAGCTATATGGCTGAAACTGCTGATGATGATATGGTTGTTCGACAACCTCACGGAGAAACATGAGAACCATGCGTGCCGCCGTGCCACTGGTTACTACCTTGGCTTCGTACCTAAGGAGCCGTCAGCGAAGACCAGATTCGCGCGGGCAGGTGGTGCAACTCACGGACAGGGACACGGAGCGACATGGTCGGGGACCCCAGCTACGGCGGCTTGCGGGGTGGGACCGGCCTGCGTGGCATCGGACACCGGAAGACCATGGGGGTGGTGGACCGGCGCCGTGAAGGGTCCTCCATGGTGCATCACTCGACCTCCTTGACTCGACATGGGGCAGGGTGCAGCGCGATGGATGGTTCGCGGGGGTGCATCCACTGCAGCATCGTGAAACCAGACTTCGCGGGGATGGCCGCAGAAGAGGAAAAAAGGCGCGAGAAGAGAATCTCAGCCCTTTTTGAGGTTTTTCTTTTTCTTGTGGCAGACGAAACGCACGATCGATCGGTCAACGGTCGACGCACAGAAGTTTGCTGCAAGGTATGCAAGTCGCACCTCCTGTCGGGCTCCCGGGGATGAAGGGCCTTTTTCTTAAACCGGCCGCTTGTTCTGCACTCCACAACCGACGGGGAGGTGTTCCCGGAACCTAGAGGGCTGGCGGCGTCCGCCTCTTAATCGAACGTGGGTCGGGGGAGCGCGGCAGTTGTAGCACCCGCTATGACGCCAGGCGAACCAGGTGTGGCCAGCAAAAGACTACGAATCAGCCCCGGTCGGGTCAGTATGTAATTCGCATGGCCAGCGGGTGCGCCAGTTGGAGACGGGGGCTGGCTGGCCACAAGGGCCGATGCAATTGGCAGTTAATTCATCTAAATTTCCATCTAATCAATTCCCGTCGACTTTCACCCGGGCCTTGGCGTGGCTGCTATGCAAGTACAGGGTACAGGACGTATTGGCCGTTCGGTGGGCGGCGAGGGGTGTGCGTGAGTCGCCGAGCAAGAAGAGGTGAGGGGGGGAAGGGGGGGAAGGAGGAGGTGGGTTGTTGGCGAGATGGATCGCTCGCTCGCTTCGAGCCGCACGCAGTTAAACGCAGAGCGGGGGCGTGATTGCGGCAGGTCGACGGACTCAGCCAAGGACGGCCAGCCAGGTAATAAGTTGCGGGGTGTGAAAGAGTCGAGGAGCGTGTTCCGCAGCGGAGGGGAACGGGTTTTTGGGCGACTTGGGGCAGCGACAGGACGCAGGAAATTGGCTAGGTTGGACGAGGTGGGATTGAGAGGCAGGCGGGCAAACAGAGTGCCAGAGGAATCCGCGGGCGTGGCTGGTGTGCTTCGCGTTTAGATGAACGGCCGGACTTGGTTGACACGCGAGCCCGAAACTTGCGCAGAGAGCATTCTGATTGATGGGTTTCAGTGCCGTCAACTATGCGAGGGAGGGGGGTGTGTTCGAGGGGTTGACCGTCGAAATAGCCGGAACGGGGAGTCGCTGTGCCGCTGCCAAACTGAGGCGCATGTTAGGCAGGAACTATGTAACATGTAACTGCCCGCCATGCTGCCCGCCATGCGTGCAGTCACTGCAGTGTGGAGTGGGTTGGAGGGTTGGAGTGCTACTGAGGCGCGCCTGCCCTGGATGGATGCTGCCATGCTGCCATGCTGCCTGGTGCCAGTAAATTTCTTCTGTGTGCTTCTCTGCTGTCACCTGTGCTCACCTGAGCATGCTAATTAGCAGAGGGGGGACTACTGCAATAAAAATCGAAAACGGCCGCGTCTGGATCCTGCAAGCGCGGTTCAAGCCGTCCAGCGTCTCAGACACGCAGCACAGCGCAGTGTTCGCCTCTCGCTTCCTCGACCTCGACCTCCTCTCCACACGGCTGCTAGCACTTCGGCGGTGGGCCCGAAGCGGTTCCTAACACTTCTCATTCAATTTGTGTTGGCCCATCAAGGTGCCCAGTTCGTGATCCATCCGCGGCCGGTGGACACGGGAGCGAGTTTTATTTCATTGCCCTTCATTCTGCCAAAACCGCCGTCTGCCTAGGCTGTTTCGCTCGCTGCCCAGTCTCGTTGCAGCTTGCAAGCACGGGACCCAACTTGTTTTATTTCGGTCGCTGTTCTGGCTTCCTGCTGATGACGGTCCAACCCGCGACTCCGTCATCGGTCGAGGGCCAATTCGCAAATGCAATCGCAAACGCACCCCATCGGGGGGCCGTGATCACCAGATCGTCCCGTTGAAAGCCCCGAGAACTTGGGACGGGCGATCCATTGTCTGGTCGCCCACCCCCTGGCTGCCCCCGGCGATGCAGCCATGAATTGCAAATTCCCCCCTCTACGTCGCCGAAATCCGCAGCCAAGCAATGGCATACCATGACCATGGTGTGGCGTCCCAGCTGATGCGCACGATGGGCTGCAGCCCATCACTCAATATGGCGTCGCTGGCAGGCAAGATGCGGAAGGTAACGTTCTGGCTGACGCTTCCAGAGACCAGTGTTGCCAAATTTGGAATGCGCGGGAGGCCGTCCAAAGGTCTTGGGCTGGTCTTGGACAGCTTAGGCTAATACAAAGAAGAGACTGCAGAGTGACAACGAAGCGGCCAGGCTAAATTGCTCCCCCATCCTCGAACAGTTCTTGGCACGCTCGTGGCGAGACTTCGACCCTCTCGTAATCAGTGCCGCGTTCCGACGCGGCCAGAAACACAAAAAGGAGGACAGGGTACGTACAGGTAATGCTGACTGATGGGTTTAGCACGACGCGGCTCGTTGTGCTTGTATAATCTGTCTTGATACCCGATCGTATCAGAGCACGATATCACGCGCAGGGTTTGGCTCGTCAGTGGCTTCACGCCCCGTTTGAAGAATCAACCTCATTGGTGTGTTAATAACTCGATTTGATGTCGGCTGTCCGGCCGAACCGTACCTGGTACCTTTTCCCTCCGGTTCCGGTTCGTTCTACATCCCCACTCACTCCTGTCGAACTTGTGAGCGCCTCCACGCTCCGATGTATGTTGATTATCATCTTCGGGTCGCTGCTATGAAAGGGGGGCTGACCACGGTAACAGGCACATACCGATTCCCGAGCGTCAGGTCATCTGATAACCAAGAGAGCGGCAGCAAGGTGCGACCAAACAAGACTCGAGGTTGGGAAGGAGGCCCCTATTGATGGGGACAATAATAACAAGTCAAAGCTATGCGGGGTTGTGCAACGCCCTGCGTGAAATGGTAACAGTCAGATTACTTTTTTTTCTTGGAGAACCGTCTCGAGCAAACCTCGAGCAACTGTTCTCCTCGGCCGGCATAGACCCGGCAACCGAGAGCGGCGCTGCCTTGTAGGGGGTGGGTTTAAGAGTTGGTAAACCTACCTATGACGAGGGATGGCATCACGACGTGCGGGAGAAGCAGGAACGCCCTAATCTATCGTCTCGTCGGCGTCCGGTAGCCGTGCCCGGTTCATGCCTGCCGCTAATATCGGTAAGCCATCTTGTGTGGCTTCGTCTCACGAAGCGGGCCCAGCTAGTTAATTCTTGCTAAACACTTGTTAGCAGAGGCGAGCGGGTACCCCAAAACGTAGGACTCTTGGATAATAACACTGCGCTGAGCTGACAATATCTCGAGCCCTCAGGCTCTTAACAAACACAGACCATTTTAATCTGGGAGCGCCCTTGCAACAGAGAGCACTCTGAATACCCAGTCTGGTGGCCTCGTAGCCCTTGGCTGCTCTCGTGATCCCGGTTAACCGCTCCAGGCCCTTACACCATTTACCTGAAATGGACATGATCTAAACAGATTGGAACTGCTGGCTAGGCACCCCTCCCCCAGCTGCCGAACGCCATACCCAGGCGCCGCAGGGCCAGATGATCCCGTCTAGGCTTGCAGGATTTATAAGTCTCGTCTTTTTGGGGGAATTCCATGGCGCATGTCACCGAGCAGCCGAGTGAGACATCGGAGTCCGGGGCAAGCAACGTCGCGATGGAGGAGCCGGGGGGGGGGAGGGGCTTACTTGGCGTCTATCTTTGGGTTTTCGTACCCGGCACGCTGGTCTCGACCATCGGGCCGCCCGACGTCTGTTTTAGCCTTGCGAGGGTGTTCCCTTCCCGGATTCAAAACTCCCTACGCCGCACTAAAAGAGCGATTGACACGAGGCATTGGTCGTATCGTGCGAGAGTGTTAGCCTCGGTCTGCACCCTGTTGGGTAGTATCGAACGCGTGGAAGCCCTTTCGTGCTACCCATTGTTTTCTATCCATGATAAGACTTGAGATGCCGAGTTTCTTACCGAGACAATTGTCGAGACGGCTCCCCGGTTCACGTAATCATCTAGCCGATGAACTGGTGTGGCTGATATACTGGTGATGGTGGCTTTTTCTCGGACCAGTCCGCCGCCAAGTCCGAAGCGGACGCTTTAGATGGATGCTGGTCGGGCACTTTTTTAAGCTTACAGTTTATTTTCAACCCGTGGAGCTAATATGGGCCTGAAGTTCCTGACCGGGCTGGAAGGAGGGTGGAGGGGTCGGACGTAATGCTCTGTGGTGTGAGTTGCCATTGACTGGAACTCTTTTTCCCTACGCCCGAAGTGGTATGGCCGAGCAAATGGCCGTCGGGAAAGCGTGAACCTGTCGATCAGCCCTACATAGACGTTGAGTACTCCCATAGCCCCCCGCGGGTTGAAAAAGGGCTCTCGGCGTGTTTTTTTTGTCAGGCACAAATTCGTGGTGGTGCATGTGTTGCAATACAAACAAAAGTCCTTAGAAGACGGACGGACCCCAATGTAAAGGTGCGGGAAGGTATCACCGACGGCGTTTAGGTTTGAAACAGGTTCGGGAAGGCCTAGTAGGGAGGAGGAGGCTTGGAGTTTAAGCTGTGTGACGGGTAGGTAGTTGAGGTAGGCAGAGTTAGTTGCCTTGGCTGTGCTTAATTCCTGTTTGAGGATGTTGATTCCTGCCTGCTGTGTAGGTACCGATCTGAGCATTTTGCTTTTGGGTCAGTTCTTTGAACATCCATCCAGTCAGTCATTCTGTGGGCACATGGCTTTCTAGACTCTTGACGGTCCTGGTGGGGGACGCATGCTGGAGAAGAACAACAACAATAACAACAACAACAGCAATAACAGCAATAACAGCAAATATGACCTCAAGGCGCGAACATTTCAAGGCAATCATCAATGGGGGGATATGTGGTAGGTTATGGAGGAGACTGGGCTGATTGATGAATTGGAGCTTGAGCCATACTATATATATATAAGATTTGATGCTCCCCGAGCTACTTAGATAGGTAACCAAGTAGAGTGCAGGCAGAAAGGAAGGTTTTATTCATTTCATGCCCATGGAATCCTTCATCTCGCCCATCTTCTTGGACATGGTCTCCTTCATGCTGCTTCCCGTGTTTTCGGCGCTGCCACTGCTGCTTTCGAGGCCGGATTTCTTCTTCATCTTGGAAGGGATGGATTGGCTTTGGCTTTGGCTTGAAGAGATGGTTTCTTGGTCGTGGAGCTGGGATTTATCAGTGTTTGTCTGGGTGGAATGGTGGCATAGGAGAGAGAGAGGGGGAGGGGATGGCAAGCCAGCAAGCAAGCAAAGGGACTGGTTGGTGTTGGATGGTGTTGAAGGG
>Ga0247765_1001214_pt1 | contig 13780 bp, 8 predicted proteins | sample UWRJL106311C6_FD_179949 | JGI IMG/M metagenome (GOLD analysis project Ga0247765, IMG submission 179949) | Plant litter microbial communities from Arlington Agricultural Research Station in Wisconsin, United States - UWRJ-L106-311C-6 | ecosystem: Environmental > Terrestrial > Plant litter >... | reverse complement strand
CCGAAATGGCCTCGGTTCCCCCCCCCCCCAGTGCCGGCATTTGTGCTGCAGGGCAATTTAAACTCTACGGGGGGGGCCGCGTCTGGTGATGTAGTGCAGCATCGGCGCAAGTCCCTGCGTACCTACCTACCAGACCCATGTTGCTTTCATACCATGTACATATTTCCCATCCGGGCAGCTGGATAACTCTGCCGGGCAAAGGCACAGGGCAGACGCGACGCGATAAGGCACATGTTGAGATGAACTTGAAGCTGTTGAAATAATTAGCAGTCCTTCCCCCTGCGTTGAATGATTCCTTCCAGGTAACCCCTGCTGTTGCATCGGGCATCGGCTCGTGTAACCTACCTAGACTGGTAATTGTGGTTCACGGCGCAAATAACGCGACTGGCTTTTCGGGTAGAACTTGGACTGACTGCCTCATATATACCGACGTCCGTGATGACGACTTATATAGATCTACCTCAGGATCCAATAATGCTACCTTTCCGTCGCAGGAGAGTCCGGGCAGTTGGTTACTCGAATGAGCCAGGTCTAATCCATCGCCGCATACACATCCAACGCATCATGCAACTTCCCAAACACCCCGCCATGCCAGGACCGAATCGCCTCCCACTCTTTTGTCGGGAGCGTCTTGAAGAACATGCGCAACCACGCTCCCACCATCATATCCGCATAACTGACCTTGCTGCCCAACAAAAACGGCCCCGTCACATCCCGCTGAAATAACCCCGCCAACCCACCCAGATATTCTTGTAACGAAGCCAACATCTTCTCCCTCGCCTCGCCGACGAGCGTAAAATCTTCCCAACAAGTGAAACCCGCGCGCTTTACAAACTCGGCTTTGCTAACCTCTGCGGTTGCCGGATCAAAGGGAAATCCCTCGGTAGTGAGCTGCGTATGCCAAGTGAAGAGGGCATCGACATTGACATTGAACTTTGCGTATTCCGGATAAACCGACTCGTCGGTCTGGGTGAGGGGGATGAGAATCTCCATGGGTTGCGGGAGTTTGTAGTCGAGCGGTTGCGGGGGGAAGAGGTCCCCTCCTTCATTGTCGGCACCCCCCGAAGAAGGGTAGGTTTTTTGTAAATACACGGCAATATCGAAGGAATCGCCAACTAGCGCCCCCGTCGACTGGTCCGACAGGATAGGGAACGTGTAGAAATCGGTGCCGTCGGCAAACTTGCGACATGCGGGGACGCCGAGTTGTTTCCGCACGGAGGCGACCGAGGGGAGGGGTACCCATTTGGTGCGGTACGGGACGCGTTTAAAGTTCAGCGCGAATCGAGATTTCCAAGGGTTCGGCGCGCAGGCGCTCTCCTCAACGGGAGGGCGTTGCGCGATATCATAAAAGGTGAGGGTCATGGTGGGTGAGTGTACGTGACGCACTGTTGTTTTGGTGAAGGACAAGAGGGGCAACGGAATTTCGTAGTGTGTGTGTGTGACGTCAAAACCGGATTGCCCCTCGCGCGCCCCCATCGGTGTAACTTTAAACTCATGCTGCTACTGCTGTTGCTGCAGTGTTTAGCCCGCGGTAGTTAGTGCAAGTCACGTTGACTCCAGTCGGTGATTGGTGGTCGGGGTTGACTCGGGAGAGTCGATTCTGCATCTGGTCCACTGCGACTCCACCATGCCTCTGGTTTCTCCGCATGTCATGTCATGCCATTACCATATCCTTCGTCGGCCGTTCCCGCTTGTGGTGCAGATTCCCAAGGCGAGCATTGGAAGCTCCCAACAGCTAAATGTATTGTGAAGACATCAATGTCATGTTGCTGCCAACACATTGCACGCCTTTTCAACCAACCGGAAGTTGACCGAGATACCAGTGAGGGCTGGTGAATTGGCCCAGAACGACTTGGTGTGAGACTGGCAACCCATTCTATTACCTCGTCCTTTGCATCAACTTGCTTTCTCTTTGCTTGCACTCGCCATTTCCACAAGAAGTGATTTATGTTTTCAGTTTCATGCCGCTGTTAAAGCACACATCCCGACGAAACTTCAGTCCTGGACATCAACTAGCCAATAGAATGTTTGGATGTTCTTGTCCTCTGGAATGACTAGCTCTGAAGAAGGGAGGGACTGGCAGCTGGGAAAGGCTGAAATATAGAATCAAACACAACACGATCTAGCGAAGAGACTTGCCAGTGTCTTTGATGCACTCCTCTCTGCCAGATTAGTTCCACTTCACTTGTGTCCGCCGAGGTTGCAACTAGAGCCCAAAACCCATATTCGCGAAATGAATCCCAAATGCCGATGCCTCTACAAAACCAAGCCCAGTCCAAACCAGACCTTGGGAATGAGATATTCCAGAAATGTACTGACTGACGGGGTGCACTCCACCAATCCGCCATTCTGGATCATTTTCCCCCTAGGAAACTCGTGTGAGTGAGCCAAGATTGTTATTGGCGCGCTTCGCGGCTATGGGTTATATTGTAATAGCGGAAAACTCACACTTTAACATATCATTTGATCAGTGCCACCCTTCGCTTATTTCCCTACCACAATGGTTATTGACCCGCAAAATCTCGATCTCTGGAACCGGCGCGAGATCAGATCGTCTCGAGACTGGAGGAGAATTGTGAGATTGTGAAATTATCCCGGAGACTTGGACACTGGAGGGAGAATTTTCCGGGGATTTGTGTACAGAGGACTGGACTCGACATAACCGGCATTGATATTCGGTACTCGCCGTTCCGCAATCGATCGGGTTTTGCAAGAGCCGTATATAAAAACGAGAGAGAGAGAGAGAGAGCATGACCAATTCACCGTACCTAGGTAGGTACCTAGATATCTGAGTTTGGCGTATGCACTTTTCGGTATGCGCTGCATCATGAAACCCTTTTTACTCTTCACTGGACTGTTTCTTAGCAACGTCCGGGCGGCCGACATCTTTGTCTCACCAAACGGAGCCGACACCAATGACGGCACATCGGAGGCCAAAGCCTTGAAGACAGTACCGGCAGCTCAACGGGCAGTGCAGGCTCAGCTCGCTAAATCCCTGAGTGAAAATGTCACGGTGCGCCTTGCACCTGGCACTTATACCCTTTCTGCCCCGGTCCGCCTCACCGACAAAGACTCGGCGAGCAAGCCCGGCACGTGGGTGAAATGGATCGGCCAAAACGCCACTGTTTCTGGTGGTCTCCGCGTCACGGGATGGACTGCCGGGTCCAACGGCATATACTCGGCCAGCGTTCCGGTCGGAACCAAGTCGCGGAATCTCTATGTCAACGGCAAGGCGTCCAACTTTGCACGCAGGAAGATCAACCGCAGAGATCTGCAGTACACCAGCACCTCGGTCAAGTGGACGAATTCCGGTCTCGACTGGATCACCAGCGTGGAGGGCATCGCCAAGGCCGAAATCCGCTGGATCAATTCTTTCACTGACCGGTACGCGCCCATTTCGGCAGTCAAGAACCGCGAGCTGGTCATGAAGCAAAACTGGTGGTTCCTCAACACCTGGGGCTACGACCACATTGGCAAGCCCAATGCCGACTTTGGCGTGTGGATACAAAACGCCCTCCCCCTGCTTTCCGAGGGCGGACAATTCTACCTGGACTCGGCAGCCGGAAAAGTCTACTACAAACCGCTAAACGGCGAAAACATGGCCACGGCCGAGACCTACCTTGGTATCCTCGAGACCTTGGTTGCAGTGGGCGGAGAAGCTGGTTACGCTAGTCTCGCACACGATATTTCCTTCTCGGGCATCGACTTTGCTCACACCACCTGGAATGCGCCAACGGAAATCGGCTATGTCGACCAGCAGACGGGCGGCCACCTCTGCGAGAACAAGACATACACGCCATCCAACTTTGAGTCGGCGCGGCCGTGGTGGTGCCAAATGCCCTCGGCCATCCAAGTGTCTGCCGCCAACAACATTGTCTTTTCCGGCGCATGTTCTTTCACCCAAATGGGCGGCGGCGGCGTCGGCATCGGCAACGACGCCAACGCGCATCTTTCCGGAGTCGGTCTCGGCGCCAGCCGCGTATCCGTTTCGGAATCCTACTTTTCCCAAATCATGGGCAACTCTATCACGGCCGGGGGCATCCGGGCCGACGCACACCACCCTTCGGATCCGCGCATGACCAACTCCTTCATCTCCATCTCCAACAACATTTTTTACAACGTGTCATCCCTGTTCTCCTCGACCGTGCCCATCTTCGCGTCGTACGTGCAGCACTCTTCCATCTCCCACAACGAGATCAACACGACGCCTTATTCGGCCATCTGTCTCGGTTACGGCTGGGGCTCCAACGACGCCGGTGGCACGTCAGAATACGTCAACCGCGGCCTGTATTCTTTCCAACCACGGTACACCACGCCGACGATATCGACGCACAATTCCATTTCCGGGAACCTCCTTCGAAACTACGGATACAGCCATACGGACCTCGGCGCGCTCTACACGCTTTCCAAATCCCCCGCCACTGTGATCAGTGAAAACTACGCGCTCGATTCTACCGGGTTCGGGCTCTACAACGACGAGGGATCCAACGGCTACATCATGACGTCAAACGTGTTGTTGTCTTCGGGAATCTGGTCTGCCACCAACGGCGCTGGGACAACCAATAATTCCTACGTGGGGAATTGGTATCGAAACGGCGCGGCGAGATCGGGGAATACCCAGATCCGAAGCGGGAATATCAATGACGCGCCGGCCGAGGCGAAAAACGTGGCGAATCGCGCCGGCGTGGAACCCCGAGTGAGAGGTGGTCTTGTCGGGAAATACAGGTACAATGTCGGTAATTGAAGGATGCCCTGGATTATTTATTTATTACATGTATCAGGTCTGGTGGAGATGGATAATGTGGCAGTTACCTAGGTAACCAAGGCGCCTTGTTAGGGGGGGGGGGGGGGGATGGGATAGTGTGGCGGTGGGTTTACCAGCGTCGAGGTCCGCTGGAAGTAAAAGAGGTCAGAGATCAGTGGTCGCGGAATGACTTTTACAAAGGGGGAGGTTCCAAGGTGCTGGTGGGGAATGAGGCAATATTTACCACGTCTGTGAGGAATAGTAGGCCAAGCCCAAGTGTTACGGTGAAATATGTGAATAGTCGGATGAGAGAAAGAAAAAGCTTGAGTGTGCAGGTGTGTGCAGTTTTGACATGGGACTGTATAAAGAACGGAGCATGTTGAAAAATGTCCGAGATATCTCCACCTAATAATACGTGAATCCCAGTCCCAGTTCACCTTTTGTGGTTTCCAGTCCTAAAGAGTATAAGATGCTCAGAGCAGTCACGCATCTGTTCAACAAGTCAACCATCTAGTAGAATATTAAACTATCCAGCTATAGACCAGGTGCGCTTCTACCATGTACGCTGTCAAGAACTGGTGAATGTGAAAAGACAGCCTCCCAAGAAAGAGAGAGTAAAACACTGAACCCAACCTTTAGTCACTGCCGCGCATTCCAACAATGCTTCTGCTCGTCAACCAATGTGACTTCCGCTCTGGGATATGAGACAATTGCAAGTATACGAATTGTTCCAGAGGATCGGGCAGAAGAACCATGCCGTAATAAATATAGGCTGATAGTATGGGAACTATATAATATATGTTAAAAAAGAAAGTGGTAAATGTCAGTTCCCCAAAGGGGGGTCTGGCATGCATGGAGTTACTTACATCGGTTGGGTGTATTTTGATGTTGGCACGACCCATTGTTAATTCAATGTCACCCCTGAAACCGTCCCCAGGGTAGCGGCACAAGCCCAAAACGTCAAGCAAGCCCTGCTCGCGGAGAAGTCGTTGGAAGGATTGAAGAAAGTGATACATGCCAGCATTGATGTGCATCTGCGCGCCCGTGTCCCTGTGTGAAATGTACTCGAATTCATAGGGGTGTATGTCTCCGGTTTCGTCCAGGAGCCAGCTGCTGGGCTGGATGGTGCCCGGTTTGATTTTTGAGTCGTTAATGGCTTCCTCTGTCCAGGGAACCGATGTGCCTTGGTATGTGACTAGTCGCTCCTTCGGGCTGAGCTCGAAATGGCGATGAAGCAGCACCAAACCAAAAGTGCGCTCCATCCTGTGCCTGAGAAACAGTGGTCGAATCAAGGCGCCAACCACGGAGTTGCCCTTGGCTGCGTTAAATTTTTCCATGTTTATCGTGAGGTTGGGCAGCCTGTCGTAGGTTGAAGGATTGTAGACGTGTTCCGCCATCTTTGCAAGTCAAACGTGTGTTTGGGGCACCCGGGTGGCAAATGATGTTGGGATGATGCCGAAGAAACCAGATTGAACTGAGAGCAAATCGGGACCTTTTAAGGGGGTACCTGCATCGCGGCCATGAACACTTTGTGTGCCCGAGTCCTCCACATAGCAGGCACCAACCAGCCTGGTCCAGCCCTGCCATGCAAAGATCGAGCTCCCTTTTGGGGGGAAAGAGGTTGTGCGAATCACTAGGAAATTACATCCGGCCCGAGAGGAGCGGGGAGGTCAAGCCACCGGCGAGTTCTGCAACGTTCCTCACTTTGTAACTCCAAGCCCCGTGTCAGGGAAGGCGTTCAAATCAATCTTGGTAACCACCACCGCCGAGGCCTCACCGCCTGCCTGTTGAAATGAGGTACATGTGCCGAACTCTCCACTGTCTGGTAGATCGCACTGTTCAGTCTTTCCATTTTGACACTGCCTAAGATAGGTATGCAGAAGAATCTCCATTACGGACATGATGTGCACTATTCCATCTAAGTCTGTTTGGCCGCCTAGCTGGTGGTGGCTTTGGATATGTGGTGTGAGATCTGAACAGAGTTTCGTTACAATTAACTTGCACAAAAAGTCTCTCGGGCTGACTAGAGCTTGAATGCACAAACTCAGCCAGCCAATCTGATAGTCTGATACTCAAGCACACACGTGCACCAACATAGGCCCCAACCCCGGCTCCGTAATGCCCAAAGGATGAAGGAATTGAAAAATAGGGCATGGCCCTTCACGACTGCCGGCCGATCATTCCGAATCCCGCGGCCCCCATTCTTCCTCCCTTGCCATCGGCCCCTGCTCCGTCATGTGTGTGTGGTAGGACGAGACGGATAGCGCCTCCTGAAACGGAGAGGGGCTGATGGTGGTGTGCTGGCGCGAGTAGGAAGTGAGTAAGCACAGGCTTGAGTCGGACATGCGGCTGATCAGGACGTGGCAGCCCCCAACACGCTAGATTCGCCGCAGGAATCATCCTATCTCTTCAACCTGTCAGCTTACTCATCACCTCATCTCGGTGAATTGCCCCTGAACGACGTTGTTTGGGACTGGTCACGACGTGTTGGTGTTGTGAGATACCACCGCAGGGCAAGTCTCGTGTCGACAGCTGTGATGGCACAAACATCACGAATAGCAAAAGAGAGAGTACGTTTATCTCATCAACAAAAAAAGAAAGTTTCCTCATTTTCGTTCCTTCATCGCCTCAGGATCCCTCCCCCCAAGCGACAGATGACGGGATATATACATTAGATAGTATAGCGGTAGAAAGTGGCATAGTCGCCCTTCTCCCGCTCAGCAACCTTCTCTTCCTCGGTGTACTCGCTCGGCGGCTTGTACAGGCGGTCACGGCGCGCATTCTCCCGACGGAGATAGATGGTCATGAAGATCGACAGGACCATAGCCATAAACTGGCAAGCAAGCAGGGTGCCGTGGCCGGGATAGTACCGGGGACCATCGCGGGGCAGGTAGAGATAAGCCGAGATAGTACCACCGAGGTTACCGAAACCAACGTGCATGGCGATACCAACACCACGCTTGAGCGAACCACCAATGTTGTTGCCGTTCCAGGCAACACCCTGGGGCACGTTGGGGTAGATACCAGAAGCCAGGAAGAAGCAGCCAGCGTACTTGACGGCAGGGTTCTGGGTGGCCATAAGCATGATCAGACCAACGATCCTGTATCTCTTGTCAGCATTCCAATTCCTCACCAAAAGACAAGGAACCATCACTTACGCCATAGCCATGAAGCCAATCATAAAGATGCCGCGCTGGCCCATCTTATCGGCATACCAGCCGGCGCTGACGCAGAAGACGCAAGCAACGACATAGGGCGGCACAGTCATGAGCTGAGCCTGGTTGTTGGCATAGCCGAGATCGCGGACAATGGTCGGCAGGAACAGGGCGTACGAATAGAGGCCCGTGTAGACACCAATGGTGATGAACATGTGCACCCAGATCTTCCAGTCCTTGATGGCGTGGAGGAAGTACTTGAGGTCGAACTCATCAGCGAGCGAGGAGCGATCGCGCTTGAGGCGGGCAACAACCTCGGCACGTTCGGGCGTGCTCAGGAACTTGGCAGTGGCGGGATAGTCGTGCATGACCTTGTAGGCAATGCCCGCTGTCAATCGCATTAGCTTGGTCGTGACGATGCAGTTGGGATGAAAACATACCGACAATGATGGTGATCAAACCTTCCAGGACGAAGATCCACTGCCATCCGGAAAGCCCACCAACACCACGCATCTCGACGATGCCGCGTGCCAAGAGACCGCCGAAAGCGCCAGCAGCGGTGGCAGCCGAGAAGAAAATGGCCATGCGGAGACCGCACTCGTGTCGACGATACCACATGGTGATGCTAAGGGGAAAATCGCGAGTTAATCGCTGTTCCGGGTCGACGCTGGCTTCCCAATTGACTCACTAGTACGTAATACCGGGGAACAAGCCACCCTCAGCAATACCTAGGGCGGATCGCGCAGCGAGGAGACCGCCATAGTTAGTGACAATACCCATCAGGGTGCAGCAAACACCCCATGCGACCATGATGCTGGGAATCCAGATGGACGGGCGGAAGCGCTTCATGGCCATATTGGACGGGATTTCAGCCGCGACGTAGAAGGGGAAGAAGATGCCCAAGGCATCGTTGTATTGGAGCTTCCTCGGATCGAGGCCGAGATCCTTCTCGAGGGTGTCGAGGCGGGCATTGCCGATGTTTGTGCGGTCGAGGAAAGAAAGCAGGTAGAGGAAAGCCAGGAAGGGGATCAAAGCCATGTCAATCTTGCGCAGCAGCTTCTTGGTGGACACCTCATCCCACGGCTCGCTCTCGGCGACATCGATGTTCTCGGCATATCCCTCCTTGGAGACGATGCCCTTCTCGTTGGTGACGCTGTCCGACTCCGTTGTCGGAACATCCGGGGGGGTGGACACCTCGGTGGCAGAACCCATGGTGGGCTACACAGGTGGGAGCAAAACCGATCGGGGAACGGGAAACGGAGATGCTCGATGGCTTTGCTGGTGGAGAGGGAGAAGCAGTCCGGAGGCTCAGCCAGTCCCTGGAGGTGTGAAAGGGAAGAAGGATCCGATTGGGGTCCGGCGAGAAGCTGTCACGGGCGGGCCTGAACTTATATACACCTAGCTGACGAGAGCGCCGACGGAGTGGTGGGAAACAAGGCAGAGACCCATTGGAACGGGGAGTATCAGTTTGGCAAAATGCCCCATGCCACCTTAGTTCGTGGGACGCAAATAACCCTGACATTTGGGCGCTTGGTAAGGTATTAAGTTCGCAAAGTACGTACCTCGTTCCCAGGAATCCCCCGGCTCAATGGCAGGCCGCGTCGATGGAGGAGGAAGGGTTGATCAGGCTGCAACGGTCCCATCCTACGGAATCGAGGAAGAGTGACTTGCGAAGACCGTCGGCCAGACGGGCGGCCCAGGCGGGGAGGGGGTTTCAGCCAGCTGCGCATTTTCCCTGGACGCAGCGGCGCTTTTCTTGTCGGGGAACACAAACAAGCCCTGGCATTTCGGGCTGGCTGGCAGCAATGCTGGCAGTCGAAACGGGGAGCGATCATCATACCGTCCAGTCAGCTTTGTGCGTCTCGGGGTCCAGCCGACTAACCACGCTAACTGCTCCGTTAGGGCGGAAACGGTGTCTCCAACGGTTGGCCCTATCCTCTGGGGGAGTGTGCCAAGCAACTTGGCTAGCACGGTCTGATATGGGGGGAGGGCAACCGGTTATGGCTCAGCATTCCGGCACAGATGGGCCATAAATGAGATGTCGTTATACGCAGTGCAGTTGGAAACCGCTTGGTGCAAACCGTGGGCCGGCCAATCCACCGGAGCCAGCCAAGACCTAGAACGTCTTGGCTGCAGGGTTGTTTTTTAATGGAGGGGTGGACGGCCGGGCTGGGCGGTGCGAGATTGAGCGCGGGGTCCAAAGCGAATCACCAGCCAAAGTTGAACGCCACCAGCAGCCCGGATCTGGACAATTCGCCCGGCTTGGCCCTGCGCGGCGCCGTGTTATTGGCCAGCTCACGATGTCTCCCCAAACGTTGGCTCGTCTCGTCAGATCTCGGCGGAAGACGTCGTCGACGGATGACGGTTCGCTCCACGCCCCGAGAGAGGGCCAAGCAAGCCAAAGCAGCCAAGCCAGCCCAAATCTGTCTCCGCACGTGGCGGCCAACAAAGGCGCGCCGGGAGAAGCATTCGGGCAGATGGATAAATTCAACGACGGTGGGTGTGCATGAACATGATGGTTGCGCTTGAACCAGAGGCGTCCCGGGGGGAAAGGCTATCGCCGCCTATCGCACGCCCGCTCTGTGTCACAAGGGGCCGTACGATGTAGTGTATTGTATGCCGCCACGCTCGATCTTCCGGGGAAACACCGCCCCGTCCAAGGGACCGGTCTAACCTCAGCTTCAGCATCGCGTGTTTGTAGTAATCCTCGTGTTCTGTTTTTTGTTTCCCGTCGCCCACGTGTGAACCTGGCCCCTCGATCGCCTTGTCAATGCGCGGTGTGGTTTCGGAAATGACCGCCCTAGAAGGCGAGATGTTCCGGACCGAGTGCGGTTTGGCGGCGGCGCCATGCAAAACCCCTGAACTGCGCTGTGACGAGATGGCTCGATGGCGGACCAAGGGAAATAGGAACAGGCGAGAAATGCTTCTGGAAGCGATACCTTGCCTCGATCTTGCGTTGGCTTGCGTTTTGGATGCGTGTTGGTGGTGTGTGTGTGTGTGCTGACTAGCGTTCGGTGAACAGGTGGGATGGGGTCGGAGAAGTAGGAGGGCAGCCGGAGCACAGACTGCGAGCTGAGGTGAGCGCTTTGGGATGCAAAATCTGCGGTGCTAATCTCGTCAGCGATCTCTCAACCAACGTAGCTGGTCAGGAATTTTGATGGAAACGACGGCGCGCCACACTGATGCGCTGCACGACGTGCGACGAGAACGCGATTGTGCGGCCACGGTTGCAATATTGGATTGCCGCATCGCAAAAGTCGCTGTCTTACTGACGGGATGTGTGAGAATTGTTGAGAAACGAAGCCTGAGGCGGAAGGTGGCAGCCAGTTCCGCACCCTGACCCTGACGCCCAGCGGCAAGAGCCATGGGCGGGAATGCTCGCCCAGCTGCCGACGACCCCACCCCACGTCCTCCGTTTTCCAGACGTGCTCTGCCTTTGTCGTCAAGTCGTCGATGAAAGTGACAATCTTGAATGCGAATCCCATACTCCACGTGTGTCCACCAACAATCCAACATCCCCAGACTCGCCGTTTTCTCCGCAATTTCCCCTCAAACCGAACCCCACCATACCAGGCTTCTTTGAGGTCGTGCCAGGAACTCCAAGCTTGTCTGTCCATTTCCCCCATTTCATCGTCCCTTGGCCGACCTCAGGCCATGTCACGGCAGCGCTGTCGAAAGTCAGCCTTAACTTTTTTCGAAGAATGCTCCGTCATGGCAGTCGCTGTCATCCCCACCCCCGCCAATGGTGGGCGTCCGGCACGTAGCTGCCTTGGCGCCCTACCTAACGTTAGCCGTCTCTCGGCGGTGGCGCCCGCCTAGCCAAGAGCCTAGAACACCGCCTCAAGGCCACTAACACCGTAAGGCACTACCATCTGTTCCTTCCGTTACTTCGTAGCTCGTGCTCGCACTCTGCCGGAGGCCAAGAAGAATGCCATCCACAGAGCCGTCTGCTTGCGCTTACCCTTACCGACCACCCAAGAGGGTTAGAGGGCCAGCGAATTCGTGTTCATGATAGGTACTTAGAGTCCGCACGCCCGAGACATCATCAGACATCAGCAGGTTGCGTCGTTGCTCAGGCCCCCAATAAGGAGTCGACGAGTGTGCTCTCGGCGCTGCCTGCGGTCGCCGATCCTCTGCGCTTTCTCACGCAACTGCATCAGCGTGAATTGGCGCCGGGCCAAAGGCAGCGCTATTGAACCTTATCGAACGCTTCTCATGACGCTGGCCTGAGAGAGGATCGGCGAGTTGCGCGAGCGTGTGCCGGGTAGCTGAGATGCGGGGAGGGAGGCACAGAGGGTCCCTGAGACAGTGGACGCTGCACTGGCTGGCACTTGACAGCACAACGGCAAATCGCATGGCATGGGTTCACTCCGTGAACCATCCCCAAAAATTATCAACAACATACACGGCTTCGCGATGCAGAGAAACACAATCCGATAATCGTCGCTATGCGATTTTGCGGCATGACGTAGACTGCCACGTTGTGTTTGCCGGTTCCTGGATGCAGCAGTCTCAGCGGTGGTGTAGCCAAGAGTGCGTACTGTTTCGGTGGCTTGCAGCAGCCAAGTCGTGCCCGTGTCTTGGGCTTCTTGGGTGTTTCCTGCGACAACCACGGTGAGCCAATCCGCATGGCCGCTTCAGGATGCCAATCTCTGGCTTGCTGGATTTGGGATTTGGGATCCAGGTTTCGGCCAAATTCATGGTGCTTTTTTGCTGGACCCAGCAAACCTCGACTTTGACGAGGATTCCCATGACCGACAAAACGAGCAGCTTTTTTGCCAACCTCGAATTGACACGATCATGGCTCGCAATCTTGGTCGTCTCTCGGTGTCCCCCCACACGACGACTTCCCTCCCGACGCGCACGAGGAACGAACACAGCTCGTCTCCGTTTTGGCTTCGCTTGGCCCTCGAAGGCACTCCGTTTTCGCGCCATTCGGCGGATTTAGGATCCGCTAACAAACAAGAGAAAAATAGCCATTCGCAAGTGCCAGGCGGCCCGCGATGGAATCCGGGGTGATAACGTCTCGCTCTTGGCATGCAGTCAGCCAAGCGTCGCACACCCTCGCGGTGTCTGGAGTTGAGATAAGATGCAAATTTGGAGATTGGAAGCCCGAAAGGCTGAAGCCAGGCGCCACGGACGTCGCTCGGCCTAAATGAGCCCCAATCATCCTCGGAGAAACCTGGAAGGCGGATTTCCCCAAAACACTGGGTAAAGCAATGTTGCATTGAACCGCAATAGATGAAGAGGTCCAGCAAGCGAACACGTCTGATGGGATTCGCATTCGCAGCGTCGCGCTGATATTAGAAAGCCCACCTTTTCTCGGATCGACATCACCGCCGGATAAAAGGGAGTCGAAAAGGGAGAGATCAACCCGTGCTACCGTAGGGTGACGGGTCTTGGCGACCATTGCAGGAACGGCGTAGCAGTTGGCCCCGCTCGCACGAACCTCTTTTTTTTTTCTCTTACGAAGTTACTACGTTCTCTCGGCGTAATAGCAGAGTCTCCACGTATTTTTGCGGTACGTAGATTTAGAAGCCATGCATTCATTCATCAAGCGGGTGTGGGGTGTGGCATACACGGCAATCCCGCAAGATGCCCAAGTTTCATCTATCCTGGATTTGAGATTCGCCATCACCCGTTGCTGACAATCCTGCTTTGACACATAGATTTCTCATCTCGATATTGATGATCTCGAAGTGTAATAAATGCTGACAGCACGGGGTGCAACGCCGGCAGCTGCTGCAGGGTCTGGACTTGGCTAACAGGGCGCTTTGCAATCTACAGGAGGGGAGGCTTATTTTATATTACACAGTCCATGGTGAGTGAGTGGTGGAATAACAGTGGACCGCGGTTTTCTTTTTTTTTTTTTTTGTGTGTT
>Ga0247765_1001213_pt1 | contig 13802 bp, 9 predicted proteins | sample UWRJL106311C6_FD_179949 | JGI IMG/M metagenome (GOLD analysis project Ga0247765, IMG submission 179949) | Plant litter microbial communities from Arlington Agricultural Research Station in Wisconsin, United States - UWRJ-L106-311C-6 | ecosystem: Environmental > Terrestrial > Plant litter >... | reverse complement strand
AAAAAAAAAAAAAGAAAGAAAAAGAAGAAAAACATGAAAGAGACGGAAACAAAACCTCAGCTATCGAAAATCGGACCATACGCCGGAATGCCTCTCATCTCTAAGCTGTAAACCAAACTCTTGGTCATCTTCGCGTTGCTGATGACACACACGGCCTCGGCTCCAAACTCTTTATACAGCCCCAGCACCATTGGAAGCATATCCACCCGTCCCGTCCTCGTCGTATCAAGAATCACCGGATTTGCATCCATCCTCCGCACCAACGCCATGGTTCTCTCTCCGTACGTAGCCAACGGTGACCTCGTCTGCCACACGACGCGCATCTCGGGACGGTTCTCGTCGTCGATAAAGGAAAGACACGGCCCGATGCCAGATCCCGTCGTGACGACGATGATGCGCGGGAACATGCGGAAAACATAACCAAAGCCGTAGGTGGGGACTCCCCTTGTCCAGAGATGCGTGGGCTGGTCTTGAATAGCAGAGCGGGTCCAGTCTCCGGCTTTGGAAACTAAACAGGAGAATTTGGTGGAGGGGGTGTCGAAGCGATCGGTGAAGCTGGCGAAGCTGTGCCAGTCGGAGAGAGGATGTTTTGCAACCGAAACACCTTGGCCGAATTTGACAGTCGTGTGGTTGAAGTGGAGGCGTACGGCGTGAGGAGATAGAGATTCGGGGACGACGGGCACGCGGCGGAGGAGCAGCCACGGATGAATAGTAGCGAGGGTGAGAAGAAGGAGGATCCAAAAGGCGGGGAGATGGATGAGGAATTGGGAAAGGGGCTGTTGTTGTTCCTGAGATCCCAGCAAAAACACCAAAACCCAAAAGAGAACCAAGATGACCCAGTTGGCGAAGCGATGCGTAAGCTCAAAATAGTCGTGGCGTTTTGACCGGAAAGCCGGATGAGCCACCACGATGATCGCAACCAGCAACGCCAACACGGTCCACACCAGCACCAACACGGCCGTATTCACCGGCGAAGGTTGATATCGATACGTCCAAACCCCGGCAAACCCCACATACCAACACAGGGCCGCGACGCCGGCGCCGCTGTGCAGGCCGCCAATGTGAAAAACCTTGCAGGCCCACCGACGGACCCTCATTGGGGCGGATCGCGGGACGGCACCAAACGCGCGAAATAGGGCGTTGACGACGACCGGCTGCCGGCAGAGCCCGCAGACGGCCAGGTTGACGGCGGAGGCATTGACGAGAACCAGCGGTGTTGCTGCTGCGGAGAAACCCTTGGTGAGAAAGACGACGACAAGCGCGACGGCATTTCCGACGAAGGCGACGCTGAAGAGGCGGCGGTAGACGTTGAGCGCCGTGTACCGTAGGAACCCGATGTGTTTTTGGGTGACTTGCTGGAATTCATGATGAGACTGAGCCTCGAGGTCGGTAACTGAAGAAGGGGTGGCGAGATATTTTGTCTTTTCGATTTCCGAAAAAGATGAAGAAGAGGTGGTGGACGTGGTGGAAATGACGCTCGGTCGGGATTTGTGATTTGATCTCGTAGCTGCCTGATCTGGGTCTGTTGTCGTTGTGACGACGTTTGCCGGTAACGAGAAGTGCATGGTGGCGATGGCTTGGCGAAAAAAAGTACTAGTGTTGACTAGAATGTGGGACAACAGTTTTTAGCAAGCATGGATTTTGGGGTGACAATCTGGAGGGTATGTATTTCATTTCTATCTTTTTTAAAACACATCCATTTGATCTACACACTTTTTTTCATTCATCTATGCATTTTACGAGAATACCAAGAGCATAGATACTCCTTCAAATCAAGATTGTGTAACCCATCTCCGATGCCATATGTTAGTCCCCTCGGAGTTTCTTACCGGAGGAGGGTGGGGGCCTGATTTCAAGTGGGCGGACCCCGTAAGGGTTAGTCCGGGCCAATCAGTTGAAGCGACGCACCCTCCGGGCCGCACCCGTTCCGACCAGATCTGACCCAGACCGACCCGACCCGACGACAGGCCGACCGCTCTCAGTTTTTGGCGCATTCCCTTGGCGATGCGATACGATTTTTGGTTCGGCTCAGTTTGGCTCGGCCTTTTTTGTCTGCCGTACCGTTCATGCGTCGTGTCCTGTCCAGTAAGAAAAGAGTGGGGAGGCGAGATGAAATGAGATGGGCACGGGGAGCAAAACGCCGCAAAATGCTGCAAAAGCACCACCAACACCCAGATTCTCAACTCTCAACTCTCCTGACAAAAACGTTAAAGATCAGATTAAATGATTGAAACGGAAATGACTAGACCGGAACCTGCCGACATAAAACGAGAAAAAAAAAAAGTCCGGATGTTGCAGCTCCGTGGCAGCATTGTTGCATCGTCGGGGTACTGCATGCATGCATCTTGGGCGCGTCTGCAGTTTTAATCCGACCTCGGAGCTCGGACAAACTTAACTCATTCACTCACCCACTCGCTGTACTGCCAGGAGCGCTGAGGATTGATGTTTCGGAGTCTGGTAGGTGTTGCATTCGTGGTTACGTGTTGCATGGTGCGGCTCGGCTCGGGCCGAACGGTGACGATCAGTGTCGGACGGACAAAATAGTCTGCCTGTGTGCGTGTGGTGTCGTGTGAACGAGACCACGCGAAACTAGTCCCAGTGCATCACTCAGGGGGAGATGAGAGACAGTAAGGAGCAAAAAGAAAGACAAAAATAAAAAGAATAATCACTGCCCAATGACGGGCTTGAACCGTCGACTTTCACATTATATGCCGGATAGTATTAGTGTGACACTCTAACCAACTGAGTTAATCGGGCTTTGGGGTGATTACTAATCATCTCGTGGATTCTGGGTTTATCCTCGTGGCGGGAAAGTACAGCATTTGGGGGGGGATTGGATAGAGGTGGAGTTGTGAAGTTCGGGTCAATGTCGACCGGATACTTGCATCCAGCACACTTTGTGCTATCTGCTATAAGGCCGCAGCTCTACCCTAAACTTCACAATGGGGTGTGCGTCCAAGTTGCGCAATTCTCGTCGTGAGCATCATCAATCAAGAGTGCATATGTATTCCGCCGGGTCTCACCTTTGACGTGTCTGCAGCATCAGGTTCAATTTATCAGCCGAGATCAAACCGGGTTCACCGATACCTCAATCACTGTTATTTGCACTGCTTTCGGAGAGTAAGCTTTGGCAGGGGACAGTACAAGTGGAGAAGGCGGCAGCCACCAGGCTAGGCCCTAGGCAGGTAGCAAAACATGACAGAGTCTACCGTGTCAGAAACGCCACCAACAACAGCCCATTGTTGTTACCCTGAAGTTGCCCTCAGAAGTTTCTATGTTCGTGCGTGATCCTGGGCCGCTCCTGAGCTAGGGTGAGCTATGGGTGAGCCTAGCTTACCTACACAGCCTTATGGTCCAATTTAGGACCCTCGACTAAAGTTTGCTATCCGGAGATTCCGGTACGTTCCTCGGTTTTATACTAACCATATTGAATAAGGTACGGCCACGTCAGCGGTGACGTTGGTCGTAAAATATGATCCGTTTATCGTATATTATATAACGTGGGGCGTTTGATCTTATATAGTAAGGCGAAGTGAGGAAAGGGGGCGGAGGAGGATATATCCTCGATGCTAGTCCCGCTCTGTATTTGATTTAAAGGCTTTAAATATCTTATTATCTACTCGAAGGATATTTACCCCGTCTAAATTACTTTAATCATAAATAAGTATAATAGGGGAATTCGAGTTTTAGAACGAGACCGCTTAGTCGCTGCCTAATAAACCATCGCTTATAATCTTAATATCTAATCTCAGATCAAATCTTTACATAAATAATTTATTCCCGACGAGTAATTCGTACAATCTTTCTTAATAACATTACTCCTTAATACTAGCCTTCTACTCCTTTAATCCTCGGCCTACCGTTAATCCTTAATAAAAAAAATTTCAGCTTACGCGGGCGTTTGACATATCACAGAAGGGTAATCTCTAATACCCTGATTATAAGATAAAGTTGAAAGGTAGAAGCGGTATACCGCTTGGGCAGCATTTATCTGCTCATCACAGATCCGACAGCTGTGGACCTAGCAGAGTGGCAGGGACAGCACAACAATAAAACTTGCGTCGTAATTGGCTGAAAGGGCCGAGGCCACCTTTGGCCCACTTATGTTTGTGGTATTAGTCTGCCCCAAAACCTCGGGCGACGAAGTTGAGCTGTTGACTAGATCAACCGTATCGCTGTCTTGTCCCGGTCCAACACCTCGTCCGCCTTCGCTTCTCGGGTGGTTCCAAAGACTGTCAAGATTCCAACCCTTCTGTACACATCATTTTGGCCACGGAGATTAACCCGCTCGATCAACAGCGCGTACAAACAAACATCTTCTGAACTCTTTGTTGGTGCCGTTTCCATGATAGGCATAGCAAAGATGCTTCCACCCTGCTGATTGTTCCGTCGAACCATGGCTTCATCGAGCTCGGCGTCCCACGACCACGACAGATGGCCTTCCAAAATCCACCTTCCCAGTCCTGTCCCAGACAATGACTCTCCCCCGAGCCTCGCATCAAAAACGGTCCCATCCTTCTCAATATCTACTGGAATCAGCACAACCCGTAACTGCAGATAGCCCGCCGTCATGGCCCCAAACTCGGTGCCATCCCCTGTGACAAGCCTCCATTTCACCACCTTGGCATGCGCCCCCGTCTTCAGATACCTAAACCCCTGAATCAAATCCGTATCATAAAACACCCGTCCCCCCACAGCAAGCCACGACCACGACGGCGCCCTGTAACGCCCCGCCTCCCCACCCCCCCGCTCTGCTGCCTCCCACAGCAACCACCTCAACAACCCCCGTGACCACATCCCGGCCATGTACTCCATCTTCTTTCCCGCCACGGCTTGCAGCGCCCTCGCGATCCCCGCAATCGCAACCGGTCTATCGCTGCCAAAACTCAGGTCCCTGCCCGTATAATACTGCACGACCGCCGCCCAATACTTTGCAAATGCCCTCGGCCGACGCTCTAATCTCGCCCGGACTGGTAGTATCAGCCGGCGGGCCGACTGCCCTATGCTCAAATCAAGCCGCGTCAAGCTGAGTCGTGTCTCCCGACACTCAAACAGGGGCCCATCGAACCCAAAGTGTACCGTCCTCGGCGCGAGGATCCGTTCCTGCACGACCCAGCCGCGCGTGTTGAGCGGTGCGTCCTCGACGCGGTTGTTCCAAAAATTGTGTTCCACCAGCTGGAAATCGTGATGCGGCAACGCCCACTCGGGGTTCGTCGGGAAGCGGATGGGAATCGGCTGCCCGCGCGAGCTACCCGACCGCTTGGGAAAGAGACCGCCGGTGGAATCAATGTTGTGGCTTGCGGCCAAACTCAGGTGTGCGTGACCGTAGACATCGGCCATGGTGCGTGCTTCCGAAGCCCAGTCGGCGGGAGAGTCTTGGATGATGCAGAGGGCGTCAATCCAGAGGAACGAGATGGACATGGCGCGGGTGGTGGTGATGGCGTCCATGAGGGTTTGCGGGAGGGAGCTGATGGGAATGCCGGTGGTGAGGAAGGTGGGTCGTGTCAATTTCAGGAGCTTGACAGGTTGAAAGGCGCCCCAGCGGTACGAGAGGACGTTGTAGGGGCCGCTGATGGGAGTGGTGGTGGTGGTGGTGGTAGTTTCGATGAGGTGGATGTGTGTGTCACCTGGTTGATTGACGCAGAGGAGGCGGGTGGGGTAGCGGAAACGGAGAGATGCGGGAGGACGACAGGTTGGGTGAGACGAGATGCAGTCTTGGACCCAGGTGTTGAGGTGTTGAAGTTTGCTTGTGGCTGTTGATGGGACAAGTGTTTCTGGCAAAAGGGTGATGAGCACTTCTTCGTTCAAGGGCCCCATGGGCTATGCTCAGAGTACGCACTGGTCACATCGCTGGGGTGAAGACTGTTGAGCTTCAGATACCGAGGCCCTCCGATAGCAAAGTTGACTTTTCCAATGAAAAAAGTGATGGAGAACTGGGGCAGCTTTGGCGGGTTGAACACCGGATCGCCGCAGCCGTAATCGATGTTGTACGTCGTGTATTCAGCGGCGTTGGGATCCCCGGAAGGAGGTGTGGAATCCGGGCCGTAATTGAGGAGTAGAGTGACGCATATCGGGCATTTTGAGTCTACAGCGTCACGAAAGCGTTGGGCCGACGTGTGGTGAACCCCCGAGGCAAAGTAATCGTAGCGCAAGTGAGCCGGTCTGTTGCTGTCGCGGAGTTGAGTGTGCTTGGGGTCTTCGAACACGAAGCGACAAGTTGAACAGAGGCGAGTATCCATGGCGGTCGGGACTCTTGAAGTCAAGGGGGGTGGACTCAATAAGATGGGGGAAGGAGGAGGAGCGGGGTGGTGAAGCGAGCTGAGCTGTTCCTGCAGATAGCGGGGCTAATTAAACACACAGGTTTAGTAATATTGCGACTGGGTTGCGCGCCCGACGCGAAAATGGTAAAAAAGAAAAAAAAAAAAAAAAAAAAAACCTGACAGGCGGTTCATCATATTTACTGCGTAGTCACCATGAGTAGCAAACGGCTCGAAACTTTCTCTCCGGAGGGGTTACGGCATATTATAGTAACTTTGGTTAAAAGTTGGTTACATTTGGAGGATTTGCAATCTCGAATTTCCTAATCTTCCTGTATTTTTGCTTGACCGTTTGAAACTCAAGCTAGCTTTTGTCCAAGTCATAGGCTTATACCAAATCAAGGTCAACGTTGAAGGAAGAGAGGCTCAGGGATACTAGTGTCTAACTCGCTCAGCTGGTAGAATGTATGAAATTTCTATATTGCTGAAGAGCCTAAGCTATAACGCTCAAGATGGTAGAATCCTTCACAAAACGCTTATAATAAGGGCTCTCAAGTATAGGTAGAAAGCTAAACAGAAGATGATCTTTTGCTTTGAAGAAAAGCCGGAGCCTTACAAATACCGTATCAACGTTGTTCAGACCCATCACGATGGCTGCGTTGGAGACGGCTTGATCTACGAAAACAGGACCACAGCCCGTTGAATATCCGCCAAGTGATCCACATTCAGACTCGGGCTACGGAACAGCCTCGAGGTGCAATACACTAAGCCTTAGAAAGAGAGTGTGGAGACAACCGGGGAGTCGTCCGCGAACACCCAGGAGACTGAACAACAAGACGGCGATGCCAAAACTGGTTACTCTGACAACACGAGTCTCTCGAATCCTCTTTAGGGAGAATACGCGGCCGCCCAAACCGCGGAGTACTGCCTACTCGTCTTAACTATATTTAGCGATTTCCCTAATCATTTCTTAATTAGCTCCTGAGCAGCACCTGAGTAGCGCCCAAGCAAGGTGGCTAGGGGCGGCGTGGGTGACTGGGGCTGGTAAAGCCCATTCTCATCTCACACAAACAGGCTTCGTGGTTTAGGGGTATAATTCTCGCTTAGGGCTCACCTTGAGTGGCATATCTGCGAGAGGTCCCGGGTTCGAATCCCGGCGAAGCCCTGTCTTGTTGAGACTTTGAGTTTGAGTTTGGGACTTGTCAAGTTCGATTGGCTTTTTGTTGCTTCTGTGCTCTGTCTGGCCTTTACTAGCTAGCGCTCTGGATACCCACTAAATAAATGCTGCTTAAATTCTTGCTCTGGCCTCGTCTAGCCCATAGCACTGGTTTATCTAGGTAGCTTGCATTCCCGTGATCACTAGCCCCCTGGATTTTATACGTGTCCTAATCCCAGATTGAATGGAGGATGAAGGGTTCTAAGTATTCCTCGAGTGCGACCTCCTAGTAGATGGTTGCTGAATAACCCACTTTGTGCTCCGGATCCGCTGCGCATCAGTTTTATCAGAGCAATAAACATGAATTGATCAAGGCTGTTGGCGAAGTCAATGGAATTGAAGCGTGTCCCCCCGTTTGCTTTTCTCCGTAGTCTAGACGCATAGATAGATAGATAGATAGATAGATAGATAGATAGATACCAGAGACCCAAACGGGGGAAAAGGTTTGTGAAAATACCAACACCGCCACAAACTTGGTGTTGCCAATCCTTGCATAGAAGTCGTGAAGTTTGGGATTTCAAGTCAAAACGCCGGATTGACCCCCTCCCACGCCGGATCTTGCCTCTTCGCCCTCAGTAGATCCCCCGGCCACGATGCACTCGGCGCTTTGATCGGATCCGTGAACGCCTGGCGTACCACGGCATCTCCCAAATCTTTTTCAATTTCCAACCTCGGTAATTTCCACCGGATAACCCTTGCTGTATCTTCTCCGCCCGGAAGTAAATCCGCTTTTGGAGTCGGGTACGATCCAAAATCCGCGCGCACAGCTAAACGCAACGCGCGGACGGTCCCGCCGAGTCGTTCGGCGATTCCGGGACTCGTGTGGAGGGACATGGCGAGCCAGGCATCACGCACTGCGGGTTCCGGAATTCCATGCGAGCGGAGGATGCGTGCCGCTACATCGGCCGAGACGACTTCGAATCGTTCCGGGATAACATCGTGGTCGGGGGACGTGCCAATGTCATGTAGCAAACAGGCGACGAAAAGAACGTGGGCGGGCGCGCGGGCAATGCACGCGGGTCCGAGGATGTCGGTGGTTGTGAACAGCCCAGACGACGACGACGACAACAACAACGACGAGGAGGACGATGACGGCGGGGATGCTGTAGTTGTTGTTGTTGTCATTGTCATTTCCGCAGCAGGGTCATCGGTGGGGATCCCGGAAATACCCGAGAGAGGCAGAGGAAGAGGAAGAGGCAGCGTCGGGTCCAACGGGGTGAGTTCCTCCTGAAAGATGCGCAAAAACGCATGCGCGTACAGGTACACGCGGATGCTGTGATACAAGATGGATGCCGGCAAAGAGTTCTTGGCAAGAGACAGAGCTTCGGCGCAAGCAGGGTGGTTGGGCACGAGAGCGCGCACCGCCGCCATGATGGTGCCGTTGCCCGTGTCAGGGCCGGGGATGGGGCCGGCGGGTTGGGGTATCCGTGATTTGCACATGGAATATTCTTGTTGGTGATACTGCCTGGTGAAAAAGACGGAATGAGAATTCGGAATTGGTGTTGACAGTCAGACAGAATGACAATCAGACAGATAGACGTTGGTGTTGAAACGATCGAGTCACGGCGACAATGATCAACGTTTCGGTCGCGCTGGTAAACAATTCGGCAGAACCTTGATTCATCCACCCACAGTCGATACTAGCGACGAATATCTCCACGTAAAGTGGTTCGCGACTAGTTGAGTCCCGGCGGCGTTGAGACGGTTTCTTTGGTGTGTTGGCGGGCCGTGTTCTTACTAACGCAGACAGTTAAGCGTCGGCGTCCGGGAACGATGCATTTTACCACCCCAAGGTATAGCCAAGCTCGCCAATGCTCCCCAAAGGGCGCGCCTCATTGGGTAATAGCAACACCTTGTTGCGACTACCGGGTAACGGTAACCAGATCCTCAAGGATGCGTTGCAACTCTTTCCAAACAAAAAAAATGAAATGTACATTTGGTAGGTATGTAGGTAAAGTAGTCATTGCCGCCTTAAGAGGAAAGAAGAAGTAGAGGAAGGGTTCGTGATCCTACGCAGATACGAAAATCGGGTACCCGTCAGCTTACCGCGCCAACAACTTCCAACAAGGGCAGCCGGTATGCAGAGGAGATGCAAAGTTGGCTTGCTATACTAGGACTCGGGATCCTAGCATGCGGGGGAATTTGTTGGTTGTAGCTCTACGTATAAAAACCGGCATTACCAGCAGCGCCAACACCAATCCCAATATCTCCAACCTAAACGATCACACACACACAAAGGAGAGTAAGGAAAAATGACAAACCCGATTCACCCTCCGCCCGGGTTCGAAATTCGAAAACTCGAACGCCAGCATATCCCCTGGGCGCAAGCCATTCTCGCCCACAGCAACATTTTCCGCTCTCCCGTTTGGGCCAGCATGTATCCGGCCTCGCAGACGGCTCGGTGTTACGAATTCTTTTCCGCGCTCGAATCGCTTGTCTCGCTGAATATTGCGTCGGGCCTTAGCTACGGCATCTTTGCGACGTCTTATCCATTCTCCTCTCCCGAGTCTGCTTCCCTTGGGGGACGCCTTCTCTGGGATTTATCGAACCTCGCCGCTACCGCCGACGATTTGACTTCGCAAATGGATTTCCCGCTCGTGTCAATAGCTTTATCATACGATGGATTTGAGCCTCGCGACGGCTCCGAATGGAAAGCGCCCATTTCCGTGATTCCCCGACTGGCAACGCTATTCGCGCAAGTGGGCGCAGGAGATACCCGCGATCCTGCGAGCTGGAAACCCACGGCGTATAACCAGGTACTTATCCGCGGCGGGACAGCTACGCGGGAAGATTTCGGGGGAAAAGGCCTCGCCAAAATCCTCGCGCACTGGCTAGCTTATGAGATGGCTAGCATGGGTTTCACCGCAATGCAGATTGGGAGTGCGCATCCGGCGGTGAGAAACATCTTTTTGGGCGTGCCGAATCCGCCGTTTAAAGCCGAGGTGGTTAGTCAGTGGATAGCAAGAGAATATGAGGAGCAGGAGGAGGGGGGAAAAGTGGTGAGGCCGTTTGCCGCCTGTGGGGATGTGCCGTTGGTGAAGATTTGGGTTACCCTGAAATGAGAGTAGAAGGCTAAGAAAAGGGGGGAAAAAGAGAAACAGATCTGGATAGATAGATATATAGACACTGACATATATGCTAGTTTACCTCCCACCTACCTACCTATTCTTCTGCTGACTGCTTCATGCAAACTCCAGTCTCAAGACTACAACTACAACTACGACATCGCATCGCATCACATCACATCACATCACATTAAATACGCCCTCCGCCCTCACCCCCGTTCATCCGTGGCAGTGACGGTGACGGTGACGGTGACGGGGCCGTATCTACACGTACATGTACACACACAAGCACACGTACACGTACACATACACTTTAAACATTATTAGGCCTACAAGTGAAATATCTAATATTGAAAGTCAATTATCCTTCCTTGGGAGTTGAGGAGCGTCAGGAATGGCTGTGGACTGGACTGGAACCGAAATGGGGGATAGGAACAATTTTGTTTCCCGCAAATTGTCCCGCGGGGCGGTGCGGGCATGAGGCGGATTTCAGTATTGATCGCCATGGGGTGGTCAAGATTTTGCCGTGAGGGGGTGGGCGTGCGAGGCAGATTCCCGTCTTCTTCGCAATGTGGGCAAGATTTGCGGCAGAACCAAGTGCCTGCTGGGGGATTTGTACAGTTGGGATGAGAGTGTCCTGCAGAGAGTCATGGTAGGTACTTTGTAGTAATACAAAATTTGCATGTTTTTCACTTGATAGAAATCTTCCATTGTATAATACAGTAGAATACAAACCGCTGGAATTGGTCACGCCAGTAGAGCCATGAGAGCAATCCAAGCACAAAATTCCGCTACGCTCGTTGCGCTCCGCTTCCAATTAGAACACCAAGGTAGTATGTTAACCAGAGCTGCTTGCACCAGGCTTAGTGTCTTGAGGCCCCGGATTAGTTTCTTGAAGCCCCGAAACAGCCAGCGTTCGCTGCCTTCCCTGCACGGTCCCACACACAATATGGAAATATTGTGGAGTTGTGCTCCAGACATCCCCAGAGCTACTTGATTCGCAATCAACATGCTGTTTCAACATCTCCGCGGCCCGAATCCAAGGACTCAAGTCAGATTCAACCCAAGCGTGCACGCTCACGCGCTTGAGCATGGGCAACTTCTCACTACTGTGGAGCGCCAAGCAAATCAAAGCCTCTTTCACTACCTGCCTGTAGATATCCTGCAACAGTCTAGAACCCCACGTCCCCAGCAGGCTCCACGGATTGAACAAGTCGTCGCGGAACACGACTGTCTCAAGCGATGGCGGAAGGTGGTCGCAGATTTTCCCGGCGTCTTGCATGACGAACGGGGAGCTGAACATATCCGTGACAGACAACTTGAGATGTCTGAGAACCGACATGGACCCGAGACAGGAGATTTGCTTGGCCGGACCGAGATGCTCCCTGTTCCCGGGTGCATGGACCGCGTCGAATTCAAGAGTCTCGAGTGAAGAGGCCATCAATTCGAATGCCTCGTTCCAGCCCTGGTCCGTTCCCGGTGCATTTTTGGTGGAAAGTACCAGCTTATCGACAGGCGTCTTTCTAATTGTGATAGATTTCAACTTTGCCCCGGACTCTTCGCACATGCGATAGAACTAGTACCCGGCGAGATTGGTTTCGTGCAGCTCGATTGTCTCGAGACCCCCCCAAATTTCGTTTCCGAAAGCGTCCCCAGCCTAACGATCGCGCAGGGTTGGTCTCACCATGACGAGGTGCCGGATTCTGCGGTGTTGCATAAAGTACTCTGGTATAGAAAGAGGAATGTCTTTGCGGGTGCAGAGAGCTGATTTTGGTTCGTGGCGTTGTTGTACTACCTCTACCCGCTTCAAGTTACCCATAAATGTGTAAACCTCCTTGGTAGCAGCCAAGACGAAATTCATCAGACTGCAGAGTGGTGTGATGTCGTAAACGTAGAGAGACAGAGATTCTATCTGCTCAGCCTGACTGAACAGGAAAGCCAAGGTGAACAGGGGCAAAGTGTACTGGTAGAAAAGAGGGTCGAAGCCCACCTTTGATTCGAGTCCTGTACACTCGGCCGAAAAGAAACGAGTACAGTAGCCGTGGAAATCCGTACCGTGGGTAATGTGATTATAGATGCGTCGAATCTTCCGAAGCTCCCCCGTACTCCCAGACTGCAGAGAGATGGCGAGCACACGAATGTGTCGGGCAAGGTGGCGCTTGGAGATGATGGTACCGAGAAGATCAAGGAGGGTCTCGGCATTATCTATAAAGATAGTGTGGTACAGAGAAGGGGTTGCGGCTTGACGGAGCGTTCGGCATGTCTTTGTGAGGGAGAGGAGGCCACAACGACGCTTGACTTGCGAGGTATCGAGCCACCGGCCCTCACAGTCGCCAGGTGGTTTTAGTGTCGGAACGAGTTGCTCCGCCACCATCAAGCGGATCTCGCGCGGTAGGTTTGACAACGTCATGCTGGGTAAGCTGGATCCTAGGGATTGTTAGCGTGGGACTTGACATGTTCCCAGGGACTGCCTACTTGTGCTTTTGTCGAGATTCAGAGTGCAAGAGATATCATTTGCTGTAGCTGCGAAATGAAATGTTTGCTGTCGAATTCGATGTTGGGGGGTCGGCACTGACTTGACCCGAATCGTTCTTCTCAAGCCGAATCTACCACTGTTGAATTGGATGCTTGGAGTGTTTGATCGAATTGCTGGTGCGTGAAGGGCGGAAGTTCGACGATGGCAAATTCGGGATTTTAAGCATCCATGTGTTTCTGGCCGTGCCTTCTCGTCTGCGGAAGAGCGAGGCTGCGCGGTCTCACTGGCCTGCTGCGAGTCGGAAACGGAAGGCACGGCCAACCTGGACGGCCATCAATCACAGAAACGGCGCAAAGCCCTTGCCGAAAACGGCATAGCGGGGACATTGTTCTTGCAGCCGGGTTTCTCTTCGGCGGTTCTCGGTAAGTCCAGATTGTTATCTTTTGTCTCACATGCAAGTCGACTCGCTACGGCAGGTGCGAAACGAAATGCATGGACGAGGGGTGGATTTATGGCAGGCGCGAAACGAAATGTTGACGGGACACCACGTGCACGAGATAAGAAGGTGCAGTAAGGACTTGTGTTGAGACTCGAATTGGTGACGAACGTGTTTCTTGTTGTCGTTTCTTCCTCTGCTACCTCCACTAACCAATTTGATGCCACCCCGCCCGTCCAAAGCATTACTTTTTTTTTTCCTTTTCGTTACATGACATGACATGACATGACGTGACGTGAACCTAACCTACGTAGAAAATATATACATGTACTTTGAAGAAAAAAAATGAAGA
>Ga0247765_1001212_pt1 | contig 13803 bp, 13 predicted proteins | sample UWRJL106311C6_FD_179949 | JGI IMG/M metagenome (GOLD analysis project Ga0247765, IMG submission 179949) | Plant litter microbial communities from Arlington Agricultural Research Station in Wisconsin, United States - UWRJ-L106-311C-6 | ecosystem: Environmental > Terrestrial > Plant litter >... | reverse complement strand
TTTTTTTTGGAAGGGCGACAGTCCACTGCATACATTTCTTCTGTGGTCTTGTTGGATATTTCCTTCTTGCTTTCTTCTTTAGCTTGGAATTTACTTGATCAATCTACCCTACCAGCAACCTCGTCTCTGTACTCTAATTGATCTGACAGGAAGACAGCCACCTAACCCTCCCCCAACGTGGCAGAGTTGCCATACAATTCGCTCACCGGCGAACCAACGACGTCAAACTTCATGATTCCCTTACACGACCTTTGTAAATTGCCGCCCGGCCCCGCACTTTCCGTATGTAACAGCACTGCTTCCACAGGTAGCTAGAATCTCATTCGATAGCAATCCTGTTTTTACCGCCTGGGACTCATTGTCTGTACACCAGGCTGAGCATCCGACCCTGTAGTGAATGAGCGGTTGGGTATCCGGCCTGACTGCACACCACTTTAAACTGCAGGTAACGGTTCCGAGTTAACCGCCGTAAAATAGTAGACTCCAAAGCAACTACAGAATCTTGCTCACGTTTCACAGACCGAGTCATACGCGGCCTGTATACGGGGTTAACTGGGTTAGGCCACTGCTGCAGTCGGTGGTGGGCATCCACAAACCTAAGAGCCGTAGCCCCCACGAATCCCCTCGATGGATAGGCTTAGGTAGGATTCCGGGAAGAAGCTGGTGGTCTTGTGCCACCATTCACGCATATCCACCTTGTGGGGGGTGCAGATAGCTTTGATTATGATGGAGGATCTCCTTTATTTCTAATTGGGAGACGAGAGAGAGGGTTTCTGTTGAACTATGACTCATTGCTAATTGCAACACAAAGCCGGACAAATATCAGATGCACAAAAGAATGCAGTTTCTAATTCGACGAGCATTGAATTCATCGTAGGCTTGTAATATCTTACTACCGCGCTTCGCGCTGAATTGATCGTTGGCGTATTCCGTCACCGCGTAGCTTGTACTAGTATTTGTCGTTGGCTACCTCACATACTGGCAATTTGAATCCGTACGGCCTCCATCTACTAGCCTCCATCCCGCATCCGCCTGACAAATGCCGTGAAAGCCGAGCGCGACGCGGGATACTCAGCGCCTAACCACGTTCCGATCACATCCGATCGGGCAATGATGCCCGACTGCGTCTCTGCCGGGCCCGGTGATACGCCGCTGTGTAACCGTAATGTTAGAGAAAGGGGCGGGCTGCATGTCAAGACCGTGGAGGAAGTACAAGTCTCTTTATGCCGACCAGGTATAAGTCGCGGGAGGTGCTTTCCGTCTCCACTATAAAAACGTAGTTGAGCGTTTTCCGCTTGCTTTTCGCATATCTCCAGCCAGGAAAGGATGCGGGACGGTTCTATCTTGGTAGGGCCTACAAGCCTAGCATAGTCTGGCGTGTGGGCATGCTCTGCGTCGTCGGCAACAAAGGCTAACGAGATGCCGAGAGCTGACGGAAACGAAAGTCGCGAGCAGCGCTCCGAAGGAAAGAGCAAGACGTTAATCTCCTGGTTCGGGTTGATCGCCGTCGCCAGATCGGAACGGACGGCCGCAACGACCAGCTGGCAGACGGAGCATCCCATTCGGACCTGGATGTCGGGCCAGGTTCTCACGATATTCGCGATGTTCGGAGAGTTGTGAGATTGGCGGGGAACTCGCGACGCGTGTGCGCGGCCACGTGAGGCGTGATGTCCGTGTTTCATCAGTGCGAGAGCCAATAATATCGCCCGTCAACGGCCCACACTGCCTGGTCCAAAACTGACCAGCAATTCTAGTCGCCACCGCCATTTGCGAACCTTACGTACCACGACCAACGAGGCGCTGACGGAGGTGTCGTGAACATGCTATCCAGGGGTGGGGGGGCCTCCTGACGTCTCGGCATTGACGCCATCAATTCCTGCGGCATTTTTGTGCTTCAGGCACCGGTTGCAAAGACCGTTTCTTTGGGCATCTGTGGTGTTCGATGGTTTTCTACTGGCTTTATGCGAGAACAAATCAGACGTATTGGGTGTCTGCTAGCAGCCTGCGGGGCCACACACGTAGCGCAGTGGAAGGGAGGGGGGCCTGGGAATTCTACAGATTAGATATAACCCTTTTGCATTGAGGCCTTGATCTTGGATACGGTACCTCATCAGAGTCGAGCTCCACCGGCACCCTGCATTATACGGTGACACTCGTTGATTTGAGATGGAATTGAGCGGGGAGTTTGTATACAACTACCAAGACTGGAGGTTCTTTGCAAACCGAAGTACATAACTAGCCGCGTGTATCTTGCTGGTAAGCCGTGTTGTTCCCTTATGAGAACAGAGCCAAGTGGGGTAAATGCACCCAGTGCAGTGTACCAGACGCCCGAAGCTGCTACTGACGAGCGCCTGATACTTTAACTCTCCCAAGGCGTCCAGACCGACTTGAAGTCTATAAATTGCCCCTTAATGATAATGTCATACGGCGAGGACCGTAGCTAGTAAGAACCCAGGAGAAATTGAAGCTGTCGGATCATCACCATTGGTGGTAGCCCGGCCCTGTAACAGGTCTAGGCCAACGACTGCAAGCCTGACTGGTGAAGAACGAGGCTAAGGATGCTTGATTTGAGGAGAAACATCTGCCCACCTCTGGTGGGTTAAATACATGCTGTGGGGTCCCTATCTTCCTACCATATTGGTGGGTGGTGCCTTCCGAGCCTATCACTGGCGATAAGCCCACCAATCTTGTAATATAGCTAGCCGCTATTTCCACGATCGGGCACCAGCACGAGTCATCCGGAGTGACAAGGGGACCCTCACACTAATTCAGGAGCCCAACCGTCCCGACTCTGCTATTTCTATGCTCTTTACTCCTCGATCTGCACCAGGCTAAGTACCATCAGGAGTGCAGCTTCAATTCTCCTATTGTCACACGCGCCACGAAGGATCACCACTGAGGAAGCTTGGATAGGCCCCGAGTCTTGTATTGGAACACTTGGCCAAAGATGGTCTGAGTCACCTGTAGGCGCCTGATGGTCCAAACCCGATCGCCAGGGACTGGTCGTGAAGAAAAGTTGGTTGCCGCCTTAGAGGCAGCTTGATGCCCAAAATGGTCAGGGCGGTTGGAAATTAAGCCGATGGAAGCTTTGTGGCATGAGTTGAATTGAGCTATAAGATACAGGCCCTCTGACCACCAAGACTGAAGGGTTCAAGGACCTTGAGACCAAAAAAGATTATCGTTGATCCGAGCATTGTTCTAAGCTACACCCATGTGCTATCTTTCCTAAGCTCTGGCACTGTGGCTGTCCCTTGTCACACCTATCCATTTCACTCACCACTGGGGCCATTTGAGATGGCAGGCATCAACAGGCCTTTCCACACGGTCCCGCCCTGGTTACCGTCGGGCAGAATCAGGCATCTCTTCGTGCACGCCAACCATGATGCCGAGAACCCAAATTGCGGGGTTTCTCTGGAAGACATCAACAGGGCGCCTAGCTTGGCAACAGAGGGGTGAGCAACACGTTCTGCTTAGGACTTGTGTACACGTCAACTAATGAAAAAGCAAAAGAACCGTGATTCACGACCTCATACAGAAAAACCGAGAGTTGTATAACAAGTTTCTGAACAATCGCTTCTGCAAAGGGATGGCCCGAGGCGCTTTGGGTCAAACTGCGTACCAAGACTTTGCCAAAGCAAGCACCTCTCCCACCAAACGTGCGACCCAGCATCTCGTACTAACATTTGGGCGGTGTTACTCCAGCAAGACTATTTGTACCTCCTCGAAAATATCCGCTTTAAAGCGCTACGGTTTGCCAAGCTTGACCCCACAACTCCGTTTGACGACTTGCAGGCACAGATCCAAAAAATTGGCAACGCTGTACGCGACGCTGAGGTGTGGAAGACAGCGTGTATAAATCAGCTCCGTATTCCCGCCTCAGAGATGGAAAGAATTGAGCCAAGCGCAGCCGAGATCGGCTACGCCAGCTTTCTTGACGGACAGACCATCGTCGACGATTGGCTCAGCCTCTACATCATTACCATCCCGTGCATCTATGTGAGAAGGCACCTCTGTCTCCCGCTCGGGCTTTTTTGCCTTGGATATTTGTGTCACAAAAAGCTGACCGGGACCCTAGGGCTGGAGCGAAATCGCGAGAACGCTCGACAGAGATTCAGACACTGATCGCAGTATGGCCGCTCAAGCAAACAAGGACAACTTTAGGACACTGACACGAAATATAGCAACTGTTTTTTACAGGACGATTATCCAGCCGAACCTGAACGGCGAGTCTGGAAGGAAGCTCTGCCGTAAGTGCCATTTATCACGTACCCAGGGCCTAGAGTTTTGCTAACAATTCCCCTAGAGTTTATCGAGGCGAACAGGCCACATTGGGCCTCAGATGTCACAGTGACTGCGTGGAACCCGCTCTTCCGCGCCGCGCTAAAATTTGAGATTGCCCTCTTTGATAGCGTGCTTGTGTAGATACCTGACTTTGCCTTGCCTTTGGTCGCTATCCACGGAAACTGCGTCTTCTCGGACGCCGACTAGCTAGCCTAAATCCGCCACCTTTCTCTGGCCAAGCTGTCGTGGGACCCGGCAAGTGGGGTGGGGGCTCGGGCTGTACTACGCAAAGTGTCGGCCGGCATGGCAGATGCGTCTAGATTCGGCAGCCGGTTTCTCCGAATCCGGAAAGCAGGGGTATAGCCACGTTGGCGTCTGATAGAATCCTGGACCCTAGAACGCTCCCTGATCAATACACACTGTTGAAATCCCTGAATCTGAAGACTTATCGGCTATTCCGTGCTACGTGCTGCTCTGGCTGCGCCAGTTGACACAAAGCAAATTTCACTTCCCGCTGGGGTTGATGCCCAACTTGAGCGCGGTTACTACGAACTACCTACGATACAACGGCCACGCCGAGATTGTGGCTGCAGGGAGACTGCGATGAGACGAGGAGACCGACGCAAAGGGTGGGAGCTGCCGAGAATGAAACTGGCGATTCGGCCCGAGATGACTATGCGGGCGCCAGATCATCAAAGCCGAAGTTCATGTTGGGTGCAGTTGCGTTGTATCTAGGGATTTTATCTCTTGCAAAGCGTGGCTTTCATGGAGAGGATGGACGGCCTGCGTTTTTCCCCGGTTGAAGGGGACCTCGTACGCCCTAAAATTTTGGGGATTTCACACTTACGCTTGAGTTTGGGTAAGGAGCCATGATGGCAGTCGGTAGAGGGCTTGGAAAGGCAAGAGATCTGAGCGACTGGAGACCCAAGACTTGGGAAGTTGTTCTCGAGAGCCGGACGAGAACTGCGAGTCCGAGTTCCTCTACGACGGCCTGTCCTCGGTCTGGACGCACGATAAGGGAGGGCCATCTACCAAGTCCGCCGGTCGCCACCGGACAGGCTGGCGCCGTGGACCATGGCGGGGCGATCAACCCCACCGTACGCTTATCCGCTTTGGGTTAGCCTGTATTTTGCAACGCGTCGCGCCACCTAAATATACAGACCCAGTTGCAGTCAACGCGACCTCATCCAGACCCGACAGCAGAGGCGAACAAGCCGGACGGCTACCACAAGTTCCCAACACTGGCATAAATCGGACCGCCATAAGAGCACTAAAATTTCCAGCTACCTTGAAACCCATCACCTGGGCCGCTTCAAACGAGATGTCAAGCACAAACGGAGAGGACGCGGACGTGATAGCCGAGCTCCCACCGCCGTCGCAATCCCACTTTACCAAATTCGAAAACTTCGCACCCAACGATGGTGCGTCCTTTGACAATGAATTTGGTCGCCTCGCGTCGTCGCAGAACTGGATCCCTGGCTCGCAGCAGTATACCCGGGAGCGCACAATTGCGATGCGCCAGGAGCTCAAGCTGCACTACTTTTCGCAGTCGCAGGACGGCAATGGTGAAACAGACGCTGAATTCACAGAGGAAGATCTGGAGCTTAAGGGCTACCAAAACCTATGCCGCGAGGTGGGCATCCCCTCGAACGACTCCATTGCGGAGTGCAAAAGGGATCTGAAGAAACACGCTCGTCAACATTGTGGACCTAATCGACGCTCGGCGGATGGGCAAGAAGGTTGAGGTGTGGGATGACTTTGGGGTCTTCCGCGACTACACCCTCCAAGATGAACACCGCATCGACGCGCGCGAAGCGAAGAAGGATGGCGGGTTTTTGGCGTCGTTACTGCAGCGTCTTCGACTGCCAGGCTCACAACGGCGAAGGAGAAAAGGCGGGAGGAGCGGTGCTGGCTTTAGAGTGGCTTCAGGACGGGCGACAAAGAGTAGCCTTGCATTGGCTAGTCCTTGTAGAGAGAAGTATACGTGAGATAATCACCTGTGTCTTGGTTCAGACTACCCCGTTGCCTCCACTGAGATCCTTCGGTAACTCTTTACGGGATATTGCTTCATCTAGCTAAGCGTAAGGTCTATGGGATTATCTCGGCTGCTCCCTTGCCCCCATCATACCCACGAGAAGCCATCGCATTCACGTGCTCACCGTCTCCAGTTAAGTCTATCAGGGCCCTTGGCATTGAGCCAGAGCAGAGTGCCGGCTAACGGTTTATTAGATTTTGTACCCAGGCGTTACAATCCCACTTAACCCAGTAATCGATTACACCATCCCAGTTCCTAGCCGGTTCTGTAAGGTTTACAAATACCACTTTTCCAGCCCGTTTGTGAAAAATCTTCGCAAAGTCCTTCACCAGGTGCTTGACCCCGTACATTGCAAGGCTTATACCTATAATAAGAAGGACGTCTAGGCGCTGTAACAGGTTATACCGTACAATGGCGGAGATCGAGTTAGCCCATAGGTCCTATTTATCGTAAAGTACGATATCCAGTTAAAGCGTTCCGATTACAATTACGTATTTTCCTACTGCCGTTCTGGCTTCGGATATCTCGGTATAGCTGGGGTACGGAGGTTCCTATCCTACCAAAGTTTTCGTTTCTCGGTTATACTCGTCCCAGCAATATATACTAAAATAGTTAAAGCATTACAAACGGCGGAGAGATCTATGGAGGAGAATATATTCAACGCCTCTCTCTTGGAGCCGCAACTTGTAGTCGACTCGGTAGTAGCCTTAAATATATCTTGGCCGGTACTTCCTGCAAAAACGAAATCGACTTCCAGGACCCTTCCGCAAATTAGTAAAGAGGCCAACCTTCTCTTCAAGGCAGTTAATGTTTTAAGTATAATCCCGAACTATTTTTCCAGCATTACGTAAACTAAGGATAAAACGATATATTCTTATTGGACTAGCGCGCTTAACGACCTGGCGCATTTTAGTAATGCTATTGTAGAAGAGAGGCCTCCTTTCCGGATTAAAAAGAACCAACAAGTAGAAAAGACAACGATAACCGAGGGAATAGACGCCATTTTCCGACCGAAAGTCCTAAATCTGGTGAGAGGTGACCAAGAAGGGAAGCTGGGAATACCTACAGGAATACCTGCCTTTATACTAATGCCAGCCCCTGTGACGGTTACAATCTTGGATGCGGCACCAAATAGGCTCGCGATGCTTTGCAGGTGGAGACGGTCGTCCGGTCGCACATGGGTGATGGCCATTGCACCAAGGCAGCGACGGACAGTGATTCGACGTAATGGCTCTCAGGAACGTAGGAGGACTGGAGACGGCCACGAAAAGTTGATTGTCGAGGTCGCTGGTTAGCTGGTGGGTTCGTCGGGCTTCCGAGGAGGGAGAAGTCAAGGGACAAGAGGAGGAGAAAGGGAAGAGGGGCGAGGGGTGGTTTATATACTCTAGGGCTCCAGGCATCCAGGCCTTTACCTCTCTCTTCCCGCTTCTGACAAAGCCGGTGTCTCGGGTGGCTGCGGAGCATGGCGACGTTGGTGGCCGGGGGAAAGGCAAATAGGGCCTGTCGATTCGTAGCGATCCATATAAGTACTGAGCAAGGCAGAGTTCACTTAATAGTACAAGTCACTTTTAGTAAATAGATGATATTAGGATACCGTACTGTGAATTTGAAGTACATGACGTTGGAGATGCATTTTGTAGTTTAGTGGTATATAGCAAGCTCCGCACTCTATATCGTCCCCCTCTCAGATATTGTTTAGGTACTTCCGTCGAAAGTGCTTACTTATATCGCCGGTACTGTAGAATTCGTACGTAAGTTCTTCGATACAAGGGTTATCCGGTTCCAAGCGGAGCGCTAGGCCTACGCAAAGGAAGTATCTCCTCGGCCTCTCCTCCTTACTTGCTATGAAGATAGACAATATAGCTGCATGACGATTGTCTTCTGCATAACGACCGTCTTTTCGAGGCTTATCCTTAACGGAAGACCGCTGCGTTGTCCCCGCCCCGGAAGTGTTGGTGCGCCGTATAGCCGGCCCTTTTACTACGACGCAATAGGCCATTACGGCGTAGATGGCAACATCTCTTCGCCGGTGTTGGCCCTTGACTGTGCTTTCGACTGGAGCCGTGAGTGCGTTAATTAGCCGTTTCTGGGTTAGGCGTTTCGGACGGTTAGACTTCCGGATAGCCGGTTCCTCAACGAAGCCAAGCCCGGTAAGCTGGTTTTTAATATTAATTACTACCTGTTTATTGGTCTACTATTCTTTAATCTGGTCCTTAAGGGCCCTTCTCTACGTCTGCTTAGCACTCCGGAACTTATTATACGCCTTCTTGTATTTATCTATGGCTTTACGTAAGTATTTTGCTTGTTGGCGTAACTCCTTGACCTTGTAGGTGAGCTTTTTGATACTAGGGTGGGAATTGACTGATACTGCCTGATTTATCATCAGATTTATAGGGCGTCGTTTGCTAATGGAATGGCCGATACTGTAGGATTTTTGTATTAGGGTATTCTGCGGCTCTAGCTTACGGATGAGTGCGTACGGGTTGACTGTAAGTTGGCGCCCGAGGTAGTGCCTTTGGAACGGATTCGAGTTCGCGTAGTCTAGTATAAGATTTCTGGTTGCGTCGCTCACATTACCTATTGATTTATTAGTAAGGATATCTCGTTACGAAGATAAAATCAGAAATATACTGCTTCTATCAAATATATTGGCAGTATTATATTGTAGGTTATATGGGATTGTCGGGACCTTGAACCCTGTAAGCTCGCCAACTCTCCTGATCCACCCAGCGATTATTGTAGGATTGATGGGCTCGTTTGGGGATATCTCGTATCCGACCAGCGTCTTGACGGCTCGGCGGAAGATATAGATATTATCTATGCTTGCTTTGAGCGGTAAAGGTAACTCCTACTTGCCCAGGTGGATGTCGAGCCTGCTTATTGCATTAGGGTAGGTTAGACTTGGTGCTTTGAAGGCCCGATGCCTAAAGAGGATACCTTCGAGGAAGACGTGGGGGCTGAGTATAAGGGAGTCGTCGAATATGACTTTAGGGAGGGTTACGGTCTTCCTAATATGGCGTTAGTATACGTAGACTTATAAAGCGCCAGTCGCCCCGGTATACCCCGGTTAGGCCTAGGTATATACGTATCTTTAATACCGAGATAAGTCTTGGTAAACTTTAGTGTGAACTTAATTAGGATTTTGTACGGATCCCCCTCTGGGTCCCGGGCAAATACGACTTGGATATCTTGGTAGTGGAGTTTAAGTACCGAGGTAGGGCGAGCGCTGGTAGGAGCGAGCAGTAGGAGGAATAGGACGTAGAGAATTCGGAGCTCTCCCAGGGAGAAGGACTTTTCCGTCGTACCTAGCGTCGTCTCGACTTGCTGCTTAAGGTCGTCGACCGTTATATACCTATTCTCGCGTTTTTAGTCGCTTAGCTTATGCTTTTTGGCGAGCTTCTTGAGCACTTATATACGTTAGCTTAGCCCGGCGCCTTAGTCGCGGGCTGGAGAAGACCCTACTTTGTATATTTTCCGATTTAGCTTCGTATCGAGCTTCGTACCCGTGGCCCTTTCGTAGACGAGCCGGTATACCTTCCAGTACGTCCCAAGTGAGCTGCTCTTCTTCGTTCCCCGCCTCTTCCTACCATTCTTACCGGCCTTCTGGCCCAGCAGCTAGTCGAAGAAGTTGTAGAGAGACCCGAGAGAGACGGATTCGAAGGATTCCTACGGGTCGTACTCGAATTACGCGTAATACCTACGTTACAGATTGTTAGTATAAATTAAGCAGTCGAAGCACGACCGTTTAGGCTACCTACTTATTCTACAACTCTTCTATTCCATCGAGAAGTATAGTACTCCCCTTACTATAATCTTCATTATCGAATGCGGTCTCGTTGAACTCTTTCAGTTACTTGAGGTAATACTCTCGAGGATGTAGATTTCCGTCGAAAAGCTGCACCTGGTTTTTTATATCAAAGTCGTTATAATTGTCGCCAAAGTTACTAGTATCGTTGCTTTCTTCGTCGTTAATGTCTGTCGGGCTGGTCTCGTAGCCGGCATTATCGACCTTGGTATTGAATACCTTATCCTCGTCCGATAATAATACGTCGTCTGGAGAGTCCGAATTCGAACCGCCCGAGTAATCGTCGTCGGGTTTGCGGCGGTGACGCGCCATCTTCGTGCGATGACGACCGATACAGTCGGTAAGTTGAGCGTAGGAGGGCAGAGAAGGGAGATAATGTCGGTTGTCGGAGCAGGATAGGCTGGTAGGCGATAGACTCGTAATCCTCTCGACGAAGGGAATGTATCGCTGGAGAGGCGTAGGCGCGGCCTCTTAAACATTGGGTTGGGAGCCATTTTTGGTGGCCCTCCAGCATCCAGGAAGGTGGTGAGCAGGAGACAGAAATCTGGGGACCAGTTTTGGACCCTCGATATTTGAAAGCGGTTCGCGGGGTACAAAGGCTCGGTACCTACGGTACATGTGGGGTACCTAATGTGTCTGAATGCGCGTGGGTTGAACCCTGGCCGTGCGGGGTAGTGGGGCAGCTTGGCGTGGGGCGATGCTGATTTGTGGCCAATAGGCCGCCGCAATGAGCGGCAGGAGCCACGAAATCGACGGCCAACTCGCCGTCACATTCTTTAAAGTAGTAAATAAGGAGTTAATAATTATTATAAAGTACTTTAAATAGTAAAAATATTACTTAAAGGGAAGTTATAAGTAAATTACCGTCTTTTTAAATTATAATAATTTTTAGGAATTTATAAAATAAAGTTATTTAAATAATAAATAAATTAGATAGTATATATATTTGGTAGGGTACGATTTTATTATTAGGTATTAGATAGGTAAGTGAAACTTAGCTAATACGCCTTTAAAAAGGCTAGATTACGTAAATAAGAAGCTTAAAGATAAGCTGGAGTAGCTTCTAGTAATTAAGAATAAAATGGCGAAAGTATAATTAATACGAATAAAATTTACAGCCCGGATAATACCTAAAGAAAAAAGGGGTCTAAGGTGAAAGTTTATCCGAGTATTTTAGTTATTAATTAATAAGCAAAATAAGGGGGAGGAGGTATTTTTTAAAAATTAGTTTAGTTAAGGATAAATACTCTTTATTTAAGTAGCTAAAGCTATAATTTAAAAAGAACGTACTTCCGAACCTTAATTAAGTACCCCATTACGGGATCTGGTTTTGGAGTTGTAAGAGAGTAACGAGTGGACTTAAAGAGTTATTAAAAGGCTGAAAAGCCTGCAATTTAATCGCACGTTAGAAGATTAATTATAAAACGTAAACGGAGAGTTATTGTATAAAGGGTATTTGTTTATACCCGTAAAAAAGAGCGTAAAGAGCGCGATCCTCCAGGTTTACTACGACGATATACTAGCGGGCTACTTTAAAATTTAACGAATTTTAAAAAGGATTTAATATAAATACTTTTGGAATAATATTAATAAAAACGTTAAGGATTATTACGAATTTTACAATATTTATTAATTTAAAAAGTTAAAAAAACATAAGCTATATAGGGAATTGCAATTTTTACCCTAACCTTTTAGGTTATACTAAAAGTTATTAATAAACCTAATTACTAAATTACCCCTAATTTATATCCGGGAAGGGGAAGAAATAAATGCGATTTTAGTTATAGTAAATAGGTTTACGAAGATAATATATTGCTTTACTATTAATTAGATTATTATAAACTAAAAATTAGCGGTTTTATTTTATAAAGAGATTGAATACTAAAGAGGGGCAAGGGTTCTAAAAGGGGTGGTAAATAACAGAGGGTCTATTTTTACAAGTCAGTTTTGGAGCAACCTTTACTATATCTTATAAATAAAAAGACAATTATTAATAGCGTTTTACCCCTAAACCGATAGCTAAATAAAGCGGATAAATTAAACGTTAAAGTATTACCTAAGGGTTTTTTACGATGAAGAAAAGCTAAATTGGGCTTATTTATTAGTAGAGGTGGAATTTGTTTATAATAATATAGTTAATACTATAACGGGAATTGTATTTTTTAAAGCGCTAATAAGTTTTAACCCCTCGTTTTATAATTAAATTAGAGGCGATACGTTAATAGAGAAAGTATTAATAGTAATTAAGTAAATTAAAAAGCTTTAAGAAATTTATTAGTAATTAAAAGAAAACTAGGTAAGGGTAATTAAAGCGCAAAAGTAATATTATAATAAAAAGTATTAAAGTTAAGAATTTCGAAAAAATTAACTAGTAATATTATTAATAAAGAATTTAAAGCTAAAATTAAGGTTAAAAAAGCTTATATTAAAATTCGTAAAGCCGTTTCATATTTTAAATAAAATTAATTCGTTAATATATCGCCTCTGCCTCCTAATTTAATATAATAAGCTATATAATATATTCCTAATTAATTTACTAAAATTATATATATATAAGTTAAAATAAGAATTTTTACTAATACCTTAATTAAAAGATAACGAGAAATAGGAAGTCGAGAAGATTTAAAATCGTAGGCGAATTAATAATAAAACGAAATAACTAGTTAAATAGGTAAGGTGGTTATTAGAATATAACTAATAATTAAAAAAGGAGGATCTGGAAAATACCCTAATTTTAATAGCTAAATTTAAAAAAGATTATGTTAAAAAAAAAGCCCGTAAGCAAAAGAGAGGGAAGAAGAGAAAATCTCGTTATAATTTTTAATTACGAAATTAATAAATATAAAAGGAGATTAAATTAAAGCGTATGGGAAATGTATTCAAAACGGAATCAAACTTTTAATTAATAAATTAATAAATGATAAAAACTTAAAGAGAGGAAAGAGAAATAAAATCTTATAAAGGCTCCAAATCGTTAAAGGCAACCCTAATATCGGTAATATTAATACCCTTCTCTTATTATAAATAATTTAAAAACTTTACAATAAGCTTACACTTTACTACCATCTACGAATTATATCCTATTTAAAAAGGCTTAAGGCAAACCTTTTACATAACCTCCTAACGTTGTATAGCATTATTATACTTAGCCTCAGCTTCGGTTAAGATATTGGCACTTTTCTAAACAAGTAATTAAATACTGAAATAATTACAAAACGATTTTAAGAATTAACTTTCAGGGGTAGAATTATAATAAAGTAGGAATTATTAAGTATTTTAGCTTTCTTTTATTTTTTTACTAGGGTTTAATAACTAATAATTTCAAATTAAGAAAAATATTAGGTAAAAACTAAACGAAAAGTATATAATACTTACCCCAGTAACCTTCTGTTAATTTGTGTGGCCTGACTGGTCTCAGTGAGGTCCAGTACAGGAGGTTACTGGGGGTGAGTCCCCTGTAACGGGCGCAGCGGAAGGCTTTGAGGGTACGATGACTGCCCGAGACGGGGTCAAAGGAAGCTAAGATCAGCAGACCAACCTGCTGTAACAAGCAGTGATACAGGGGTCTATGCCCTGTAACAGGGTGACTACAGTGGGCTTTGCACAGAGATCACGAAGGTCAAAAGGTTGCCCTAAGGCTATATATAAACTATCTTGCTTGAGGTAGAAGAAAGGAAAAGAA
>Ga0247765_1001211_pt1 | contig 13814 bp, 14 predicted proteins | sample UWRJL106311C6_FD_179949 | JGI IMG/M metagenome (GOLD analysis project Ga0247765, IMG submission 179949) | Plant litter microbial communities from Arlington Agricultural Research Station in Wisconsin, United States - UWRJ-L106-311C-6 | ecosystem: Environmental > Terrestrial > Plant litter >... | reverse complement strand
CTCGCCGACCAGCGCGAGCGTTTCGCCGCGATAGATATCGAACGACACGTCGGCGACGGCCTGAACGACGCCTTTGCTCTTGCCCCAGGCATTCGCCACGCCGGGAAAATTCTTCTTGAGACCACGAACTTCTACCAGCGGGCCGGGATCAGCCATGTCAGAGCTCCCGCGCCGGAAGATATGGATGGAAGCAGGCGACCTGCCGGAGGCTCGTCGCGTCGATCGCCGTGAGGTCCGGAACGGCCTGTTCGCACTGCTCGGTCTTGCGCACGCAGCGTGGATGAAACGAGCAGCCGGATATCCGGGAAAGCGGGTTCGGCACGTTTCCGGGAATGGTCTGGAGTCGCTCGCCCTCGTCGTCGATATCGGGGATGCTCGCGAGCAGGCCGCGCGTGTAAGGGTGCCGCGGGCCCTCCAGCACTTCGTCGACCGACCCGCTCTCCACGATGCGCCCCGCATACATCACGATCACCTCGTCGGCGAACTCGGATACGACCCCGAGATCATGCGTGATGATGATGACTGACATACCGGTGCGCCGCTGGATCTGGCGCAGAAGCTCGATGATCTGGGACTGGATGGTGACGTCGAGCGCCGTTGTCGGCTCGTCGGCGATGAGAAGATCCGGGTCGCAGCTCAGCGCAATGGCGATCATTACCCGCTGGCGCATGCCGCCCGACAGCTGGTGCGGATAGCCGCGCATGATCTGCTCCGCGGCGGGAATTCCCACCATCTCGAGCAGTTCGATCGCCCGGCGCTGCGTCGCTTCGCGGCCGAGACCGAGATGATACCGCATCGGCTCGCGGAGTTGGTAGCCGATCGTCAGCAAAGGGTTCAACGACGTCATCGGCTCCTGGAAGATCATCGCCATCTGCTTGCCGCGAACGTCGTTCATCTCGCGTTCGGGGAGCGCGCCGATATCCCTGCCGCGCAGCAGCATCCGCCCCTCGATGCGGGCGGAGCGGCGCGGCAGCAGGTGCATCAGCGACATGGCGGTCGCGCTCTTCCCGCAACCAGATTCGCCGACCACGGCCAGCACCGTTCCGCGCGCCAGGTCGAAGTCGACTCCCTTGACGGCCGGCGCTGTACCGTGGCGCGACAGAAACGTGACCTTGAGGTCGCGCACCGACAGAAGACGATCGTCCGCCGGCTGGCCCTCTGCAATATTTGCGCGCGCGGACGTCATCAGCTCTTCGGATCCAGCCATTCGCGGAGCCCGTTGCCAAAGATGTTGATGGTGAGCACCAGCACGACGATGGCGATGCCAGCGGAATTGGCGATCCATGGCGCGAGAAACAGCCTGTCCCGTCCTTCGGCCAGGATGTTGCCCCACGTTGCGGCCGGCGGCGGAACGCCTAATCCGAGAAAGGAAAGCGCCGCCTCCTGCAAAATCATCTGACCGACCTGCAGGGTCGCCACCACTGTCAGTACCGGCACCAGCTGCGGCAGGATGTGACGGAGCATGATATAGCCGCTGCGGCCGCCGAAAGAGACCGCGGCCTCCACGAACGGGCGCTCGCGCAGGCTGCGCGTGAGGCCGAACATGATGCGCGCATACACCATCCAGCCTGATATTCCGAGCACGACGATCAGGTTGAGAAAGCTGCCGCCAAGCGCGGCAACGAACAGGATGGCCAGAAGCACGTCGGGAAATGCGGTCTGCGCATCGACCGTCCGCATGATGACCTCCTCGGTCTTGCCGCCGACATAGCCCGCGAGAACGCCAGCGGTGGTGCCGATCAACATCGACAGCACGACCGAGGCGACCCCGACCAGGATCGACAGCCGTGATCCGAAGATCAGGCGGGACAGGATGTCACGGCCGTAGCTGTCCGTTCCGAGCGGGAAGCGCAGCGAGCCGCCGGTCATCCAGAACGGCGGCTTGAGCCGCAGTATCACCTGCTGCTGGTAAGGATCATGCGGCGCCACTAGCGGCGCGAAGATCGCCGTCAGGACGATAGCCAGGATGATCGTGCATCCTATGACGATCTTTGCTTTTGCTGCCGTCACGGATCACGCCTCACGAATGCGTGGGTCGAGCATCGACAGCGCCACATCGACCAGCAGATTGGCCAGCACGATCGCGACGCACATAATGCAGATCGCCGCGATCACGACGGGGATGTCGCGCTGAAAGATACTGGAGACCATCAGCCTGCCGATCCCGGGCCAGGCAAAGATGCTTTCGGTGATGATGGAGCCGCCGATCAGCTTGCCGAGTTGCAGGCCAAGAAAGCTCAGGATCGGATTGAGCGTATTCGGCAGGACGTGGACCAGCATGACCCGCGCCGGCGGAATGCCCTTCGCGCGCGCGGTCACCACGAACTGCTCATTCGACGTTTCGATCACCCCGGTGCGCGTGATGAGGATGAAGTTCGGAATCAGGTAGGCCGCCAGCGTCAGCGCCGGAAGCACGATATGCGACAGGCCGCCCTGGCCCGAGGTCGGCAGCCAGCCGAGGCGGAGGGCAAACAGCTGGATCAGGAGAATTCCGAGCCAGAAGCTCGGCATCGACTGTCCGAGAACTGCAAGGAAGGAAATCACGATATCGGCCAACCTGTCGCGCCGTAGCGCTGCGACTGCGCCGCCGGCAATGCCGAGGATCACGGCCAGCCCCAGCGCGACCGCAACCAGCTCGAGTGTGTTGCCGAGACGATCCAGAACCACTTCGAGCGCGGGAACGCCGAATTGCAGGGACTCCCCGAAATCGCCCTTCAGGACGTCGCGAAGATAGATTCCGAACTGGACGATCAGGGGTTGGTCGAGGTGGAGCTTTTGCGTCAGCGCCTCGACCTGCTCGGGCGTCCTGTTCATGTCCAGATAGATATCGACTGGGTTGCCGGTCAGCCGCAACACGCTGAAAGTGACGAACAGGACGAGGAGCAACGACACCGGAAGATAGCGCAGCCGCCGCCAGAGATATCCCAACATTGCGAGAACTCCGCTATCCCGGTGCAATCCCTCAGTTCAGCTTGGCACGATTCAGTCTGAGCACGCGATCGGCGGGCGCGTTGAAGCCGGATAGCTTCTTGCTGACGCCGTAGATCGTCGGGACGCCGAACAAGAACATCGAAGGATTTTCGGCGTGCAGGATCTCGTCCATGCGCTCATAGGCCGCCTTACGAGCCGCGGTATCGTTGGTGGAGCGCGCGGCCAGAAACAGCTTGTCGAACTCCGCGTTGCTCCAGGCCGTACGCCGGTTGTTGCCGGTGTACCAGGTCATCGCAAAATCGGCGTCGCCGAAGGAGTACCAGCCGATCATGTAGACCGGCCCGAGGTCGCGCGCCGGCGAGCCAAGATTTTTTAGGAAGATGCCGGGCTCCATGACGTTGATGCTGACCTTGATGCCGACGTCGTTCAGCATGCCGGAAACCGCGTTGGCGATGTCGACATCGGAGAGGTAACGTCCTGACATGGTCGAGATGGCGGTCGAAAAACCGTTGGGATAGCCGGCTTCCGCCAGCAGTTTCTTCGCTTTCGCCGGATCGAACGCCCGCGCCTTGACGGCCGGATTGTTGCCGAAGGTGTTTGAGGTGAGCAGCTGTCCCTGCAGGACCTCGCCCTTCCCTTTCAGGATCTCCTTCAGGATCAGCTCCTTGTCCACGGCGTAGTCGAGCGCCTCGCGAACCCTGGGATTGTCGAACGGCGGCTTGGTCACATCATAAGTGAGCACCAGGCCGACGCTGGTATTGACGGAATCGACCTTGAGCGCGGAGTTGCTCTCGACCTGCTGGACGAGGTCGACGGAAACCTCCTCGACGATCTGGGTCTCGCCGGCAAGCAGCGATGAGATGCGCGTGGCCGCCTCCGGAATGGACCGGAGCGTGACGCTGTCGAGCGACGGCTTGCCGGCGAAATAGTTGGGATTGGCCTTGAGCTCAATTCGATCGCCCGGGACATACCGGACCAACTCGAACGGGCCCGTGCCGACCGGCTTCCGGCGCTGTCCATCCACGCCGACCTTCTCCGCATAGAGTTTCGGCTCGATCAAAATGTCGGCCAGCGCGACCGGGAGCGTGGGGAAAGGTTTTGCGGTCACGATATCGATGGTCTTCGGATCGACGATCTTGACCTCGGTGATCGCGCTGATGCGGCCGGCCATGCCGTAGCCGCTCTTGGGATCGAGCGCGTGATCCAGCGTATATTTCACGTCCTCGGCCGAGAACGCCGAACCGTCGTGGAATTTGACGCCTTCGCGCAAATGGAAGCGCACCGTGGTTTCGTTAATAACCTCCCACTTCTCGGCGAGGTTCGGAACGATCTTGCCGGCATTATCGCGCGCAGTCAGGCCGTCCATCATCTGCCGATTCACATTCAACGAAACGTTGGTCGACAGGCCGGGCTGAAGCGATTCCGGAAAACTGGCGAGACCGATCGACAAGGTCTCGGCCTGCGCCGACAAGGCCCACACCATCGCGACCGAAGCGAGCAACCCTTTCAATGGCACCGACATAACAAACTCTCCTCGTTGATGGAGACAAGCGTGGCAGAGCCACGGAACATCGTCAACAATATTTGATTATCTTACAAGTAAATTATGCGCAAATTCTTATCATCAGACGCGCCTTTACTGGGCATTGAGCCCCTCCCGGCGCCTGCGCGACGAGTCCGCTCACTCCCCGAGATCGATTTCCTCGCGCACGTTCAACGACGATGCGTTCCGCGCGGCCTGCTCGTAGATGCCTGAAATGGTCCTGAGGACGCTTGCGAGCCGGTCGAGATCGAGATCGTTCGCGGACAGCATCGCAACGGCGTCGAGCAGGAAATTGGAGCGGACCAGCCCATAGCGCTTGTAGAGGTCCCTGCCCCTCGAGGTGAGCTGAAACAGCGTCTCCTTGCCCACGCGCTGGCTTTCGACCAGGTGCGCGGTCGCCAGCTTCTTGAGGGCATACTGGACGGTATAGGTGTCCTCGATCTTCAGCGCGAAGGCAATGTCGGCCGCGCGAACCTTCTGATCCCGCGAGTTCAAAAAGCCGATGATAAGAAGATCGAAAGACGAAAAGCGGCCGGCGCCCACCGCCGCACCGCAACGCACGGTCCATTGCGAAAACGCGTTGTGCACGACCACGAGCGCAAGCTCGAACTGGGTCATCGACCTTGCTCTCGGATCGATGGGCATCTCTGCAGAAGCCTTGCCTGGTTGCATCGCCTTGTCGGATCCCTGCTTCCCTCGCGCCACCTAGGCATCTCCCCTTGCATCCGGAGTAGCCTGTATAGCGGCTCCAATCGCCCCAGCAAACGGGCGAAGCAGGGATCCCCTGCGATGCACTGCCGCTTATGGCGAGACCGACTGTCCGATCACCGGAATCTGCTTCGGCGCAAACCCCATCGTGAGAAGGCGCGGTCCGTTGGCGGTGACCACGAACAGGTCCTCCAGATGGTACGTCTCGCCGACGGAATCGGTGATCAACGGCTCAATGTTGATGACCATGCCCTCTTCGAGCTTACGCTTCTCGCCGGGCCGCAACAGCGGGGTTTCGTGCAGTTCGACACCCAGGCTGTGCCCGATGTGAGGCATCGTGAATGTCATCTTGGCCTGCTCGAACCGCTGCTTGCAGTAGTAGAAGGGCTCTTCGGCCGCCATGCCCGGGCGCACCATGTTGATGGTGGCGGTCTGGATCTCCCAGAGCGCAGCGTAAGTATCCGATTGCAGGGCCGTGGGCTTGCCGGTGGAATAGGTCCGCGCCAGGTCGCTGCACCAGGCGCCGTAGGTTCCGGCGACATCGAGCCGGATGATTTCGCCCTGCCGCGTGACCTTTTCACTGGCGAGGGCATGGGTCTGCGATGAACGCTGTCCGCTTCCGAACACCAGGAAGCGGATGCCGTCGGCGCCATTGTTGATGATGCCGGTCGCGATCCGGTTCGCCATCACACGCTCAGTCTCGCCAAGCTTGGACGCGCTCATGGCATCGAGCACGGCGCGGTGGGTCTGCTTGGTGGTCTTTTCAAGATAGGCGACTTCGTCGTTTGACTTGATGGCGCGCACGGCCGAGATCGCCGGATGCGTATCGATCAGTTCGAGATCCGGCAGCAAACTGCTCAGCCGCCGGAAGGAATTAACCGGCAGGTAGTCGAGGTCGATGCCGACCTTGCCCGACGTGACGCCCTTGTCCTTCAACAGCGCAACCAGGGCGTCGACCGGCTCGTCAACGAACTCGGTGTAGACCCTGATATCCTTGATCCAGCTCTCGACCTCCATCTGCTGGCGCTCGATGCTGCACACCAAGGCGGCCGGCTCGCCCTTCGACGGCAGCACGGCAAAACCCTGCCGCGGCCTGATATCGCGCACGGTCATGATGTAGGCGCCGGTTACGTAGGCGAAGTTTTCGGGGCTCATCGCAACGATGGCCTTGAGACCATGTTCGGTGGGGAGCCGGGACAGCGATCCGACGTTCGGAAGGGGATAGTGCGAACCTGAGTCAGACATGGGCGACTTTCTTTTTTTATGATCGTTTCATATATAATTTGTCTATAATTTATACATGATGTCAACTTATATTGCGGGTGGGGAAACGACGCGGCGCTTCGAAGCGGAGCCGGTCACACGTTACGCTGCTCTAGAGGTCAGGAAGTGGCTTTGGCGATCCTCGAAGCGGAGGGCATCCTTATTGTGACCACCGTCACAGTTCTTTTTCATAAGTGAGATCATCGTCCCTTGCATTGAAGGCCGTCCAATCCGGGCGGCTCCTGTCGGGGGATTTTGAGATGACCGCTTTCCTGAATCGCATTGCTCGCAAGACCGCGCTGGCGCTGACCATCGCCGCCTCTGTTTCCGTGCTTTCCTCGAACGCCGGCTTCGCGTTCAGTTCGGAAGCGCAGCAGATGTGCACCGGCGACGCCTTCCGCCTCTGCAGCTCTGAAATTCCGAACGTCGCAAAGATCACCGCCTGCATGATCAAGCAGCGCAACAACCTCTCGACTGGCTGCCGAAGCGTGATGGACAAGGAATTGGCCTCAAAGACCAAGGTGGCTGCGCAGTAATCCTCCTCCGCGCACTACCGCTCTCGTCGGTATTTGATGGCGCTCGATTTGTTGACCGAGCGAGGTTCGGCTGCAGCGAGGCAGAAATTCCTCTCTTGTTCCGCAACACGGCAATTTTCCGCCGAAAAACCGTGTGGATGCACATGGGCGTGCTCGCGGAGGGAATACAATGCTCCGCTCCCCGACCCGCCGCGTTCAGCTGCCCTTCTGAGCGGTGGGTGACTGCGCTTGGCCCACGCCCGGACTGATGGCCAGCTCGGCGCCGGCGGCACCGCCGGCCTCATAGGCGGTCATCGACACCGTGCGGCTGGTGCTGCGCGGGCTGCGCAGGTTCAGACCGAGCTTGGCGAATTCGGCGCCGACCACCGAGGTCTTGAGCACGACAAGCCCTCGGCCGGTGGCGTTATTGACTTGGTCGCGGCCGGCCTTGAGCGCCACCAGCCTGTCCGCGATCGACGCCACCATGCCGAGTGCGAAGGAGGAATTGGCCAGATGCCGGTCCTGGTGGCGAAAGCGGCCATAGTCAGCCGAGGTCTTGTAGCGGCCGAGCTCGGCGCGCACGGCAGCGTCGATCAGCTCGGCGAGATAATGGGCGACCTCGATGTCCGAGCGCAGGCCGAAGAAGACATAGCTGCTCTCGCCGGCCGCGTTCTTCTCGCGCCAGACCCGGCAATCACAGAAATGGGCGATGGCGCCGATGCAGTCGTCGAGCGGAATGCGCTTCTTGCGATGGGTCTCGTAGACGCGCTGCTCGCACGCCACCTGACGCAGCTCGACGTCGCTCAGCGACAGGTCGTGGCGATCGAGCAGTTCGGCAACCTTGGCGGCGGCCGATAGCGCCTCGTCCTCGGTGCAGCCGTTCTCGATGGTCTTGGCGCGCAAGGCCTGAATGCGGACCTTGAGCTTGTCGAGCGCGGCGAGGTTCAAGGTTCATCTTTCCTAGGGAGGTCCGACCGACCGGCTCGGGGCGAACGAACTGGCGGAGAGGGAGGGATTCGAACCCCCGATAGGCTTGCACCTATGCCGCATTTCGAGTGCGGTGCATTCGACCACTCTGCCACCTCTCCAGGCGCCAAGACGGGCAGATTCGGCCCGCGGTCGGGGCGAGTTCTAGGCGAGGATGGCGGGCCGGGCAAGGCGCGGGGGCAAGAAATCCGCCCTCGCCTCGGGGAACGAAAAAGGAGGCCGAAATGGAGCATTTGACGGTTCAGGCCAATGGCGCGGCGCTTCACGTCGCCCGCATCGGCGCCGGGCGGCCGCTGTTGCTGCTGCATGGCTGGCCGGAGTTCTGGCTGACCTGGGAGCCGGTCATGACGCGGCTGGCCGATCGCTTCATGCTGATTGCGCCCGACCTGCGCGGGTTCGGCGACAGCGACAAACCCGAGGGGCTGTTCGGGCCCGACCAGCAGGCCGCCGACATGCTGGCGCTGATGGATGCGCTGGGGCTCGCGCAGGCCGGCATCGTCGGCCACGACGTCGGCGGTGCGTTGATGCAGCCGCTGGCGCGGCTGGCGCCGGCGCGGATCGCCGGGCTGTTCTTTTTCGATTTCGTCTATCCTGGAATCGGGCGGCGGATGGCGGAGCCGGAGCGGCTCAACAACATCTGGTATCAATCCTTTCACCAGATGGAGATGGCCCCTGCCTTGGTCGGCGCGAGCCGCGAAAGCTGCCGGCAATACATCGGACACTTTCTGAAAGCCTGGTCGCATCGCAAGCATGCCTTCGACGATCAACTCGAGGCCTTCACCGACAATTTTCTGAAAGACGGAAACCTCGCCGGCGGCTTCGCGCATTATCGCGCAGCGCATGCCGGCCGGGTCAGGATGATGAAGGGTGAAGCGCCGGCGCTTGCGCCGATCGGCGTGCCGACCTGCGTTCGCTGGGCCGAGCATGATCCGCTGTTTCCGTTTGAATGGACCGACCGGCTCGGCGAGACCTTTACTGATCTCGACCTCGCGATGTTTCCCGATGTCGGTCATTTTCCCCATCGAGAGGATCCCGATCACGCGGCATCCGAGATCGCAGCGTTCTTCACGCGCATCGGCTGGCGCTGATGAGCAAAGGGGGTGGGACCGCCAGACGCGACAAAAAAACTGACGGTCCCGTGCCGCTGCTTTGAAATTCTGACCGGGAAGTGCGGCTTCGCCAGCCAGCCGGAGCGGCAAAAGCGAGGCTAGGCATGCGCTGTCGAAACGGCAACGCGAACCCGGTCTTAACCTAACCAGTCAACCTTACCCGCCGGCCGATAACCTTAATCCTTGGCTTTCTTGGCCTTCTTCGGCTTTTTGTCGTCTTCGGCCTCCTTGCCGCTCTCTTTCCGGCGGTTGGTGAAGCGCGCATTGCCGAGCCCGGTGCCGATGGTCAGCACGCCCCAGTGCTCGACATCCTGCATGAAGGGGACTTCTGAAAGACCCTGGGCGACGCCGTCATTGTGCATCAGCACCGCGGTGTCGTGGTCCCCGATCTGCGGAATCGCCTCGACCAGACTTGCCGGCAGGTTGAATCTCGAGCTTTCCCAATTGCCCGGCAGGTTCTGCGCGCCCTTCTCGATCGAGCCGTCGGCGTCGATCACGCCGGGACAGGAAATGCCGATGAAGGGCGCGAGATTGAGGCCTTCGGCCTCGGCGGCGGTGATCAGTTCCTTCAGCATCTTGACCAGCCGCTTCACCGCGCCTTCGCGCGTCGGCTCGTCGTCGGCATGCCGCCACAGGTCGGACTTCCACACCGTGGCCTTGGAAAGATCGGGTGTCTTCTTCCAGCGCGTCTCCACCACGCCGCAGCGGATGTTGGTGCCGCCGATATCGACGGCGAGAATGCTGTCGTGGCCCGCGAAGATCCACGACGGCGCCAGATGCAGCGTGCCGATCAGGCCGGCGTCATCGGGATGAAAGCGGATCGGCACCAGGTCGACGTCGAAATCCTCGGCTTTGAGGATGACGTTGGTGCGTGCGATGGCGATCTCACCGACCCGGCTCTGCCGAAAGCCACCGCCGACCACGATCCGTTCGGTATCCGCCCAAGCTTTCGTCTTCAGGAACCGGCCCGTCACATAGGCCAGTTCCTGCGCGAAATGCTCGATCGCGCCATGCACCAGGGCGGCCGCGGCGATATCGTCGCCGACCAGGACCTCGTCGAGGTCGCTCTTCGGAATGTCGTCGGTGGATTTCTTGCCCAAGGGATCGTCGCCGCTTTTCTTCAGCGGCTTGCGCAAGCCATCGAGAATCTCACGGAAGGCGCCCTTGCTGGCGCGGTCGCCGAGGAAGCCATCGTCGTCCTTCAGCTCGACGTTAAAGCTGTCAATTTCAACCGAAGGTAGCCGGGACGCGCCGTGGCGCGCGATGCCCGTGGTCGTTACGCTGTCGTCTGCCATTCTGTCTAAGCCCCTGCCGATTTCGCTGGCGACAACGGGCAGGGAACCCATTGGTTTCAAAGAGAGGGGCGAGTAATGGATGTGGAATATCGAATGGAGAGGGGGGCTGCTTGCCATTCGCCGCTCGCGAACCGGCGTCTTCAGGCCAAACCTCTCCTTTTGGCGGCTTTTTGGGCCATTTCGCCTTGACTCACGGCGTTCTGCGGCTATAAGTCCCGACATCCGGCGCGGGATTTCTCGCGCCGCTTGTTTTTGCGTGAATTGAGGAGCTTGCTCCCGACCCGCGCAGAAATCGTACCCATAACGACTGACCAAAAAGCCGACCCGGGCAGCCCTGTTGGGAGATGTCCGAGGCCGGGATCGAACACGAAGGAATAAAACGATGTTCGCAGTCATCAAAACCGGCGGCCGGCAATACCGCGTCGTCCCGGATGATGTGCTCGAGATAGGCAAGATCGCCGGCGATGTCGGCACGATCGTGCAGCTTGGTGAAGTTCTGGTGGTCGGCGGTGAAACGCCGGTGCTGGGCGTGCCAACGGTGGCAGGCGCTTCGGTTGCGGCCGAAGTGCTGGATCACAAGCGCGGCCCCAAGGTGATCGCGTTCAAGAAGCGCCGCCGCAAGAATTCGCGCCGCAAGCGCGGCTATCGCGACGAGATCACGGTGCTTCGCATCACCGAGGTGCTCACCGACAACGCCAAGCCTTCGATCGGCCCGCGGCCGAAGCGGGAAAAGGTTGTGGCCCCCGCCGCCGAGAGCGACGAGAAGTGATGCGCTTCAACGAAAAGTTGAAGCGTGATTAAAACTGAAATGATTCCGTCAAGGAATTGATCTAAAACTTAGCGAAGTCGGAGACGGGCCATGGCTCACAAAAAAGCAGGCGGTTCATCGCGAAATGGTCGCGATTCAGCGGGCAAGCGCCTGGGCATCAAGGCCTACGGCGGCGAGCACGTGATTCCCGGCAACATTATCGCGCGTCAGCGCGGCACCACCTGGCATCCCGGCCTTAATGTCGGCATGGGCACCGACCATACTCTGTTTGCCAAGGTCGAGGGTCATGTCGAATTCCGCGCCAAAGGTAACGGCCGCACCTTCGTATCGGTAGTCCCGATGGTGGAGGCGGCCGAATAGACGGTGGGCATATCTTGAGTCCGCCGGGTCCTGTTGAACCGGCGGAGTCGAAAGGGCTCCAGGGGAGGCGGGAAACCGGCCTCCCCTTTTTTATTTTGCGCATTTTCGCAATCAGGAGCCCGACATGTTGCAGGACATCCCGATCCCAACCCCGGCTTTGCGTGGGGCAAGTAGCTGCGTCCTCGAGACCGAACGGCTGACGTTGCGCCGGCCGACGCTCGCGGACGTAAAAGCGATTGCGCATCTCGCCAACGATCGCCGCATTGCGGAAAATACCCGCCGGCTGCCGCACCCCTATCTGCAGGACCACGCGGTCGAATTCGTGCGCGCGACGTCCACCGACAGCAGCGAGACCGTGTTTCTGATCGAGCAGAACCATTCGCCGGTCGGCATGGTCGGCATCGACCGCAGTGCGCCGGAGGCGCCGGAACTCGGTTACTGGCTCGGCGTCACGCATTGGGGCCAGGGTTTCGGCACCGAAGCCGCGCGCGCGGTGATCGATTTCTTCTTCGAGGAATCCGATGCCGAGCACCTGATTGCCGGCGCCCGCGTCGCCAACCCGGCCTCGCGCAACATCCTTGAGAAATGCGGCTTCCAGTGGAGCGGCGTCGAGCTGCACCGCTTCGAGGCGCTGGGATGCTCGACCCCGGTCGACCGCTTCCGCCTGGCGCGCGGCGTCTGGTCATCGCTGAAGAACTGGGCGAGTTCGACGCGGCGGGAGGGGTAGCTGGCTGCCTCGTGATAACAGCCGTAGTCGCTACGCTGGCGGATTGACCACGGCTTCTTCGCGCCCGAGCTGCTGCTCGCGCATGAAAATGTAGAATCCCGCGCCGATAATGATGACGGCGCCGATGATGGTCGAGAGCGACGGCACGTCGCCCCACACCACGAAGCCGAAGATCACCGCCCACACGATCATCGAATATTGATACGGCACCACGACGCTGGCGGGCGCCAGTTTCAGCGAACGGTTGATGCACAGCAGCGCGACGACCGACGTCACTCCCGCTATGGCAAACAGGCCCAGACTGCCCAAGGTCGGCGTCACCCAGCCGATCGGCGACATCAGCGCGCCGAGCAGAAACGTGCCGCCGAATTGCGTCGTCGTCAGCACGATGTCCGGCGTCGACCGCAGCGAGCGCGTGATCAGCATCAGGAACGCGAACGAGAGGCTGCCGCCGAGCGCGATCATCGCCGGCCAGCTCACGGTCTGCGTGGACGGGCGCAGCGCGATCAGCACGCCGCCAAATCCGATCAGGATCGCGGTCCAGCGCCGCCAGCCGACGTGTTCGCCGAGCACGATCCCCGACAATGCGGTGACGAAGATCGGCGAGGCCAGATAGTAGGTGATGACATCGGCGAGCGGCAGATAGACGGTCGCAAGGAAGAAGGCCGCGACTTCGAGCGTCGAGAGCAGCACGCGAAGCAGCTGCAGCCAGGGCCGTTCGATCCGGCTGAACTCGGCGCGCTGCCGCCAGATGATCGGCAGCAGCACCAGCAGCGCCGCGCAGGCGCGCAGCCACATCAACTGTCCGACCGAATAGGTCGCGACCATGAATTTTCCGAGCGCGTCGCCGAACGAGAACATGAAGATCGACAGCAGCATCAGGCCGATGCCGGCCATCCGCGCGGAACGCTCGTCATAGGTGGATAGCTTGGCGAACAGGCTCATTGGACTGCGGCGCTTCCTGCGAGCCGGGCTTGTCCCGGCCATCAACGTTTCTTGGCTCGCTGTTGTAAGGGCGTGGACGCCCGGGACAAGCCCGGGCATGACGAATTGCACGAATTGCCGCAACGCGGTCCCTGCGGTACCGGTAGATCGCATCGAAAAGAAACGGCAGGAAACCGACATGACCGACTTCGATCCGGCACAGCATCGCATGGTGCGCGACCAGCGCTGGTTCGAGGATTTCGTGCTCGGCGAGCGCTTCGTGATTCCGAGCCGGACCCAGACCTCGGCGGTATTTGCCGCGTTCCAGACCGCAAGCGGCGATACCCATCCGATCCACTATGACGTCGAATATTGCCGCGCCCGTGGCATGCCCGACCTGCTCGCGCATGGGTTCCAGACCCTGGTCCACACCGCGCCGGGCGCGGGGTTGTTTCCGTATATCGTGGAGGAATCGCTGATCGGATTCCTCGAACAATCGAGCAAGTTCTTAAAGCCGGTCTATGCCGGCGACACCCTCTATCCCGCGCTGGAAGTGATCGAACTCGTTCCCGGCCGCAGCACCGGCGTGGTGACGCTGCGCTCGACCGTGTTCAATCAGCGCAAGGAACTGGTGCTGGAAGGGATGCAGAAGTTTCTGGTGCGACAGCGGCCGACCTCACCGT
>Ga0247765_1001210_pt1 | contig 13836 bp, 6 predicted proteins | sample UWRJL106311C6_FD_179949 | JGI IMG/M metagenome (GOLD analysis project Ga0247765, IMG submission 179949) | Plant litter microbial communities from Arlington Agricultural Research Station in Wisconsin, United States - UWRJ-L106-311C-6 | ecosystem: Environmental > Terrestrial > Plant litter >... | reverse complement strand
CCAGCGCACAGCAATACCGTAACACTACAACCTAACTGCGACACCTGTAACACTGCACGCTGCAACGCTTGCACACTGCAACACTGCACACTGCAACACTGCACACTGCAACACTGCAAGGCTGAGAAATCCAACCGGATGCAAATTGCATACGACCTACCCACTCAGAACATTGGTGGCGCGCACATCTGCGCAAAACGTACATATCTAGTTGCTTACTTTCGGTTTTGGCAGTTTAGCATCCCCCCTTCCCACCGTCCTTCAGGACGTCTGACCTCCCCCAGAGCAGCCTCAGTAAAAGCGAGCGAATCCTTCACTGTATTCCAATGTAATACACTGACTGACTGGTCCAGCCGGAGCATCCCCAACAGTCCGGACCAAGCGGGGTAGCGAGCTGCGCGACCGGGTAAAGGCGAAAAAAGCTCGCATTTCCCTCCCCTTCCCTTCCGTTTCCGCTGCGCGACGCGCCGTCAACATCGCTTCGCCTCGCCTCTTTCACCCAAAAGCTTATCCGGTAAAAAAAAGGCCTGCACAGACATAGTATTGGCCCGGTGACCGGGAGATATTGACATGTATCATATATTAATCCGTCAGCAGAAACATTGCCCTTACCCATGGCCCCCATCTCTGCACGAATACCTGGTGAGAATTTTCAAAAGAAATCTGGGTATCTCCAATTCCCAAGCCTTGACCCAAAAATGCAACACGCAGAAACCAAGCCGGCACATGCAGCCCCCAATATCCCCCCATCCCAACTCTCGCAGCTAAATCTCACCGGAGCCCAAGACCCCGTTGCCAAGGAGAATAGTGCAGATACCAGATCTCACACTTCATCATTCCAGCGGAAATCCAGACATATAGACACACCCCATCACCCACTCAAGTTGCAATGAAATATTACCACCCCAAGCCATACCCAAAATGCAATTCCAAGACACTACCAACACGAGCACACCCACAAGCCACAAGGATGGTGGTTAAGTCACGATGTGGCGCGGTCCCATGACCGATCCAGCTTGCCGCGCAACTGCGCCGTTGATACCTTCTCAAGCCACCCTTCACCACCATTTCACCTCGGTAAGCGTAAAAAGGGTAGGTGAAGGTCCGACTGCAGCTCGGGGCGAACCAAGAGTATGTGCAAAATGATATGAACTGCCGAATGCCGGTTCCCCGGGGTGGGGACGGGATGCAACCCGCGCGACTCGTCCCGCCTTTCTCTCTCTCGCTTGCTTGTGATTCTTCAGCATCGCAAAACAAGGAATCGAGTCGTCAAGGAAAGACGGCATGTGGTTCCGTTCATGTCTCACCCCCGCTCGCGCCATATTAACATCGTTGAGTAAACTGAACCATCGCCAACTGGAAGCTAGAGAAGAGGGTTGCTTCTCGTCACTATGTCGTTCGGACTGACGCTTGCGTGCGAGGGACGCGCGGAGAGTGGGTCCAGTATGCGATCCTACGCGCCTTGTCGGCTGTCCTGCGATGTCGCGTGAGGTCGCGAGCTGGCTCCGCTATGAACTCCCCGGAGCTCAAACATCAGAGCAAAGACCCAGACCCGTCAACAGATCGCTCGCCAAGACATCCATGCCGCCAGAACGCTTGTCTTCGATACCAAAAGCCAAAAAGAGCTCGTCATCCAGGTAGCCATGATATCCGAGTCCACGTTCCTTCCAGTTGATCGAAACAACATAGAATTGCTCAGACTTCTTGCCTCCCAGTCGTTGCCGGCCATGAATCCAGAGCGGCTTCTTGGAGATGGCGTATAGCTCAAACGGAGAACGCTCCCGGAAGACCACGACGTACGGCTCATATTCGCCATGGAAGTCGTAGTACTTCTTGTGCTGGACAATGGTAATGATGAAGGTGTTCTTGTCGTCCGCACGACACCCCTTGTCGGCCCGTTTGCACATGGTAACGCGGAGGGAGTTGGTCGCCTGATGCATCGACTCATTTTGCTCCGGTAGCTTGTTGGGGAGATATGCCGCAATGCACTGATCGTCCTGTTCCGCAGCATACGGTGCCAGGTTTTTCTCAATGGATCCATTCGGATGCACCTTGGCGAAGACTCGGGAAGGGGTCATGTCGTAGTGTAAGTATGCCTCATCATCTTTGTCCCAAAAAACAAACCAGTTCTTTTCCAGAGCACCATATGGTTGTGGTCTCTGAAGCTCAGTTGCCTTGACAAAGTCATCTCCTGCTGTTGCTGAGACATTCGAACCGACTAGCGTCCGGTAGTCCTGCATCCACATGCCAAAACAAGTGTGGTGGCTGTTGGAGCCGTACATGAGGTACGGCTTCTTGGGACCATGGAAGAGGCGCGCATCATGTGGTCCATTGTTCATGTTCAGCACCTCAAGCTTGCCCTCGCACCTGGCTTCGCCCGGGTTGGTCGCGGCAACTGGCAGCCGGACGGGAGCCTCTTTGACGCAACGCAACGCGCCACCCGCGAACGTAGCATCACAAGCAACTTCCCAAAACATCATGATCGGGTCGTCCTTATCCGTGGTTTTCTGTCCGACTATTATATATGCATCTTTACGGGTCGGGTGTGGGATGATGTTCGGATTGAAGGCGGTCTGGTTGCCAAATGTGACGGAGAAATACTTTTTGTCCGGTGTCGAGCGCGAAAAGAGCTCAATGTGTGTGCCATCGCCGGCATCGCCACTCGGTAAATCGACGTTCGTTCCGCCATGGCCGTGAGTCAAGCCGCCGTGGGAATGGGGGTTCTGGAGAGGCGGTGGAACGATCGCAGGCGATGATGGTTTCTGCTCTGTCGAACTAGACGGAGGCTTTGTGGGACGCTGTGGTATGGGAGTCTGCGCTTGATTGTGGGACGCCGGGAATTTGTTGCCAATGGCTGCGCCGACGCTTGATCGCAGTTGGTAGCTCGCCTCTGTATCCCAGAAATTGTAGCTGAGGATGAGAAGGACCACAAGGGGACCCAGAAGCAGCAAAAGCCGCTTCATATCTCGGATTATCATGGCGGGCAAAACAATCAGTCGAGCAGACAGGATATCATAGGGATGGTATTCGTGAAGGGACGCTTGGGTGAGCCCAGGAAGAAAAGGAAAACCGAAAGTCGTCGCGCCAGATGAAAGCCCCAGGGTCCCGAAATGGGACACCCGCTTTCACTTCGTCCGATTGGAAGAATCCACATCATCTCGAAAAATTGGAACAAAATCTGTTACTAGCGAGCTAAGGCGTGGGCCCCGGCTTGCCACCAGTCGTCCTAGAGACGCGCCTTCTTAGTGGTCGTGGGTTCAGGTCTATGGCACACAAGAGAGCCCCTCAACTCCTCCAATTGGTTTGCAATATCCGCGTTGATAGGGGAATGACGCACAAAAGAGACATGAACGCACACGCGCCCCTTTTCCCTTTTGCAGAGCGAGATGTGTTGTTGGCAGTCCTTTTGTTGGTGGTTCAACCACCCATGCACACCTTGGCCCAAACCCCTGCTCATGCGCGATAAGGTGCTTTAGTTGCTGGGCTTCTTGAAGGATCTGTGGGGGGCCTGATACCAAGATCAGCAGCGTACTTTTGCAATGAGATCACTGCTAACAGGCGGCGCAGCACACCAGACATTGAGACGTCAGTATCACCCAAACTCGAGCCATGACTCCGTCGGGATCACAAACTTGGCTCTTGCAGTAAAAAAGGATGCATGCAAGCGGCACAACACCATGGCGAAGAGATCACCGCGCTAGGCACCGGGGAGGCCTAAGAGGCCTCGCATTGGAGGCGTTGGAGTAAAGCACTGAGGCACCTTGGCGCGTCAAAGTTGCGCCAGAAATGGAGGCCGCATCGCACTTGACATCAGGCAGCTGAGGCAACCGGGTAACCACTGCTCTGAACAAGTAAGCTCCTATTATGGACTATATGCTGTAATCCGCAAAATACATTGGGAAAAAGGAAAAGTGTGCACTGTATGATCAAGCTCGGCGGCTCGCAATTGCAACCCCCGTGCAGACCGCCATCCGAAACATTGGATGTCTTCCGAAAACAGGGACCTGAACCCGAACGCGCCCCGCGCGGTGTGTACTACGTAGTGAACAAAATATAGAATCCAAACCGTGTAACGCCTAGGCTCCCCTGTGATTATGTCTCCCCACTTCTGTAAATGTTCATGTCAGATACGCCGAGTTCCTTTTTGTACAGTAAATATCCCCTAAAACCCCCCTTCCGCTCGTCGATGCCCCAGATGGTAAGTGATTCAAGACAGTAACCGTGTTGATGGCCCTGCCGCTGCCGCTGATGGCCGGCCTTGGGTCTTCTTGTAGAGCCACTGAGGGATACGTACGCTGGGCTCGTCAAAGGCCCTCGTCACGATCTCGGCGGTGTACAAAGTCAGTGGAAGCAGGATTATGTGCGGCACCAAAAAGGCTACCTCCAAACCTGACGGCGACGTTTTCGGGAGCGGGAACAAGTCGATCCATCCCGGGATGTTCTTTTGGCGGTCGGGATACGAGAACCCAGCAGCGGCATACAATCGGTCTCCAAGCATCCAGATGATAGGTCCATGTACCAGATAAAGAGCGTACGAGATGCGCCCCAGGAACTGGCAGAACCGAGTTTCGAAGAACCTCCGTAACCATGAGATATGCGACACCGAGACGACAAGCATTGTCGCCGCCCAAAACAGATAGAACCACTTGTAGTCGAAAACAGCTTGCGGTTTGAGGAACGAGAGGAAATACCACCCTCCAATTTTCCTCAAGTTTTGGATATCAGTGGTGGCGGCCGGTACACCGCCCAAGTAGAGACTAAACACAAAAAGCGAATAGAAAATGAGTTTTGAGTACCGCCCAAATTTGCCGAAGAAGGCGGGCAGGTCGTCCTGGGAGGCCAGAAGATCGAGGTCGCAGAGCAACATGCCGGAGACAAAGAGGGCAGTGTATGTCCCATCGCAAATGTAGATGAAGTAGAATAGGAGACCGGCTTGGAGCCAGAGTCGCGCATTCCTGCTGCACCTCGAGAAAGCGAGCAAGCTGGTATACACGACGATGGAGCCGCGGAATTCGACAGGGATCGACCAGAGGTGGAAGTTGTACCTGAAGAACGGGCTACCGCCGAGATTGTAGATAAAGGTAAAGTTCTTCAAGTCGTTGTACCAGGATACGAGCTCCTCGCCGTATGAGCCCTTGCGGTTAACCCCTTCAATGTAAAAGCCGAAGACATGCCAGGAGGTCATGTACAGAAAGGTCGTGCAAATGATCGGTATGTAGAGGCGGAGCCAGCGTCGGAAGAGAGCCGAAGACAGATTGTCGGCGAGTTTTGCCTGCTCGCCAGCGTGTATCAGGCTCATAGGTTTGGTCGACAGTACGTAGCCCGATATGACGAAAAAGACGGACACAGCGAAGTGACCACCGCAGAGAAAGACCCGGACGAAGGGGAAATTGATGAAAAAGTATTTCTCCTTGTATCCATATCCATTCTCGAGAAATTCCAACCACAATCCCTTGCGTGCCCAGAGTTCATGATGGTGCCAGTAGACCAGGAAGGCAGCAAAGCCCCTAAGCCCGTCGAGATAGGCGGTAGGCCGCAGTCTCTTCTCTCCTTGACTGGCGCCATTGCCACTGCTGCTACCGCAGCTAAAGAACAGAGACCGCAGAAAGCTCAATGTCAAGACTGATCTGAGCAGCTTCCACGGCCCTCTCGTCCAAAGCTCGGGCTGATTGTCCTCGTCCCACTCCTTGACCTCGAGAGGTTCTTCAATGTCGCTCGGCATTGTCGCAAGGGAATCTGTATTCCCCGGCGGGCGGAATGGGTCAGACAAGGGAGACGTTCCCCTCGTGAATCGTAGCTCAGAGTAGGACCAACGGCTATCGGCGCAGAGACATGGATCGGCTTCTCACCGTGGACCAGGATTCGTCGTCGGATCGGGGAAACCGTTCGCTCTCGATATGGGATAAAAACGCGCTTCAAAAGGCGCGCGGCGTGGGAAAATGCCAGGTATTCGTCTGAACGGGACAAGGAATGAGCGGAGAGAAACGAATGGACGCGATGCAGAAAATTGCATTTCACCCCCCTTTTCGCGAGGACGGTCGCGAATGGCAAACCAGAATTCGGGGGTTGCATCTCAAGGTGGTCTGTGCGGTGATCGTCCATGGATTGGCATTGGCCGGATTTCTTGGAACCAACATTTGGCCAAGACCCGGGACGGCAGGAGTTGAGGCCGGCATTCCATCATGATATCTTCATGTTGCTCTTTCAGATGCACGGCTTGCGGATAGAGTTTGGACACTATGTTTTTCCTCTAGTGACCGTTTTGCATTTATTTTCACTTTGCCTTTAAGCTTGACCCTTGCTGACCGCACCCGCCCATCTCAGGGCAGTCTCGGGCCAACAACAACAATGGACTCTGCGCAGTGACCAGACGAACCCACTTTCAGCTCTCCCCCAGAATCGTCCAAAACACCATGGCCAAGGTTCAGCTTCGCCGTGGCGTGAGGAACGCTGAACCTATTCCACCCATATTTCAGCCCCCAAACACCTTAGCCATGTCGTCATGGACGCAGCCGAGAGAAACGGCCCTTTTGCACCTCGAACGCTAGAGAACTGCCGTCACATGTCGCCGAACGAAGCTATTTACCCCTGCATCCGCGGCTCAGCTCCCCTCAACCCGGCTCGCGGATGGAGTCGCAACTGGAAGTTGCTCCGCACATCCACTCCCAATTGTCCGCCGGCCGCAAAATTGCCGGAGCAAACAGGAACGACGTCGCCAATGTTTGTGTCGTCCGGGGTCAACCCCCTCAATGCCATCCGTCCCACCTGCCAACTTTAGACGAGGCTTGTCAACTCAATGGCTCCTTTCCTGGTGCTACGGTCGATCGGTGTCAGTGTTCACGGGTGGGAACCACGATAGATCTGCTATCATCTCGGCGGTGCGCCTCCTGTCCAGGGCACGATCACGACAAGGTCCCCCGCACTTCAGGCACGCCGATGCTACCTCCTCTCCTGCCTGCTAACCCCTCTCATGCTACCATGTTCCTTTGATGGCGCGTAGCTGTGGGTGTGCAGAGTGTCTGCAGCCATGACCAGACCCGAACTCGAGACGCCTCGGTATCCACTGCGCTCTTTACCGCCAGGACCCCGACCACACGCTTTTCTCTCCCTCCTTCACCCTGGTCAAGGCCAGCAGAGATCCTCCCAGCAACAGAAGCTAACCCCCTTGAGCAAGCCGGCGGAGAAATGGCCAACTCGTTGGGGGCTCGGCGAAGCTTGTGATAAGAGACCATCCTGGCCAAGGCACCATCGTTCCCCACTGCATCTTGGTTCTTCTCAGATATGAGAAGCATCTCCCGGGGCTCCAATTTTTCTCTCCTCCTCGCCCGACCCTTTGGAAATGTACACAATGCTCCCAAAGTTCGAAAAGTTTGACTTTGACTCCTGGAAGGCCGCAAAGGTCCCGGGCTCTCCAGGGTCCCCCCTGTCTCCTTTGTCTCCCACCATGGGGGCCATCCAGGCCAAACTCAGGAACCGGATTCCGACCCAGCTGAGGAGGACGCTGCCGCTTTACCTCGTCTGCCTAACGCTTTTCATCTTCGTCTTGTACGCCGATGTCCTAGGGATAGCGAAGGCCAGGCCAGTTGTGCTCAACGGCTATGGCAGCCAGGCGCTCTTTGGGATATCAGAAGAGTTTCCCAAGAAGATATGGCAGACATGGAAGGTGGACCCATACAGCTTCGCCAAGCGAGACTCCGACACTGCAAAGTCATGGACAATCAGGAATCCGGGGTACCGCTACGAGGTTTTGACTGACAACAACGACATGGCCTACGTGGAGGAAAAGTTCGGCCCCAACGGCTTCAACCGACCAGATATCGTGGAAATGTACCGCTCGATCAATCTCACAATCATCAAAGCCGACCTTCTTCGGTATATGATCATGTACGCTGATGGCGGCGTCTACGCTGATATCGATGTTGAAGCCCTCAAACCCGCAGGTCGGTTTGTGCCAGCCCGGTACAACCCAGCCGACATCGACATGGTGGTCGGGGTCGAGATTGACCAGCCTGAGTTCCGCAATCACCCCATCCTAGGCTCGAAGTCGATGAGTTTTTGTCAGTGGACTTTTATGTGCAAACCTCAGCTGCCGGTCATGATGCGACTTATCGAGAACATTATGGCCTGGCTGTCCGATATCGCCGCCCAGCAGAACATGCCGATATCCGATGTTCATCTAGATTTTGACCAAGTCATCAGCGGAACAGGCCCATCAGCTTTCACGGCAGCCATCCTCGAGGAGATGAACCTCTCGAACCACGGCGCACAGATTACCTGGGATCGCTTCCACGCCATGGATGAATCGAAGGTGGTGAATCGCGTCCTCATCCTCACGGTGGAAGCGTTTGCCGCTGGTCAGGGCCACTCGGATTCTGGAAACCACAACGCCCGCGGTGCCCTGGTCAAGCATCATTATCACGCATCCAACTGGCCTAGCAAGCACCCTCGGTTCAGTCACCCAGCCTACGGCGAGGTTGAGCGTTGCAATTGGGATTCCGAGTGTGTCAGGCAATGGGATGAGAACGTCGAGAGGTACAAAACTCTCTCGCCTGAGGAACAGAAAGTCAAAATTGAAGAGCACGACGCCGAGATCAAACGCCAACTGGAAGAGTACAGGAGGGCCCAGGAGAAGGCGAAGCAGCTGGATCAGCTTGGGGTAGCTGCCAGGAAAGAGGAAGAAGCAAGGAGAAAGGCGCAGGAGGAAGGAAAGGCAAAGGCAGTGTTTGGATCCCCACCCGCACTTCAGGTCCCGCAAAATCAAATCCAGCACCAGCAAGCACCCGAGCCAAATAGAATAATGCAGCCGCCAGTACCACAGAACCAGCAGCCACCCGTTTTCGGCTTCCAGCAGGCGGCCCAGGTCAGGGCCCAGGGCAACGCAGTAGGGGGTGTTGGCTCAGTTTGAGGAATCAAGCGTATCAGATGCGGCCAGGCGCACAGGGAGAGGGATATGTAATTGCGTTGGGATGGATTCACATGCTGTCTATGGGAAGGAAACGCAAACGCTTACGAAGACTAATGTTTCACGTCAATCATTTCAGGTTCTGAGCAGGGTTTTGGGCAAACCAGGTACACGTGTGAGCAAACGAGGGGGGTCTTCGGATGTCATGTTGATACCCGCCGGGATGGGATTTTTGTTGATTTAGCTCGATATGATGAGCCTGCCGAATAATCTAGCCAGAAATGGACGCTGTGCGAGACAGAATATAACGATACACCGATTTCATACAGTTACGCAGGTGGAGACAATCACGAGTAACTCCCCCCGAAAGCTGTCGCATTTGCTCCCCCGGTGCCTCTGCCGCAATGTGATATCTGACAGATATGTTATCTCGAACAAAACGCAGTTGATAAACCAAGGCTGACTGGCCGGTCGACTGAATGTAGGTAATTATGGGTACACCAACGTAGGAGGGGGTGGGGCAGGAGTGGATATGAAGATGCAGCGGGCCTCATTGAACTTTTAGTTGGGCTCAAGCTGGCAAGCAAACAAAGGAGCGTGAGCGAGTGATTCAGCACAGCCTTGGGCTGCAACCAGACTGGACAGACATTGAAGGGCGTCATTGATTGGTTCTCTAAAATTGGTGATGGGTAGGTATCATTGGATGCGGCATGGCATGGCATCAAACGGTAACGTTGGGTTATGGGGTTTTGTGACTGGATGGTTCGGTTCGGCGTCGAACCCAAACGCAGCTCAACTCGGTAGCAAGTGTCGTGCGAGGTACTTTTCTTAAATATACAAGACCTGGGTTGGGTTGGGGTCATGCAAGTATAATCCCATGCGGCGGAGGCATGTCAGAGCCGAAGAAAGGCATCAAATATCGTCATACTAGAATCCCCTGACTCGTTGCCTGTCCTTACACAGTGCCTCGTAGCTAGCTATTTTAGTGGGCGTACTGTGCCGATCAAACTGATTGCCAGGTCTTTAGCAGCAAGAGTAATGTTGTGTAGAATACTCCAGTCCACTGCGCTTCACTTCTGAATACAAAGTGTTGCTGCTCGTATTACACAGCGCGCTCTCAAAATGATGTCTGAAAGTAGGGAAAATTTACCTCTTGGCGGTTTTAATCCAGATATAAAGCCAAGCTCTCAACAGGGCTTCAAATTCTTTGCAATTCGTCTGGGTTTGGATATCTGCGCGGCAAAAAAAAAAAGGCTTGCACACTTAGAATTGTCCCTCCCACGTGCACGAAGAGACCAATTTCATTGAATTTCGCATCAAGAGAGTTCGGGCACCGATGACTAGACCTAAAGCTGGGATTTTAAGCGTATTAAAGATGGAATAAACTGGGGAGAGCTCCTGATGTAGTATTTTTCCGACGCCGTGGAACACACCGTCCTTGGCTTGGCATCCGATCGACTGGGCACCAACGGGCAGTGCGTTGTCATCAAAAATGACAGGGGTCTTGTTGGCTCAACACTTCAATGTGTGACGTGTGATGAGCGCCAAACAAAAAAAAAAATAGTTACTCGTCGCTTTGCACTTTAGAGTCGCTGCCATGAAGCACGCGTCAACAGGCGCCCAAAGCTAGGCTTTGGGCGCCTGACGGCATGTCACGTGCTTCCGTGTCAGGTTTGCCTTTTCAGGCAGCTTGAAGCTTCGACCGGGACCTTTCCTCCCATTCCACCAAAACGCCACACCGTAAATATTGCCTTGGCTCACCTGAGAGCAAACCGATCTCGATCCCGGTCTACTTCACATGTTCGGCGTGCTTCTACCTATTCTGGCCCATCGCGGATATTCATTCGTCATCTGTTTGGTTTTGTTTGCCTGTCGCGTCACCTGCAGCAATCACTGCAAACCAAATATTTACCTCATCTCGAGAGCGAAAAAGCTGTGATCGCCTTACAATCTCGAATCTCCAGATACACCACCGCAGATAGCGATAATGAACTACCCAAGCGAAGATAATTATGCCAACCCGACTGTGGAGCCCTACATTCGAGCCCTCGAGGCTTATGACCAGCTTGGGCGGTATCGGGTGAACATTGAAGGAGAGTTCAGGCGTGCATACGAAGACCTTGTTAGGAGCTTTCAAGCGAAATGCGAGGAATGCGACCGCGAGAGACGTAACGCTACACTCTGGGAGAAAGAACATCGCCTTACTGAGAAGGAGCTATCGACGCTGCGATCCATCGCGGTAGGTTTGCTTCGGCGCTAGCAAAAGCCAAGAGCACTCTCCACTCATCCATCCGCTCACATGTCGCAGGAGGTTAACCCTTTCGCTTACGTCATAATCGATGGCGACGGAGCCGTTTTCAGAGAGGATCTCATCGCCGAAGGCGAAGATGGCGGCAGCCAAGCGGCCCACGAGTTGCATGCTTCGCTTCAGAATTTTCTTCAGGAGGCATACAACCTCCCCCATATTGAGATATTTGTCCAAGTTGTCTTGAATCTCGAAGGTTTGACCAAGGCCCTGTTTGTATCGGGCGCGTTGAAGGGCGTCGAAGATCGGGCCTGTCTTGCCAAATTTGGCCGAGGCTTCGCCAGGGCCCAGCCTCTGTTCTCGTTCAACGATGTCGGCTGGGGCAAAGAGCAAGCCGATCATAGGGTTCGCAAAGCTCTAGAGATGATGGAAAAGAATCTCCACTGCCGTGCGGTGATTCTGGGTGGCTGTCATGACAATGGCTACGCCACATTTCTCGAACCTTTTCGAAATAGTCGCAAAATCAGTCTTCTCCAAACTACCCCGGCTGCAGCGGGCTTCTCGAGACTCCCTTTTAAGACGACTTCAATTCCGTCTGTCTTCCGTTCGGAACCTCTACACGTGGTGGCTAGGCAGATTCCTCCGCCGCCGGGATTCCGCCAGCCTACGCCTACGCTCGCGAAAACCTATACCGTTACTTCACCGATTACAGCCAACCCCAACTCGGCATCACCCAAAGGCAAACCGTCAACGCCTGTCGCAACTACTACGGCATCTAGAAGTACTAAGGAGAACGAAAAGCCCAGCGGCAGTTGGGCCTCAGTTGGCAGATTGAGCGGAACCCCTCAGATCATTGATATTTCTACCAGGAAGCCAGCGGCCAAGGAGCGCGCCTTTTATCAACTCAACAAGGACAACCAGCGCGTCGATGTACCCATTCCGAAGGTAGACCCTAGTGCCCAAGAATCGTTTAACGAAAAGATGCGCAAGAATGGTACCAACTTTTGCAATCGATTCCACCTTTTGGGCAGTTGCAAGCAGTTTGAGGTCACCGGCCATTGCCCTTATGTTCACGGAGATAGGCTCTCAGCTGCCGAACAGGCGACGCTGCGAACAAGAGCGAGAGGTCTTCCCTGCAATTCCGGATCTAAATGTACGGATCCTCATTGCACATCTGGCCATCATTGCACGGTAAGCAAAACGTGTCCGAACCAAGCCAGTCTATTAATTGGTTATGAGCAGAACCCCAAGTCCTGTTGGTTTGACGAAGGTTGCCGTTTTGCAGATGTGCATGGCATGGATACGGTAAGTGCAATGGCATCTGAAGTGAGAGAGTTTGGTTACTGACGAGGATTGAAACAGACACCGACCATCAAAATTTACGACGATGGAACGCGAGAGGTCGTTGTTTAATTTAAATTGCAAACTTTGTTAGATACAGACTTGTTGAAGCTTTATTGCAAGCCCCAGTCCATCCAGCGCGACTGAAATCCGGTTTTATACATAGATTGTGAAATTAGCTAGACCAGCGGATTTTCTTTAACAAATGGCCGACACTGGTTTTTGTGATTTCCTAACGTATCGATCGGTCTGCGGAATTTTGCATGTGGGCAGTGAGTATGAGCGGTGCGTAGGGACGATGTTGGGATGCTGTATTGTCTGTGGCACTCTCCAAGACACGGCCATTCACACCATCTTCTTTCACCTGATAAACTGTTGTGGAGCCGGGCAGCCTCCACCCAACCCAACACACCGAAAGTGTATTGTCTTGCAACTATGTCCCATCTGGTAACAACAGCCACTACGCTCCCAACACCCTGCTACAAACGATTTCTGGTCTCACTAACAGGGAACCCTTGGCCTAACCGACATAGGCTAGGATGGTGCAGAGATTACCAATGGTCGGATGGTGTAGTTGGTTATCACGTCAGTCTAACACACTGAAGGTCCCCAGTTCAATCCTGGGTTCGATCATTTTTTTGTTACTTCCCCCATCAACGTGACAAGGACAGCCCCTTTGACACTGGTGTCTTGCATGGGATCTTAAAGTTTTCTTTTTCTCCGACCGAGCTTGAACCATTGACATAGAGAGGGAGCACCCTTATGTCTCGGGGGAGCGGTGGGAGGCGTCCTCCCCTTTTTTACTATCCTGTTTGCTACACTGCTAAGAAGGAAAAAAGGGGGGGACCAAGTAGCTGAACCCACTCCGCTGTAGTCATGCCATGTCACGTCATATATGTAAAAGATTCTTCAGGGTCTAGTGTCGAATGTCCAGTGGAGCGGTCATTGGAGCCATGTGCATCAATGCTGTACATGTAGACACACACACACACATACAGAGGGAAACAAAAAAAATAAGAATTTAAGAGAGATGTGTGATCTCACTACATGTAGTTTGTTGCTTCTTACTGCTGCCCATTATCAGAATCGAACTGATGACCTTATCATATCCCTAGCTTTACTGTGGTAGTAGTACTAGTGATACGCTATACCACTTAGCCAAACGGGCTTGCTTGCTTCGTTGCTTGGTGAGAGGTTCTTTGGTGTTGTTGATGTTGCGTAGGTAGGTAGGGAGGAAAAAGGGTTGGTGAGACATGACATGCTATGCAGAATGTGTTTAGAATAAAGGGTGGATTCAATAAGACACAGTGCGGACACGTATGGATGCTGTTTTTTTCTTTTGGGGGGG
>Ga0247765_1001209_pt1 | contig 13839 bp, 16 predicted proteins | sample UWRJL106311C6_FD_179949 | JGI IMG/M metagenome (GOLD analysis project Ga0247765, IMG submission 179949) | Plant litter microbial communities from Arlington Agricultural Research Station in Wisconsin, United States - UWRJ-L106-311C-6 | ecosystem: Environmental > Terrestrial > Plant litter >... | reverse complement strand
ACACACACACACACACACACACACACACACACACACAGCCAGCCTCCCTCTTTTTATCTTGTCATGATGTTGAATCCAACGTTGAAAAAGCGAGAGTAACTGACTAACCGTCAACTCCGCCAACTCCGGGATTCAAGTCTGTCCAATCAATTCAAACCCTTGACCCACAGGCACGGCAGGCACTTTTTTGTTAAACGCCCAACCAACTATGAGTTGACTGTGGATGAGACTGACAAGTGTGCTGGGCGGCTACCTAGGTAGGTAGGTAGGTAAGGTAAGGTACCTAATACATGACCTACAGCGTTCCTAACTAACTACCCGCTTCGATCACCACTACTACCTCACACGAGATCACTTGACTCTCTGTCGGCAAGTCCGGTCAATATTTCATCTTTTTTTCCCGAGTCCATGTTTTTGTGTGTGTGTATGATTTTCGTTTCTGCCTGGTGGGTCTATTCTGACTGTGTTCTGTTCTGTTTTGTTGGTGAGATATCCAGTGGTTGGTTGGTTGGTTGGGGTTGGATCTTACTAACATGCAACACAATCAATATTCTCAACGTGGGAATAAAGTGATTTTTTGTACAACACTGACAAATCCGGTTGGGATCACGAGATCACACCATGCTTTGGGATCATGTCTTGGATGGCTGACCGAATCTCAGATTGTACGCTCATTCGTGACAAATCGTATCACCCCATTTTGGGACTTGGCATATGTGCTTTCACCTTGCAGACTGCTTGCTTCGGGATGTTGAAAACTCCGAGGGCGGAGTGCACTGTCTGGGACTGGATGACAGGCTGCATTGTTTCTGGCATTCAATCGGGTTTGCGATGCTGGCTGGCTAGGGCTTTGGATCACGCACCTCGGCGAGTGTGACAAAGAGAGTTTTGATGTCTTTGTTGTTGAGACACACTACGTCAAAGTTAATGAAATTCCCTTCCACGGGAGGTCAAAGATAGTAAAATTCATGTTCCAACAGAGTCAAACTTAATGAATAAAGTCTTGATGAGCAATGAACAATAGATATTGTTGTAGAACTGCATATAGTTGTCGCTTCATATTAATACACCTCTCTTCATTTCCTCGGAGTGTATCTACATGTTTACCATCGGACTTGCGTCTTACCATACTTTCTTGACACTGATTCAGGCAAATTTACCCTCACTAACAACTCCAGGTACCCACTCCCCAAGTCCAGCCCCAGGTAGGTAATTAAGGTAGGTAACATCATGCCCTCCCTCTTTTCCGCCGCGTTCGGCCACTACTCCGCTCTCAACAGCTGGTCTGATTCCCCCTTTCCCGTCGACCGTATCCACTCCATTCTCACGACTCTGCAATCCCAATTGACCGAATACATTTCTTTTCTCGAGCGTCTATCCGACCGGATCACTTCTGGACAAATCCAAGCCAACAAATCCGCCGACGAGAAATGGGGCCGCGCCCTAGCGGAACGTCTCGCAAAGCATACCACGCTTATTAACGAATTGTGGTTGGGCTTTGAGACTGCGCTGGTGGATGAAGAGGCCAGCGAGGCAGATTTCATCCCGGTCACGCGCGAAGGAATCCAAGAGTTGAGAAAGGCAGGTAAGATTCGGTTTCATACGCTTCCGACGGAAAGCGATGAGTTACGGCGATTGTGCGCGGGCCTGACGGCGCAGATGGATTTCCGTCTGCAGGAGTTGGTGGACCTGTTGGATGAGCATGGCTTGGCGGGGCTGGTGGTTTGTGAGTCGACTGAGGAGTTGAGGTAAGTTCAGTAGGGTAAGTTGTGAGAACACATGACTTGACACTGGGCAGAGTTTCCTGCCTTCACTTGACTGTTCTGTATAATAATAAAACATATTCTTTCTGATGTTAGTTATTCTTGAAATGTGATTCGCTCGGGACCTTCCGGTTGAAATAATATGTACAATTGTTGAAAGGTATATATATTCCCCCCAACATAGCGCACTGAATGACAATTGTCTTTTTTTTTTTTAACCTGCTCTGTTACTGGGTATGCCAAGTGAGCTCTGGGCAAGGAATTCTTCTGGTGCTCAGCTTCATTTACATCAAAAAAGAGGTCTGCAGTGAATTGAATTTCCTGCTAAACGAGCGTATGAATGTGTAAAAAAGTCCACTGTCAAAACATAAGTGCCAAGCACCAAGGTAGAAATTGCCAAGCTCCTTAACCACTTCCCGTCCTTACCTTGTGTAGGCACCTTATGTAGAGAGCTGCCAGACCGTGAACCGTGATGAAGAAGAAGAAAAAGATACAACTCGACCGGCTGCTACTTTCTCTTGATCCGCAGAGCCAAGAAGTGTTTTTTTTTTTTCAAAGTGAGAATCGAAAAAGGCATAAAACAAGAAGAGAACCACCACACCGAACCAAACCAAGGATATCAAGGACAAGTATCCTACCAATACCAATAGATCTTGGAGCAGCTGTGCAGCCGCGACGGCGGCGTAAAGGTCTGTGGACCGGTACCGTGGTCGTCCTTGTAGCCGCTAAAGCTTTGGTATCCGTTGGAGCCGGATCTGTTGCACATGAAAAACCGTGATCAGTGTATGTGGGCCAGATTCAAAACAAATTCCAACATGAACCAACCCTTCGGTGTGGTGACTGGGAGAAAGGAAGGATTTACTTACCCAACGTAACCGTAGTTTGGAAAAGTCTGGGCATTCCAAGGGATGTTCCAGGTGAAGGTGACACCGGATGGGAAAGTGCAGCTTTGCTGGGAACCTTCCCAAATGTGGTAGTCTGTTTATTTCTTATTAGCTAATGTTTATTAGGGCAGAGAAGGGGAGGTCCTCACCATTCACGGTGGTGGTTTCCTTCATGATACAAACGTCATTTCCAGAGGCTTGATAGGTGGACCTGTTGCAGTCGTTCATATCATTGCACCAGACCACGACCGAGGCGTAGGTCCAAGGGCCGTTTCCGTTGCCCCACATGACGGGCCAGCAATTCATCAGACGCAAGCCCGGGGTAGCCTGGCGAGGCAGCAGGCCGGTGCCATTGACAGGAGGAGGAGGTCCGCCGTCGTCAACAATAACAAGCGTGTCCAAAGAAGTAGGTAGGTTCAGAGGAGTCGGAGCCGGTTCGGCATTGCTAGTGACCGCAGTGAAAGTGGGCTCAGCGGGAGACGGGGCAGCAAGGACATTTCCGACAAGATAGGCGGCCACTAGAGCGGCGCGCTTTAGGTTGAAGATGGCCATGGTAACTGTGGGCCAAGTTGGCTGGACTCGTGGCAAGGAGAGTGAGAGGGGTGGTGATTTGGGAAAAAAAATAACTCATATTCCGGAAGGCTGTCGCCTTCTTATATAGATGCTTTGTTTTTATTTTTTATTTATTTTTTTGCATCAATCCTTTCTTCTTGCCCATTTTACCACCTTAGCACCTACATGTAACCGCCCATTGTGTTGTGAGGATTCATTCTTCACAGCACCCCTACCTCTAACCTAAAATTCAAACAACATCTGTCCAATTACTAACTTTTGCTTGGGTTGACCTGTCTTTTTAACTTGTTTGGGACCTTGGCAAAAGGTAAAAAAGGCTCGGCGAGGTTTAAATGCGACATTGTAAAAGCGATATATTCACTACGCTGACACATGTCCCCCTATGCAGGAAATGCAAAGAGTTACAAATTCGCTGTGGCTTCCTAGTTGAGTGAAATGTTGGAATCAGTCACTGACAGCCTATCTTCTATTCTGCTCCGTCCCGTCCCATCCCAAATGCTCTCATATCTCCAACATTGGTGCGCTTCAATTAGTCAAGAGTCTCAATGACGACGATGGACACCCAGACAACACGTTGCGACGTAGGCACGTACGTACCTAGGGTTCGACTTGATGAGAATGAGGTGAAGGAGAAATATTTGCTGCTCGCTGCAGGGGCAAGCTAGCGAAAATGTCTGTCTAAAAACAAAAACGAAAAAGAAAAGAAAAAACCCCCGCCGACCGAGAGAGCCTGTGTGTCTTGAGTGTCGAGTTCAACTCAAGAACACGATTTCCGGGTGGGTTAGTTGAGGCCAGTTTTCCTTTTAGAAGTTAGTAATGGGAAGACGGAATGTGACGTGGACTACCCAGACAGATTTTGGATAGACCAGATGAAACCCGAGATCGGTTTGAATGGGATTGAACCAAGACGGAGGATTTGAATCTCGTTGAGTGCAAAAGTCACCAAGGTTTTGTAATGAACAGAGATGGCCGAGACTGCAAATTCGGGATGCGGACAAGATGAGCGAGAAAATATTGTGAGTTAACTAGATACTCCCTTTTTCCTTTTCTTTTCTTTTCTCTTTTTCTTTTTTTTCCTCTCTTGCTCAATCGGAGAAGTTGGTAGGAACATGACTGGTCTATTCCACGCAACTGTGAATGGGATCCAAGCTAACCACCCCGGGATGCAGACTGTGTACTCCGCGGGCTGCGACGAGCTCCGGAATGCCTACAATATGGCCATGATGACAACAGCTCTATGTTGTACGCTAAAGTTGCCCTCAGCAATTTCCATGTTCGTGTGTAATATCAAAATTCTTATTCTAAAAATACGGCCTTCTTTAGCGGCGCTTAAAATGGAAGCTAACGTACCATCTAAAGGATTATTAGGGCCTGGATAATTATTCGACTATTTAGTATGCATCCTCTCTAATTAACTAGGAAGTTGGGAGTGATTAAAACGCCATGTAATGAGCTCTAAGAATGGTTACGTATGTTTTTTATGTGATTACAGTGGCGGCCAGGTTCAGTGTCCCACAACTTAATATCTGAGATATTTTCAAGTACGGCCAGTTTTTTTGGTCCCTTATTGTTAACATACGGTATGGCTCAATCCGTACCGTATACTATGTCATCGCCATCCTAACACCCAGTTGTGCTTAGCGGCTTAACGATCAGCCCTCCCAAGTTATGAGCGATGGTGGGAGTGCCAACCAATGCCAGCAAACTTGATATGAAGTGATGTCGCAAGGTCCTCCAAATTCTATATATTCCTGCTCTATACCACACTTGATTCCTTGCCGTAGAGCTACGACATCACCCTTTCCATCGGACCGCCGGTATTCTCTTGGGTAAGGTCGTATGGAAGGGAATCACGGAGCACATGTGGATTCCCCTTCTTTCTTTTTGAATAACCCAAAAGCGTGTCCGCCAAGATCGGATAGTGCAACAAACTCTAACACAAATTAGCTTCGATACATGCTACTAAACGGGACGAGGCACCGGTGGACATGATGTTCTCTGGAATGGCCGTCATTCTGTTGGTGTCGTTGGAAATGGGGAGTTGGTGGCATCATGCCTGCGGCTGGGATAGGCTTGATTGGGCCGATCCGAGGTCGGAGAAGTCATGTTACACATCCGGCTCGGGTCCGGGGCGCCGGGTTTCCACCCTGTCCCACCGGTCATATTTGCAAGTAAATCACGGCTCGAAAGGCAACATTTCACATGCGCATTTTCCTAGATAGCATTCCATGCACTACCGCATAGGTAGATTCGATAGCATCTATCAGCAGTTCACCCCTTTGCACTACTAAGCCTGCGATCTAAAGGGAATCCTACCCTAACAGAGTGTCGGACTCGATTCATTGGCTCCAGTCTCCTGAATGATATCCCCACACGCATTTCGCGATGCTTGGGAAGAACTTCAAGAATGACGGCGACTGAGCAAGTCCTCCTCCCGCATACATATAGGTAGGTAGGCATCCTGTCTTTGCATCAGAAAACTCGAAGTGGCTCGCGAAGAGGCTACCTACGCTCCAATCAAACAAGACACAAGTCTTGCTAGTCTCCACGCCGCAATACCCTTTGAGGTGGCTGCATTACGCCCACACGCTCAAATACGGTGCGGTCGCTTCGTTGGACTTGGCGGAGAACCACCCAATATCCGAATTATACGGCCCATAGCTCACACTTTGCCCCGTGTACACACAGTGCATCTCGCTACCAGGTGGTACGTGGTCGACGCCAGGTAGCCAGATCGCGTAGTCGGGTTGCAAGCTAAAGCTGGGGCCGTGGGCCGGTTGGCGCAATGATCTTCGGATTTGCAGCTCGTTGATCAAGTTCTCCTCAAAATGAACAGAGACCCCTCTTTGATCCACGATACCACCAGGTGAAAACTTGTAGTCAACCTTGCCAACAGTAACATGGGCTGAGATACGTAGCTCGCCCGACTGAACACAGCCGTACCCGTCGGGTCCCATGTTGGTGATATCGGCACCTTGAAAGGTGATACTTGAGCACCAGGTGCAGTCGTTCCCGCCGACTTCCTCGGAATGGAGCAGCACCTTACCCGGACTGCATGCCCAAGACCACGTCGGGGCTGGATGTGGAACTGTCCGTGGCTTTTTTGCGGCATTAGTTTCGGTTGTCCACACAAAGTCGGACGTGAGGTAGTTCTCCCACAATCCGGCAAGATACCTGCCGAGATCCTTGCCCTTACGTGTCCTCGAGACGGGCCTTGCAAGGCCGGAGATGGCGGGGAGATGACACCCCCTTTACACGCTCCAGAGCCGATGCGGGTGCCAAGAGGGTCGCATTCGCACCAAAAGGCCTGATAGCATTCCCACTGTAGTTCACCTTTGGTGAAATGAATGGTTCGTCGGGAGAGGAGCCGCTCTTGATATGCCCACCCCCTGGAGAGAAGCGGATGGTCCTTGCGAATATCATCGACGCCTGGTACGCCCCACTTGTAATAGATATGTTCAGGCTCCTCGCGAAAATAGAGCGTCTCCCCAGACGGCCCGACGATGCCGTGAAGCCAGCGGGATGACGAGGAGCGGGGGCACATGTCTTGGGTGCTTCCGCTGTTCTTCGTCGCCGCAAGCTGCAGGCAGAAAATGAGGAGTTTAGCACCCCTTGTGACAAGGGTCGTAAATGGTACGTATCTCCTAGATGTGCCGCCGATTCAGTTTGAGTGGTGAAAAGCTCCAAAGTTTGATGGTATTTGTTCTGTCCATGGTCGCCCACCCCGAAATCCGCAGCCAAGGGTCCAAGAATTCCACTTGTAGACGGAGTCCACACCTAAATGAGTACCTAGACCTTGCATGCTGCTGTAATCCTGCAAGGTAACCTGGAGCAAATCACAATAGCGACAGCCCCTCTTCACCGATAACTTCAAGTCCAACGGAGTGAACTGTGATTCGAAGTATTGGTCGGGCTTCGAAGTTGCAGTTCGGCCGTCGTCTTTAGTATCTTTTGAGCATGTCTTTTGAGCATATCTCAACATGCTGCTCCAGTATGAACCGGCATATGCTACAGCGCCTTGGCGAAGGGCTAGATGAGGCTGCACGCAGTGCATTGCTGGAATCTGATATCTCCATCTCCATGTCAGGCTTTTGCAGGGTGGAGGATTTCTTGGGTAACAGCTCGAGTACAATGACGGGGAGAAAAACGCTTCAACGCTAGTTGAGAACTTTGGAAAGAATATCATGTGAAAGCGAGCGGGGAAGCAGACCGCGCCGGAGGCCAGAGCCTTACGAGGGAATTACCCAACACCGCCCGCTGCCGACGTCATTCTAGGGAGGTGTTTCATTCACGTTGTAAGTTCAACCCAGAATCTCCCTTTCTATTTTTTCCCCCCCCTTCTCCTTCACCAGTCCTAGATTTCTGCATCCTTAAGAGTCGTCTCACTCAACTGTTCCAACCTCTTCTCTGCCGCCACCATAGCTTTCCAGTACGGTTTTCCCACAACATCCCACTCCCACACCTTCAATAACAGCAAAATACTGTTAAGAAACGGACAATAAGATAGCTACACGTATAGACTATATGGGTTACACTGACTGGGGACGGTTTCCCTGTTAAGCATTGTTATCCATGTCCCGCGCAGTTCCAGCGGCACCCAACGCAACTTCCTGCCTTACGCCTTGTAGTCTGTGCAGGCGAACGCGGCCACGTACGGGAAACCTCGGCGGACGGCGGCGTTCTGTTACCAGGTGCGCTTTCTCTGGCGCTCTATTTTTGTACTCACAGGTGTAACTATGATGGTGCCGGGCGGTATGCCCACGAAGTGGAGGTCCCTTGTTGTGTCGGACGCCAGCAGAATGCCTGTCGAGAATTACGTCGAATGCGGTGTAGCTGGCGTAGAAGCCTAATGCATTTATAGGGTACTTATTGCAGCCTTCACAACTAACTGCTTGAGGTCCTACCTTCTAATCTCGAGACCCATTCCAACCTACACGTTCCAGGATCGTTGGCAGATATGGTTCCACAAGACGCCATGTCTGATGCAACACCTCAACTTCATCCTTAGCAACATCTGATATAAACAGCCGAAATTTACGACCGGGCACAATACTCGCTTTCCAATTATCCGCGAGAACCGCCGGAGAACCATTAATGTGCCACTTGGACATAAATGTGATCTCGTCTTCGACCTCCAGCCAAAACTCCCCATTTTGCATCTTCCGCCTAGCTTCGAGGTCGTTTGCGCCGTAACAGGAAAAGTTTGCCATTAGATATGAAACGACTCCCTGCAGTTATCAGATATCGGACTCGTACGGGATGCAGAAGGACGCCAATGCTTACCACGATAGTATTGCACAGACCGATATGTACCAGTGATGGTTTATCCCTGTGATCTATGAACCAGATACACTTTTCTTCCCATCTCATGTCCAAAGACTGCGGCATTGAGTAACCGTTCACTTTAGGAGGCACGTAGTCGGGCAGTGAGTTGACATGGTGGGTCAATGCTCGAACCTTCTTAGTTATCGCTGATTTTCGCCAGGACCATTTGAACTTTAAGAGTATGGTTTCCGATCCTATTGTAAAGTACGACTGCGATTCAATATCACTGTGTTGCCGTTGGGGTACCGTTGATGAAAGTTCGGCTTGATAAGGCCTACAAAGCAAAGCCAAGATTTGCTCCGTATCTTTATGGATAATGCGACAGTTGGATAGGAGGGTCTTCAAGCCTCGCGGCAACAAAGAAGAGGGAGGAAGCTTTCGAATACAGCAGTCAAATAAAGACTTTGCCCTCTCCAGTTCGGCCACCGCTTCGCTCAGCTCAGTGCCGCAGTCGTTGTATGAGGATGCTACTTCGCTCAGATTAACCCCGAAAAGGCTAATCAAAGCAAGAAGTAATCCGGCAACCGCCAGAGAAAGCTCGAGAGATTCGGTCATCGTCATCAAGACAACGTTAGGTAAAGGTGTAGCAGCGAGATGAACCCGGTACTCACTGGTCGGAGGATAATCCCACACGAAAGTAGATAGGCTAGTCGTCGTGTCCAAGGAACTTTGATTTTAGAATAGGGATGGGGATGGATGTGTTCGTTGTCTCTGTTTTGCTCCTGTACCTACCCCGCTCTGAGCTGAGAGAAGTGGCGTTTGCGGCTATCATCCAATTCACTAGGTTTGAATCAATAGACTCGTCGGAGGTGCGCCACAGCCGACACAATGCATACAAAAGCGGCATTCCACCACAAAGCTGACGCGGCTTAGAGTTCACTCCGCATTATCGGCCTTTGTTAGTAAGGAAGCGTCAGCGATCCTAATCTAAGTTGCTTAAACCAGCAGCGATTTTGCTGTTATGAAAGCCCTGTTAGATTAAACCTGCTGATAATTTACTTTCGTTCCTCAAGGCACTTGTAGCAAACCGCAAGCGGTTTGCGTCTCTCTGATTTCGCATGTGAGCACCATTTTTACGTCAGCCAAGCCAACGTAAGCACCTTTCCTTCTGTAGTATAGTCTTTTCTTGTGTGTTTTAGGGCCCTCCCTGTCACGGTAGTGGGAGATCTGTTGCGATTGCTGCAAAGTTATTCTATACTTGTTGCGCGCGAATCTAAAGCTATGGAAAAAGAAAAAGAAAAAGGGAAGGAAAGGATTCCCACAATTGCACCACCCAAATAGTGGTGGGTAGGTGGGGTAGGCGGGGTAGCCTGGCAGAATAGATTCAGGGGGTTCTGGATCCGCTTCAACTGTGGGGCGCCCACCACCCAAATCCCGGGTCGTGTGGTGGGTTCAGGCACGACAGCCAGGCTGCCGTCACTCTCCCCCTGTAAGATTGACCCACACCACACTGGGGGCCCTATAAAGAGCCGTCTCCCCTCCTGTGCCTTTGTCACTTTCTTCTTTTCCTTTCTTCTACCTCAAGCAAGATAGTTTATATATAGCCTTCAGGCAACCCTTTTGACCCCCGTGATCTCTGTGCAAAGCCCACCGTAGTCACCCTATTACAGGGCATAGACCCCTGTATTTCCGCTTGTTACAGCAGGTTGGTCTGCTGATCTTAGCTTCCTTTGACCTTGCATGCGACATGATTACGGCCGATGGGGTGACTCACGAACGCCTAGGGTTGAAACGACGGTGTCCAATGCGTTCAGCACCTTGGTACATACAGCCAACGTGCCGCATTTATCAAATCGCAAACAGAATTGGTGTTATTCCGAGGCGTTCGTCCGGGCGGATGACATCCTGTCGTTGCATGTCAGCTGCATGATGCAGCTTGACAAGAAACCAAACCGAACATGCAGCCATAGCAGCTCCAGCCCAGTGAATCATTCACAATCTGCCATCATGCCCCGCGAGCTGGGCATAGAGTGGAATTGGAGGTTGGCGCGGATGCCCAGAACGTAAAAATCCTTGGGAGACATCTAGCATCGCCAAGCAACGGTCTGAACCCACAAACAGCTCGACACTGAGACGATGCTCCAGATAATAGTTTACCAGCTCGTCAGGTACGTGCGATCAGCCTTAGTCGTGATCCAATGCTTCAACTGCAAGTATCAAGCCCCAACATCTCATATGCTATTTTATTGACAGATAGATATCCTAGTTCAACCTACCAGCTGAAAATATGCCACTGATTTTTAGCCGGCTCGCCATCACCCAAGTTCCTTTCTCATGTACACATATCCTATGCACCCCTCTTGAAGAAACGAGAACGAGAAGGAGACGGCTCCTGCACTTTAGGAGACCCCGTTTCCAGCTCCGAGTCATTAAGCCTCCATGTAGTAGCGCCAGCAGAGTCATCCCCGTACTTCGATGAATACTTAAACTGTGTATACCGCTGCGCGAGCCTCGTGATGGTCGGCGCCGAGGGGCCTTGCTGGGAATAATTGATCAAGTGGTATAACTCCCTCTTGATCATTTGGTAATCCCCGTCAACGTACGGTCGGTTTTCGGCAGCGGGCTTCCGCAGGATCTCGTCGGTGATAATGCTGAAGACGGAGTTGATGCCGTGCTTGGTTCGCGCCGATGTCTCAATGTAGCAGCGGGCGTTGATGAGGCTTGCCATGGCAAGGCCCTGAGAGGGAGAAGTCATTAGCTTTGGTGGCCAGGAAATTTCAAGCCTGCGTCAAAATGAAGTATGTAATACGGGGAGTGATACACACCTGGGTTGTAGAAACCGGTTGTTGCGAAGTCTTGCGAAGTTCATTAATGGTCGAAGCGTCATAGCGAAGGTCCTGCTTGCATCCTACTACAAAGACGGGTATCTTGGGCAAAAAATACATTCCCTCGGGGTACCACTGATGCGCCAAGGGTAAGCAGTAGAAGCAGTGTTCACAAGCGAGAACATACCTTTTCGGCAATGTTTATTAAGCTGTCGGGTGAGTCAATGGCAAAGCATATGATGACGGCGTGCGTGTCAGGGTAAGAGAGGGGCCGAAGACGATCGTAATCCTCTTGGCCTGCCGTGTCCCACAGTGCAATCTCGACGTGCAGCCCTTGGACCTCGACATCGGCCACGTAGTTCTCAAACACGGTAGGCACATACACCTAGATGTGTGGTTACTGGTCAGCAAGACTCTTGGGCAAGCCGGCATGTACTTGGGCGGGGAACTTGCCTCGGGATAGGTCCCTTTAGACGTTGTTCTGTCAATGGGTGAACGTGTTAGCAGCTCATGGGGTTGGGAATAAGATCGGACACAGGATGAAACTGACATGAGAAGACAGGTCTTGCCGCATGCACCATCGCCTATAAACACAAACTTCCTGCGGATTTCAGCACCTCCGCCATAGCTTCTGGCGCGTGGCTTTTTGGAACCTGAAGAAGACTGGAACTTCCACCGTAACGACAAAAAGCGGCTCATGCGGGATCCGCTCTTTGTGCGTTTGTGGGTCTGGGCGATTGTCGTCTCAGCTTCCGTTGCGGTTTCCGTTGCGGTCCCCGTTGGGGTACTGGACTGTGCTGGTTCCGTTTCAGTATCTGGAGTTGACACTTGTACGGTAGGCAGAGGTTGCATGGGTGCCTGGGCCTGAGGTTGCACAGGGTGTGATGCTGCTGGTGGAGTTGGCGCCCGAACATCCCGTGGAGGGTGGTTCAGGGTGGGCTCCAAGTGTTGCCAGGCCAGCTGCATAAACTGCTGCATCACACTGGGATCGAGCTCTCCCGGTTGGCCATTTATCGAACTATTCGGAGCCAGTGTGGACTGTGGCGCCTGGTTCTGGTCCCAAACCTGCCAGCCCTGGGGTGTCATGTACATGTACACGGGTGGCTGGTTGATCAGCGGCTGTGCAGTAGGCATCGGTGATATGGCCGAGTTGGGCGGCATGTTGTAGCTGGTGAATGGAGTCATTGAGTTTGAATCCGGGACCTGACCTGGTGGCGGAGTAGGATACATGTCAGAGAGATGTGTCTCGGAGAGCATTGTTGAGATCACCTCAGTCCCGGCAGTCCGAGTCGACGCCGAGGCTGCTGCACCAGGTAGCTCGGGTAAGTCGGGCAAAGAAGGAAGATCAGTGGATGGTGTTCCTGTCTCGCTCCTGTTGATCCATTCAACCACTTCAAGGCGGTTGCTGCCAGGGTGGAGGGATTCCATGTCGTCGCCACCGGCCCAAGACCGTCTGTCGTCAAGTATGGTCGATGCCGAGGACAAGACCGAGGCTGCCGAATCAATGCACTGATTTAGCCTGGTGAGATTCCTCACGGCATCGGTCTCGGCGCTTCCGATCATGAGATCCTGGATGGCTTGAATCTTGACCTCGACGTTGGTGGCCAGACGACGGATCTCTTTGTGGATAGCCTCCAAGTTGGGCTCGATGTTGGAGGTTGTCTTTTGGATGGACACTGAGTTCCATCTTTATTGCATTGGTCAGCAATCAAGCAGGCTGGGGCTGGAACAGGACAAGACCCACAGGATGATGGTCTGGAGGCACATCTGCAGCGTGTCCTTGTACGCCTGGACCTGCTGGCGGAACAGGGCAATGCGGGTGGCGGCAGACTGGATGCGCAACTTGCGTCGGGCTTCGTCGAGGATCTTGACCGATTTGTTGAGCTCGACGAGCATGGTGTCGAACTCGGACAGGGCATCGTGTCCGTCGTTGAGACACTGGAGCAAGTTCTGCCAGTGAGTGCCAATATTACCTGTCTGTCGCAGGACTTGTTCGTCTTCCATGTCCTGGAAGGTCTCCTCCATGGACTGTAGGACTCTTCGCAGTCCCGAGATGTCGCCAATCAGAGCGTTGATGGATGTGTGGGCCTCCTTGGCGCTGTCCCTGAACTGCTTGAGCCCCATCAAGACCTTGATCGAGACCGAAGTAAAGGCCAAAACGCCCGTCGAGATGCTGAAGGGGTCCATGGCGACGTTATTGCCCTCAAGTTGCGACCGTGTTTGAGGGATGTCGTCTTTTGTACCAGAGCCTGATCATGCAGAGTTTTGGAGGGGAACAATGTTCGCTCTGATGCGGACTAGCTGCGCCCCCACGGCGGCCAATGGCGGGAAATTCAGCCAATGCCGCTGCAGCCACGCTGATGCGTGCCTTAGGCCCGATTCTCAGCACGGTGGATGAAGAAGTCGAACCTTCCCGCTTTGGGCTCTGCCCCGCCTCGTTGCATTGGCCTGCCGTTGATGCAGACATCTGAGCACAGAAAGATTCCCAACCAGATTTTATGTTGGCGTCGCGTGGGGAGCTACAAAAAA
>Ga0247765_1001208_pt1 | contig 13842 bp, 15 predicted proteins | sample UWRJL106311C6_FD_179949 | JGI IMG/M metagenome (GOLD analysis project Ga0247765, IMG submission 179949) | Plant litter microbial communities from Arlington Agricultural Research Station in Wisconsin, United States - UWRJ-L106-311C-6 | ecosystem: Environmental > Terrestrial > Plant litter >... | reverse complement strand
GTCAAGCCGACGCTCGCGCCGCCGACCTCGATCCGCATCGGCTCCGCCCCTGGTACGAAGTAGCGCTGCTCGTCGAAGACGGCGTAGTTGGGGAGCCGGTTCTTGCGGTAGACCGCCTGCACGGCGCCGTCAGCAAGGACAGCGGTGGCGTTGTGGGCATGGCGCGGATCGTCGTGGTCTGCAACCGGCTCGGCGAAGCCGACCAGCGCGGTGATCCCGCTCGCCTCCCGCGCCAGCTCCTCGACCGCGCGCTGATTGGCGGCGAGGAAGTGCCGCTTCAGATAGAGGTCCTCGGCCGGGTAGCCAGGGATGCAGAGCTCGGGGAAGATCACCAGCTCGGCGCCCTCGGCCCGGGCGCGGCCGATCCACTCGGCCACCTTGGCCGCGTTGGCGTCGATCGCGCCGACGGTGGGGTTGATCTGGGCGAGGGCTACGCGCATCCCGGCTCGCGGAGGGTATTACCCGGGTCATCATCTTCGTGACCCGAGAGGTACTTTCGGCTCCCGCTAGGGTTTTCCAGGCATGCGGAACCGCCGGCGCCACCTGGTCGGTACCTCGGCGGCGCTGCTCCTGGCCCTCGCCGCAGTGCCGGCTGCGCACGCCTCATCGATGCCGACGGGACGAAAAGGGTCCTATATAGATCGAAATCGTCCCGTCGCCCCATCAACTCTCGCCTCTGAGGCGCAGAAGCCGTTCATCATGCCGCAGTCCCGGCCGACCGAAGATCGGCCGCGCCCGACCGACAACCCGGACCCCAACCGCAACGCTTACTCGGTGCCGGAGGCGAAGAACTCGCCCGCCTGCGCCCGCCACTTCTGCGTCCACTGGGTGGATCAGGGCCTCGACGCTCCCGAACCCATCGACAAGAACGGCAACGGCGTCCCCGACTTCGTCGAGCGGGTGCTGCGGGTCGCCGAACACGTCCACACGATCGAGAACGGCAAGCTCGGCTGGCGGGAGCCACGCAGCGACGGCCGCATCGGCGGGCTCAACGGCAAGACCGACGTCTACCTCTCGCAGATTGGCGGCGAACTGTTCGGCTACGCGGCGCCCGACCGCGGCCAGGCAACCAAGCAGCACCGGATCCCGCGCCGGCTGCACGGCTACCTCGTCCTCGACAACGACTACAGCGCCTTCGAGTTCCCCGGGACGAAGCCGGCGAATGACCTCGAGGTGACGATCGCCCACGAGTACAACCACATCCTCCAGTTCGGCTACGACGCCTACCAGGACCCCTGGTTCGCCGAGTCGACCGCGACCTGGATGGAGGACCAGGTCTACAACGGGATCAACGACTACCTGCGCTACGTCCGCCGTTGGGTGAAGCTGTGGGAAACGCCGCTGACGACGAGCTCGATCAAGGAGTACGGCAGCGCCGTCTGGAACCAGTGGCTGGCGCACCGCTACGGGCCGGCGATCATCCGCAAGGCCTGGGCCGGCTCGCTCCGCGCCAAGCCCGGCGGCTTCTCGGTCGCCAGCTACGAACGGGCGATCCGCGCCGCCGGTCCCTCCGACTTCAGCCGCGACTTCGCCCGCTTCGCCGCCGGCGTGCCCGAGTGGCGGACGGGGGAAGTCTTCCGCGAGGGGCATCTCTTCCCGGACATGCAACGGCAGGGGCACCTGCCGTTGAACGGGCGGCGGCTGACGCGCGTGCTCAACCACACGACCTTCCAGCTGCTGCGCCTGCGACCCCGCCGCGGCCGGGCCGCGGTCGTGCACGTGACGGCGCCGCAGGGGACCGCGGCGGGGCTGGCGCTGGTGGGGCGGCTCGGTAGCGAGCGGGGCGGACGCACCGTCTCCCGCATCGTCTTCAAGCGTGGGGGAGGGGGGCTGACCGTGCGGCTCCCCTGGCCCGGGCGCTTCAAGCGGATCACCGCGGTGGTCGTCAACGCCGACGGGCGGGCGCGCGGCTTCAGCGCCCGCCGCCTCGACTGGCTCTACCTGACCGACGGGCTGCCGTTCGAAATCAGCGGCAGGCTGGTGCGCTAGGGGCGCGACTCGGTGGCGATCGGCCCGGCGCCGTTGGTCGAGGCTGCGACCTTTGCCTTGGCCTTCGTCCCTGACTTGGTTCCTGCCTTTTCCCCTGACTTCTTCGCCCGCTTCTTGGGGGCGGTTGCCATGACCTCCTGCGTCGCCGCCTCGAGGTCGAGGGCGAAGCTGTCGAGGTCGGCCATCGCGTCGTAGTCGCCGACCAGACCGAAGTTGACCTGCCCGTTGTAGGACATGATCCCGACGCAGAGGGCCTGCCGGCGCGCCAGCGGCACCATCGGGAAGATCGACTCCATCTTGCGGCCGAGCACGTAGAGCGGGAACTGCGGCCCCGGCACGTTGGTGACGACGAGGTTGAAGAAGCGCTGCGCCGGCTGCAGGCGGGCCGCCTGCGAGGCGATCGTCCCGGGCGCGAAGTCGGTCAGTTTGGTGAGCAGCTCGGCGCCGACTGCCTGCCCGGAGGACTTGAGATCGCCCATCTCCCGGCTCATCAGGTGGAGGCGCTCGACCGGGTCTTCGCACCAGACCGGCAGCGGCGCGAACATCGCCGTGATCCGGTTGCCGAGGGCGCCGTGCTCCTCGTCGGCGCGGACGCTGACCGGCACCATCGCCCGCAGCTCTAGCCCCTCGGTGTCGTGGCCGCGGGCGCGCAGGTAGCGGCCGAGCGCGCCGGCGACGATCGAGAGGATGACGTCGTTGACGGTGCCGCCGTGGGCGTCCTTGACGCGCTTGAGGTCGCCGAGGTCCGCTTGGGTCATCTGGAAGCGCCGGTGGGGACCGATCTCGACGTTGAAGACGGTGTTGGGGGCGGCGATCCCGGCACTGACCGCCTTTGAGGTGGCGCCGATGCCCTGCAGCACCTGCCGCGGGCCGCGGAAAGCGGCGCGGACTCCGCGGTAGATCTCCCGCGGGCTGGTCAGCCGCTCCTTCAGCGCTTCGGTCAGGAGCTGCATGTCGGTCGGCTCGGGCGCCGCGAGCCACGGCGGCGCCTTGTCCGGCGCGCCCTGCGGCTCGGGGTCGAGGTCGAAGAGGACGGTGGTGATGTCGACGCCGGAGACGCCGTCGACGAGGGCGTGGTGGCTCTTGCCGACGATCGCGAAGCGGTCTTCGGTCAGCCCCTCGACCAGCCACAGCTCCCAGAGCGGCTTCGAGCGGTCGAGCTGCTGGGAGAAGATGCGCGAGGCGAGGTTGCGCAGCTGCTCATCGGAGCCCGGTGCCGGCAGCGCGGTTTGCCGCACGTGGTAGTCGAGGTTGAGGTGGGGGTCGTCGATCCAGACCGGCCGGCTCTGACTGAAGGGGACGAAGCGCAGCTTCTGGCGGAAGCGCGGGACCAGGTGCAGGCGCGAGGAGATGTGGTCGCGGAACTCCTTATGGGTCGGCGCTTCGCCTTTGAAGATGCTGACCGAGGCGACGTGCATGTGGGCGCCGGAGCGCTCCAGGTGCAGGAAGGAGGTGTCCAGGCCGCTGAGTCGTTCCGGTCTCGCCATTAAAGACATGTTCGCATAGCTGTCTACCTACTTGTTAAAGAGCTAAACCGCATGCCAAAGCCAAATTCAAGGAACATTGCAGTTTTGCTGATTTTGGTACTTATGTGTGTCTGCTCACATATGTGCTCTGAGGAGCCCCCTAGCGTGTTCTCCCTCAGAACGAGCTAAACAACCTGCCGAGTCCCTCGCGCCCTGCGCGGGGGAGCGGGGGACCCACTGCCGCGCCTGGCGCGGCCGGGGCGAATCGGGTGGCGAGCCACCCGTAGCGGGAGCCGGAGATGCCGGTGACTGCGAGCCCGTCAGCTAACCCCGTAGGCAGAGAAAGCGAGCAATTCACACATGCGAAAACTCCTGCCCGCGGTGGCGGCTGCCGCTGCGCTCACGACCGGCCTGGCGCCGGCGGAGGCGCAGCCTGCGAGCCACGACCACCACGAGCGTTCGCGCTCCCACGTCTCCCTGCACCTCTCGACGCACTCGCTGCTGAAGGGGAAGGGGCTGGCGGTGCGCGGCAAGGTGCGGCCGAGCGGCCGGCGCCTGGTCAAGGTCGTCTTCCGCGGCCCGGACGGGGGTGTGCGGAAGCTGACGACGAAGGCGAGCGGGACCTTCCGGCTTCGCTGGGAGCCGAGTGCGCCCGGCAGCTACGCGGTCCGCGCCTTCGGGGTGCACGACCAGCGCACGACTGGCTCCAAGAGCCCAGCGCGCAAGCTGACGACCTACCGCCTAGCCGGCGCGTCCTACTACGGCCCCGGCCTCTACGGCAACGGCGTCGCCTGCGGCGGAACGCTGATGCCCGGGACGACGGGCGTCGCCAATAAGACGCTCCCCTGCGGGACGAAGGTGAAGCTCCGCTACCACGGCCACACCGTCACCGTCCCCGTAATCGACCGCGGCCCCTACGTAGCCGGCCGCGACTACGACCTAACGACCGCCGTCAAGCAAAAGCTGGGCTTCCCAGGAGTCGGAACCGTCCTCGCAAGCCGGTAGCCCATCGCGTGGTTCCTTTGTCGTGTCCTGCACGACTAAAGAACCACAACTCTCGATCCCGTGGCGCAGGGGACCATCGCGTGGTTCCTTTGTCGGCTCATACCCGACTAAGGAACCACGCAATTAGCTTGCGAGCCCTAGGCGGAGCTGGCCGTCGGTCGGCTCCGGCTCGGTCGCTTCGCCGGAGTCGAAGGAGGCAAGGCGAACGCCGAGCAGGCGTACCGGCCGCTGCGGGTCGTAGGCGCGGAGGAGGTCGAGCGCGACCGGGCCGACGATGGCGGGGTCGTTGGTCGGCGAATCGATCGTGTGGGAGCGGGTGACGTTGGTCCAGTCGTCGAGGCGGATCTTGATCCCGATCGTGCGCCCCTCGAGTTCACGTTTGCGCAGGCGCCGGCAAAGCTCCTCCGAGAGCTCGGCAATGTGCCGCTCCAGCTCCGAGCGCTGGTTGACATCGACATCGAAGGTGATCTCCGTCGACTGCGACTTGGTCTCGTGTTCGGGTGTGATTGGGGTGCTGTCGAGAAGATTGCCGCGCGTATGCAGCCAGGCTCCCGAGCGGGGCCCAAAGGTCGATTCCAGCTCCTTGCGGTCCCACTGCCGCAGATCCGCGAGCGTCCGAATCCCCATCGACTCCAGCCGCGAGACCGTTTTCGGCCCGATCCCGGGAATGAGACCGGGGGAGTGGTCGGCAAACCGCTCCAGCGCCTCTTCCCGCGAGAGGACCACCAGCCCCCGGGGCTTCCCCAGCTCGCTGGTGATCTTGGCCAGCATCCGCGACTCGGAGATGCCGACCGAGCAAGTCAGCTGCGTCTCCTGCTGGATCTCCGTAGCGATCCGCCGCATCACTGCCTTGGGCGAAAACAGCCCCGTCAGGTCCAAATAAGCCTCATCCAGCCCCACGACCTCAACCACCTCCACGTTCCGCCGCAGAACGTCCATCACCTGCCCCGAAGCCTCCCGATAAGCAGGGAAATCCGGCCTCAAATAAACGGCGTCAGGCAACCGCCGCCGAGCCACCGCCGCCGGCATAGCCGAATGAATCCCCGCCAGCCTCCGCGCCTCATAGCTGGCCGTGGTCACCACCGCTCGCGGCCCCGACCCGCAGACCACCACCGGCTTGCCCTTAAGCTCAGGTCGCCGCCGAAGCTCGACCGACGCGTAGAAAGCGTCCATGTCGAGATGGGCAACCGTCCGCTCGAAACTCACTCTTCGATGGTAGGAGAGGAGAGGGACGATCCTCAGTTTGTCTACTCGATACAGGCGTTGCCGACGGTAATGGCGAGGAAGAAGAGGGTGAGACCCGCGCCGATGAGGGAGATGGCGCCCCAGGAAGAGATAAGGAAAGCCCTGCCACTGTCGGCTGCCTTGGTCCAGTGGGCGATCGCAGCGCCGAGGACTCCAGGTATGAGGAGGAGCACTGCGAGCTTGCCGACATTGCTGTCGTCGCCGAAGGAGCCGGCGTAGAAGCCGGCGATGATCAACGGGCCGAGCACGATCGAACCGATCAGGAGCCCCAGTAGAAGGCGCCGCTCCGTCTTATCGCGGGCTGCCCTGAAGATCGGGATCGTCACGGCGAGAAAGCCTGCGAGGACGGCCAGGGTGACCAGCCAGCCGACCACGTCGCTGCCTCCGCCTCCGCTCTCGCAAGCCACCAACATGGCGCGGATCCTAAACTCACGGAATGGCGTCCCCCGAGGCGAAGAACCTCGAAGCGATCTCGAAGGCGATTGATCAGCACAACATGAACTGCCCGTTTCCGGCGGCGGAGGTGCGGATGAATCCTTTTGAGGTCGAGCGGTTGGGGTGGGACACGATCCGGGGATTGCCGGTGGTGCCCGATGACGCGATTGGGACGGGGCGGTTCCGGATCGTTTGCTCTCGCGACATGGAGGACGACGGCTTAGAGATCACCGAGGCCGTGGGCAAAGAGCTCGAGACGGCCTCTCCCGTTCAGAACTGATCGCGAGTCTGTGAAAAGTCCTCTTGAGGAGGCGTTTTTACGGACTCGATGAAGCTAGACGTTCCAGAAGTCCAGGCCGGAGCTTTCGAGCCAGGACTGGACTTCGATATTCAGGCGGGTCAGGTCGCCGTTGAGGATCAGTATTCCCATGGCGATCAGGATCACGCCTCCTACCGCGACGATTGCTTGGTAGTGGCGCTTGACCACCGTGAAGGCGCTCGTCATCTGGGAGAAGGCCAGCGCGGTGAGGAGGAAGGGGATCGCGAGGCCGGCGGAGTAGACCGCCAGGAGGAAGGCGCCGCGGCCGGCTGAGTCGGTCAGGGCGGCGGCGCTGAGGATCGCGCCTAGGGTCGGCCCGATGCAGGGGGTCCAGGCGATCGCGAAGGCCGCGCCGGCGATTATGGGACCGCCTTTACCGGCCCGTTGTAGCAGCGCGTCGACGTGCCACTCGCGATTCAGTCTCGTGATGAAGAGGGAGGCGACGAAGAGCACGCCCATGGCGATGATCAGGATTCCGGAGATTTTCGTCAGCAGCTGCTTGTGGTCTTGGAGCGCCGAGCCGAGGCCGGTCGCCGTCAGCCCCAGGAGGATGAAGATGGCCGAGAAGCTGGCGACGAAGACAAGGCTCGGGCCCAGCACCCGTCGCCAGCCAGCGTCATCGAGTTCGGTCGCGGAGACGCCCGTTACCGCCGAGAGGTAACCCGGCACCAGCGGCAGCACGCAGGGGGAGAGGAAGGAGACGACTCCGGCCGCAAGCGCGGCAAAGATCCCCACTCCCGAGGCGGGATCGGAGCTGATGGCGGCATGGACCACGGACCCCTCAGGTTACCCTCCCGGCCCATGGCTTCCGGGGCCTCCTCGCAGCGCCTCTTCAACGCATCCGGCTGGGCGCGGGAACTGCGCGCCTCGTCGCTTTTCGCGATCGGACCGAGCGAGCCGCGGCCGGCGCTGCGACGTGGCTTCCTGCTCGCCGTGCCGATCGGCCTCGCCCTGATCCTCGAGCTCGGCTTCGACGCGCCGACCAAGGGCGCGCTCGCCACCGGTGCCCTCGTCAACGGCTTCCCCGGCATGGACGCGCCGGCCCGACCTCGGGCCGCCTGGCAGGCCGCCACCGCACCCTTTGTCGGCCTCGCCGCCGCCTTCGGCATCCTCAGCAGCCAGACGGCGGTCACCGCGGTGCTCGGCCTTGGCCTGGTCGGCCTCCTCGCCGGCTACTGCTTCGCCGTCTCGCTGCGGCTGGCGATCGTCGGCCTCACCGTCGCCCTCGCCTGCCTGATCGCACAGGGGCTCTTCTTGCCCGCGAGCGACGCCTGGCCCGCGCTCCTCTACGCGACCCTCGGCGGCCTCGCCCAGGTCGCCTGGTCCCTGGTCGTCTGGGTCGCCCGCGACAAAGCCGCCGACGAGCCGGAAAAAGCCTGGAGCGCTGAGGCCGCAGCCACGGCGCTGCGAGCCAACCTCACCCTTACCTCCGTCAGCGCCCGCCACGCGATCCGCTTCGGCGCCGTCCTCGCCGCCGGCGTCGCCACCTATCGCCTGCTCGGGTTGGACAACCACGGCTACTGGGTCCCGCTGACGATCCTTTTCGTGATGCGGCCCGACCGCGAGGAGACCGACCACCGCCTGATTCTGCGCGCGCTCGGCACCGTCCTCGGCCTGATCGTCGCCACTGCTGTCGCCGAGTCCTTCGGCGGCGACGACCTCGTGGTGGGGGCGGTGCTGACCGTCGCCGCCGCGCTCAGCTTCGGTCTGCTCACCGTCCAGTACGCGCTCTTTACCGCCGCGATCACCACCTATGTGGTGCTGATGACCGCGACCCTGGGGGAGGGGGCCTTCGAGGCCGGTGGCCAGCGCGCCCTCGGCACTGTGCTGGGCATCCTCATCGCCTTCATCGCTTGGCGGCTCTGGCCAAATCCGCGTTCCGCGCTAGATTTGGCTAGTCAGCCAAACACGGAGGGAGTGGAGAGTTGAGCAACAGGACGTTCGTGATCGGGGTCGGAATGACCAAGTTCGAGAAGCCCGGGACCAAGGAGGGCGACTACCCCGACTGGGCCAAAGAGGCGGGGGAGAAGGCGCTCGCCGACGCCGGCATTCCTTATGAGGACGTCGAGCAGGCCTACGCGGGCTACTGCTACGGCGACTCCACCTACGGCCAGCGGGCGCTCTACCAGCTCGGCCTGACCGGGATCCCGGTCGTCAACGTCAACAACAACTGCTCGACCGGCTCCTCGGCGCTGTTCCTGGCGCGGCAGGCGGTCAAAGGCGGCCTCGTCGAGTGCGCGCTGGCACTGGGCTTCGAGAAGATGGAGCCGGGCAGCCTCGGGGTCAAGTACACCGACCGCACCAACGCGCTCGACAAGCACGCGATGCGGATGTTCGAGATCCGCGACCCGGAGGCCTCGCCGCCGGCGCCGCAGATGTTCGGCAACGCCGGCCGCGACCACATGCAGAAGTACGGCTCCGAACCCGACCACTACGCCTGGATCGGTTGGAAGAACCACAAGCACTCGGTCAACAACCCCTACGCCCAGTTCCAGGACGAGTACTCGCTGGAGGACATCAAGGCGGCGAAGATGATCCACGACCCGCTGACCAAGCTGCAGTGCTCGCCGACCTCCGACGGATCGGCCTGCGCGATCGTCGCCTCCGAGCGTTACGTCGAGGAGCACGGGCTCTGGGAGCAGGCGATCGAGATCGCCGGCCAGTCGATGGTCACCGACCTCAGCTCCACCTTCGATGAGGCCGCCGACTGTATGACGATCGTCGGCGCCGACATGTCGCGCACGGCGGCGAAGATCGCCTACGAGGAGGCCGGCGTGGCGGCCGAGGAAGTGGACGTCTGCGAGCTGCACGACTGCTTCAGCGCCAACGAGCTCATCACCTACGAAGCGCTCGGTTTTGCGGCCGAGGGCGAGGCGCACAAGCTGGTCGAAGAAGAAGCGACCACCTACGGCGGCAAGGTCGTCGTCAACCCGTCCGGGGGGCTGATCTCTAAGGGCCACCCGCTCGGCGCGACCGGCCTGGCGCAGTGCTCGGAACTGACCTGGCAGCTGCGCGGCGAAGCCGCCAAGCGCCAGGTGGAGGGCGCGAAGACCGCTCTCCAGCACAACATCGGCCTCGGCGGTGCCGCCGTGGTCACGGTCTACAAACCGGCGGCCTAGGGAAGGTCGCCGCAAGGAGGAGGAGCACGATGGCGAAGCAGCGACTTTCACTCAGCGGCAAGGTTGTGGCGATCACCGGGGCGGCGCGCGGGATCGGCAAGGCAACCGCGCAGGCGCTGGTCAACAAGGGATGTCGCGTCGCCATCGGCGACCTCGACCTCGAGCTGGCGGAGCAGACCGCCGCTCAGCTCGGCGGCGGCACGGTCGCGCTGCCGCTCGACGTCACCGACAGCTCCTCCTTCGAGCGCTTCCTCGATGAGGCGGAGCGCCAGCTTGGCCCGCTCGACGCGGTCGTCAACAACGCCGGGATCATGCCGGTGACCCCGTTCGAGGAAGAGGCCGAGGACTCAATCCGGCGCCAGATCGACATCAACTTCGTCGGCGTCGCCATCGGCACGCAGTTGGCGATCCGGCGCCTGCGCCCGCGCGGCCGCGGCTACATCGTCAACATCGCCTCGCAAGCGGGGAAGGGCGGGGTCCCCGGTATCGCCACCTACTCGGGCACCAAGCACGCGGTCGTCGGCCTCAGTGAGGCGGTGCGGGCAGAGCTGCGCGAGACCGGCATCGAGGTTCTCTGCGTGATGCCGACCGTGGTCAACACCGAGCTGACCAGCGGCGTCGGCCAGAAGTGGGTGAAACCGGTCGAGGCCTCCGACGTCGCGACCGAGATCGTCGACGCGATGGAAGTGCCGCGCTTCGACGTCTTCGTCCCGCGCGCCAACGGCGTCCTCTACAAGGTCCTCGGCCCGCTGCCCCGTAGCTGGCGCGAGGCGCTGGGCCGAGCGATGAAGGTCGACAAGCTGATGATCGAGGTCGACCACGACGCTCGCCGTGCCTACGAGGAGCGCGCGGCCGCAAGCGAGCCGGGCCAGGAGGCGTCGGCGCCTCAACGCGACGCCGCTTGAACGATTGGTGAGTTAAGGCCGTAATAGGGGCCATAACTCACCAAAGGAGAACCAGCCATGGGAAGGATCTACGACGCGACGTGGGGCCGGATGTTCTCGGCTGCCTACGACCGCGGCTTCAAGGCGAGCGAAGAGGCGGGCTTGCGGCAGATGCGGCGCGAGCTGCTCGCGCAGGCGCGGGGGAGGGTGCTGGAGCTAGGCGCCGGAACCGGGCTGAACCTGGATCTTTACCCGGAGGGAATCGAGAGCCTCGTCCTCTCAGAGCCGGACCCGCACATGACCAAACAGCTGCGCAGGAAGCTGTCCGAATCCAGTCGCCAGGCGGAGATCGTCGAAGCCCCCGCGGAAAAGCTCCCGTTCGACGACAGCTCCTTCGACGCCGTCGCGGTGACGCTGGTCCTCTGCACGGTCCCCGACCCTGCAGCGGCGCTATCCGAGGTTAAGCGCGTCCTCAAACCTGGAGGCCAACTGCTCTTCCTTGAGCACGTCCGCTCCCGCAGCCCCGAGCTCGCCAAGTGGCAAGACCGCCTCGAGCGCCCCTGGCGCTTCCTCGCCGACGGCTGCCACTGCAACCGCGACACCGTCTCAGCGATCAGCGCCGCCGGCTTCGACCTCGACGACGTCGAACACCCGGAGTTTCCGAACGTACCGCCGCTCGTCAAACCGATGGCGCAGGGGACGGCAACCGTTCCTGCCTAGCCTTCGTGCTGGATCAACGCACGATAATGGCGGTTATGTCAACTTAGGCAGGGACGGCCGCTCAGCCTGCGCCCGTTTCTTCCGCCGCTTCCTTGATCGCGTCTTCCAGGGCCCCGGTTGATCCAGGGGTTCCGAGGACCTTTAGGTCGGGTGAGGTTGGGTGTGCGGTGGCAAAGGTCGGCGTGCCTTCGAAGCCGAGCTGTTCGGCTCGCTGGGTCGTATGTTCGACGTAGTCGGTCAGCTGCGCCCGGTCAGAGTTCCATTTCTTCATGTCCTTGACGCCCGCAGCCTTAGCCAATGCCTTGAGGAAGGCGTCGTCGGCATAGCCCGAGTTCTCTTCGCCCTGGTTGCGGTAGAAGAGCTCGAGGAAGTACCAGCCGCGGCCCTGCTCTCCGGCGGCGATCGCTGCGGCGCCGGCGGGAAGCGACTGCGGGCCGATGATTGCGTAGTTGCGGAATTCGAGAGCGGCTTCACCGCGCTTGACGGGGCCTTCGATGATCGGCGGCAGGATTTCTTCCGCATAGCCTTTGCAGACCGGGCACTGCAGGTCGCCGTACTCGATCAATTCAACCGGCACGCCCTTCTTGAAGTTGCCCAGGAACAAGCCTTCTTGCGGGATGCCGTTTAGGAGTCGGTTGACCTCGGCGACTCCCTCGATTTTCGTGTCACCGCCGCTGCCGTTGGAGGAGTTGATGACGATCAGGACCACGACAGCGGCGATGGCCAGGAAAGCCGCCCCTGCTGCCAACTGCAACAGCCGCTGACGTCGATCGGGCTCAGCTCTCACCCGGCACCACCGCCTCAGTCCCCGCGTAGCCGATCAGGCGCGTCGCGTTCAGCAGGAACAGGATCGTCATCAAGACGGCGCTGGCGACGCACCACTCGCAGATCGCCTCGATCTTGAAGATCTCGATGTAGGTCAGGTAGACGCTGAAACCGAAGCCGCCGAGGGCGACGACAAAGCCGCCGAGACGCGCCGCGTCGCTGACGACGAAGGCGCTCGCCAGCAGCAGCACGTAGCCGACGATCCCGAAGACGGCGACGTTGATGCCGAGCAGGTGCGAGTAGGAGCTGTTAGCGACGGTCTCGCAGCCGCTACCGCCGGCGAGGCAGGTCGGCGCGCCGCCGCCGCTGTCGGCGATCGCGATGTAGGTGGCAACGCCGACGCCGAGCGCAGCCACAAAGGCAATGGCCCGGCGCAGAGTCCACTCGCTGGGAAAGTTCATTGGGCGGAAGATATGGCTTTCCCGTAAAACGCCGCTAAGGCGCGCGAAAGCTTGCCGCCCTGCCATGCCAGCGGCGACTCACCCTCCCGCTCCGTCACCAGCTCCGCCTGCGGCAGCGCCGCCGCGTAGGCGACCGCCGCCTCGTAGGGATGGCCGGGATCGGCGTCGTCGTTGCTGGCGACGACGAGCGCGGGGACGTTCAGGGCCCTGAGATCCTCCAGCCGCTCGAACGGCCGCGAGCGCGGCACCTCGCGCAGGGCCTGCGTCAATGCCGGGAGGTTCCGCTGCCGCAGCATCCGCTCGCGGGTGAAGCGCAGCACCGAGTCGCGCCAGCGCGAGTCGATCCCCTGCTGATCGCCGATGTAGGCGACGAAGCCGTCTACCCCGCCCGCTTCCAGCGCCGCCGCCAGTCCGTCCCAGTAGTCGAGCGAGGACTGCTCGATCTCGCCGACGTACACAGGCCCAATCACGACCAGCCCCGCGAGTCGCTCCGGGTGCTGCAGCGCGTAGGCAACGGCGGTGTGCGCGCCCATCGAGTGGCCGCCGAGCAGGAACCGCTCCTCGCCGACCTGCTCCACCACCCGCTCCAGGTCCCCCACCAGCTCCAGGTATCCATAACCCTCCCCCGCCGGTGCCGGATCGGACTCGCCGTGCCCCCGCGCGTCGTAGGTAAACACCCGGTGGCCCGCCCGCGCCAGCGCCCGCGAGCCGTGCAGGACGTAGCGCCGCGTCGCGGTGATGCCGTGGCAGAGGACAACCGGCGGCCCCTCCCCTTCCGCTTCCCCTTGCAGCAGGGGCTCGGGCCCTACCGCGAAGGGCTCCGGCTCGCCCGGCATTAACCGAGCGAGGCGACCGCGCGCTCGAGGTCCTCGACCGACTCGTAGGTGCTGCCGGTGCGCGAGACGGTCTTGTGGCGGATGACGCCGTCGCCGTCAATGACGAAGATCGCCCGCATCACGTAGCGGCCGCCGGGAGCGTCCTTCAGCTCAGTGAGGCGCGCCAGCGGCCCAATCCAGCCGGTGACGCCGTAGCTCTTTGCCACTGCTAGGTCCTCGTCGGCGAGCAGCGGCACGTTCAGTTCCTGCTCTTTCACCCAGTGCTCGTGCGAGTCGACCGATTGCGGGGAGATGCCGAGCACCTCCGCGCCGAGGGCGTCCAAGCGCTCACCCTGATCGCGGTAGGAGCAGAACTGCTTGGTGCAGACGGTGGTCGCGTCGCCCGGATAGAAGGCGAGAATCACCTTACGGCCGCGGTAATCGGCAAGCCGGTACGTCTTATCTCCCGTCCCAGGCAGCTCGAAATCGGGAGCCCGGTCGCCTACGTCCACCTTGGCCATAGCGCCAGGTTAACGCCAGCTATTCGCGTTCGATCGTCACTTCTTCGATCAGGACGGTCTGTTTCGGTTTTTCTTCCGGCGTCCCGAGGCTTTCGATC
>Ga0247765_1001207_pt1 | contig 13851 bp, 8 predicted proteins | sample UWRJL106311C6_FD_179949 | JGI IMG/M metagenome (GOLD analysis project Ga0247765, IMG submission 179949) | Plant litter microbial communities from Arlington Agricultural Research Station in Wisconsin, United States - UWRJ-L106-311C-6 | ecosystem: Environmental > Terrestrial > Plant litter >... | reverse complement strand
GCGGATGGTGCTGGAGCTGCTGGCCTCGTCGGTCGACCTCTCGACCGCGCCGCAGATCCAGGGCTACATGGAGCGGTACGACGCCCATCCCGAGCGCTTCGGCCCCCCCGCGCCGCCGGCCCGCGCCGGGGAGCGCGACGCCACCTGCCCCGGCCATCATCATCCGCCCCATGACGGCCGTGCGGCCAATGTGCACCAGCCGGTGAAAGTGGACAACGACCTCTACGTCCGCGACTACTCGAAGTGCATCGTCTGCTACAAGTGCGTCGAGGCGTGCGGCACGGACGCGCAGAACACCTTCGCCATCGCGCTGGCCGGCCGCGGCTTCGACGCCCGCATCTCCACCGAATACGATGTCCCGCTGACCGACTCGGCCTGCGTCTACTGCGGCAACTGCATCGGCGTCTGCCCCACCGGCGCGCTGATGTTCAAGAGCGAGTTCGACATGCGCCAGGAGGGCACCTGGGACGAGCCCCGCCAGACCGCGACCGACACCATCTGCCCCTACTGCGGCGTCGGCTGCACGCTCACCGTGCACGTCCAGGACGAGAAGATCGTCAAGGTCACCTCCCCCACCGACAACGACGTCACCCGCGGCCACCTCTGCATCAAGGGGCGGTTCGGTTGGGAGTGGGTGAACCAGGGGAAGTAGAGGCTCCTCTTGTAGATCGTCCCGCAAGCGAAGGCTGGATTTGGGCCGATCCCAGCTTCTGATGGGGTGGCGACGGTCACCCGGCTGATATCAAAGCTGCGAAAGGGGGAGGCGGGAATCGCGACGGCATGCCGCGTACCGGCCCGCGCAGGAACGGGATAGGAATTCGTCCAGGGAGTCCGTCCAATCTGTCGGAGCTTGCAGAGAAGCTTCAACTTGGATCAAGGACGAACTCTATGCTGTCCTACACGCTGGATATTCTGTGGTCGAGCTGGTTTCCTTACGGACTTGGTCTCGTCGCGGCGGGTCTGATTCCCATAAAAACTCGTGGGGCTCATCTTGTTTCCCTTTTGTCCCTCGCTCTGCTCTGGGGTTGGCTGGCTCTCGATGGCTGGACCGTTCATCCTTTCTGGGCTGCGTTGGCCGCGGTCGAAGCGCTGTTGCTCCTGACGTTCGGAGTGATCCGCCGATGGTTCGAGTTCCGGCTCCGCCACGGCTTCTGGGCAGTCGCCGGTACCTCATTTCTCGTGTACGCGCTGTTGATCTTTCCTCTTTTAAATCGGTACCGCGAAGGATTTGAGGGATACTCCTCGTTCGGCATACCGATCCCTCTGATTCTCCTCACCGTCGGCATCCTGTTCTTCACCGTCGAACCCAGAGCCTCTCTCGTTTTCGCGGTGCCGTTTTTCTGGGCCTTGGCTGGTGGGCCCAGGGACTCGTGGAATCCCGTCGAGTTGACGGGGCTGCGGGTGGCTCTCCTGGCGTCGGCATCCTTTCTCCTCCTTCTGCTTTCCGATTTGCGCAAGGAAAGCGACCGCCGCCCAATTCCAGGTCTTGCTTACCGCATCGCGTACCGTCGCCGCGCCATGTTCGGCTATGGGCTCTGGGCACTGGTCCTGGTGACTGTTCTTCTCTTCTTCCTGCCTCTACCAGACGGCTTCAGGGAAGTCACGACCAACATGATCCTGCTGTCTGTCCTGGGAATCGCGTTCTGGGTGTCCTTTCCAGCTTGGCAAAGCCTTTGGTATCGCTCCTGGGCTTGGTGGACGGCTCGCGCCTGCGGCAGACTATGGCTCGGGCTCCGATACTCCTGGAGATGGGGAGTTCTTCTCCTCGCTGCCGTGGCCTTATGGGTCACACTTGCTAGCATTGTTCAGCCCGACGCTAAAAAAGAAGGTGGACAGGTAAAGCCATCAGCCAGCAAACTGACTGGGACCGCGCCCCAATCTCCCGCTCCCAGCAAACAGACTCAGCAAGGGCCTCCAAGCACCAGTACTCCGTCGTCGGGTGTACCTTCGCGCTGGCGCAAAATCGAGAATATCTGGGCTCAGGCCAAGGCAACGCAATGGCCGGCCCGGCTCCTTGCCGTGATTCTTTTCCTGTGGGTGGCCTACCAAGCCTACCTGGGACGCAAGCGCCTAGTGATCGGGGCGTTTTCGGGATGCGGAGACGAAACTCTGGACAAGGAGGTCACCCCCGGCCTGGGAGCCCGGCTGCAGAGCGAATTGGCTCGGATCGCTGACGTCTACAAGGTGATCGACGAGGCGATCCCATCATCGAGACCGCCGGTCGTCGAGGTGACCCCGGGGGTCCTGGACGTCGGCGAGATCTTGAAGGAAGCGAGCGCAATCAGCCTCGGCCCTCTCAAACTCCAGGCGAATTTCTTCGTCGGCATCCTCGGGCGTGTCGTGAGTGGTCCCCGCCTGACCGGCGCGCTCCACAAGATCGACGATCAACTCGCCATCACCGCCGAGCTCAGCGGCGGGGGCCTCTCCTATAACTGGAGGGTGGACTCCGGCGGTCTGTCCGCAGAAGAGGCGCGGCTTCCCCGGGAGGCGGCGCTCCAGAAGCTCATCGAGCAACTCGCCTTCCGAGTGGCGACCGATCTGGTTGCGATCGGCTCGCCGCGCTGGCGGGCGGTCCGCTGCTACACCGACGGGCTCCGCTTGTATCGCGAGGCACAACGCCAGCAGCAGAGCAGGAATTCCTCGCTGCGCGAGGCGGAGCGCTGCTTTATTCGAGCATTGAGCGACGATCAGAGATTTATACAGTGTCACTACAATCTGGGCGTCGTTTACCGGCAACTCGGCGAATATGGATCGGCACAGTCAGCCTTCCGCCGTGCCCTGATGCAGGGCCCCGATAATCTCGAGGCTTCCTATGCACTGGCCCTGGTACTGGTCAACCAGAAGAAATATCGAGTAGGGCTCTGGTTCTGCGAAGCGGCGATCGACATCAATCCGGACGACGCGCGGGCCTGGAGCTTGGCGGCCTTCGCTCACCGCTACCACCAGCAGGATCTCGCCGGATGCAAGGTGACGCTGCCTCCCCAGAGCCCTGCCTGGCGAGAGATCCTCGAGCTGAGCGAGATCGCCGTCGCTCTCTCCTGGCGAGCCCTGTGCCTCCGGGCGTTGGCCGGAAGACCGTCCGCGATCCTGGAGAAGGAGAAAGCCACCGTATTCCTGTGCACCCGCAATCTTGCCGTGGTGCTGGCCCGGTCCGCGCGGATCCCCGCCGGCCGCCAAGTCTTCCAGCAGGCCGCATGGCTCGCGCCGCATGATCCCGACCTCCGCCTGTATGAAGGGAGGACTCTCTTCTGGAGTGGGGAGATAGACGATGCGGCGAGGGTTCTGGAGGGCGTCTTCGCCGACGGCATGAACGCTGAGGGCCAGGGACTGCTCTGGAGCGTCCTTGCGCAGGTCCAGGCCCGCACCGGCCTCAGCCCGGAACAACGCGAAGGATTGCGGCTCGCGCACAGCCGCTTCCTCGACCTCGCGGCCGGCGCGAGCGCGAAAGAGCTTGACCGTCTGATAGAACTGAGCCTGGAACCGCCACCGGCTTTGCTCACCAGAGAGGAGGGCTCGTGATGGCCCTCTTCTGGAAGTCGAGGGCTCCGCAGGAGCCGACAGATCCCCGATGGTCGCGGGTCGACGAGCTTGTGGCCAAGCTCCGCGAAGAATGGGGGCTGGGAGCGGAGGATCGTGGTGGCGAGGGATACCGCAGCCGCTTGGAGCGCCTCTGCAAATTTCTTCGCGGCCTGGAGCAGGAGGAGACGCCATCCACCGGGCAGGTTGAATTCGCCAGATATCAGCTTGCCCTTGGCCGGTCCACCCGATCGATGGGCGCAAGGGAGGCCTATATCCAGCGGCTGGAGGATCTCAAGGCCGCGCTGGAGCCGCTGGTGAAGATCGAGGGTCAGACGGCGGCTGCCTATCTCGAACGCCTACAAAGCTGGTCCCCCATCCGGAGCTTGCCCCCTCTCGCTGGAGAGAGCTGCGCAGATCGTGACGCTCGTCAGAGTGTCCTGAGCAAAACCCTGCAGACCCTGCAGGCGATGCCGGTGGATTCGGCCGAACCGGAAGTGCTGCTAGGCTGTCTAAAGGCTCTGGGAGATTGCCTTGAGCCACCTCTCGTGCCGGGAAGCTCTGCCGCCCAAAAATTGGATAACATCCGTAGTTGCTGGAGGGAATTCGTCGAAGACTGCTCCGACGACTGGGAGTGGGCCTACCTCCAGGTGCTGGTGCGGCTGGCGAAGGAATGCCTGAGGGAAAAGCCGGTCAGCGTGAAATTCTGCGCGCAGGCGGCGCGAGCCGGGAAATCCCTGGAGGCGGCGATTCCAAGCCTGGAGAAACGAGGACTCTTCCAATACCGTACCCAGGGCCTCTACGGCGTGCTGGCTGCGACCTATCTCGGTCGCGCCAAGGATGCCGCCACCCCACCGGAGCAGCGATTGGAGTTGATCCAGCGAGCGATCACCTATGCCCGACACGCCGTCGAAATGGAGCCGGAGAGCGTCCGCGAGCGTCTGGTGCTTCTTGAGGTGCTCGCCACCTTGGAGGATACCGAAGAGCTAAAGATTCAGGCAGAGATTGCTCTCAACCTCGACGCAGGGGCCGACACCTTGCGCGCCATCGGCACTGGTTTCTGGAGCCGCGCGGTGTCTCTGCAGGGCAGAGGCGAGAGGCTTCGCTTCCTGAAGGAAGTAGTCAGCTTCTTCGCGAACGCCTTGCGGGAGGTCGAGAATGCACCTTTCAACAGTGACGCGCCTCTCGACCAAGTGCAGGCCCACGGCTGGGCACATTACTGGCTGGGCCGGTTCCAGGGCGAACGCGGAAAATACCTGGCGGCGATTACCCACCTGAAGACCGCTCGCGAGCTCGGCTTCAAGCCTATTGAGTCCCGGGTCGAGCTGGCCTGGGCCTGCTGGCTGTTCAGAGATCGCAAGAACGCGGACAGAGCCTTTTGGGAGGCCACCGAAGAAGCGGAACGTCAGACCGCTGCCAAGGATGGCTTTCCGGCCCCACCGATCGCCCAGGAGCCGGGAGAGGAACGGAAGCTCATTGAGCTCCAACGCGACGCTTACATCGGATGGGCGTTCCTCTGCGCTGAATGGAAGCCAGAACGGGCACTCGACTATGCCGGGAAAGCGAGAAGCCTTCTGCAAGGGGTGAACGGGAAGGATCTGCAGGAGTTAGAAGCGGCCTTGGACGAAGTATGGGGTCGGGTCCTGTTGCACCAGGGAGATTTGGCTGCCGGGATAGATCGGCTCGAGGAATCCGTGAAAAAGAGCCCTCGCAGCGGCGCGTACTGCGCCCTTGGACGCGCGAGGCTGGACCAGAGGGAGCAGGCGCAGGCCGGCGATTCCAAGGCTGCCGCAGAAGCCTTGCGAAAGGCCCATGAAGCCTACCGGCTGGCCCGGAAGGCCGACCTGCAGAGGCGCTACCGCCGCGAGCTCCGGGAGCTTCGTCGCCGCCTGCAGAGCGCGGACTCGGGGCCAGGAGTCCCGGCCAGTGCCCTAGCGGCACCGCAGCAGCGGGCATCTGCAGGCGATCCTGCCGGCGGTTCGAATGGGAGTGGGTGAACCAGGGGAAGTAGACGGCGGCCTCCGAAGTTTCCCCGCGAGAAAATTTGGGAGGGCGAGGCTCCCCCACGAAATCTTCCAGGAAGAGTTGCCGGGGGAAAGCTCCCCTCTCAAATTGTCGCCGAAAAGTTGGCAGGGGAAGCCTCCCCTCTGAAATCTTTCCGGACAGATTGAAAGGGGAAGGCTCCCCCGTGAGATTTCGGGAGAGTCTTTGGGAGGGGAGCCGTCCCCTCCAGATCTTTCCCTTCCAGAGACTGGAGCGGAGCTATTCTTTTTTGAACGCGGCGGCGTCGGGCTTCGGCGGCGAATCGCCACGGGCGAGCGGCCGCGGCTTGATGCCAAAGCGGATGATCTGGGGGTTGGTGTACCCGTAGACCCCCTTGAGCTTGGAGCGGATCCGGCTGGCAATCGTCTTGGCCTGCTCGGTGGTCTCGGCCAGCCTGCGCGGCGGCCCGCCGCTCGCCCTCCAGGCGCATCCGTAGCGCGTAGAACTCTTTCGCCTGCTCGAGGAGGGTCCGCAGCTCTTCGAGGTTCCCGCCCAGCAGGGCGTCGTCGAGCGGGAGGCCGCTCGCGTTCGTGAGGAGCCCCTCCCAGTCGGACAAGGATTCGGCGATCGAGACCTTCGGCATGGCTCCCCCCTACGTGCTCCAGCGATACAGGTTGCCCGGATGATACGCGAGAGGATTTCCGGTGTCATTCCTCACCCTTTCCTTCAGAATTCGTTTCTACAGCATGAACGTAAGAGGAGAGGGGGGAAAGACCGTGCGATTCGAAGACTTCGCGTTTGTCAGCGATCCTGAGACTGGTCTGGTTTGCTGCCGCGTGCCGGCGGAGCCGGCGACCGAGGAGACGACGCGGGAGATCCGCGCGTACTACGCCGAGCGGGTGACGCAGTTCGGGTACGCCGGCTTCTCCTGGGAGATCGACGACTTCTTCCACCGGCGATCGGCGTACATCTTCGTCGTCGACGCGGCCGGGGAGCTGGTGATGACCTGCCGGGGTACCTATCGCCGGCCGGGAGAGGTGCTGCCCTTCGAGATGGCGATGCGGGAAGACGGAACGTCCTACGCCCTCGATCCCGGGCGGCCGGTGGTGGACTTCAACACCTACACCTACCGGCCCGGGTCCTACGATACGGCGATGCCCCTGCTCGTCGCCGGCCTCGGGCGCGACGCCAAACTCCAGGGAGCATGCCGGGCCTACTGCCTCTACGATGTGAAGAACGACCGCATCCGCCGCGCCTACACCGCCTTCGGCTGGGAGCTCGCCGCCGAGTTTCCCGATCCGATCCATTTCCCTACGTATGGCCGGATGGAAGACGGGCGCTTCGAGCCGGCCCGGTGGCGTGTCTTTGAGTGGACCGAGGAGACGATCGAGCGCCATGACCGGACGGCGCGGGAGCGGTACGTGGAGGTCGATGTGCCATAGTCACCCGAGTCCGCAAACTATGGGGGAGGGCCGCTATGAGCCGGTTCGTCGAGATTCGCTCCTACAACCTGAAGCCGGGATCACGCGACGAGCTCCATCGCCTGATGAACGAGCGGGCGCTGCCGATACTGGAGCGCTGGCGGGTGGATGTCGTGGCATACGGGCCTTCTCTCCATGACGCGGACTCCTATTTCCTGATCCGCGCCTATGACAGCCTGGAGGAACGCCAGCAGAGCCAGGACCGGTTCTACGGTAGCGACGAGTGGCGGCAGGGTCCTCGCGAGCCCATCCTGGCGCTGATCGAGAGCTTCACCTCGGTGGTCCTGGAGATGGACGAGGCGACGGTGCGGGGGCTGCGGCGTTGAGCGGCTCACCCCTGAAAGACGCCGAGGATCGCCTGCGAGAGCTCGCGCTCGCCTTCCCTGAGGTCCGCGAGGAGTTCCCGTGGGGGCACAGCGCCATGAAGGTGAAGGGCAAGGCGTTCGTCTTCATCTCTTCGAGCGAGGAGGGGCTGAGCCTGTCCATGAAGCTCCCCTCCTCGAGCGTGATGGCCCTGATGCTGCCGTTCGCCTCGCCCACCGGCTACGGCCTCGGCAAGAGCGGCTGGGTCACCTGCAAGTTCGCGCCGGGCGACGAGATCCCCTTCGAGCTGCTCCAGGAGTGGCTCGAAGAGAGCTACCGGGCGATCGCGCCGAAGAAGCTCGCCGCCAGGCTGACGGGCCATGCCATGGGATGACCTCGCGCAGTATCCTCCTCCCAGCGACCTTCAAGGGCGGGCCGAAGCTGGCTTGGGTAACTCGTCCAAGAACTTTTTCGCTGCCGCGAGAGATTTCTCGTAGCCAGGATCCCGCTTGACGAGACTCTCGTAAATCCCCACCGCCTCCTGATAAGAGGATCGTGCTTCGTCCATCCGCTCCTGAAGGTGGTAATTCATGCCAAGAAGGGACAGCGTATGGGCCAGTCTCGGTGCGTAGGCGTCCGGGTTCTTCCGCACCAGCTCGCGATCGATCTTCAGCGCCTCCTGATAGAAGCGGAGGGCTTCCTTCCTCTGGCCCTGAGCGTCTTGAAACGTTCCCAGGTGGTCCAGCGTCCGCGCTACATGCGGCAGATACGTGTCCGGGCTCTTCTGCGCCAAGTCGCGGTAGATCTTCAGCGCCTCCTCATCGGACCGCTGGGCCTCCTCCATCCGGTTCTGTCCGCGTTGCAAATTCCCCCAGCCATTCAGTGTCGCCGCCACGAACGGCAGATACGTGTCCGGGCTCTTCTGCGCCAGCTCGCGGTAGATTTTCAGCGCCTCCTGATAGGACCGCTGGGCCTCCTCCATCCGGTTCCGGCGCTCCTGCAGAGACGCCAGGTTGCTCAGAGTCACCGCCACGTGCGGCAGATACGTGCCCGGGTTCTTCTGCGCCAGCTCGCGACGAATCTTCAGCGCCTCCTCATAGAACGGCAGGGCCTCCTCCATCCGGCTCTGGAGGGTTTGCAAATTCCCCAGGTCGTTCAGCGTCACCGCCACGTACGGCAGATACGTCTCCGGGTCCTTCTGCGCCAACTCGCGGTAGACCTTCAGCGCCTCCTGAAAGGACCGCAGGGCCTCCTCCCTCCGGTTCTGGGTGACTTGCGAATTGCCCAGGTCGATCAGCGCCGCCGCAGCGGCCGGGGCCTGCTCCGTCCCCTCCGCCCGCGCATGAGAGCTGGCAAAGAGAAACAGCAGGGTCCATAAGAGCCAATAGCGCATGGAACACTCCTCAGGGCTTGTCAACGGTTCCGGCGAGAGCTGCCGGTCTATCGCGCCGAAGAAACTGGCAGCGATCCTACCCCATTGAGCCCCTGCTACCGGGCCCAGTTCTCTGTCCGCAGTTCAGGTACCCGCTCGAGCCGGTGGCTATCGCGTCGCCGGAGGGAGGAATCCCGGGAGCGGGGACCGCCCCGCTCCCGGGATCTGGATCTAGTTGCAGGTGTTGCTGCCCACCGGCCAGTTGGTGATGTATTCAGCGCTGGTGCGGTAGGCCTTGAGGAGGGTCGTGGGCTCGAAGCCGGTGGGCAGGGGGTTCGGCGCCAGGTTGACCCTCACTCCGAGCCGGCGCGGGGAGTACTGCCCGTACTCGACGTTGCCGCAATAGTCATGGGCGCCGGCGTTCGGGTAGTAATCCTCGGCCACGTACGACGACAGCTCGCAGGGGCGGTGATAGCCGTCGGAGACGCCCTCCTCGTAGAAGTCCGGGAAGCCGTCGTCCGGGAGGTAGGCGACGTCGAGGCTCTGGACCTGCAGGCCCGAGTAGGGATTGACGGCGTAGTTGATCTGCTTGAACTTCTGGCCCACCCCCGAGATGTAGTAATACTCGTAGTCCCAGGTATCGAAGCCGTTGTAGCAGTAGCCGACGCCCTCCTGGATGTAGGTCTGGAGGATGGGCGCGTTGAGCAGGTTGAAGATGCCGAGCGGGTAGTCGTAGAGCGGCAGCACGTTGGAGAGGGCGTCGTTGGTCGCATCGGCATGGATGGCGCCCGGCGCGCGGAGGATGACCGTGTAGAGGGTCGACTGCGACGTCAGCGTGCCGTTGAGCGACACCTGGCCGTTGAAGATCAACGGCTTCGGCTGGCTCGGCGACGAGGAGCCGCCGCCGAAGATCGTCTCCAGGACCCCCACCACGGGACCCAGGCCCCGCAGCCACGCGGCGCCGCTGAGCGCGCCGCCGATCGAGCTCAGGTACTGCCCCCACCAGGTACCGAGGTGATCGTCGCCCAGCTTCTTGTAGAGCGCCTGCGCGTCCGCGATCTGCTTGTAGCGCTCGACGGGCTTGGTGAAGGCCTGGACGGCTCCGTTGACGATGTTCTTGAAACCGTTGGAGGAGTTCGGCTGGTTGACCTCGATGATCTGGTTCAGGTCGATGGTCCCGGAAGCCACCAGGTTGGTGGAGTTCACGCCGGTGATGTCGAAGACCAGCGTCGGATCGGTCTTGCTCGCCAGGTTCGGATCGTACCCGCTGAGATCGAAGTCGAAGTACGACCACTGCTGCCAGGCGATCTTGCCGATGACGATCTCGGCCCGGCTCGGGTTGTAGTCGCTGACCGTCAGGTTGGTGGAGTCGGAGAGCGTCATCAGGGCGGCCGTCTTGGCGGCCGTCGTCTGCTGGAAGTGAAGGCTGGCGGCGCCGTGGTCGAACGAGCTCGGCAGCGTGCTCCAGTAGAAGAAGCGCAGGATCCCCCGGTACTTGTTGTAGAGGATGAAGTACGGGAGCGGCGTCGGCGAGGTCGTGGACCCGAAGTCGCGGATGACCAGCACCCACCCTTGAGCGGGGAAGATGTCCCGGTCGCCCGAGAGGTTGAGGTCTCCGGCGGCGGGTCCGGTCGAGTCATAGTAGGGTAGACGGACGGAGACCGGCCCCGAGATCCCGGTGACGTAGAGCTGGTAGATGTTGTTCACCGTCCAGTCCCAGCTCGGATTCCGGTTCGGATCGCCGGCCAGCATGACCCGGTTGACGCTGACGGCGGCGCTGGCCGAGAGGGGCAGGACCAGCAGGGCGAGGAGCAGGATAACGAAAATTTTTTGGTAGGAACGAGACTCTTTTGTCACAGAATTCCTCCTTTGGTTCAATGAAACTGAATCCTAAGGAGTTCCCAGTTATTCGTCAAGAGGCTATATCTCAGTCGGTCCAGAGGTGACTCTGCAACGACCCTGTAACAAATACTCAGGAGGTGCGTTCCATGGGCGAAGGAGAAAGGAGGGCAGGAGGCGTGCAAGCCGCAGCTTATGACCAACGACCACCGCTTACGAGCCCCCCGGGCGCCCTGGAAGCACTGTTCCGGGAACACCATGGGGCGGTCTACCGCGCGGCGTACCGGATCACCGGCAACGCCATGGACGCGGAGGATGTTTTGCAGACCGTTTTCACCCGTCTACTGCGGCGAGAGGAGCAGCCGGACCTTTCGGAGAGCGCGGGGAGCTATCTGCACCGCGCGGCCGTCAATGCCGCGCTCGACCTGATGCGGCGCCGCAAGCGGTCCCGGAAAGTCGACCTCGACGAGGTCGGCGAGGATCTGGTGGACACCAGCGATCCGGGGCCGGAACGCACGCAGGGGAGCCGGGAGCTGAAAGTCCGGCTGCGGGAGGCGATGTCCCGCCTCTCCCCCCGCCAGGCCGAAATTTTTTCGCTCCGCTATCTCGAAGGGTTGGGCAACCTGGAGATCGCCAAGATGCTCGGCGCCTCCCAGACCTCCATCGCCGTCTTACTGCACCGCGCGCGGCACCGGCTTCAGAAAGAGCTCGGGTCGCTTGAAGGAGAAATGTCATGAGCCTGTTCAAGAACAACTCCGACCGCCTGGACGAGGCGGTCCACCAGGTGGCCGACGATCCGATCGATCCGCGCCAGGTCGAAGAGGCCGCCGCCCGCGTCTGGGCCCGGCTGTCGCAGGAGAGCGCCTCCCTGATGCAGACGGCGCAGACGGCGCAGGCGGCCGCTCCCGCCGCCGCCGCTCAGGCCACCGCCGCTCCGGCGACCGGCAGCCTCCATGGCTGCGAGGATTTCCAGTCCCTGATCCCCGCCTATGTGCGGGGTGAGCTGTCCACGGCGCGCGCCCTGCTCGTCGAGGACCATACGCGGAGCTGCGTCCCCTGCCGCCGGGCGCTCCGCGAGGCCCGCGAAGGCAAGGCCGAGCGCCACGCGGTCAAGCCGGCGGCCCAGCCACGGAACCGGGTGGTCTGGCTGAGCCTCGCCGCGGTGCTGGCGATCGCCATCGGCTTCGGCTTGGTGACGATGGTCCAGGAGATGCTGGCCGGCGGCGCCAAGATGGCCCGCATCGAATCGGTCGAGGGGACCCTCTACCGCGTGGCCGGCGATTCCAGCCGGGCGATCGGCGCCGGCGCGACGATCGACGAGGGGGAAGAGGTCCGCACCGCCAAGGGCTCGACCGCCCTGGTGCGGATGGCCGACGGCTCGCTGATCGAGATGAGCGAGCGGGCCGGTTTCTCGCTCGACGCCAGCCGCAAGGGGAACACCATCCAGCTCGAGCGCGGCCGGATCATCGTCAAGGCCGCCAAGCAGCGCAACCGCCACCTCTACGTCGCCACCCGCGACGCCGAGGTCTCGGTGGTCGGCACGATCTTCGCCGTCAACAGCGGCACCAAGGGCTCGCGCGTGTCGGTGGTCGAGGGGGAGGTCCACGTGCAGCAGGGGAAGAAGGACTCCGTCCTCCACCCCGGCGACCAGATGACGACCCACGCCAGCGTCGAGCGGGTGCCGGTCAAGAACGAGGTGGCCTGGAGCCGCAATGCCAAGGAGTATGACCAGCTCCTCGCCGAGCTGACCGCCCTCGGCAAGGACATCGACGTCCGCGTCGAGCGTCCCGGCCTGCGCTACTCGACCCGCCTGCTCGACCTCGCCCCGGCGGGGACGACGGTCTGGATCGCGCTGCCGAACCTCTCGAAGAGCCTGGCGCAGACGCAGCAGATCCTCGACGAGCGGATCAGCGAGAGCCCGTCGCTCGCCCAGTGGTGGACCGAGACGCTGCGGTCGACCGGCAACGAGCGGAAGTTCCACGAGATGATCGAGAAGCTCGGCGCCTTGGGGTCGAACCTGGGCGACGAGGTGGCGGTGGCGATGAACGCCGGCGGCGATGACAATGGCGGCGAAAAGTGCTCGCCGGTGCTGCTCGCCGAGGTGACCAACGAGGCGTCCTTCCGGGCCACCGTGGCCCAGGAGATCGCCGCGCTCACCCACGGCAGGAATTCGATCCTGATCGTCGACGATCCGGCGGCCGCCCCCGAGGGCGACGCGATGCTGCTCTGGATCCACGACGGCCTGCTGGTGGCCTCGCCGAGCGGCGCCGAGCTGCGCAAGGTGGCCGCCCTGATCGCCGGGGGTGCCAATCCGTTCAAGGCCACCCCCTTCTACGGCCGGATCGCCCAGGACTACCAGGACGGCGCCGGCTGGCTGTTCGCGGCCGACCTCCACACCCTGGTGGCCAAGGGGCAGACCGGGAAGACCCCGGAAGAGCAGCAGACGGCCGAGAAGCTGGGCGTGCTCGACCTCGACCAGTTCATCATCGACCGCCGGGAGATCGACGGCCGGGCCGAGACCCGCGCCGCCCTCACCTTCGACCAGACGCGGCGCGGCCTGGCCGGCTGGCTGGCGGCTCCGGCGCCGATGGGGAGCTTGAGCTTCTTCTCCCCCGACGCAAACTTCGTGTCGGCTTTCGTCGTAAAGAGTCCGGTGAACATCCTGGACGAGATGCTGTCGATCAAGCCCGAGATCGCCCGTGAGCTGGCGGACGTCCAGGCCAAGCGCGGCATCGACCTCCGCAACGACCTCGTGGCGCCGCTCGGCGGCGAGATCGCCATGGGCGTGGACGGCCCGCTGCTGCCGACCCCCTCCTGGAAGATGGTGGCCGAGGTGTATGACACCGCGCGCCTCCAGCAGACCTTCCAGAAGGCGGTGACGCAGCTCGACGCCGAGCTGCGGGCGCACGGCAAGCCGGGGGTGGCGCTCACCAGCCAGCAGGCCGGCGGCCGCACCTACTACGCGATCGGCTCGGCCGACGGCAAGCTCTCGATCAGCTACCTGTATGAGGACGGCTACATGATCGCCGGCCCCAGCCGGGCGCTGCTCGAGCAGGCCATCCAGCTCCGGGATTCCGGGGTGACGATCGCCACCACGGCCAAGTTCCGCGACCTGCTCGGTCCGGACGGCCAGGTGAACGTCTCGGCGCTGGTCTACACCAACATCGCGCCGATCGCGAAGTCGGCCTCCGCGGTGCTGCCGAACGGTGCGGCCAACGGCCACGGCAAGGGCGGCCCGGGGCAGATCGCCAAGATGCTCGTCGGGCAGGGACCGACGCTCTACTACGCCTACGCGGAGCCGGATCGCATCGTCTTCGCCGGCAGCAATCAGAACCCCCTCGGTCTGAACCTCGGCAC
>Ga0247765_1001206_pt1 | contig 13854 bp, 8 predicted proteins | sample UWRJL106311C6_FD_179949 | JGI IMG/M metagenome (GOLD analysis project Ga0247765, IMG submission 179949) | Plant litter microbial communities from Arlington Agricultural Research Station in Wisconsin, United States - UWRJ-L106-311C-6 | ecosystem: Environmental > Terrestrial > Plant litter >... | reverse complement strand
TGCCGAACTTCTTGACCACCGGGTTGTGCGACTGCAACGGATGGAACGCGTTCTTGACCGGGCTCTCGATCGGCTCGTAGTGCTCCGGGAACGGCCCGTCGGCGAAGAACGCCAGCGGCGCGAAGAGGCGCCCCACGCCCTCCGCGTTCATGATGAACGGTCCCATGTGATCGTTCGGACTGGAGTCCGCCTTGAAGTCGGGGACGTCATTGCCGGTCCACTTCTTGGCAGCCTCGCTCCACCAGACCTGCCGCCGCTCGGGGTCGTACGGCTTGCCGGCGGGATCGCAGGAGGCGCGGTTGTAGAGCACCCGGCGGTTGGCCGGCCAGGACCATGCCCAGTTCTGATAGATGCCGAGGCCGGACGGGTCCTCCGTCCCCCGGCGCGCCGTCTGGTTGCCGGCCTCGGTCCAGAGGCCGCTGTAGATCCAGTTGCCGCAGGCGGTGGTGCCGTCGTCCTTGAGCCACGCGAAGCCGGGGAGCTGCTGGCCCGCCTTGATCTGCTGCTTGGTGTTCGGATCCTCGAGATCGGCCAGGGCCTTGCCGTTGATCTCTTTCAACACCTCGGAGAGCGAGGGGTGGCGCGGATCGGTGTAGGCCCAGGTGAGCTTGAGAATGGGATCGGGGAACTTTCCCCCCTCCTTCTGATACAGCTCGCGCACCTTGAGGAAGATCTGCGCGACGATGTCCTGGTCCAGCCGCGCGGTCCCCGGCGTCGGCAGCGCGGCGTTCTTCCACTGCACCCAGCGCGACGAGTTGGTCATCGAGCCGTCTTTCTCGGCGAACCCCGCGCAGGGGAGCCGGTAGACGGTCGTGTTGATCCGCTTCATCTCGTCTTTGGTGATCCCCGGCGACTTCCAGAACTCGCTGGTCTCGTCCGGATAGATCTCGCCGACCACCAGCCAGTCGGCCTTCTTCAGCGCCGCGATGTTCTTCTGCGAGTCCGGACCGATCGCCACGCCATTCATGCCGAAGGCGAACATCCCCTTGATCTTCCCCTTGTACATGCTGTCCCAGAGCTGGGTCCAGGAGTAGTTGCGGTCCACTTTCGGCAGGTAGTGGAAGGCCCAGTCGTTCTCCGCGGTCGCGGCGTCGCCGTACATCGCCTTCAGGAAGGAGACGGCGAACTTGGGGGTGTTCGACCAGTAATTGAAAGAGTCCCATTCCGACGGCTTCGCGGAGGTCGGCGTGGTGCGCTTGAGATACGCCGCGAAATCGGTATCCGCGGGGGCCGGCACCTTCAGATAGCCCGGCAGGTTGTCGTAGATGCCCGCCATGTCGGTGGCGCCCTGGATGTTGGAATGTCCGCGCAGGGCGTTGACGCCGCCGCCGGCCCGGCCGACGTTGCCCATCATCAGTTGCAGGATCGCCGCGGTGCGGATGATCTGCGAGCCGAAAGTGTGCTGCGTCCAGCCGACCGCGTAGATGATCGTCGCGGCCTTCTTCATGTCGCCGTCCTTGCGGACGGAGGTGAAGAGATCGGCGGCTTTCAGGAACTGGTCTTTCGGGATGCCGGTAACGCGCTCGACCATCTCCGGCGTGTAGCGCGAGAATTGCCGCTTGAGCAGTTGGAAGACGCAGCGCGGATGTTGCAGCGAGAGGTCGTAGGCGACGTCCGGCGGCAGGGTGGCGGGCGGCGCGCCCGCGCTCCCTTTTCCGGAGACCACGGCCTCGGTGGGATAGAAACCTTTCGGGGCCTCCTTCCCGCCGCCGGTGCCGGCGGCGCCCGCGGCGGCGGCGTCATGGCTCGTCGCGCCGGCGGAACCGGAGCCCGCGGCCGGTTTCGCGCCCGCGCCGGCCGGTGGGGCAGCCGGGGCCGCGACCGCCTTTCCCGTGACATTGCCGCCCGCCTCGTAGTTCCAGGTCGCCTTGTCATAGACCTGCGTGGCGGCGTTGAACCCCGAGTAGAGGCCGTCCTCCGGCAGCTTGAAACCTTCCTTGACGATGAAGGCCGCGTTCGTGTAATGGATCAGGTAATCCCTGGCCAGCCGGTTGTTGTCGATCGCGTACTTGATCAGGCCGCCGAGGAAGGCGATGTCCGAGCCGGCGCGGATCTGCAGGAAGAGGTCGGCGGTGGCCGCCGTCCGCGTGAAGCGGGGGTCGACCACGATCATCCTGGCGTTGCGGACCCGCTTGGCCTCGATGGCCCACTTGAAGCCGCAGGGGTGGTTCTCCGCGGGATTGCCACCCATGATCAGCATCATGTCGGTGTTCTTGATGTCGGTATAGCCATTGGTCATGGCCCCGCGTCCGAAGGATGGTCCCAAACTTGAGACCGTGGGGCCGTGTCAGACCCGGGCCTGGTTTTCGATGTAGCAGACCCCCAGGCTGCGCATGCTCTTGACGACCAGGTAATTGAACTCGTTGGTGTCGGTGCAGCCGCCGGTGAACGCGATCCCCTCGCAGCGGTTGGCCATCTGACCCTGCTCGTCCGTCTCCACGAACGTCTCGTCGCGGGTCTTCTTCACCCGGTGGCCGATCTCGTCGATCGCCGCGTCCCAGGAGATGTCCTCCCAGTGATCGGAGCCGGGCCGGCGGACCTGCGGCTTGGTGAGCCGCCGCGGGTTGAGGATCTCCTGCTGGATCGAGGACCCCTTGGGGCAGAGCGTGCCGCGGTTGATCGGATGGTCCGGGTCCCCCTCGACGTGGACCACCTGCGCGGTGACGTTCTTCGCCTTGTCACCCAGCGTGTAGATGATCACTCCGCAGCTCACGGAGCAGTAGGGGCAGGTGGAACGGGTCTCGGTGGCGCGCGCGATCTTCAGCTCGCGCATCTGGGCGTAGGCGGGGGCGAGGTCGAAGCCGAGAATCGTGGCTCCCACACCTCCGACAGCGCTGACCTTGAGGAAGTCCCTGCGGGTGAGATTCATCGGCCAAGCCTCCTTGAAGCGCGACGGGAGGGTGGGCAGCCCGGGGAGGGCTGCTCGCCGTGATGACCTGATGGCTTCTTTACCACAGGGGCGGGACGTTTACAAGATCACCCGCCCGGGCATCAATGCCCGGGCTACGTTGGAAACGAAAAGCCGGCTGAAGCCGGCTCAAGGAAACCGGTCTGTTTTTTGAGCCGGCTTCAGCCGGCTTCTTGTTTGGAGCGTAGCCCGGGCATTGATGCCCGGGCGGGGCAGTCGGTCATCGGGCGAGATCCCAGATCACCCCATGAACCCCAGATCCGGCGTCGCGAACCGCCCGAGGTTGGGGAGCACGAGCGGCAGGTCGCTCGCCGCCACGCCGAACCAGCGGGCCAGGGTGGCCGAATATTCGTCCACCGAGGTAGTGGGGATCCAGCGCCCCTCGCCGGCGTCGTTCGGGCCGTCGACGGCCAGGGTGGGGAGCTGGCCGTAGATCCGGCCCCCCCGCACCGCGCCGCCGAGCACGAAGTGGTGGCTCCCCCAGCCGTGATCCGAGCCGTCGCCGTTGGAGACCAGGGTGCGGCCGAAGTCGGAGGCGGTGAAGGCGGTCACCGAGTCGGCGACGTTGAGCTCGGTCATCGCGGCCTGGAAGGCGGTGAGGGCGCCGTCGAGCTCGCCGAGCAGGTCGGCGTGGGAGCCGTCGAGCGCGGTCGTCCCGACCTGGCCGCCATGGGTGTCGAAGCCCTGGCCGGAGCAGAAGAAGACCTGCCGGCGCAGCCCCAGCGCCTCGCGCACCGAGATCAGCCGGGCGATCATCTGGAGCTGCGTTCCGAGGTCGGTCTGCGGGAACGCGGTGGCGATCGCCGGCGCCCCGGCGAGCGCGCCCGCGAGCAGCTCCTGGTTGTCGAGCGCGCGGCCGAAGACGCCGCTGTACCCGCGCTCGAAAAGGTTTCCATAAGTGCGCGCGAGCAGGGCGCGGATGGCGTTCGAAGACGCGTTGGCGCCCTGGTCGGCGGGCACGTAGGAGGTCAGCCCCACCGGCCCCTCCGGCGCCACCTGGTACTGCGTGACCACCTTGCCGACCTGGAAGGTGTTGGTGCCGGCCACCGAGATCGACATCGAGATCCGCGCGTTCTCGTTGAGCGAATGCAGCAGGTCCGCGGTGCGCCCGCCCCAGCCGGTCTTCGCCGGCTGGTCCGGCACCGAGGTCTGCCAGTGCACGGTCTGGTCGCTGTGCGAGAAGAGCTGCGGCGGCACCGCCACGCTGCGGCTCAGGTACTCCTCGCGGGTGAGCGGCGCCAGCAGCGGCCCGACGTTGCCGACCACCGCCGCCCGGCCGGCGTTGAACAATCCCTGCACACCCGCGAGGCTCGGGTGGAGCCCCCACTCCCGCGAATCCCCGGACGCCGCGAGCGGATGCAGCGGCAGCAGCGAGCTCTGCGGCAGCGCCAGGCCGGCGCGGGCCGCGGCATACTGCGCGTAGTCGGCGCCGAGGGTGGGAACGATCACGTTGTTGCCGTCGTTGCCGCCGTAGAGGAAGACGCAGACGAGGGACTTGTAATCGCCCAGCGGCGCCGCGGCGGCGATGCGCTGCAGATCGAAGATCGTATTGCCCATCGCGGTCATGCCCACCGCGGCGCAGGCGGAGCGGCGGAGGAACTGGCGGCGGGTGGTGCCTTTATAGTCAGTCATGGCCTCTCCTACTTTTGAACCACGGATTCGGGAGCCAGGCTGGCGAGCCAGAGCAGCTTGATCACGCGTTGATTGGCCTGGCGCGGAAAGCCAGGATCGGCAAGGGCGCCGCGCAGGATGCCGCGCGTCGCGTCGGACATCGAGCCGGCGAACAGCAGCAGGTCGACGCGGTCGAGGAGGGCCTCGTCGGTCGCCGCCTGCGGCGGCTGGAACGGCGCCAGGTTCAAGAGGAACGGTCCGCCCTGCCCGCCGTTGCCGAGCAGCGCGAGATGGAGGTTGGCGGCGCCGACGACCGTGGTCTCGGTGGCGATCTGGAACTCCGGCGAGGCGAGGCCCGCCTGCGCGATCTCCCCCGGCAGCGCGTAGCCGGGCTCGAAGAAGTTGAACACCGTCGGCGCGCGCAGCGGGGTCTGGCCGGTGCTCTTCCCCGCCTGGTCGAGCTGGCGCAGGGAGCGCCAGCGGCCGTTGCGCGGCTGGGCGTCGAGAGTGCGCAGCAGCCCCGCGAGGCGCACCGCCGGCTCGCGCAGGTGCCCTTCGTCCGGCCGCGCCGCGAGCGCCGCCGCCCGCGCCTCGTAGTCGAGGAGAACGGCGCGCACCACCGCCTTGAGATCCCCCCGGGTTCCCGCGCCGTTGTTGGAAAACGCCTGCCCGCAGCGGTAGACGTAGGCCGGGCTGGGGTTGCTGGTCACCAGCCGCTGGATCAGGAAGCGGCAGAAGAAGGGGCCGGTGTTGGGGTGCTGGAAGACGGCGTCGAGCGCCTGCTCGAGGTCCGTCTGGGCGCTCTGTCCGGCCGGCAGGACGGCGCCGCCGAGCAGCCGCTTCTCGTCGGTGGCGTGATAGGCCGCCCAGGGTTCCATCGGGGCGCGGTAGTGGCGCACCGGGCGGAAGAAGCGCCGCGGATCGGACTGGTTCTGGCCGCCGAGCGTCCAGCCGGTGAAAGCCCGCGCGAACGCCTTCACCATCTCCTGGTCGTAGGTCGGGATCGGCTGGTTGGCGGCGTCCAGGCGCAGCGTGCCGTCGGGGTGGAGCTCGTAGAGGCCGATCGAGAAGAGCTGCAGGATCTCGCGGGCGTAGTTCTCGTTGGGGTTGAGCCCGCGCTCGGGGATCGGCTTGCTGCTCCCCGCCATGTCGAGATAGACCCCCATCGCGGGGCTGAGCGTCACCGCCTCGAGCAACTCGCGGAAGTTGCCGAAGCTGTGCTGCTCCAGCAGATCGAGATACGCCGCCAGGCCGTCCGGATTGTTGCGCACCTCGGCGTCGCGGTCGGAGACGACGAACAGCTCGGAGAGCGCGAAGGCGATCCGCTGGCGGAGCTGGTCGGGCCCCTGGACGGCCTGGGCGAAGAAGGACTCCCGCACCAGCCCGGGCGAGGGCTCCTCGCCGGTCGACGCCAGCAACTGATCGTAGGTGGCGAGGTGCGAGACCGTGGGCAGCGCCATCTGCTCGTCGAGCCAGCGCGCGAAGCCCTTCTGCTGCAGGGCCCCGATCTCGCCGGGGCGCGGCCCGTAGGTGGCCTGGAAGAGGAAGCGGGCGGCGTCCTCCTGTGTGGGCACGCCCGGCGGCAGGGCCGGCGGCGCGGGCGGTGGCGTGAAGGTCTGGCTGCCGCTCGACGGGCGGAAGAAGCCTTTGATCTCCCCCGCGGGGAAAGCGGCGGTATGGAGATTGAGATAGCACTCGCCGCCGCGCAGCATGGCGAGGATCCTCGCCGTGTCGAAGGTCCCGGCCGGCTGGAGCCGCCAGACCCGCGAGCCGTCGGCCTGCGGTTGGGTGGTGTCGATGTCGAAGAGGATCGTGCCGTCGGCGGCGTGGATGTGCTGGCTGGTGATCGGGCCGGTGAGGCCGGAGAAGGAGAAGCGCAGCACCGCCGCGGTCTGGTCCCGCGTCAGCGTCAGGGTCGAGGAGCCGGCGCCCGAGCTCGCGGCGCCGGTCTGCGGCGTCAGCGAGGCGAGGAAGAGCGTGCCGCCGGTCTCCGAGGGGGGCGGCGGGGGAGGGGGAGGCGCGCTGATCACATAGACGCCGGAGGTGATGGCGCTGGCCTTGAGCCCCGGCTTGTAGGAGAACGCCTTGAGAGTCGTGGTGGCGGTGAGCTCGAGCGGACCCTTGTAGACCGGGCTGGTCTTGCGCGCCGGGTTGGAGCCGTCGGTCGTGTAGTAGGTCGCCGCGCCGGCCGTGGCGGTGGCGATCGTGACCTTCAGCGGCGCCGTGTACCTCCCCGGCTTCGGGGTGAAGACCGGCGCCGCCGCCGTCGCCGTCCCCCTGGCCGCCGCGGCTGCCAGCTCCGGCATCGCCAAGCCGAGCAGAATCGCCACTACCCCCGCGCCTCGACGTCTCAATCCCTTCATCGCATCTTCCTCCGATCTCGCCCCACTGATCCGGGTGCCACTGGGAGGTTAAACCATCGGAGCGGGGATTCCCTGCGGGGTCCGTCTCTCGGGGCGCACGAAACCGGCTCTGTGACCCAGCCGCCGCGCGTCGCGACCCACGGGCCGGAGAGTTGGACCCGGGGGTCGAGGAGCTGGACCCGGGGGTCAAGGAGCTGGACCCGGGAGCCGGAGAACGCGACCCGGGGATCAGAGAGTTGGACCCGCGGGTCAGGAGCCGCGACCCAGGAATCGGAGAACGCGACCCACGGGTCAGAGAGTTGGACCCGCGGGTCGGGAAGCGCAATTCGCGGGTCGGAGAGCTGGACCCCCGGGTCGGAGAGCCGGACCCGCGGGTCCGGGAGCGCGATTCCCGGGTCAGGAAGCGCGATTCCCGGGTCCAGGAGCGCTAAAACTCCCCCGTCTTCTGCAGCAGCGCGAGCGAGCGCTCGGACTGCTTCCAGTCGCTCTCGATCACCCAGGCCCAGGCGTGCGGCGGCTGTTGCTGCTGGCCGGATTCGAGCGCGACCTGGAGCCATCCCTCGGCGTCGGTGAAGCGGTGCTCGCTCGCCGCCTTCACGCCCATCACCCAGCCCAGGCTCGCCAGCTCGCCGGGGTTCGCAACGGATTTCAGAAGGCCGGCGGCGTCGGTCCGGCCGGTGAGATAGCGCCCGGCACGGGCGAAGAAATCGTCCCCCGGATCTCCGGCGATCTCCGCCACCAGTCCGTCCCAGCGCGGCCCGGTGGTCTCGCGCAGATGCAGGAGAGCGGCGGCCTTCACCATCCGGACCATGCTCGGGCTCTCGACCGGCTCGCCGTTCGGATAGAGGCCCAGCAGCAGATCGTACTTGCGCATCTGGTAGAGCGTCAACACGAAACCCTTGGGGCGGTCGGGGATCGCCGCGCGGATCCAGGCGAGGGCCGCGTCCGCGCCCTGCTTCTCGCGGATCAGGTCGTAGGTGGCGATCCGGTTGGCGTCGCGCCACTCCTGCGCCGGCTCGTGGAGCCCGGCGAGGAGCGGCAGCGCGATCTCGACGCCCCTCTTCTCGCCCAGGGCGATGGCCGTCCTGGCCAGCACGTGAGAGGCGATCCCCGCCGCCGTGAGCTCGGAGAAGGCTTGCCGCACCGAGGCTTCCGGCGCCGTCGCGAAGGCCGCGGCGAAGGCTTCCGGAAGATACCGGTTCCACGGGCCGACAATGCCGTTGCGGGTCGCGGCAAGCTCCTTCGCCGCGGTGGAGAAGTCGTTCAGCCGCCACCGGGCCTGAGCGATCAGGCCCGAGGCCTCGGAGCTGTTGGGGTAGCTTCCGAGCGCCGACTGGGCCAGTGCCAGGGCGCTCTCCGCGCGATTGCGCGCCAGCTCGATTTTGGCTCCCTGCAGGAGGGCGTCCTCCATTCTGGTTTCGAGGGCGGGCTGGATCGTCGCGAAGGCGACGTCCGGTCTGCCCATCGCCAGTTGCAGCCGCGCCTTCTCGGTCTGGAGGTAAGCGACGTCGAGCTGGCTATGGTGGTTGTCCCGCTTGATGGCGGCGTCCAGCGCCGCGGAGGCGCCCGCGAGATCGCCCCGCTTCTCCAGCAGATCCTCCAGCGCTTGCGCCCCCGAATCGGACTCCGCGGCGATCGCCTCGTAGCGGGCGCGGATGAACGCGTCGTCGACCTTGCCCAGTTCCCCCAGCGCGGCGAGGGCGACCATCTGGGTATACCGCGGCATCATCGGGTCGCCGGCGATGGCGCGCAGCCGGACCGTATCCTCGCGCATCCTCGCGGCCAGGGCGGGCAGCTCCTCGCTGAGATGCGGTGCCGCCTCGGCCGCGGCCCGCGCGAGCTGCTCGAGCAGCAGGGGACTGATCAGATTCCGTTCCGCCATCCGCGCGGCCATCACGAGATGGGACGGCCGGGTGTCCAGCCGTTCGAACAGAGCCGGGACCGGCCGCCGCCGCAGCGGGTCCGTGCTCGCCGTCTGGCGAGCGATGGTGAGCCCGAGATCGGCCAGCGGCGCGGCGCCGATCGACCGGGACGACCCCAGGAATTCGGCCAGGGGGCGCATATCCCGCGATCCGTCCAGCGCCTGCCCCTTCACCTCGATCCAGCGGCGCAGCTCGTCGGCGGTTCCCGCCGCCGGCGTCGCCATGTGCGCCGCAAGCTCGCGCGCGGCGGGTCCCGACGTGTATTGATTGACGTTGAAGCTCGCCACGTCGAAGAGGCCGGAGTAGAAAGCCGCCCGGTGCGCGGCCTGGATCGCGGCGATGTCGACCGGCCCGGCGTTGGGACGGGAAGCGAGCCGGTCGACCGCGGCCTCGAAGTCGCGGGTCCGGGCCTCCAGAGGGGTCTCGCCGTCCCCGCCGAGGAGAGATTTCGCCGCCGTGGACGCATAGGCGCGGCCCGGGCCCTCGCCCGCCGCGAAGTCCGACAGCCGCGTCTCCAGCCCGAGGATGGCCAGGCTCGTCCCGTTCTTGAACGGAGAGTCGAGGAGCGCCGCGTGGAAGCGCTCCCCCTGATCGCGCTCCGCCAGCAGCGCGAGATGGAGGAAGTGGCAGGGGCGATCCGCGGGGAGTCCGCCGCAAAGGGCGCCGAGGCGGGGCTCGTCGCCACTGGCATAGAGCCGGATGGGGGCGTCCGCGGCGAGCTTGGCGCCCGCCCGCGTGGCGGCGGCCTCGTAGCCGAGCGCCCGTGCGACCAGCGCCTCGCTGCCGGCATCGCGCGCCGGTTCGAGGACCAGCCAGGCCCAGGCACTGGCGAGGAGAGGATCGGCCTGATCGAGCCGGTCCACGGTCAGCGTCGAGAGCCAGGCGAGACCGGAGGTGATGTCCGCGGGCGAGCCGCCGGGCGAGGAGAGGGCCGAGAGAAGGGCCGCGGCATCGGCTTCCTGGAGAGCCCGCTTCAGCCCGGAGGCGTCACCCGCGCCGGGAGCCGCCGTGGCGGCCGGCAGGCGGCCGGCCCAACGCGCGAGAAGGTCGGTCGCCTCCTCGAAACCTGGAACCTCGGAGAGCGTTCCCACCTCGTCGGCGCCGGAGAGGATCCGCCACCGCCCCTCCCGAAGCTCCGCCTTGACCGGCGCCGCGGCCTTACCGGTGCGGAGCCGATGAACCTCGGCCACGGCCTGGAGCAGCCGCCGGTCGGGTCCCGGGCGGTAGCGCTCGCGCACGGCGGCGGGGAGATCGGCCGGCGTCACCGCCAGGAGCTCCGCCACCCGGGGGCGGAGCGTCGTCGTCCGCGGCGTCACCGGCAGGGGCTCCGGCTCGGCCTCGGCGCGGAACCAGGAGACGGCTCCCGACTGCCAGAGCGCCGCGGCCAGCGCGGTCAGAAGAACGAAGGCGGCGAGGAGCGAGAGCAGGACGGCTCGCCGCCGGCTCTGCGGGGACTCTTCGATCCAACTGGTGGAGTCGGCCATGGCTCACCAGACCTCTCGAGTAGACCTGCTTTAAGTTTGCAGGATTCTACCCTGGATTGGCGAACCGGCGTACCGACCTCTCGCGGGCCTTCGCGGCTTCGACCTCGCGGGTGCGTGGAGCGCCGTTGGTCACCAGCGAGGCGAGCAGCGTATGGGCCGCTTCGGAGACCTGTGCGACCGCCGCCTCGAAGGCGGCTTCGTTCGCCTTGGACGGCCTGGTGAAGCCGCTGATCTTCCGCACGAACTGAAGCGACGCGTTGCGGACCTCGTCGTCGGTGACGGGCGGCTCGAAGTTGAAGAGGGGCTTGATGTTCCTGCACATGAGGAAACGTTACGTGGGTTCCCCAGCCGCGTCAACGGAGACGACGGATCGAGCTATCTGTCCTCCAGAAGGGACATCAAGTTTGGGCCCGACGTTCTCCCGAGCGGGATAAATACAATGAAAAGAACAGCTTGAACGACCTGCCCTGCCCTGGCACGACTCTTGGGTTAAGCCTTCTTCGACGCCGCCTGTCGCACAGAGACACGGGCGGCCGCACGTCATCAGAAAGGAGACCGAGAGATGTTCAGCAAGTCGAAACAACGGGTCTTCATCCCCATGATGTTGATGGGGTTCCTGTTCTTCGGCGCGGTGTCGGCTCAGGCCTACGAGCACAGGAGTGGTGACCGGGTGAAGAAGGGTGCCGCCGTCGGCGCGGCCGTGGGGACCCTCGTACAGATCCTCCAGGGTCATACGGAGGGGCATCAGCTCCTGACGGGGGCCGTCGTCGGAGGTGTCGTCGGAGGCGCTGTCGGCGCCGCCAGGGACGGCCGGCACGGCCGCTACGATCGCTACTACCAGGATGGCTACGATCGGGGTGGCTACTACCGTGATGGATATGACCGGGGCGGCTACGACCGGGGTCGCTATGGGCACCGGAACGGGGGCTACTACGACTCCCGCGACTACGACCGCTACGACCGGCGTTATGACGGGTACTACGACGGCCGGTCCTCTCACCGCCACAGCCGTCACTGCGATCACCGCTGAAGACTCCAACACGATAAGCCGCCCGGGATGGAAGTCCCGGGCGGCCCCTGGTCTGCCGCGGAATCGACGCCGCAACTCCGGCGCCCCCACCACGACTTGACGAGCTTCACCGCGAGTGAGCTCGAAGCCGAGCGAGTCGATGGAACGGCGTCGCCCTGGGTTCCGGATCTCTGATATACAGCCACGCCGAGATCATCTCGTCTCGCAAAATCAAGGAGGACGGAACCATGATGAGGAAGCTCACGCTGGTCCTGACCGTGCTGGTGGCGTTGCTGACCGCGACGGTGACGTACGCCGCGCCCGCGTGTCCGGCGGCTGCTGCAGCGGGGCAACTGGAGATGCCGTTCCTGGCGCCTCTGACTCCCGCCCCTGAGACCGTGATCACCTACCCGGCGCCGGGCAGCGCGCTCTACGACGCCACGTACAACCCCAACTGCGTCTGGACCTGCCGCACCGGAGCCAGAGGCAGCAAGAACGTCGCCTCGGAACTGGATTGCCAGAACGCCTGCGCGGCGGCCTGCCATACCGGGTGCTGGATGGTCTGACCTGTAAGGTTACCCAGGGCGATGCCCTCGTTGAGGAAGCCCGGGCCCTCAGCCCGGAACGCGGCGATTTTTGCATTTTGAGGCCCAACGGGCCGCCCTCCCTCAGCCCAGGGCATCGCCCTGGGTTACGGAGGCCGGATTCTTGGGGCTCGGGATTCTTGGCCCCAGGATTAGAATCCGATCCAATGGGGCCATGTGACCTGCATCGCGTTCATGAATCCGACCCGGCCCGTGACCGGTGTTGCGTCACCGGTCCGCGACCCCGGCCCATGACCCCGGCCCCGTAACCCAGGGCGATGCCCTGGGCTGAGGGAGGGCGGCCCGTTGGGCCTCAAAAAGATTGCGGTGATCCCTGGGATTTGGCCCGGGAGGTCTATGAAAGGTGGAGGCGATGCCCCAATCCCTGGCGCGCATCCTGGTGCATTTGATCTTTAGCACGAAGAACCGCGACCCGGTTCTGAATCCTGAGATCCGTGCCGAGTTGCACCCCTATCTCGCTGGTGTGTTGCAGGAGGATGGATGCCCTTCTTTGCAGGTGGGCGGTGTCGAGGATCACGTTCATTTGTTGCTTGGCCTGTCGCGAACACGGACCGTGGCGCAAATGGTCGAGAATGTAAAGACCTGTTCGTCCAAATGGATGAAGACTCAAGGGGCGGTGTTCTCTGAGTTTCATTGGCAGGCGGGGTATGGCGCCTTTTCCGTGAGCCAGTCGAATGCGGACGCTGTGATTCAATACATCAGGAATCAGGAGGAGCACCACCGGAAGATGACGTTCCAGGAGGAATACCGGCGATTTCTCAAACTGTATAAAATCTCCTACGACGAAGAGTATGTCTGGGATTGATGCCTTCATCCCCGGATGCGGTGCTTTTGGTTTTTTGAGGCCCAACGGGCCGCCCTCCCTAAGCCCAGGGCATCGCCCTGGGTTACGGAGGGGGGCGAACCCGAATTCTTGGCCCCAGGATTTTTTGCCCCAGGATTAAAAATCCCATCCAATGGTGCCATGTGACTGCACCGCGTTCATGAATCCGACCCGGCCCATGACCGGTGTTTCGTCACCGGCCCGTGGCCCAGGCCCGTGACCGTGTTCGTCACCGGTCCGTGGCCCCGGCCCGTAACCCAGGCCCATGACCCAGGGCGTTGCCCTGGGCTAAAGGAGGGCGGCCCGTTGGGCCTCAAACAAAAACCACCGTATTCCGGGCTGAAGGCCTGGAATCATTTCCCCTTCGCCCACACATCCGTATACCCATCCTCATACTCGCGGGTGAACGCCGCCGTGTCCTCGATCCGAAAGGTTTTTCCGGAATCTTCGAAGCCCCAGGGTTCGAAGCCGAGGTCGTCGAGGATGCTCCAGAAGGCCTCGGGGGTGGAGCCGGCGCCTCGCAGGTGCTCGGGGGAGAATTCGATCAGCATCCAGCGGGGCCTGAGGCGGGCCAGGGTCTGGCGGAAACCGGCGAGGGCGGCCACCTCGGCTCCCTGGACGTCCATCTTCACGGCGTCGAGACGATCGATGCCGCGGGCGGCGCAGTAGTCGTCGAGGGTGGTGAGGGGGACCTCGAGGGCCTCGGCGGTCTCGGCTCCCAGGGAGGGGTGGACGCGGTTGTCGGCGCGGTTCGAGCGGTTGGTGAAGAGGGTGATGGCGCCGGTGCGGTCGCCGGCGGCGGTCTGGTGGATCTCGACGTTGGCGCGGCGGGCGGCGCGGCGGCTCAGGATGCCGAAACTCAAGGGATCGGGCTCGAAGGCGTGGACGCGGCCGGCGGAGCCGACCCGGTCGGCGAAGAGGAGGGTGTAGAAGCCGACGTTGGCGCCGACGTCGAAGATCACCATGCCCGGCTCGACATGCTCGCGGAAGAAGCGGCGCTCGCGGGGCTCCGCCAGGGTCTTCCCCAGCACGTAGAAGCGGGTGTAGGCGGCGCGCGCCAGCGGGAGATCGCGGAGGCCGGGGGCGAGCAGCACCCGGGTGAGCAGCCGGCCGATGCGATGGACGATCG
>Ga0247765_1001205_pt1 | contig 13855 bp, 4 predicted proteins | sample UWRJL106311C6_FD_179949 | JGI IMG/M metagenome (GOLD analysis project Ga0247765, IMG submission 179949) | Plant litter microbial communities from Arlington Agricultural Research Station in Wisconsin, United States - UWRJ-L106-311C-6 | ecosystem: Environmental > Terrestrial > Plant litter >... | reverse complement strand
AAATGGGGGGTAGAGTTCCTTTCTGTACAGGGGGTAGAGTTCGTTTTGTTCCCAAAGGTGTATAGTTATTAAAGCGGTACCGTTCGAATCGCAAGAAGAAAACTAAAACTTCTATCTTTTCAGATTTCCTATATAATATCTAATTATTAAGATATAGGGGTGAGAAGATATTGGGGGCAAAAGGTCCGAAGTCGCTATACGATTAGTACAATATACATTTAGCTACTTAATTAAAATGAATGAAACTAATATATATTAAATCGCCAGTTTCTAGCGATTAAAACGTACGTTTTCAATTTGCTGTATAATACGTAGTGTTGGATAAAGGTTCGATTTAATTTAGTACAATCCCGCGTAAATGTAAGGGTGTCTTGAGGTTTGGGGTCCTTTTATGCAAATAAGCTTTTTTACCCCTATAAAGTTAATTAAAAAACCCCTATAGAAATCCAGCCACAAAAATGCGATTTAGAAAGCTTCTTACCAAAGTATACAATATTTAATCAATCGTTCTTTTCTTATAATCTAATCGCACCCCACTACAGCCTATGCAGCTAAGATTATAGGCGCTGTACTGTATAATAAAAGGGACGATGCGTATTGTATTATATAAAAGATAATTAATAAATTACGTATTAAAGTTTCGAGATTGTATAAGATACAGATTTAGATATAATTAGAACAAATTCCCGTATACGTTTAAGATATTTTTAAAATATATATACGAAAGATATAAAAGTTTCCCAAAGAAATTAAACATTATATAGTATAATAAAAGTCCTAAGGTATAATATAATCATTTTTATATATATTAGGATCCAAGGTACAATACCGTAAATAGCCGCCGCTACAGTATTAACTATTTTCTAAAGGCAGAGCATTATACAGTAGGATCCACGAATTATATAGACTTGTATTTTTACAAACGCATCGTATTTTATCTATACAGGTAAAATAGCAAGCGTATAAAACTACCATTGCTATTATAAACTTCTAATGTAAAAAAGCATTGTAGGTTACAGGTGTATAAATCCACCATTACTTTTATAGATTCCTAATGTAAAAAATATCGTAAAATAGTATACGTATATTATCGCTATCGTTACCCCTAACTACCCGGTTATCCTACTAAGGCTTGCAACCCTAACTTATAATAGTATAAGCCTAAGAAACGCGTCCAAGAATTACCAGCTTTAAACCTTATACTATATTGCTATACAAAACTAATACCTGCCCTTACCCTTACTCCCCTTCTGCAGAAGGTTTTCGGAACGCTTTCTCTAACGCTATACCTTTGTATTTAGGCCCTTAGCCCGATAAAAGGCCTGGTATGTAGTATTCCTTAAGTCCCTTATATAACCTATAGCTTTATTCCTCTGGTTAACTAGTTTATTGTACGAGTTCGGGCTTAGGATACCGCCGTTAGTTTCGATTAAGTTTATACTAATGGATTGTGGTAAGCCGTTATTGGTACCGTTATCCTCCTCCTCGTTACTAAAGTCTAGTACTACTTGCTTAAAATTAGTACCGGTATTTTTTAGCGTTTGGTACCTTAAGGTCTTATTTAACTTAGAGGGGATAGGCGTATTGTACTTAATTGTTGTATAAATTAATTATTTTATCCAACTATACCATAGTATATATACCAGGTCCTGTATTAGCCCCCCCGCTTACTCCGTAATGGGAATATTTCGTTTTTTAATTTACCGATACGTAATTAAAGTACGCGTTATTAAAATGGCCCTATATAGCGAGGTAATGCTTAAAGAACTTTTTGTTCCCGGTACTGTAACGGTTTGTATAAGGGCCATTGTCCGGTTATTCGTATTTCGATACTAGTACCAGAGTATTTCCACGTTGAGTATCCTTAATTAAGGTTTACTACGTCGGGTACTACTTAATAAAGTTATCGTACTTGATGAGTATAACCTTATTAGGCGATTCCGACTTTAGGATAGTTATATGGGCAATTATGTTGGCGTATTTGGCGAGGCTTTGTAGTATAAAAGGCTAAGGGGCTACGGAGAAGTTAATATACTTTTCGTTATTGATATAATCCGCTAGTATACCCGCAGGCCACTTAATGGTGGCGGTGGTGGTCTTAGCCTATCCGCGAGGAGGTATTGCTACTATATGCGTCGTTAATGCATTGGATATGACCAGTTGTAGGCTGTATATACCTTATAAATGTTATTGGGGGTAGGAGTAAGGCGGATGAGTTGTATAAGGCGGTAGATACTGTAACTTATTAGTTATTAATATTAGCTGGAATTTTGTACAATACTTAGTAAACGGTAATGCTAGTGGGTAACCTGGGGCAGAGAATAATGGGATTGTACGAAAAGTAGGGGTAGGTAGAGACTTAAATAGTCGGAGTATAGTAAAAAGCAGAGTAGTATAAATTGCAAATTGTATAATGTATCGGTTAGGAGAAACTAAAAATGGCTATCCTACAAAGTATACGACGCGGGGAAATATATGGGGAGTGTCGGGAGTATATATGTGGTATACGAGCGGGAGAATAAGCAGGAGAATGTTATATACCTTGAGCTGGAGCGGGTGATGTGCCGGGGCTGTGCTGGGTATAAATTTCTCGGTTACGTATACGAAGATGGAGGTGCAAAGTAGGTAGAGTATATATATGTGGTGTATAGAGTAAGAAAATATTACGTATTTCGAAATATAGTATGCGATGTATTACGGGTTGTACTGGGTATGAATTTCTCAATTACGCGTACGAAGGTAGAGGTAGAGTATAAGGCGATGGAGAGTGTGCTTAGTATACAAAGTAGTAAAATGAAAAAGAAAGCGTTACGTACCTTAAGCTGGGGCGTATGATGTGCCGTGGGCTGTGCTGGGTGTGAGTTTCTCGGACGTACGTACAAGGTTGGGAGTGGAAAGTAGGTAAAGAGAGAGAGTATATATATATGGTGTGTAGAGTAAGAAAATATTACGTACCTTGAGCTGGAGCGGGCGATGTGCAGTGAGCTGTGCTAAGTATAAGTTTCTCGGACGCGCGTACGAGGTTGGGAGTGGAAAATAGGCAGAGAGAGTATATATATTATATACAGAGTAAGAAAATGTATAAAACGAGAAAGAGACCGTTACGTACCTTAAGCTAAAGCGGGTAATGTACCGTGAACTGTACTGGGTGTGAGTTTCTCGGACGCGCGTACGAGGTTAGGGGTGGAAAGTGAGCAGAGAGTATGTGTAAGTAATATACAGAGCAAGAAAATGTCACGTACCTTAAGATAAAGTAGGCGATATACTGCGGGCTGTACTGGGTGTGAATTTCTCGGTCATACGTACGAAAATGGAGGCAGAGTATAAGGCGATAAAGAGTATACTTAATATATAGGTAGCAAAATAAGAAAGAAAATGTTACGTATTTTGAGCTGGAGCGGGTAATATACCGAAAGCTGTACTAAGTGTGAGTTTTTTAACTACGCGTACGAAAATGGAGGTGTAAAGTGGGTAAAGTATGTATATATATATAATGTACAAAGCAAGAAAATATCACGTACCTTAAGATAAAGTGGGCGATATACTACGAGTTGTACTGGGTATAAGATTCTTAATCGCGCATATAAAGGTAGGGGTGGAAAGTAAGCAGAGGGAGAGTGTGCTTGGTATATAAAGTAGAAAAATGAGAAAGAAAATGTAACGTACCTTAAGCTGGAGTAGGTAATGTGCCGAAAGTTATGCTAAGTATAAGTTTCTTAGCCGCGTGTACGAAAATAGACGTACAAAGTGGGTAGAGAGTGTGTGTGTGGTATATAAAGTAAGAAAATATTATGTATTTTGAGATGTAGCGAGCGATGGGTTGTGGGTTGTTAAGGTAGGTAGTGATTGAAGTTGTTATGTGAAGGAAGAAAGGTGGTGGAGGGCGGAGGGTAAGGGGGGTATTTATACCTAAAAATTGTACTGGCTATTAAGGTGCTGGTTTCTACTGTTTTTGGTGAGTGGGCCCGATTTTGCTATTGCTGGTTTGCTCCTTTTTTTACAGTTTTAGGTAAAAATAGCGCTATACGCGGTTGTTTAGTACTGTGGTTTGCTTTTTAATGTAGCGGTAGCGTTATATGTAGTTGATATTGGATAAAAAGCCAGTAATTGTATTGATTTTTATCTTATGACTCGACATATACGTTATATACCGACCCAGGTCTTGTGGCTCCTATTCGCAGAATTGCTATATAATGGTAATATTGGGTTAAATATTAATAATTAATTTATATCCTCGATACTATATATATTATATATTATTTAAAATGCTACGTTAATATTAGAAACGCTAGTTATTAAACCGGATGACTTTTTGTATCGTATATTTACTTGCTAGGTTAAATAAACTTAACTGGCCACTTGGATGTAATTTTAGCTGGAGAGCTCCTTTATAGCATTATACTATTTTCTCCAGCGGGATACTTTGCTATATTATAATATTATACTATTTTATGTTAATAGTTAAACGAGCTAAAGAATTAACCTATTATAACATTTTTTTAGTATATAGGGGCTTTAATTCGTTATCGCTAGGAGTTCCAACCTGCGGCTGATAAAAAAGGTTAAATAGGTCTACTTTGGGTTAGTATATATTGCCGATTTAAAAAACTAATATATCTTCGCAACCTCTTCTTACCGTACAACTCTTAAATTAGCAAACTATTAGGTTTTATTACGGTTTATCTTTTTATCCTGTTAAATTAATTTTCTACGTACGCTTCTATATAATCCTGTACCTAAATATTACGTAATGTTTTTATATTTAGCTTTTATAAAGCTATTTCGTTATTTCGAAAAATACGATTTTTTCGTTTATACAAGTTATTATTACTACGTACTCCCCGACGAAACTAAAGCATATTTTACCAGTTAGTATAGGGGTATACCTTTCGCGATTTGGAAGATTTTTATATAGCGTTTAGCCTTATTTAATACGAAGTTCCAGAAATAAGCCGATCTTGATTTCCTCAAGCTGCCTAAAAGGCTAATACCTATAATTCCCCAGCTTAAAGGGCCTTTTTATAACGGCTTATCTTATATCGCGTATCCGTATATTGTAATATTAGTTAAACGTATATAAGGTTACTGTAGAAGTAACTACGGCTGGGTTAATCCGAGGCCTTAAGGCTGGTTAATAACTGCGGCGAGCGTTATTATATCGTGGCGTATTAGAGTTCCGTATTAGCGTTTTTTTACTAGGAGGAAAGGTTTAGCTTACTTTAAGGTTATTATACCTGTTCCAATACGTAATATTATATTAGGTAGATATTCCGAATAACTAATAGCAGTATAACGATTTATTAATTTAGCTATAAAGTAAATGGACGGTATATAGTACGTTACGGGTATCGTTAGTAATAAGTTCGGGTTCCTCGAGTTTAATCCCTGGGTTTAGCGTACGGGGTAAGGTAAATACTTTAACGGGTTATCGTTTAATACGATTTAGTAATTAGCTAGTAAAGATCTGGAAGCTAGGTGGCCGGATATGCTAGAAATATTAGTATAGTAATAGGAGGAGTACTCACCGCGGTTGGGTTTCCTCCGGGAGGCTGTTAATGCTGTTGTACGAGAGGCGTAGCTGGTATTTAATTATTTGGAAGCCGGTTTGGCTGTATTATTCGAAATCGTTAATAAGTTGGGGAGTAGGTTATAGTACTTTTTCGACGTACGGGTTAAAACCGCTACTATTATTAGGTATATTAAGGTTTGGTAAAGGGCCGTACTGTATATTTACCGTACCTAGGTGTTTCTCGAAGATCCGCGTATTTAGGAGAAGTTTACGTTGTAGAAGATAATACTGTATTAAAAGGATTTATAGCAGCTTATTATTTAAGCGGCTGGAGAGTAACTATACAATACGCTTAAGGGTAATAATTATACAACCCTTAACTAGCTTATCCTTAACTTTCTGATTAATTTACTTAATTACTAGTTACTGGGCCGGCTATACGAAAGTCCTTTACTATTGGTACTAGTAGGGATAGGCGTTGATTTAGTATATAATATTTGGGTAGCCCCTGCGATATATACTAATAAGTATTCCGTAATTTTCCGGGTAGCGAAGTATTTGGTTTTGTACTAAAGCTAGTTGGAAATAGAAAAGAATTTAACGTAGGGAAATAGTAAATTAGCCCCGTATACGTATTACGCTTTTACTAAATAGCGGCTAACCTTTGTACTAGATAATAATGGATTTTTTAAGCTTATACGGGTAAAAACCTTACGCTTCCTTTGGCGGTTTATTTAGGAGAGTCAACCTACGCCTTTCGATTGGATTATTAATATTAGAGCGTACGGTATAAAGCTCGCCCGGGATAACGCGTAAAAGGGTTATATTTTATGGAGCGGTAAGGATAGGATAACTTTTTGTATAAATAATAGTTTTTTACAATGGTAGATCTTTTAGAAATAATATAAAAGCTTATATAATCCCTAAAAAACCTTATGGACGAGTTTGTTTTTATACCCTACGGTTACGCGTTACTGGAGATTCCAGATAATATAAAGGACGATTTATATGATTTTATACCCGGTTTCTCTTTTATAAGGAACTTAGAAAACGAGTTATAGATTAAGCCAGGCCGTAGGTGGCTTTTTAAATAGATTTATACCGTAAATTAATTATAAAAGTATTAGATTAATAATACAAACGGCGATATTAAGATATAATAAAGCGAGGCTTCGGCTTACCTCGTCCGGGTCGAGGAGTTCTGGAAGTAGCTTTTTATTATTATATATTTACTTACTGGTTAGCTAGTACGCGCGACGGAGCTTTTAGTTATACGGCTAATTAATATACCTAATGGCGGCCTACGAAATATATATATACGGGATAATTAGGTTTATATATAAACGGGCTATTATAAGAGCTATACGATTACTAAGTAGGCGAAGCTAATTTCCCGGTTTCTACTTTGCGAGTTTACGCCTTCGTTTATACGGTACCTTTAGATAGTTTTCCTATTCGCCTAATACCTTTTTATTAAGCTTGTTAATACGCCTTACTGTACTGTTATATTATAGTTATGGGCCAATTTGCTAGTTGAGTTACCGGACGACGATAAGGACGGTTTGGTACCGTTAAATAGCCAGAACTACGAGGACGCTATTATATAACCACCTTGCTATTAGTATTTTGTTTATAATAAGTACGTTTAGTTATTTAATAAGATACGTTGGGTATTGGAGGCGTATATAAGACGCCATCTAAAATACGCTATTATTATTTACGGATAGCGCTATATAGCTATTACTATCGCCCGTAGGTTTATTAAAACGCTTAGTTCGTATAATAGTATAAGCTGGTCGTTCCTTTATACAAGGATTCGGATACAGAGAATAACGAAAATAATTACTTCGACTTACAAGCCGCCTACTCTTTTTATATAGCTTAGATAATATATAACCGTACTATTGCTGACTTTGGTAACGTTAAAAACCTGATGGTGTACCTTGAAGTTAGTACGGTATAGTACAAGTTATTCGGTTTCGGTTCCGGCTCTTCCGGTATCCAAACCGGGTATATTAGTAACCTACTTGTTACATAGAGCTACGTATACATCCAGCGGCTCCGCTACCTTCGTACAGTTAATTTCGAGGCTATACTAATCAGAACTTTGGGCCAGCCCGGCGCCAAGCTTAAGCCGCACCAGGCCAAGGTGCTAAGTGCCATAATTCTGTACCATAACCCCATACTCCAGATCGTAGCAACTGGCTAGGGCAAGACGATAAGCTTCCTACTGCCGGCGATAGCTAGCCCCAGCGGCGGTATAACGGTTGTTATTATTCCGTTCGTTATATTGTAAGCAGACCTTATTACACGCATTAACCGTATCCAAAAGGACCTTTGTACAATCTGGAGCCCCGGGGTTGGGCATTATACGACCCGGCTGGTGCTTGTATCGCCCGAGTATCTTAACTACCCACTGTAGCAGAGCTTTATCAAACGCCTATCCTTTAATCCGCAACGGATACTAGTAGTATCCGTTGAAATTTATATGGCCCTACAGCCCTATAGGGGGTAGGATCCGTTGTAACTTTTAGGAGTAAAATCCGATGATTTTTTTTTAGTAAAAACGTATAAAACCTATATATATCGAAAGCTCTTAATTACGTATATAATTTTATTTAACTTTAGGTTCGTACAATTAGTTTTAAGGTGGTTGCGATGGTAGGAAAGTTTTGTACCTGTTTTTGTGGGAAGTAATGCTAAGGTCGGACTTAGTTAATTAAATACTTGTACCTTACCTAGGGGAGGTTGCGTATAAGTTAAAAGATTAACCTTAATAGGTAAATTTCGCTTAGAAAAAGCAAATTATTATTATAATATATACCAAAAAGCAAGATGGAGCTGTTTAAAATCTTACTATCGTACAAACTACTTATTTGTACTATATGTAGATATTGCGTTTTTGTTAATAAAATCCCAACCCATTTTAAGGATTAATACTAGTAACTTATACCTGCAGAGCGATAGGTTATTTTTAAGGCAGCTTATAACCCCAATTTATACGATAATTAATAATCGCTTAATACTTTTAAAATACCAACGGAGCTTATTTTACTAATTGTTAAATTAAAGGGTTTATTTACGGGGGCTTTTCGCTGCGATATATACCGGTTTATAACTCGTACAGTACGTTATTGGTTTTCCGTATTATATAATTACTAATTACTTTTACTTAGGTACAAATAATATAAAAGTATTATTATTAGGTTTACAATTAGGTTAATCCTCGTACGAAAGGAGGTAATACTTATTAGCAATTGGTATATTTTCTGAAAGAGTTATAGACCGGGGGGGTTTTTTACTAATAATTCTTCTTAAAAAGGCGTGTATTTTAATAGTTTAAGGTTACGCCAATTCCAAAAACTATATAATTGGAATTACCGGTTTAGGAGGAGGGTGATTTTTCTTCCCAGATTATCACTAGTTTCCAAAATACCTAGTAACGTACTATTATTATCCAAAAATCTAAGGGTAAGATTATATTGAATTAATAGTTTAATTAAGTGCGGTAGGTAATTTATTTACAGGATTTTTTAGCAGATTGAGTCCGGTTGTTGGTTTTAATAAAGGCCGAGGAAGGTTAGTATTAATAGGGTTATATAGTATTTAAAAGCTTTATCGATTTAAATAAGTTACTTTTAGCAGCTTGGGAATACCTTAATAGGATTATACAATTGGTTTAGAGCTTTTATATAATTAATGGTACTGGGACGACGGTATTTTTTAAGGCTAATTAGGTAAATTACTAAAAGCCAAAGCCAACCTACCTATTTAATATCTAATTGGAACCCGAAACAATAATACAGTATATTAGTTATTAAAAACGTATCGTCGGGTATATCTTCCGTATAATAATCTTGGACGAAAATAATTAACCCCTGTTTAAGCCGATAAAATAATAATAAAACGTATTTAGCGAATTTATTAATAGTATTAGCTAGTATAAGTTATACGATTTCGTAAATAGGGTTTACTTAAACTTTTTAATTACGTTTTTAAATTACAAGTTTAAAGGTTTGGATTACGATAGCGTATTTCTCTTAATACTCGCGGCTATAGGGGTCCGGGAGGATGGCGGCTAGTATACGCTGGATTAATATATGATAATTTACTTGGCTGTTATTACTGTTATATAAATACTTGTTATATATTAATTATATCTCGAGGCTAAGGATTCCAATAATTTAAATAAAGGGCTTTTTAATATCGTATAATGCAAAATAATTAGGTTTATAATTATTGCTAGTATATTTACCAAACCGTAGCTAATAGACTGGATCTTCGGGGCTAAATCGTACGGTTTAAGGATTATTTATATTACTTTAACCCGAGCTTAGGTTACGTAATTTAAAAATAATAAGGTTACGTTGCGGCTAGTTTCGTTTACGTTTAATTAGTTTTTAAAAATACTGTATAAAATAATTTTACATTTAAATCGTACGATACGTTTTTTAACGTTTAAGGAAAATAACGTATAGTAATTAGAAATTAATTAGTTTAAATTATATAATGATATAGGTAACGATTAAGTAGCTTTCTTGTTTATTTAAGACCGATGGAATAGGTATTTCTAAAATCTCGATACGTAGTTTGTACGAAAATTGGCTTAGAATATAAAATTACAAACTAAGTAGCGTAAGTTAGGAATAACATATATACGATTCGTAGCCCGTAAAATATATTTAAATATAGTAGATTCGTTCCGGAAGTATCTTCTCTTTGCAATCTATTTACTTACTAAGTAACTGGTTTATATAACGAAAATACTTAGTATTTAGTATTTTAATACTCCGTATAGTTATCTCCGTAACGTTTTTATCGAAAATGGAATAATTTACTTATAATATTTTTACCATAAGGGCTACTAGTATACTAGTAATATTAAGGTTATTAATCGTTATTTCTCCAGGGCTTTTGGTAAAATCTTTATACGATATTTCGTTTTAATTATTCCGTTTTATTAGTAGATTTAGATTAATACTAGTTACGGGGAGGTAATTAACCCGTTCGTCTAAAAAAAAAGCTTCGTATGACCCCGAAGGCTTAATTTGGATGATAATGGTTTAGTATAGTTATGAAGTTCGGATAAGATACGTTAGATATTAGAAGTTAAAAGTAACGAGTTTTTAGGTTGCAAGATTACAGTTTCTATATAACGGTATATTACTATTACTATTACTTGCTGGTTTTTTCAAAATATCTTTCCGCAAGGGTAGGGGCGGGGCCAGGGCCAGGGGTTTAAAAGAGGCGGCTTATACGATAAAAACGAAAATTTGGAGGATAAATTGGGCCCAGATTAGTATATTGACCATATCGTTAATATACAGGCCGGGTACTTATCGTACGTAATTAATATAATTTACGGCCAGGATTTCCAATAATTAGCGCAGGGGTTAACCGTACGAGATGAGTTTTTCCGGCAAGCTAGTATAGCGTAATATCGGCTATTACAATTTAATTTGTATAATAACGGTTACATTTATTTAGTTTTAAATTAGCCTAAAAACGGTAAAGCTTTCCGGGTCTAGTAGATATAGCTAGGGGTATTGTAATAAGCTAATTTACTAAATAATTTGTAAAATATATATTAAGACCCGGAGTTAATATTTCGTAGCAACTAGTAAAAGGTATTGGAATATATCGTATAAAGCTTTACATTAATACTCCAGGTTGCGGTAACTAGCTACGGAAAAAGTATATTATTTATACTACCAGCGTTTTTATTTAGTAATAGGTTGCTGGATGGCGTTACGATTATTATTATACCGTTTATTACGTTATAATACGATCTTTTTTCCCAGGCTTGTACGGTTGGGCTTAGCTATAAAGTCTGGTCGGAGAAGAGCGTTATTGCAATAATTGTATTAGTTACATTAGAGTTATTTGTTACTAAGGTGTTTACCGATTTTATTAACCAGTTAACTGTACAATAGTAGCTTAATTATATTATTTTCGATAAATGCTATATAATTTTGGATTTTTCGTACGAATACCGGCCTAAGTTAATAATTATAAGCTAGGTTTTTTGCCGGGTTGGCGTTCAGCTCATCTTTTTTACGGCTACGCTCCCGCCTACGGATAAGGCTACGTTATAGTAAACGATTAGTTTACTGGTGAAGCGAATCCGAACCGTATAAATACGAATTAATTAGCCTAATATTGTATACTTAGTTCAATTTATTAGCAACGATTAAAAGATCGTAAGTATAGTTATTTAAATGGCTTGTAAGGTTTTAAATTCGGTAAATTATACGAAGATTATTATCTATTACTAAAAAATCTAATTAATAAAGGCCATTAGTTCCCGGTTAGGGTATAAGGCTTATTTTGCCGATATTACGGATAAGGAAAAGAAAAATAAGATTATATAAGGTTAGCGAAAAGAAGGGGAGGCAATTATTACGACCAACGCGCTTAGGGCTGGGCTTAATATTCCGGACGTACGGCTTATTATTTACGTAAACTTACCAAAAACGCTTTAGGATTTTATATAAAAAAGTAGGCGTATTGGGAGGGATAGGTTGCGATTTAAATTGGTTGTGATTACAATTTAGGGTCGTACGAAGAAGGAAGACTGGGAAAGCAGCCAAGAGTATATAAAAAAGAAAGACCGGAAAGGTAACCAGGCTCAGTAAGTAGGAGAAGATATCGAAAAATACATTAACGACTAAATATTGTATTAGCAATTGATTTTATCCCAAGTAATAAACGGTTTTTACAATTGTACGAGGTATAAGGAAGACAAGGCGTTATATAATCTTTACAAGGCTATACGGAAGGCATAGCGGCAGCAAGTAGCGGAAGATAATAGGCAAAATATTGCAACTAATTACAACGCATAGGTAATACGACAATAGGCGATTCAGCATAACCGTACGGTACAGGCTTAAATTAATAATATCGTACAAGGACTTCAATTCTTTAAAAACAATTATATACTTTATAAAATAGGTTGTAAGGAAAAATATATAACGTATAAGTATAGTATATTTAAGTAGAATTATATAATTGATTGGGAGGTTGTTAGCAAGTAGGCAGATGCGATATAAGTACTTAGCGATATCGTACAATGTAAAAAGCTTCCTAAATACCACACGTATTAGCATTACTACGCGCCGTAGGGTTATTACGAGCGTTGGCGTACGAAGGCAGGTAACGAAGGCAGCTTCGTACGAACGAATTCGATACGTTATACGTATTCATTGGTTATTTCACAAGTTATAGCGACTGGTATAGTATTTAACCGGCGGAAGGTTCTGAAGGTAGCGGTAAGGATCGTACGAACGTAAGGTGTACCAATTCCGGAAACGATATCGTAGGAGGATTTTTTTTATACAAGGGTTTGGCTTGGCAGTATGCAAATTATTGGCATTATAATTATATTTTTACTATTAAGTAAGCCATATAACCAGTAAATTGTATAATTCATTTTGCTGAACAAGGGTTTATTTACTTATTGTATAAGTTATAATATTATTTATTTTAAATAAAATAAAAGGTAAAATAGTTATTATTATATTAGTAATATTAAAATTAAAATATTAATTTAGTATATAAGTAAAGGTAAGGGTTATTAAATTATTACTTATTTTATTATTATTAATAGTAACTTAAGGTATTATAGTAAAGTTAAAAATATTAATATAATATTATTATGTTAGTATTAGGGTTATAAACTGTATCGGATTAATATAGGTAGGGGTAAACCCGTTATATTAATTTAAGCATATAGGTATAAGAGAAAAGAGAAAAATAAGTTAATTAAATTGTACATAATATATGAGTACAGCTATTGGTATTAGAGTTATGATATATTATAAAAATTAAGTAAAGAGAGTATAAACGTAGAGTTAAGATATAATATAAATTAATTGTACGACAAAAGTATATATATTAAGTAGGTAGAAAAATATAGGAATAAACATAATTAAAATGATCTAAGTAGAAAAAGGTAGTACAAAAAAGTAGTATAAATATAATATAAATAAGGTATTAGAAAGTAGTATAAATATAGTATAAATAAGGTATTAAAAAGCAGGATAATTATACTATAAACAAGGTTTAAAAAGGTAGTATAAAAAAGTAGTAAAATAAATATAAAAGGTATTATAAAAAAGCAGTTTTAGGGTTATAGTAAAAAATAAGAATTAAAAGATAAGAATTAAAAGATAGGTTAAAAATATAGAATTAAAAAGTGATATATAAAAGTAGGGTTAAAATATTATTATTATTATTATTAATCTTACACCGCAGAGGACCTCTAGTCCTCGCCCTAGTGGGCAAGCGGTCCCTCTATCTATCTGTTTAGGCACCGTGGGTGCTTCTATAGTACAGGTATCGGTACGA
>Ga0247765_1001204_pt1 | contig 13860 bp, 8 predicted proteins | sample UWRJL106311C6_FD_179949 | JGI IMG/M metagenome (GOLD analysis project Ga0247765, IMG submission 179949) | Plant litter microbial communities from Arlington Agricultural Research Station in Wisconsin, United States - UWRJ-L106-311C-6 | ecosystem: Environmental > Terrestrial > Plant litter >... | reverse complement strand
GTGGGGAGGGGGGGGGTGGGGGGGGGGGGGGGGGGCTCTTTCCTTTGTATTTGTTGCCTCGCTTTCGGTTCGCCCGCAGTTTGGACGATGGCCTTCTTCCACAGGTAGTTTGCTTCTTTCTCTTTCTACGGTTTGCCTCGCTTTCGGTTCGCTTTCGTTTATACTGCGGGAAGGCCATTGTGGCAGCGGTCCCATTGTGATATCGGCGGTATGTTCGGATGGAAAGAGGGAGGAGGGGGGGGTTATACCTTCCTTCGCAGTAGCGTTGTTATCGGTTTGCCTTCGTTGGACTCCAGATGAGAGGTTATAAGGGTATCGCTAGTGTATTTTTATCTAATATTCTATCCTTATTTAACCGGGGTAATTTCGTTGCCTATTAAGCGAGTATGGTACGTAAACGTAGATTTTCGCCCTTTCTTACCTATAAATAGGGGGTTTTCTTCCTCGTTTTCTTCTTCTTTTTATTATTATTTATTACTTTGCATATTATAGCTTCCAGCTCCGATACCAATGCCTCGCTTTCGAGAATCGAGACCGCTGCGTAGAATCGTACAATCGCCGCGTAAGTACTCCGCCATTGCTTATTTCTTTTACTAATTCTCGCAATCCTGCTAATCTTTATCCTCGCGGCCCTTACCGTTCCTGCGTTAGCGGTATTTATATCGGTAATTGTTGGGAGCTTTATAAGTATTTGTAACTTAATAATACTTCTTTTACGCGTTTTTGTTGCTCCTTTGGGGTTCTTACTTATTTTTCGCAGCTTTGGGCTCTTGCTGCTACTAACGTTATATGGATTTTAATTGGACGTGTATCTTTATATATACCTTTTTACGTATTTGTTACGGTTTTGGTACTTGCTAATTCTTCTTAGCTTACCGATTTTAAGCAGCAAGTTGCTGCTATATTCGTCGTTTACGCCGCCCGCGAGCTGATTTCCGTCGTTATTGGTTATTTTGTAAGTTCCTAATACCTTTCGCGTACCAATTACAGTACTTATACGGATCTTAGCGCCATTTTATTTTTACTGATTAAATAATCCGTACCTGGTAGGGTTGGGTTACTATAAGGCTTACTCCGTTTGTTCCAGTAACCCCTTTTCGTGGTATAATTACGTAACCTTTTCGTACCGCTACCGCGGTTTAGATTACCCCTAGTGGAATACCTTACTGGGCGTACCGTTTTAAACGCCGTCTCGTTATTATTTAGGAGCGCTTTAAAGTCTCGGGCGAAACTGGTGGGATTCCGGCTGAGGTGCTTGAAAAGTGGGCTTAGTAAAATATATATTATTCCCCGTTGCGTTTTCGCTATATTTTTACTATATTTTCGATTTCTTATTAATAATTTTTACTAACTTGTACTAGACGAGGATACGGAGGTACGTTAATTGTAGTGTGTAGGGGGATTCGCGTTGCTTTTGTATAATATTACTTCGCCGCAAGTTCGTAGGTATTTCTTAGGGAGGGATTAGTAATTTCCGCAGATTGTAGGTAGTTTATTACCCGTTTATAGGTTTTGTTGGTATTTGTAATGCCCTTGTTGTAATTTCGTTGTGGTTATTATATTACAGTTCCGGTACTATCCGTCCTTTCCTTTTGCCTTTTACTAATCGTTTCTCTTTTTTGCGTCTTTTCTTTTCTCTCGTAGCGACTACTTTTTTCCTTCCCCTAGCTGCTTCTTTTTCGCTATTGAGTCTTTTTATCTTCCTGGTTAAGTTATATATTTTAATTTTACCTATATGGTAAAATTACGTTATTAATTTCGCTACGGTTGCGGTATAAGATAGAGCTTCTTTAAAGGTATTTCCGTTTTGTACTTTTGGTAATTCTGCTTGCTTTCGGCTTTACGCGTATTTCGGGTAGTTTAGGAAGATATATACCGCTATTTCTAGTGCTTCTACGTATCGATATAGTAGGGTATTTACGTCTTTTACCTTTATTTTAAACAGGAATACGTTTAGCTTTATTACCCCGGTACGTAGTTAGGTAAGGAGCGAGTTTTTTACCTTGGTAAGCCTACTGTGTAGGTTAAGTGGGAAATATTTAGGTAGCTTTCCCCGGAGGTTAAATAAGTCCGCTAGTTCCATACCTTAGCCGGTTTTTCTTCGCAGTACTATCGTTTGTTGCTCTAATCGGCGTACCTTCTATTCTGCTTTTAGTTTTCTATTGGGGTCGAGTTTTATCCAATCGACTTCCCCCCCTAAATTTTGGGCTTACCTTAATAGTTATAGCTACTATTTAGCCCATTTTACCTTTAGGATTTCGCTATTTGGTTGCTTGATTTTTCCCTCCCCTTTACGCGGTCGTCTCCTTTTAAGTTAACTGGTTACTACCTCGTACGCGGTACGTAGTAGCTCCGTTATACCGGTTTTTTAAAGCCTTTATTCCGCTTTCGCTACCTACTTTGTAAAGTATAGATCTAGTAGTAGGTACTACGCCTCGGCCTCGACGTTTTTTACTAGTATAGCTTTATACGCCCTAATAACGGTATATAAGTACTTTATTTGTTAACTGTAGAGTTTTCGTACTATTTCCTTTACTTTTCCCTTTTTTAATATTAGTATATACTATATATTCGCTCCGTATAATATTACGCTCCGTACTATTATTGTATAGATTTACCGTGCGTGGTCGAGGTAAACTCCCTACGTTTTCCCTACTAGTCGTTCCAGTGCTAGTTTCTGGGTTTCCATCTTTTATAAAATAATCTTTTAGTATTTGGTAAAGGATAGCTTCTGATTTAATTATACGCCTAGAAAGCGGGCGCTTTTTACTAGTACTAAACCCAGGTTCCCCTCTCCTAAGATATTTAATATATCGGTGCGTATTCGCCTTATCCTTGTAAAGTATATAAGTTCACTCTTCGATGGGTTGAATTTTATGCCTCTTTCCTTTGCCCATTCCTTACATACTTTATATCCCCTCTCTAGCGTCTCGTATGCCGTCTTCGTATCGCGTACGTAGGCTAGTAGGTTCGTGTCATCTGCAAATCCCACTGTAATGAGGTTATAAAAGTAGTAATTAAATTAGTAATAAATATAATATATATTACTTAAATATATAATACAATAGCGTTTTTATTACAACTTAACTTTACAGGCGCCTTTAATTAAGTGGATTAGATATAGTTAATATATATATTCCGGAAACTAGGTTATAAATAGCAGCTTATTTACTAATTGCAATTTTATTTCAAGGATAAAACGGCCTACCTATATTTTAATAAAGTGATATTAGAATTTTATAAAATTACTTAAGGTATACTACAGGGCTCCCTCTTTTCCCCTATTCTCTTTATTATCTTTATATCTACCTTATATTAACAATTAAAAGAAATCCCCAACCTTATTATAGTAAAATTTATAAATAATACAAATTTATTAACTTACATATACGATACGAAAACAATATACAAAACGTTAAAAAAGGGATATAAAATATATAAAAAATAGGTAAAGGAAAAAGGTATAAAATTTAACCTATCAAAAAGTAAACTTATATACTTTACAAAAATAAGGTGAATACGTACTAATATATTAAATATTTTAAAAAAGGGGAATCTAGGTTTAATACTAGTAGAAAATACCCGTTTTTTAAACATATAGTTAAATTAAAAACTATTTTTTACTAAATACCAAAAGATTATCCTATAAAAAATAAAAACCTAAAAACTAATACTAAAACAACTAGCAGGGAAAACGTAAGAAGTTCGCCTCAATTACGTACAGTAAATCTATATAATAATTATATAAAACGTAATATTATACGAAACGAATATATAACATATACCAATATTAAGAAAGGGAAAAATAAGGGGAATAATACGAAAACTCTATAATTAACAAATAAAGTACTTACACACCACCATCAGGGCGTATAAAACTATACTAATAAAGAACATTAAGGCCGAGGCGTAGTACCTACTACTAAATTTATACCTTATAAAGTAAATAACAAAAACGGAATAAAGGTTTTAAAAAACTAGTATAACGAAGCTACTACGTACCGCATACGAGGTAATAACTAGCCGATTTAAAAGGAAACGACTACGTAAAGGGGGAAAAAAAAATCAAGTAATTAAATAGCGGAATCCTAAAGGTAAAATAGGCTAAATAGTAGCTATAACTACTAAAATAAGCCTAAAATTCAGGAGGGGAAGTTAATTAAATAAAGCTCGATCCCGATAAAAAATTAAAAGTAAAATAAAAGGCACACCAATTAGAGTAATAAACAATAATATTACGAAAAAAAACCGGCTAAGGTATAAAACTAGCAGATTTATTTAACCTCCAGGGGAAACTACCTAAATACTTCCTACTTAACCTATATAATAGGCTTACTAAGGCAAAAAGCTTGCTTTTTACCCAACTACGTATTAAGGTAATAAAACTAATGTCACGGCACCAAAGGACGCAATGCGTAAACACCACAAAAAGTGGAACGTTGTGCAGTCAGGGCACTGCACCGTAGTCCTTCTACATCTAGCTGCAGCCACAGGCAGGCAGCATCACTGTACCGTGACAACTAAACGCATTCCTATTCAAAATAAAGGTAAGAAACGTAAATACCCTACTATATCAATGCGTAAAAATACTAAAAATAACGGTATATATCTTCCTAAATTGCCCAAAATACATATAAAGCCAAAAGTAAGTAGGATTACCAAAAGTACGAGACGGAAGTACCTTTAAAAAGGCTTTATTTTATATTATAATTATAACGAAATTAATAACATAATTTTATAATATAAGTAGAATCAAAATATATAATTTAGTTAGGGAGATAAAAAGATTTAATAACAAGGAAAAGGCAATTAGGGGAAGGAAAAAAGTAATTATTACGAAAGAAAAGAGAAAACGTAAAGAAAAGGAATAATTAATAAAAGGCAAAAGGAGAGGATAAATAGTACTGGGATTATAATATAATAACTATAACAAAATTATAATAAAGGTACTATAAATACTAATAAAACCCATAAACGGGTAATAAGCTACCTATAATTTACAAAAACTACTAATCCCTTTTTAAAAAATACCTATAAATTTACAGCAAAATAATATTGTATAAAAGTAACACAAATCCCCCTATATACTACAATTAACGTACCTTTATATCCTTATTTAGTATAAACTAGTAGAAATTATTAATAAGAGATTAAGAATATAGCGAAAATATAACGAAAACGTAACGGGAAATAATATATATCTGTCACGGCACCAAAGGACGCAATGCGTAAACACCACAAAAAGTGGAACGTTGTGCAGTCAGGGCACTGCACCATAGTCCTTCTACATCTAGCTGCAGCCACAGGCAGGCAGCATTACTATACCGTGATAGTACCTCGGGCTCTACCGTCGATTGCCCCCAATTGATACTAAATGCGCCCCCACTGAAAAGCTCGGCGCTGTCGCCAACGCGTTGCTTTTTGAACCCCGGTTCGACCAACCCCCTTAGCAACCCCGCTTCGATCGCGTCACCTGATTGTCGCTTTTACGCACGCACTACTATACGCAAAAGAGGGTGACCGCCCGACCGTACCAAGAATCGAACCCAGGCCCTATAGACTGCACAAACTGTCACGGCACTAAAGGACGCAATACGTAAACACCACAAAAAGTGAAACGTTGTGCAATCAGGGCACTGCACCGTAGTCCTTCTACATCTAGCTGCAGCCACAGGCAGGCAGCATCACTGTACCGTGACAGGAAAAAACCCCCTATTTATAGGTAAGAAAGGGTGAGAATTTACGTTTACGTACCGTACTTGCTTAATAGGTAACGAAATTACTTCAATTAAACGAAAATAAAATATTAGATGAAAATATACTAACAATACCTTTATAACCTTTTATCCAGAGTTTAACAAAGGTAAATTAATAACAACACTACTACAAAAAAAGGTACAACCCCCCCTCCTCCCTCTTTCTATCCAAATATACCGCTAATATTACAATAGCACCGCTACTACAATAACCTTTCCGTAATATAAATAAAAACGAACCAAAAGTAAAGCAACCGTAGAAAGAAAAAGAAGTAAACTATCTATAAAAGAAGGCCATCGTCCAAATTACGGGTAAACCGAAAGCGAGGCAATAAATATAAAGGAAAGAGCCCCCCCCTTCCACCTTCCGACGACGATATAGCCGGGGTACCGGAGCCAAAGAAGAAAGAACGAATACGGTCCGAGTTCAAACTAATACACAGGTACCCCCTATTTCCCTTTCTTTACAAATTGTAACAACTCCCCTCCTATTACACATCCTAGGTAGGAGAGACCCAGACTAGTAGATAAAAGACTGGAAGTAAAGTTGGTTTAAATACAATATCGTACCGATACCTATACTATAAAAGCACCTACGGTGCCTAAACAGATAGATAGAGGGACCGCTTGCCCACTGGGGCGAGGACCAAAGGTCCTCTGTGGTATAAGATTAATAATAATAATAAGTAACGAGTTTAATATCAGCACCATAGCAACGCTGCTCTCTAATTACGCCATATAATATTATAAGATAAAAGCTCCGTTTAGTGTTCGATTCCAAGGCGATGGTGGCCCGTTTTATAACAAAGTGGAATATATAAGCAGGAAGAATCCAGCAATTTCTTGGTATCCGGTCAAGCCTATGGATAAGGAGGCCTGGGTTGCACGGCTGCGACGCGACGTAAGTAATAAATAGCTATATTATTTAAAATCATAGGTCAACTAACAGTAAATAATAGGAAAGCCAGAATAATCTAACGCATAAGAACTCCACTAGCGACTATCTTACCGCCAATTCGGATGGTAACGAGATGGGTTTTAATACTACCCAGTAATTAGCGTTTATACAGCTAGTGGTAAGCCCGGTACGACGGACCCCCACAGGTGGCCCCAGGCGTTGATGTTTATATTAGAGTTACGAAATTACGATATTAATTTTGGTAACGCTTATAGGTAATAATATAGATCTGGCTGTTTCCTTAGCTTTATAGGCTTCTAGGGCCACCAAAGCGCTTCGCTGAACGGAAACGTGCCTCTGTTTGTAACAGCTGTTATCAATTTCTAGCTGCCTCGGTTGGTAACAGCTGTTATGAATCTTCTGGCTGCCTTTATTGGTAACAACTATTATGAATCTACTTTTCCGCTGACTGCCTCTGTTGGTAACAGCTGTTATGGCTTTTCTGACTGCCCTTGCTGGTAACAGCTATTGCGATCTGTGAACTGCGTAGCATTGTCGACAGATCAATTGAGGCGACCCCGGTAAGGGCAAGACCATGTTGCTCTGCGGCATTATAGACGAGATAAAGATATCTGCCCCGTCCTGCCTGCTATCCTTCTTCTTCTGTCAAGCAACTGATTTACGTATTAGCAGCGCTATTGCGGTCCTACGTAGATTAATCTACCTCCTTGTCAGCCAATAACCAGTACTTATCTCCTATATACAAAAGTAGTATAATCTCGTAGGGAAAAGTATATTTGAGGGTACGAACGTGTGGGAGATTTTGCGGGAGATCTTTACTGCTATTTTGCAAGATCCAGTGTTGAGGACGACTTATGTGATTATCGACGCGCTTGATAAATGTGTGATAGACTTAATGCGGCTTCTTAACCTGGTTATTTAGATATTATGTGTATTTTTTCGTGTTAAGTGGATCGTGTTAAGCCGTAACTGGCCGGAGATTGAGGAATAGTTGGTAATAGCGGCGTAGAATGCCGGGCTAAGCCTTGAACTTAATGTGGAATCCGTGGCCGCCGCCGTTGGTATATATATTGACTATAAAGTCCTTTACTTGTCGTACTTGAAACGGTATGATAATAAAATAGAGATTATTGTGCGTGATTATCTTTTCTTTAACGCGAATGGGATATTTCTCTGGGTGGTTTTGGCCTGCTAAGTACTTGTGAACTTTAAGGTTCGGAAGTGGTAAACCCTGGCAAAGTTACGCATATTCCCGCCGAGGCTAGATTTTCTGTATGTGTAAATGATGAAGCAGATTCGTTAATCTGAGGATGTAGATTTCTGTAAGCGAATATTTGCCGTTACTATAATTGTTTACTGATTGATTATACTTTAGGAACTTACTGTTTTTGTTGAGATGTTAGACGATATTTCAGATGATTTGGAATTTTTAGAAGAGATTGTTAAGGTCTGCGGTTCGTTTTTAACCCTTCGAGAACAAATTGTTTATTTTGTCTACTAATCCGCCAAGGATTTTCTGTTGGGTAAGGCTACGTACTAAGCCTCTTAAGACGCTTTCAACTGGGCCTTTCCTCTTAAGATAGAAGATGTAAATTAAATTATCTTCTTAAAGTCACTCAATGCGATGTTTACGGTTTTACGACGCGATATGTACAATTTGAAGGTACCGGGATTCCCAATTGACGAGGTTCAGACGCTATCTTCAGACTTACTGGCTATAGTACGGTACTTATACGTCTTCTGGGTTAATTATCTCCGCGATTCGATTTTCGATAAAGACGCGCTATAATATAATATATTAAATACGATTTAGACCTTCCTTGAGCAGAAGTACCTTTACTGGCTTAAAGCTCTTAGCCTACTCCAAGCTATGTCAGAGGGTGTTATTGCCATAAGATAGTTTAAACTCCTACTTGTATGTATAACCTACTACTGTCAGAGAATTATATTAACAGGGATATAGGGGTATGCTGATTAGAGGCAGCTAACGGCCTTTGTTCGAGATACACATCGGTTTGCTCTCTTTAACAGATCGATAATCGAGTAAGCTCCTCTCCAAGCGTATATATCAGCATTCTTATTTACACCAGCTTCCAGTCAAGTAAAAAAGAAATTTAAGGCGGAAGAACCTAGCTGGATCAGCATGAAGCCAATAGTAGAAGCAGACTGGAATGCATGCCTACAAACGTTAGAAAGCCACAGTGGCTATGTTCAGTCAGTTACCTTCTCACCAGATGGCCAGCGGCTCGTATCGGGTTCATACAAAACCATCAAGATCTGGGATCCCACCTCAGGGCAATGCCTACAAACGTTAAAAGGCCACAGTGGCTGTGTTTAGTTAGTTGCCTTCTCACCAGATGGCCAGCGGCTCGTATCGGGTTCAGACGACAAAACCATCAAGATCTGGGATCCCACCTCAGGGCAATGCCTACAAATGTTAGAAGGCCACAGCGACTCGGTTCGGTCAGTTGCCCTCTCGCCAGATAATCTAGGGAGATATGGATATAATTGGGGGCACGACCAAACTTGGATTAATTGTAACGGCCGGAACGTAGTATGGTTACCACCAGAATACCGCCCGTCCTGTTCTACCACCCAAGGGCGGATGATGTCTATCGGCTGTGCATCGGGACAAGTCTTTACAATAGGCTTTTCGCAAGATGTTTAGTACAGTACCTTTTAGCTCTCTCTTACTCGTCCTCTTTATTTCTTTTTCCTAGCTCGACACCAGAAGGGTCTGGGAGGATGGGTTGCTTTATAGAAACTATAGAAATTCTATCATTTTCCATTGATATCGAGATCACTTACGTAGTTTGCTTTAAGAAGGCAAGATCAATAGCTTTGATTCTCTTGACGTCCATGTAATGCGGCGGAGGCGAATTTGCTTGGGGTCATGATGTGTGCTAATAGTTAGTGGATTATCACGTGATTAGTACCGAAGACAACATGTCCTGTTTCCCAGCTTGGCGAGTCATCTTTCGCGTAAGAACAGACATCGCCACTCGCGCATGATCTGCCTTCACTCTAAATCTTTCGGGCAATGGATTCAGACGACTCCGCAAATGATTGGTCCAGCGGCGAAGAGCCGCAACGCCAAATTCATAATGCCACTAGTTCCGCGAGACAGCCAGTTCGTGGGTTGTCGCAACGGAGCGAGGTGGCCAGCGCAAGGCCCTTGTGGAGAGCGAGATTGGCGCCATTGTGGTCGTGGTGCGGTTGGTGGTGCGGTTGATGATGTCGCTGTCGGCGGCGGAGAGGTGAGGTTGAAGACACATTGCGTCCTAGTTCTGGGCTGCCCGCAGTCCTAAATTCTGGCGCTGACTTCTCGGATCGGGAAAATGCAAAGCCGTCTTTCGGAAAACGTACCCGTCCATGAGTCACAAGTACTGCGTGCGAATAAAAATGAAATTCATACCGTCGTCAGCGCGTCCGTGCGTCTATGAAACACGAATAGAGTGCGCGCGACCGGACGCCAATTTCGCTCCTAGCTGTATCCCCGGCTGTTCTGACGAACATTTTGAAATGAAATTTTCCGATCGCCAGTGGTATCATATCATCGGAATTGTTGTTGGTTTCCTGTCAGGACAAGAGGGGTTCGGCGCATTGCGTGACATTAAGGTTCTGGCTAACTCTGGGCTTCTTCCTTGCCCTATCGGCCAGGGATGGGCCAGGGTCGGCGCTGCGCTGGCGGCGCCGTTTTCCGTCATGTTTTAGGCTGTCTGAGGAATAAAACAGCAGTTAGTCTCGAAAGTAGATGATAGATAGATGATTGAGGAAGAAATTCTGGACCTACGACTGACCAGCCCAACTGGCTTTGGAATCAGTCTTTTTATTCCGCTTGTCCTTTCCGAATACTTTGAATATCGTTATTGTAGGCCGCCGAACGGAAAATTCGTCGCAGACTTTTCAGAAGACGGAAGGCATTTTTTTTTGTGGGCAGACATGATGATCAAAGTCCCAGAACAGACATGTGGAGAAGATTTGAGCGCTGGCAGGGCAGTCGCGTTCTGATTCCCCGAGAATTCCATCCCGTCTCAGAGGCCCATCCTCTACCGTCTGCCAGGCCTCCATCTTACTTAATACTCGACTACGGTCCGCAGAAAAATAAATTTGAGCGCTAATCCGTTCTTACCGTCTATTACCACCTCCACACTTTGCCATGCCGTTCGAGCTGAAGCGGTAGACCGTGCATCCAGTTGTTGACGTGGAAAATCTGCACCCTCTCTTGTATCCCGGACGTACTGGATCTGTCTGAGAAGCTGCTTCTCGTTACCGAGCTAGAAGGGACAGGCATTCCTGGTTCGTTAAGAATTGCCGAGGGTTACCGCTGCAGGTGGGCACTGGGGGAGGCGGATATGCTGGCGTATCGGGAGAACGACGTCTGGGAATATCTTGTGTTTCGGTTAGGGAGAAGTCGGATGATTTGGCTGGGGGAAAATAGGAACGTATATGCTCTCATTGCCTGCGGTGCGACGAGACATAGCTTGCCGTTGGTCAAGCAGCTCCCCGCCCCAGATGGAAGCCAGGGCCATGATATTCGCCATCGTAGATTTCACACAGACAGGCAGCCATCCTAGTATAGTTTCAGCCGTGATCCCCAACGCTTACTTGCTCAAAGCAAAGTTGTCGGCAAAACGTATATGAGAAGTACAGTCTGACCGCTAAAGGATTGTGACCATGGGACTTGGTGGGAATTCAGCAGGGGTTCAAGCAAAGACTTGACTAGCTTGGGAAGCTATTTGCGAAGGACGAAGCCAAAGTATTTAGGTCCTGGCTTTGAATCTAAAACCTTGAGCTTTGTCGTCAAGACCTCAGATTGAAGTCTCATTTATGACCTTATATATATTCTCATCAAGGCCTCAAAACATTCTAGTCGAGACCCTTGAATTTTCCCCACTATGCCTTCGATAATAGGAAACGCAGCTTAACGGGTTAACCCTTACCCATGTTGCCCCGGAACAGCCAATGCCTACCGCCTCGCAGCCTACGAGAGTGCTCATTGTCCTGCCATCGTTCCCTGTCGACTTTGGCGAACCACAGCCCAGACCTTGGCTGTTTGGCGTGATTCGAAGCTCTGGTACTTTCTTGTCTCCTGTCACAGATGATGGACGCACGCAGGTAGATAACTTGGTGTCACGAGAGTTTGATTGAATAGTTCTGATCAATGTGGATGATCCTCATGACCTCAAACTCCCTCCCTCCACCTCGACCACAAGGCCTACGCAAGCTCGGCAATTACATCTGATGGCCGGTGAAACCTCTGAGTGAGCATCTGCTGAGGTTGTTGGAGCTGACCTCGCCACCCCTGCAGGATGCGGTCCCTCTCTGCGATGAGTGTGTTCGTCAAAGCGACTTGATCTCCCCTGATCTGAGCGTCGATCCTTCCAAGCATTTTCTTCACTTCCTCCTTGTACGGATCTCCCAGTACCCTTCGCATCAACCTTCGAACTTTTATGGTCGTGACACGTTTGGGTCCGTGTGTGGATGCGGCGTCGCTGTCTGGCTGAGACAGAGTCCCTGACGGGGGCAGCACCGATGAGTCGGATGTGTCCTTGAGTAGAACGAGGTCGACCTGGTACGCGAAACCATAAACCGAAAACCTAGAGATCTTGTCCTTGCACTGATCCCAGATCTTAATGAGTTCGGCTTCATCCTGTTCCAGCGAGTCCAAGCTGGTTGGGAGCTGGATCCCAAGCTTGTCTGAGTCTAGGATTTTTTGGCGGATTTTATTACCAACGTCCAAGGTTGTCTTTGAGCTCACCAGAGCTGCGACGTGTTCTGCCATTAACCCCAGGACCCGTTGCAAGTACTTGTACCTCCACACTGCGTCATGTCAGCATCAATCAATCATAGCGTCTGAATTGCGACCAACTGACTTTTGATGTCCCTGAGCGCTGTGACAGCAGTGCTGAGCCTGTCCTCAGTTGAGTCCCAGACTGCAGATTGGATTGCTTGTGTGAATACGCCGTTCTTTTCCAGAATCCAGGCAATGTTGGCATACTGTAGCGTTTCCCTCTCTGAAAACTTTGGTGGGGGTCGTCTCCAGCAATACTCGTGCCAGTCAACCCCTTTGACCGACTCCCAAGGTCGGTCGAGTCGCTCCCACAGCCCTCCAAACGTCGCGGGGTCACATCCATAATACCAGAGGGCGTTGCATCTTCGGCAGAGTTGATCGATTTTGATCTTCTGAGCCGCCCGGCCAGTGCCTGTCCTGGTGTCTGGGAGGCCTAGGTTTTTGAGAAGGTACTTGATGGAATCTGCGTCGATGTCTTCGTCGGTGACAGGCGGGAGGGAGATGGGCCGGGGCTGGTATCGATCCTGCAAGAGCTCACGGAATTGCAGCGACCATTTTTCGAGCCGGACGAGATCATTTGCTGTGACGCGTATCGGCTGGGAACTGAGACCGCTTGTCGGCCCGTCTGGTGAGCTCGGGACGACGAAGGACACTACCATGCTCGATCTTTTATTAGAAAACGAGGGGGCAGATCCGGGGAGCTAGTGAAGAGAGCGACACAGGCGCCAGTTAGCCGCAGGGAGTCCGGCAAGCTGGGGTCATCTCAGTGCCCACCTCGATGGGATACATGATTAAATCTTTAAGACGAAAAATTTCATGTCAGTGAAAGGCTGCGAGACGCTAACTAGCAAAGCTCCCACTCAGATGCTGCAACCTGATATTTTGACTGCTGTGAGACCGGAGTTGGCTTCACCCCAAAAGACCCAAGTAAAAGACGGTTGATGAACGCTCAAAAGTTGATCTGCGGGCTCTGAGATCTGTCTCCTCCATGTCATCCGATCATGGCTGGCTGCACGACAGCGGTCGGGCGCCTTGCCCCATGCAAAAAAAGGTGCGGGAGCCAATCGTGAATCGAATGCTTATCTCCAAACTGCCGTGTGCGGGCGTCGCGCTTTCCTCGTTGAGGCATCAGCGTCAAAGCTCAGCCAGGCATTCGCTTCCTCGCATGCCTGATTGCGGAAATTCGGTCAGGGCGCTCGGCCTGGCCTGCCATCCCAATGGCCAGAACTCGAGCTGCACACGAGGCTCTGGCTCCCCCCACGTCTTGTCGTGCCACTGGCACGCACACAATCCACATTGACAGCGTCTGTGTCAACCGAATAATAGTGCGCGCGCACTTTTACTTCCAGACCAACACTTTATTTCTTCTCCGATCCATGGCTCTCTCAGCC
>Ga0247765_1001203_pt1 | contig 13865 bp, 14 predicted proteins | sample UWRJL106311C6_FD_179949 | JGI IMG/M metagenome (GOLD analysis project Ga0247765, IMG submission 179949) | Plant litter microbial communities from Arlington Agricultural Research Station in Wisconsin, United States - UWRJ-L106-311C-6 | ecosystem: Environmental > Terrestrial > Plant litter >... | reverse complement strand
ACTTTTTTTTTTTTTAATAGAACCTTTTTTGACTTTTGGGGGTAGCTGAGGGGAAAAAAAAAAAAGAGCAAACCCAGAGAGAGAGTCATCATGTCAGGTTGACGTGTGTGTGTGTGTGTGCTGCTTCGGCGTTGCCGGCCAGGGCAAGCAATACCTAGGTACCTAACATGAAGCAATGGCATTGTCCTTTTGCATGTGGTTCGTCGAGGTTGACATTTGTCATGTCTACTGGAAAGCACACACACGACTTTGTTGAGACCAAGACCCTTCGCACGCAACACACAGACAAATTGCTGCTGCAGGAGAGAGAGAGAGAGAGAGAAATGGGCACCCCACTGTCCCTCTCCCTGGTTGGCATTTTGGTGGTTGCGGGCCACTTCACGCTGGACATGAGTTCGCCCGGTGAGGTTCTGAATGCGGGACCCAGCGGGCGTCGGCTGACCTGGTGATGCCTATTTTGTGCATGGGTGTGAGAAGCAGCTTCGATCAAGACAGTGGCGGGCTCGCTCGCCGACGACCTGATGTCCTTTTACCACGGCCACGAGCCCGGAGGCACCCCGGGGCTGCTGCCCGACCCTTATTACTGGTGGGAGGCCGGCGCACTGATGGGGGCCCTCGTCGACTACTGGCACTACACGGGCGACGGTAAATGGAACGACGTGGCCGCGCAGGCCTTGCTCTTCCAGGTCGGGCCCAACAATGACTACATGCCAACCAACCAGACGAGGACCGAGGGCAACGATGACCAGGGCTTCTGGGGCATGGCCGCCATGTCGGCAGCCGAATACAAATTCCCCGACCCGCCCCACGACAGCCCGCAGTGGCTGGCCCTCGCCCAGGCCGTCTTCAACACCCAGGCTGCGCGCTGGGATACTCACGACTGCGGTGGCGGCCTGCGCTGGCAGATCTTTACTTGGAACAAGGGCTACGACTACAAGAACTCGATATCGCAGGCCTGTTTCTTCAACATAGCCGCCCGCTTGGCCCGCTACACGGGCAACTCGTCTTATGCCGACTGGGCATCCAAGACGTGGGACTGGATGGAGAACACCAACCTGCTGCAAGAGGGGACTTACTACGTGTTCGACGGCACCCACATTAAAAACTGCTCCGAGCACATGCCGTACCAGTGGACATACAATGCCGGCGCGTTCCTGCTCGGGGCAGCCGCCATGTACAACTTCTCGGTAGGTACGCCGGCCGAAGGCCAGTGGCGCCAGCGATTCGAGGGCCTCTTCAACGGGACCCAGGTCTTCTTCACGGGACCCGACAAAAACATCATGACCGAAGTGGCGTGCGAGCCCGTCAATCTCTGCAACGTCGATCAGCAAAGCTTCAAAGCTTATCTGGCGCGGTGGATGGCGGCGTCAATCAAGTGGGTTCCCTGGATTGCGGGCCGGGCCCAAGCCCTGCTTTCGCCGTCGGCCGAGGCTGCCGTGTCGACCTGCCGCGGCGGCGACAGCGGGCGTCTCTGCGGGCTGAAATGGACAGAGCACGGTAAGTGGGATGGCACCTCGGGCGTCGGCCAGCAGATGGCAGCGCTGCAGATTGTCATGTCGGGTTTGGTCGATATGGCGCCGGGGCCGGTAACGCAGCGGCATGGCTCCAGTAGGGGTGATCCCGGCGCTGGCGGATCCGATGTGGGGAGGACGGATCCGTTTGATCTCGACTACGGCCGAGAACCCGCCACGTTGGCTGCCAAGGCCGGAGCCGCCCTCCTGACGCTTTTGACCTTGGCCGGTCTGGTTGCCGGCTGTCTCTTTGTCGCCACCGACATGGGCGAGGGCCGGGACATAATCATACCCGGGGACCAAACAAGCGAAACCAGGAGACCAGACAGCATAAAAGACGACGACGCAGCAGCAGCAGCAGCAGCAGTAGTAGTCCAAACCCTGGAACACGTTGCCGTCAGAGATGGCTGCGGCTTTGTAGGCGGCAGGCCGAAACCGAGAAGGCCCAAGACAGATGGCGCTCTTTCGGATGCCAGCTCCTCCTCGTCGTCGTCATCGGTGATGGGGGGGATTTATCAGCAGCCGCTTCCGTATACTACTGACATGGGCGAAGAGTTGTCGTCTTTGGCATTGCGGAAGAAGGCGGCTCAGCAGAGTCGTGGGCGACCGGTCCAACTGGAGGCCAAGTAGGTACCTACCTACTTAACCTGGTATTTGGGTCCCGTTGAGGTTTGTGTCTGTGTCTGGCTATAGAAACAGAGTAAAGTTGTTGAGATGTTGTGTTTCTGATCATTTTACTCGACTGGATGCGGTCTCGGATTGGTTTTTGTCGGCTACGCATGTGCTGTAGGCAGAGGCAGGGGCAACTTGACAGCCGAGCGTGGTAAAGATGAAAGCACGTGACGAAGGAGAGGGGAGTTATACTCAACTCGGTGATATTTCTCGCTCTGAAATTGATATGACAGGATACGAGATGCCGAACAAATGCTGCTGCCACGCTGTGATGCGCACGTGAAAGTGAGAACTGTAATGGCAGACCTGAACCTGGACCGTGTGCAACGTCGCAGTAGATGCGGCCTGTCACGGGTCAGTTTTGCTGCACAGATGGCAGAGGCATTCCCAGCCACTCGCCGCCCTTCTCACTACCCCTCAATATTCCCCGCCATTAAATCATTCACCTCACCTCAGCTTAGCTCAGCTCTGTCTACTCTGCTAACATTGATAAGGGGAGAAAAAACGCATTATTGGCTCGGTACATGCCTAAGGTACCTAGCTAGAGGGGGTTGGTAACCTGGTATGGAAGGTACCCTGGGTTTGTTTCCGGCGAATGCGCTTTCGGTACTTCTGTAGTGATCAATCAATGCCATGTGGTCCCGTCGCAAACGTTGAACCGTTCTGGTTCAGGTTTCCGTTACTTCGGGGGTTTCCACCTCCCTCGACACATTCCATGCCTTCCTGAGGATGACCTCACCTTCTGTTTTCTAGACATTGGGATCGGTCAGCCATTTTTTTTCTCTGGCCTTCTCACCATGAACCACCTCGGTCTGCTGTTGCTGGGCTCACCCTTGTCGGTTTGGGCTTTGTTAGCGTCATACCATGGCCTTGTGTCTCCCACGGCCAGTCTCAAGAGCCGAGTCTTTGCTCTCGGCTTGGTAGCTCTCACTTTCAAGATCAACGCTTCTCTACTTCGGTCGTACCTCTTTACTCGCCGTGCCCGCGCGCTCGGGTGTGGCGAGGTGACGGATCTGCGAGTTAAGGACCCCATCCTCGGTCTGGATGCCTTCTTCAAAACTGTCGCGGCGCTCAACAGCTTCCGGCTCATGCCCTACTACAACAAACTCTTCAGCACCATTGGGCAAACCCACGCGCAGATCCTGCTCGGACGCCGCGTGCTCATGACCAACGAGCCTGAGAACATCAAGGCCATCCTCGCAACCCACATGGATGAATGGCCCATCGACGGACCCCGCCTCTACTCGATGCTTCCCCTCTTGGGGCCGTATTCCATCTTCACTTCCAACGGCCAGGCCTGGCACGAGACGCGTGCCCTGATCCGCCCATCATTTGTCCGTGACCAGGTCGCCGACTTTGCCTGCTTCGACCGCCACATTGGTAACCTGCTCGCCAACATCCCCCTCGACGGCACTACTTTCGACATGCAGCATCTACTGCTCAAAATGACCATGGATTCCTCTACTGATTTCATGCTCGGCCACTCGACCAACTCGCTCGTCAGCTCGTCCCCCGAGGCAGACCAGTTCCTCCGCGACTTTGAGTACGCCAGTGATGTGGCTACGAAACGAGCTCGTCTCGGCCTGCTACTGAGTTACTTTCCCAACAAAAAGCTAGATGATTCTGTCCGGCGGCTCAAGGCCTATCTGCACTTTTACCTGAAGAAGGTTGTTGCCGAGAAAGAGGCCGGAAAGAGAGACACGGGGAGCAAGAGCTACGTGTTTCTCGACGAGCTGCTCAAGCTGGACATTCCCGAGGAGCAGATCATTGGGCATATTCTCTCGGTGGTGGTTGCGGGGCGAGATACCACGGCGGGGGCCTTGAGTGCCGTGTTTTACTGTCTGGCGCGGAGTCCCGACGTGGTGGCCAAGCTGAGAAGAGAGATTGACGAGGTAGGTGAGGAGAAGCCGTCGTGGGAGCAGCTTAAGCAGATGAAGTATTTGAATAATGTGATTCGTGAAGGTATGTGGCTACATTTCTTAGTACCTATTTTTCTACCCACCTCAACATGCCCGACGGCGGGGGGTTTTCTTTTTTTTTTTTTAGTCATCTCTAACTTTTTGGTTTCTGATTTGCCTTTTTTTTTTGTAGCACTCCGTTTATTTCCTCCCGTATCGACAAACTCGCGCACCGCGCACAAGGAAACCCTTCTCCCGCGCGGCGGCGGGCCGGACGGGAACAAGCCGATCCTCGTGCCCAAAGGAACGCCCGTGAGATGGTCGCTGTACAGCCTGCATCGACGGAAAGATATCTACGGGGAAGATGCCCATGAGTTTAAGCCCGAGAGGTGGGAGAAGTTGAGGGTTGGGTAAGTTTTTTTTTTCTTTCTTCGCCGAATGCAAAAGTCGTCGACTCGATGTAGTTGGGGACATCCATTGTACACTTCCACTTTCACTTCCACTTTCACCGCCGCTTCCCCTTATTATTTTTCAGGCATGTAGGCATACCTGACTGTAATATTTTATTCTCCTCGGGCAATTGCACCTGACATGATATGTCAAAATCTCTTTTTCCTACTTCGCTATTTTGCAGAGCGCGCTCACCCTTTTTACTACCCCAACCATTGACCAAACTTTACCACCCACCACATTGTACCATTCCTACTATACCTACCATACCTAGGTACCTACCTACACACATGTATATTCCTACTAACCCAGACATATCCCATCACAGATGGGAATATATCCCCTTTCACGGCGGGCCCCGAATCTGCCTCGGTCAGCAGTTCGCCCTCACGCAAATGTCCTACACGGTGTATAGGTTTTTCCGCAAGTTCCAGCGTCTCGAGGCACGCGGGAGGCGGGATACTTCCGATTCTCCAGGGGCGGCGATGGATCCACTGTTGCGGACGAGTATTACCCTTTCGTTTGCCGAGGGGTGTTTGGTTAAGGCAGTGCCGGCTTGAAACTTGACTTCAATTTTCGTGATTACCTAGGTTGATTAGGTACCTACTTTTTCTGTCTTCTCTGGTCCGTTGGCGTTGGAGAGGGAGAGAGAGAGAGAGAGAGAGAGAGAGAGAGAGAACATATACAAGCAGGGCAGCAATGTATCACATTACCGTCGAATGACATGGCTAGAAATGGATGCGTTGCGCAAGCCGTGTAATACAACCATTCAAGCACAGACAAGACAAATACCTAAGCACAAGAAGGGCCCCCCAAAACCTGACACTTTGTGCGGTAACACTACATGCTAGATCCAACGGTCCCATACATGGATAATCTCTGCATGGGAGAGGGGAAACTGGTAGTCAAAGCAATGACATGTACATGTCATTGAGCGAGAGCCGAAGTCAGTCAGCTGACACCGACCGAGCCTCCAGCTCCGGTACCACCCCCAGCGCCACCTTTGGGTCCCTGTCCGGGCTCTCGAGGATGGGCTTGAGCCTGGACCCCCCCGAGCATTAGCGAGCCAGCATCATGACGGACTGGAATAATTCATTGAAACACACACACACACACATACCTCGAGACCAGCAGCAACGGCAAAGAGCACATTCATCTGGCGCTCGAGCTGGAAGATTTGTTGTAAAAGGCCATTTTCAGGCGGCTGTAGAAGCCACAGCGTGGCCAGTCGGTTGCTCAACTCCTCATAACGGGTGCGGATGCGGGCGAGGATCTCGTGGCTGGCCTCGTTGAATTCGGCGTCGCGCTGGCTGTCCATCTCGTGGTGCACAATGTCAAACAGGTAGCTAATGGCCGGGATGGCCTTGTTCTTGGCGAGAAAGTCGGCAGCGTTGTCGACGCGGGCCGTCACGAGCTGGGGGTAATACTCAACCGGAGACAGAGCGAGGACGCTGGTGTTGGTTGTCGTGTAGTTGGGAGGAATCGAGCCCATGTCGACAGGGGCCAGGCACTGCTTGTCAACCCCGTCAGTCCCTGCTGCCCATAATAGCCAAAGACACGATCATCACGGCGAAATAACCCCAAGTCCGGGAGGGGACGAGATGGAGCCGAGCTTCGGCTCTGGAGAGGAGAAAGGAGGGTGGGACAGACCAGTAACGAGGATGATCCAAATGTCGAACAGGTGAGACTAGAGGCGAGCAGGCCAGGAAGCTAGCTATCAGGTCTCGTGAGAAGGGTGGTGGGGTTTTTGTACCCCCTTCTGTACCACTTCCATTGAACTCGTCGAGCTCTTTGAAATTCCTCCCTTTTTTTTTCTCTCTCTGGCGATTCCAGGGAGGTTTGAACCCCTGCGGTGGAAATGCTCTCCGAATCCCCAAACCCGCCTATCTCGTTTCTCTTTTTGCCGTGCCATTCGGGTTATCCGCCGTTGTTATCCAGGTTTGGGCTCGGTGTGGACGCCACCAAGCTCCATGGCATCACGAGGTGTCGGGCGCCAGTCTCATGTCTCGGAAGCATTATTAAGTGGCAGATTGAGAGCCATGGGCCCCCCTCCATCCTGGGCAAGGCAGCGCGGTATGCTCCCGATGCCATGGTTACACACCTGACACCCGCCTTCTCCTAACTGGACTGCATCTGCCGATTCCCCCCAAATCCAGCCAGTCAGGGCCAGAGGTCTCGTCTTTCTGCTCTGCCGGTGCCCAAATGGCCAGGCCGAGGCTCAATATTGTTTGCTTTTTCTCGGGTGCGATTTCTTGGCTTGCTTGCTTGCGCTTCTCATCGACAAACGGCGTCCGGCATCCGACCGCTTCGTTTTCTTTTTCTCGCTGGGTGGCCTGATTAGTCCCAAGGCTGTACGACACGAAATGCACCGTGGGGAGAAATGAGCCATTTTGCCACCCAAGAGAAAGGGCACATTTCGCTGGACCGACAGTGCGGTTGAGGGCGAGATCGGGAGGCACAAGGCTCTGACCAAATCTTGGTTCCGTGTACTGGCTGTGCTGTTACCCGCTGCCGTGGCATGGGTGCTTGGTCTGGTCGAGGCCGTGGCTGTCACACTGTCCGTGTTGTGGTCGCTAACGATCTGGGTTCTGCAGGCGGGCCAGCGAGGCCGGGACGACAAATCCTTGGGAGACAAATTACAATCTGAATCTCGAAATCGGTTGCGTGGCTCTCGCCTAGAGAAGGGTGGGCATCTGGGGTTAGACTTGGCTGGAACAGAGCACAGTCAGTGAAACTTGACGGGGACCGCCAGGCCGGATTCATGTCTGGCTATCTCGACCGAGAATGCGTTGGAGGCGATATATATCTCCCGAGTCTCCCTGCCAGTGCCACCGTGGACTGTCTGTGTTTCTAGCAAAGTCTATGAGCTTGCTTCATAGCTGGGTTCGACCTGCTTCCTACGGTTTGCTGCTATCTGGTCACCCCCATAGCGCGTTGACGGCCTCAGGCAAGCCGCGTGTCATCTGGGGAGGATCACATGAATAGTTCCCACTTCTCTGCCGTCGAGGGATAGGGCGACTTCCAGCACCAGGCCACCACCAGTCTCAGTCCCTGCTGCTGGACAAAAGGGGAAGGCAGTCTCGAAGCTGATTCGGCGTCTGGTCCTCGATCTGGGACCAGGGTGGGCCAGAGGGCAGCCAGAAAACACCATCTTTCCGAAGTCCCCCGCGTGTAAGCGTCCCTCTCCTTCCTGCCTTCCCCTACGGTTGCTCCTTCCTGCGGTTTGCCTGCTTGCCTGCTTGCCTGCAGCACGAAAACGGTCAAGATGAGCTGTCATTTTTGTCTCCTCCTATTTCTTCCTTTTTCCGAGTATTCTCAGGACGCGACTGGTCCGATCCAGAACCTCAGCTCACAGCTATGCCATCAGCAACGGACAGCCACTCCCATCTCCCCATTGTCTTGAGAATGACTGGCTACGCCAATGGCGGCGATGCCGACTGGGACCAGTCCTCGACACACGCTAGCAGTTGGCTCAACGAAGGATCCACGTCTCACCTTACTGGCGGCGAGATCGCAGCCATCGTCATCATCTTTGTTCTGCTGCTCGCCTTGACCCTGTCCATCTTCTACCTCCGCACCCTGCGGGCCAGACGGGACATTGACATGGCAAACAAGAAGGCCTTGAGAATGGCGAGAGTGATCCCGTGTCAGCTGCGCACTTTGTCGGTTACTAGCAGTGCTGGCAGCAGCGTCACTCGCCCCGACACCACCGAGCTCCGCCCCAAAGGCCAGACGCAGAGTCATAGTTCGACAGCGGCCCCTAACGCGGACGAGATCACACCTATTCCAGCTTCCACAGCACAAGTCGCCAGCATACTGAGACTTCCCCCCCGCGCCGTTCTTATCTCTCCTCGCCGCCTCGAGGCTGGCAACTACGACACTGATAGAGCTCCCCTGTGGCATTACGTTCGTTGGCGCGATCCCTTCAATGGAAAGTACGCTGTAATGCCCACGAGGCCTCGTCCTCGTCGGGTTCCAGCGGGTGAGTTGATTGTTCCCCCCCGTCCCCCCCCCCCCCCCCTTTTTTTTTCTTCCTGTTTGGGCTACCCCTCCTGCAAGTACCCGATTGGTATGCACGATGCAAACAAGACTGTGCTGGCCCAATGACGGGTCCCTCCCACTTCCGCCCCTCCTTAACATCCCCGCAACCCCAAAACTGACGTTTGCTCGGAATACCAGATGACTTTCAATCGCCCACGCCATACTACGAGTCGTAGAACGTCTGAGTTGTCGTATGCTCCTGCGCCTGGGAAGCAGGATTGGCGGGAAAGAGTAAAAAGTGGGCTATAGATGCAGATGTTTGCTTGACATTACCTGACAGGTCGACACTTTTCTGAGACTAATGTAGAGAGCTGAGATGGTGGACAGGCCATTTTTGAGACCGAGGAGGAAATAGCTGTATCTAATTGGACGCCTCGAAGATGCAAAAGCAAGAAAAAGGTAGCAAACATGTCGATTCTAGCCACAAAGCCCCTCTCTCTTCTCCCTCATGATCGTGGGCGTAATTCGGAAATCTTCCCGTCCGTCTCCATGCACGTTGCCGTAACTAGGGCAGATGGGAGGATACCTTTTGAGGGGTAAGGAGAGGGTGCGCGATCGATGGGGTAGCCCATCTTTGTAGACCACGATCGTGGCATATGAGCCACCGTCTTCCACATGCTGATCCCTAAACGCACGCCCACTTTTCAATCAGGTTACAGTCAAGTTGGCCTCCTCATTCACCTCTACCTCATGCTCATCAAATACCCTACTCTTCATCCACACTTCGCCTTCCAGTCAGCCATTGCCCTATTCCCGTCACCATCATTGAGAGCCAGCCCTCTTCATCCTCACAGCTCCCCTCAAGTTACCTGGGTATCATCAACCTCACCTAAGTGTCGTCCATACCGCCCCGGCAAACGCCCCAGCCAGCATACCGCTAGCATCAACAAGGTCCCAGGTTCTCCAGTAAATTATTTCTCTCTCGACCGAAATCAGACCAAACGGTGCCTTGAACCACCAGAAGAAAAAAAAAAGACAAACAGACGCCTGCCTGCCCGTTTACACTACTCAACAATGAACAATTTTCCCGCTCAGCAGCTCAACGAGGAGCAGCCCGCAGCCAACATGGGCATGTCAAACGCCGACACCGACATGCACGGTTTGGCCGCTTACGATTTTGTCACACTCGAGGTCCCTCTGTCGCTCTACGACGTGTCCGCGTATGATGCTCTCATGCATGGCTATGAAGTGATCAGCGGCGATCCTATGCCATCATATGATGCGAACATTGACATGGCTTACTATCTTGATAATCCTGTCTCGGGCAGTGATGATACTGCCGCGTCGTCTGCGGTAAGTTGCTTACCTCTGCCATGGCAACAACAGCTGATGGGTCGGTACATGACACAGGACTCGGACTTTAGTATCATCACCAATGTTGATGTCGATGTGGCCATGCTCGACAACAACAGGCCGTCTCACAACGAGGCCACGCCCCCACAAGGCACATCCTGGAGCTCTGAGGCCTACGTTGACCCGCCTATTGCTGCCTTTGGCCCCATGTTTCCTACCGGCACCGGAACTGATACCTCGACGAATCCATCCGTAGCAACCCCGAGTTTGGACTCTCAAGCAGCTTCCGACGGCGAGGGTAGTGGCGAATCTGTACAGGTCTTCAATATTGTATGTGCATATTTCCGTGTGTCCCGAGGTCCCGTTACTGTCAATGTGGAGCCTTGTTTGTTGTTACCCCTGAGGACGCTTTAAATCTCCCGCTTACCGACATCGATAGGTCCCCGGTGCCCAACAAGAGCTTACTCGAAGCTTTGACATGTGGGGTAGGTCAACCAACTTCTTAAAGCTCCTTCTTGAAGATCCCATGGGACGTGGAGGAGGGCGATGCTTCATGTCGTCCATCCCATGACTGGTCCGATAGGGTCCAGAAACTGTCCGGCTATGGACCGGAGGAGGTCTTCTGGGGACTCTTGACTGTCGTGGTGGTCGTGTGTTTGGCAAGGAAAGACTAACCGGCTAGTTCTGGATGGGGTTGTGTATGTCTTGGTCTACATCGAGTTGGTGTGGATTGAGCTTTCGGTCTTGTGAACGGCGATTGATGCACCTAGCTAACACATGGACCGCGCGCCAGAGGGCGCCCTCACCCTTTTCCCCGAGCCGTAAGTTGAATGTTGAAATGCCAACCGAGCTAGGAGCTAACCCAGGCCCCAGTGGCTCGGTGCATTTGCACCTGACAGCGAATTGTGCCGATGCCATGGAAATAGTATACCGGGCCAAGCCTGAGTATTTGGCAACGTCGGCCATGTATGCTGACAAAGACGACACTCTGTTGACCGTGGCCGAGTATGAGCACGTCAATAGCATTCTGGGTCGCCTCGACCAGCAGATTGAAGAAGCTCAAACTGAATTGGCCATCCAAAGGTTCATTCTCCTGAATATGGCCGAGACTGGCGTTCGCCGCAATTACCTCAAGGGCCTTGTCGACCGCAACTTTGATTTACAGCTCGACCTCCATGATAGCTTTCAGGGGGCGAACGGAGCTATCGATGAATTGCATTTGTGAAGGTGATTAAGTGTATTGCCGGTTTGAAGGGGGAGGGCCGGGCTGCTTCTTGTGATTTTAAAACGGTGGCGAGGGCGAATATGCTTGCTTGCTTGTTTTGTTCTTGTGTGCGTGCGAGCTTTGCGTCTCTCTGTTTTATCCCATTTTTTGATCTTCTGTTGACTTGACTTGACTTGACTCGGTGCGCTTGGACGGAACTCGGGAACTCGGGGAGATGGTTCTTCTCAAGGAGTTTAAATGTTTGTTATTTGTCTGTCTTGTCTTGTTCGCGTCTCGGAGTAGGTCAGAGTAGTTCGGAACAGCTCGGAGTTGAGTAGGTAGGTACCTAGGTAGGTAGGTAGCTCGTCAAAAACGACTGGAAGTAGTGGGATTTCTCAAATGGATCAAGATCAAATATTGATGTTTCGACGAGGGGGGGGGGGGCAAAAGTGGACGGCGGCGAAGTGAACTGCCAGGCAGGTAGTCTGCAGGTCTGGTGAGTACGGTGATCAGTTGAGGCTGGGAGGGTTCAAGTTTTCCGGTCGTCAGGGTATCCTCTCTCCATCCAGTCGGCAGAGTCAATCGTTTGGTTGTTTTGATCGCAGACGAAAAAAATAAAATTAAAAAATGTCCTAGTTGAGCCCGCTGAACAACATGTGGCCGGCCTTTGCTGCTCACACGTGAGAGATGTGGTAGGCAGGCACTACTCACTCAAGTTACCACTTATCACCACAGCGGTCGTTCAGAGCGACTTCCAGGTTCATCAAGTTAGGTACTGTATGGCACATTGCCAACTTTGGACGGATCGCATCACGGGCATCATGGCTTGCAAAGCGCACGTAAAGACATTCAACCACTGGTTTCAATTCAGTACCGTATACGTAAGCAACCAAGTCAATGCCTGAAGATGTGTTCAACGCTATGCCTCCTCCCAGATGTGCCCTATTTCCCATATTCCGTAAAGCCATGCCGTGTTACCAAAAGTCGAAACCTTGTTCCATCACCGCTGCCAACCAGCCTCGTCACAGCATCTGCCCATTCAAATCCAGTCCGTCCAGTCCTTCAAGTCCCCCCTCCGTACGCCTCAAAAGTCCAGCCCGCGAGACCAAGTCCACCCAAATTTCCCACCACCCCAGTAGTTGTAACCCTTGTAGGTGAAACTTCACCTCCCAACCCCATGGCTCCCAAATAGGTGAACATTCACCCCCCAAGCACTTCCAGCACCAAAATAGGCGAGTAGCTCACCCCCCAGCTCTTTCCACGTCCATACTCCCTGTTAGGTGAGACTTCACCTCCCAAGCCCCAATTGTAGTGAACAAAGCATCACCTAGTACTATTGCAACCAGTAGGTGATAACTTCACCTCCCACCTCTTCCCCTATCGCAATATGCCCCGTAGGTGAAACGCTCACCTCCCGCACGGAGCCTGCTCCGCTCACAAGAAAAAGAAAAGCAAACAGAACGTAAAATCTGTCTAAATGGTCTATGCATCTATCTCAGAACGAAAAACGCCCGTGTATGATGCAATGATGAAACGCCACGCAATGCAATGCAAATGATGCCATGCAACGTCAAGCCCCGCTCGACCCAGGACTATGGCTCCGAACCCGCCCGGCGGGTTGGCCCGTATATATAGGCCAAAGGAAATAATGGATGACGGAAGGGAGACCCAACGCCGAGTTCTGTGTGGGAAAGTTCAATGTATCAGCAGGAGGGAAGGAAGAAAGAAATGAAATGTGATGGCAAAGGGTAGATGCTATTGACTGACCATGCATAGAAAGAACCGCCATTATCTCCGGTACCTCAAGGCATTGCCATTACATCGTAGCAGAGCGGGATGTTGTTGGTAGGCGCGAAGATGGAGGGTAAATGACGGAGGCGGATGGCGAGGGTGGAGGGCGGAGGGCGGAGCGGAGGTCAGGGAGATGGTTGGTAGAGGACGGACTGGGGGAGGAGAAGAGGAGGAGGAGGAGGAGGAGGAGGAGGAGGAGTAGGAGGCGGCGGCGGTGGGCGGGGTTGTATGGTTGACCGGTTGGTGCTGTGGTTCCCAACTATGATCACCTCTATCGTCTATAGTCTAAGCAAAAAGACGTGGGAGGAAGGAAAAGAAAACATAAATCTAGAAAGACGAAGACGCCTCTATGCTGAGAAGACAGACGAGGAACCAAAGCCACTTGGCGCACACACACACTCAAGACCTTGGATAAATAGGAAACAGAGAAGCTCATATATCCCATCGTCCAAACGCTCCCATTAGTGTTCAGTGACACTAAGCGGAGAAGAAGCATGACATGCAGAGTAACAAGCGACGAAAAAGACAATTCCCGCGAGCAGCCGCGGCTAGCGAGGGAATCATGTGAAACAATTCTATGAAGCTGCCGACAAAGTGACTTGTCAGCCAAAGTGAAGAAAAGCAAAGGGAAATAACAGGGCGCAGTGCATTTCCCGCGTGACATGGCGCGGCACTGTTGTCCCACAGGCACAACAACCGCTACAGTTCCGACCGGACATGACACGGCCAAACTGTTGTGTTGTACCTGCCCCGCACAATAACCGGGGGTGTCGAGGTTGAGACCGAGGCCGAATTCGAATTCGAGGGCGTGGGTGTGGGCGAGGTCGATTGGGTCGGTTCAGTAGGTAAGGTAGGTAGTTTCGTCTGTCGATAGTTCCGTCGAGTCGAGTTGGGTCGTCGAGATAGTCCAATCCAATTGGCCGAGACCGTGGCCGACCATGTCGGTATCCATTCCACTCCATATTCCGCATTAGAAGCGGCGGGATGAGAAAAAAAATAAGAAAA
>Ga0247765_1001202_pt1 | contig 13868 bp, 14 predicted proteins | sample UWRJL106311C6_FD_179949 | JGI IMG/M metagenome (GOLD analysis project Ga0247765, IMG submission 179949) | Plant litter microbial communities from Arlington Agricultural Research Station in Wisconsin, United States - UWRJ-L106-311C-6 | ecosystem: Environmental > Terrestrial > Plant litter >... | reverse complement strand
TTTGCTTTTTCTCTTTTCTTTTTCTTTTCCTTTTTTTTTTTGCCTTTGTTTCAACATGAGAGAGTGTGTGCGGCCTGTATCTGTTTGGGCAATAATAGGGGGGAGATTGTTGACAAAGGGATACCCTACTATCACTATAGGATCGCCGTTTTGGTTGCCATCCTCTCCTTTACCGCCGTGGTCATGTTACCCGAAACACTGGCCTCCAAGATAGTCCGCACGCAAGCAGCCAAGATGAACAAGGCTGCGGGGTGTAAAAAGTTTGTGGCCGCCACTGACCTGAACCGGAAGAGCTTTTGGTCTTCTCTGGTATGTTGACTCCTTACTTTGGTACCTTACCTTACCCTACCCAACTGACTATATAGTACTATTGAATCTTGTGTCATGCCCGGCTAACAAACTTGCCAGAGGACAACCCTAACGAGGCCCTTTCGACTGCTTTGCCGTGAGATGTTGCTGGCACTGACATGTATCTACATGGCTTTTATATACGCCATCTTTTATATGTAAGTTAAGGGGAAGAAAAAAAAAGGAAAAGAAATCCGTGTGACGTCGTCGGCGACGAGTGCTGATACCTATCAAATAGGCTTGTCAAGATTTTCCCCTTCATCTTCCAGGGGGTTTATGGCTTTAGCGCTGGCATGTCCGGTGTCTTATTCTGCTTGAGTGGGTTTTGGATTCACCGGCACTTTCCAGTCTTCTCTTTCGTCACTAACTACGGTAACTAACAGTGGGATTGGGAACCTCTATCGGATGCTTTGTTGCGCTCTACTACGATCGGTTCGCACCAATGCTTACAACCAAACATCCCACCAAAAAGCCAGAGTATCTTCGACTGCCTGTTGCATGTGCTGGCGGACCCCCTTTCGTTATCTCGTTGCTGTGGCTTGGATGGGCAGCCTCATCTAGTGTGCATTGGTCCGTTCCTTGGCTGGCCTTGCTGCCATATGGGTTTGCATACCAGCTGATTTTCGTTGCCATGATCAATGTCCGCCTGCCCCCCCCCTCCCCCCAACTCAAGTTGGCTGACTGACTGACTGAGTTACCTAGTATGTCGCCGACGCCTACGAGATTTACTCGGCTTCGGCACTGGCAGCGTGCAGCATGACACGCAGTATTGCGGGTGCCCTCATTCCTCTTGCTACCGACAAGATGCTCGATAGTTTGGGAATTGCATGGTCATGCACCGTCCTGGCCCTCATCACCGCCGTCTTGGCAATAGTTCCTTTCTTGTTCATCGCCAACGGCGAAAAGATACGGGCGGCGAGTCACTTTAGCAGGTCTTTGAAGCCGCAGTCTGGGAGCAGCATAGAAGGAGGCGCTGAACTTGCGCGGAGTCTGTCTGCCGTATGAGACTGAGTTTTTTTTTTCTCCTCAGAAGTAATGATCACTAAAAAAAATAATATCTCCTGTGATTTTTTTTTTTTTTACACCTCTGGCTTTTGCGCGTATACCACAGTTCTGACAGCGTTCGTCAGCACATCCAGTTTGGTGATACAAATGACACAACTTACATGGGCCAATATGCGTGGATACTTTTTTGGTCAAGCTCGTCTCGACAGCGAGACGCCAGATCCGCCACCTCTTCACGGGTGAGCCCGAAGCCCCTCGTACCAAGACCCAGAATAAAGCCCTCCATGCCGGCCTTTACGTTGGCATTATTCACAATGGCCAGCTCCTTGAGTTGCGAATCCTTGGGCCACGTATTTGACGGCCAAAGGAACTGCTCATCGTGGACCTTAATGAAGCCCGCTTCCCGCACAAGGGAGGTCAAGCTCGACAGCTCAACGAAGGCATGGCCAAGCTTTTCTCCGCCTTCATGGAGGATTTGGCATGCCTGACCAAGAGCTGTCTCGGGTCCCATGCTCCCGTCGTCAGAAGTACCGAGTCCGAACTCCTGGATTTCGAGCCAGCCGCCCGGTTGCAGGTTGCTGACGTTGGGTCAGTGAGTCTGATATATATATATGTATGGCATGGCACAAACCATGGGCAGACAGACAGACATACCCAAAACAGGTCTTCATAAACGCAGGCCAGTCCGTAAAGCTGCCGTTCATAGCACGACTATGGATATAATCGAAGGGGGCAGCAAAGGTCCAGTCGTCCTCGACATCTTCAATCTGGAAGAAGACATTTGGCGGGGTGCTTGGGCAACAAAATCATCATCAGCTGTGTGTGGCATGGCATAAACATAAACCCCGATCAGAAAACAGCATACAAAGTGGGTTGGGTAGGCGACAGGTCAACACCAATGATGGTGCTGGCCGGATGTTCGTCTGCAAAATCCACGGCCCAGATGCCCGTTCCGGTGCCTACATCAAGAACACGGCCCGAAAAGTCACCAGCTTGATTCGGCGGCGAAAGGCCCAGTTTGCCTTTTAGAGTCAGGGCCCAGAGATGGTGCTGGAGGTCCAGTCGATCATTCTCGACCTGGTCGTTAGGGTAGTGGTAGGCACCCTCATGGTAAGCGTGGTAGGTTCGGCCATTCTCCGTGCGATAGCGGCGGGCTGAATCTGTCAGACTAGCCGTTGTTTCAATCTCGGAATAGCCATCGCCGATGCTCTCAGCAGCAGCGTCGTCGACTTCAATCATGGATTCGACCATCTTGGCACGACGCCTTGCTCATCAGCGCGTGCAGCTGTGGAAGATAAGATGGAAGAAACCCAATGCATTTTGAATAGAAGCTACTGCTGCCAGAGATGGAAGCGGGGTAACTGTCTCTCGGTGATTCGATCGTCTGCAAAGTTCTTTTGCTGCTGCAAAGTCCTCTCGGCCTATCAAACCTGACGCTAAAAACAGCCACTGTAATCTGCGAAGGCGGCGATGTTCCGAGTTGACCGTAGGCATTTCAACAGCGCCGAGTGCTAATGGAGTTAGGGGATAGCTGAGCGGGTACAGCACGCTGCAACACCTCAGCCTCGGAAGCATGCGCTAGCGAGGTAGGTACCCGTGGCATGCAGCCATCAGCGAAGACATCCACCTGCCATCTCCTCAACTCATCCAACATTGGACGAGGTGCAATGCAATAGAAACGGCCAAACCGACAAGTGCATTCTCTTTCCACATTCGGGGATAAAATCCATCCAGACGTGCGATCACCTCCAGGACCTCACGCCCCGCCCCGCAAGCGACAGAAGCCAAAATTCCCCGTCGCAAGACCCCTTCCATTCCCACTTCACTCCAAAATCCGGGTTTTCGGCGCCGGAAAATATCTTGCGCCTACACCACCTGCAGACAACGGCTGCGTGTCAGACAAGGGTCAGGGTCGAATAACTTTTCCCTCTGGACGGCTTCTGGAAAAAGTAAAAAGGGGGTGCGAAAATCATCATGCAAGGGCAAACAAGTTGTGTGAACGCATTGCAGACGAGGGAAATGTCCGACAGCGCGGCGCCGCGTCGTTTCAAAGTCACAGTGGCCGCGCCGATTTGAAACCTGGCTGATCACCGACGGCCGCCTGTAATCTGAACCGATGGACAATGCACCCCCGCCTTTGATCGCCATTCTGCGACGGGCGTAGGGGCCGGCTCGATGAACCCCCAGCTCCGCAGGACCGGATCCGCGGTAGTCGCCAAGAATAGTAGAGAGCCCCTGGGATACGACAGCGCGGCTCTGGAGATCATGGCTCGGACAGTTTTAAGTAGCGAGTTTTCCCAGACGCCCATGGGGAACGGCGTTATAGTTGTCGTTGTTAGGCTACTGGCTTTTTGCTGGAGATAGGAGAACAAATCCCAAGCCAGACTCTAACCGCCAAAGAACACAAAATGGCGCCATCACTTCGCAGCCTGGCGATGCTATCCGGCCTGCTGGTCAGCCGGGCGTTGGCCCAGACCCCTTCACCACCGTCCGGCCAGGGGCTTCACTCGCTCATTGTGGCGGCTGGCAAGCTCTTCTTTGGCACCGCCATTGAGGTCAACAACTTCAACGACAGCGCCTACATGGCGATAGCCCGGAACCGCGCCGAGTTTGGCATGTATGTGCCTGAAAACTCACAAAAATGGGAAGAGATCCAACCCACGGCCGGGAGGTTTGACTTTGCCGACCCAGACTCCATCGTCAACCTCGCCAAAGAAAACGGCATGATGTTCCGCTGTCACACCCTTACCTGGCACTCACAGCTACCTACCTTTGTCGCCAACGGCACGTGGACACGCGAGACGCTCTCGGCCGTCATCACTACACACATCACCAACGTCATGACACACTACCGCGGCCTGTGCTATGCCTGGGATGTCGTCAATGAAGCTCTCAACGACAACGGCACCTTCCGCAACTCCGTCTTTCTCCGCACCCTTGGGACTGATTACATCCCACTCTCCTTCGCCGCTGCTGCTGCCGCCGATCCAAACACCAAGCTCTACTACAACGACTTCAACCTCGAGACCTCTCCACCCAAGGCCGACGGTGCCATCCGCATCGTCCGCCTCATCCAGGCCGCCAATGTGCCTATTCACGGCATCGGCTTTCAGTCTCACTTCCGCGTCGGGCAGACACCCAACCGTACCGCCCTCGTGAACCTGCAAAACCGCTTCGTTGCCCTTGGTCTTGAAACTTCCTTTACTGAACTCGACATTGCTCAACTTTCACTCCCCGCCAACGCCTCCGCCCTCGAGCGACAGGCTCAGGACTACGTTGGCGTCGTCGGTGCCTGCCTCGACGTGCCCCGTTGTGTAGGCATCACCCTCTGGCAGTTCACTGACAAGTACTCGTGGATCCCGTCCACCTTCCCGGGACTCGGTGACGCTTGCCTGTGGACTGCCAACTTTACAAAGAAACCTGCGTACTCTTCCGTCGTCAGTCTGCTGCAGGCGGCTGCGCCGACCTCTCCGCCTGCGTCGTCATCGGGGAATGCCGGGCCGAGGCCTTTCGGTCTGGGAACTAATGTGAATGGTAATGGAGCGGCGGATGCGACGGCCGGTGGCGTGGTAGCGGCGACGGGTACTGCTTCGTCTGGGTCTGGCGATAACGCAGGGCTGACTGTGGCGAGCGCTGCGTCGGCGCTAATGAGGGGATGGTGTATCCTGTTGTCCGTGGCGGCCGGTGTTGTTTTCGTGTTGTAATGGAGACTCTATACGAGATGGTTGTACTTATGAGGCATGTTGTGGCGTTCTGGAGCATTTGATGAGGAATAGGGGGTGGATTAAAAGGTGGGGTTGGTAGGGTGGCGTCAGGGGCTTTCTATGCTTGGTAGGGGGTGGTGTAAAGAGCGGCAAGCTGAAAGGGAAAACTTGGAGCGAATAGCAAAACGGAAAAGTCGGGAATAATTCTGTAATGAAACGTAGTGACTTCTGATATTAGCAATGTTTGTGTTCATATTGCTCGAGCAAAGGCTCAATCTAGTCACATCTAGGTAGTTTGGTCGCAAGGGCATCTATTTACAGGTTTTTCTCATCATGCTAGGGTATCCCCATGGGAAACAAATGCAGAGCTGATGCAAATATTACGAGTTAGACGGTCAATCATGTAGGCAAGATGCCTTGCGGGTAGTGGAATAGATCCTGCGGGTCAACAGCCTTCTTGATGACCTGCAGTCGTTCCAAGTGAGGACCCCAGTAGTTGGATTGCGCTGTGTGCTGGTCCAGGTTGGGGTCAGGGTAGTTGATGTATCTGCCCCAATCATTGTCACTCATGCTCTGCGTGATGTTGCCGACAAAGTTCTGGATGTGTCCGAACCCGTTGGAAGGGAAGATACCCTTGTCAACGCGGTCGTAGAACAGGTACATGAAGAGGTAGTCACGGTGGGCGTAGGCCGTTGAATCGGGAGGCGGCTTGGCTACTGCAGAATTCTTGCCGCCGTGGAAGTCGATGTGAACATACCAGTCTCGTTTGTTCGACTTCGCATGCTTGAACCAGTAGCTGACAAAGTCGTTCAGCTGCTTCTCGTTGAGCGTGTTGGTATACAAACTAGACGAATAGAAAGTCTCGTGCTGTCCAAGGATTAGAATGGATCTCAGAGTTGTAGCAAGCGTGAGGTGGCTTACATAGTCGTACGGATGACCCTGGTCCAAGTTGAGGCCACCACCAAAGTGCTTGATCTGATCGAGCCAGCCTCCTTGCTGCTGCAACTGGAACGTAGCGTTGGTCTTGGCAATGAGCGGTGCAATAGCAGCTTGCAACCCGGCCTTGTCGCCATAGTACAGGCCTTCGAGGTTGATGAAGCGTGGGGTGATGAAGAGACGCATGTTGAGCTCCAACGGCATCTCTTCGGCAAACTCTTGGACGGCCTTGAGACCCGCCAGCGCTCTCTCCTCTGTAGCCCAGCGCACCGCCGCCACGTAGACGGTGAGGGTCTCAGGAACCTCGAACGTCTTGAAGCGAAACTCGGTCACGACGCCCATAGATGAGCCTGCACCACGAATCGCCCAGAACAAGTCAGTGTTCTCGGTTTCAGAGCAGTTGACGATGGTTGAGTTAGCCAGGACGACGGTTGCGCCGACCATCCAGTCCAAAGCGAGCCCCTTGGTATGAGAGCTGACTCCGTACCCGCCGTGAAGAGCATGGCCACCGACACCGACACTAGACCTTATTAGCTCGTACATAGTTTGGGGCTGTTCTTCACATACCCTGGGCAAGTGCCGTGGCTGATCCCCCGCTTTCCCTGGTTGTAGAGCTCCGAGGCAACATGACCCAACCGCGCGCCGCCCTCAACCCTCGCGATACCGGTCTCCGTATCCAGAGTAACCTTGTTCATGCGATCAAGCTCAAGGGTGAGATGACCGTCCTCTCCGCCTAGGCCAAATGATCCGTAACTGTGGCCCCCACATTTCGCGTTCGCCTTCACACCCAGCTTGGTAGCGCAGGCCACGGTATCCTGGACATGCTTAGCTGTTGTTGGCACAGCAATTGCAACAGGAGTGAAGTTGAGTCTGAGGTTGTAAGGCGAGGCATCGAGCTTCCAGTCGGTTGTGCCCGGGGCCGTGGTAGGAACCCCTGAGGCTGAGAGGCACTCGCTGAGCGCCGCGGCTTTCTCAAAGGGGGAGGCGTAAACCACGCCCAAGAGAGCGAGGGCGGCACCCAGCTGCAGCATCCTAGTGGCGTGTTGGTTATAACGTGATTCGAACGGGCTGTGTGACGTGTGTCTGATCCCACCAGTGTGGCGGGAACGTGGGGTCTCCGCGTTTTACTTCTCGCCTGGGGTAGATCGTGGAGATGTAAAGTCTGGGGAGATGCAGGCCGGAGATATACTCAGACGGGATCGGCCGAGACCTTAACGGCAGGCGTTTCCTTCTTACCCTCTTCGACGGATACGCGGTAGAGACCGTAGGGGTGGCGCCATATACGGCGATGGATCGTATGGCGATCTCCCCATGTTTAAATGTTTTTGTTCTTGTGCCCCTGGGCAAAAAAGTCTGCTGAACAAAGTATCGGGTCACTCGAGCGTTTTGCCGAGCAAGGGTTAATTAACTAGGCCGCAACTCGGGAGGCCGGACGGGGGCCAGACGGCTGAGCCCGGGAATGGTCTGCCTTCGAACGTATGAAAAGGAGGCTGAAGCCGGGGTTGCATTCGTAGCCATCTTACGGTTAATCTAAGCACGCAAGGCGTTATTAAAGAAGATCTTCAGAGTTCTTCTTCGCCAAGTCTCACGAGGGATATCGGCCAGTCCTCGATAGGACCACTAGCCTATCCAGGTTGCCAGTTCACGGATTCTCGGGAAGTGCAATATCAAGCTCCCTATCGAGCCGCGGTGGCGGACTCCATGCACCGGCCTATTCGGACCTAGGCATGACCAAGGTCATGGTACGGACTTGGGAGTAAGCAGAGCTACGTCCGTGTAAGCGCGATTGCGGCTGATGGAGATATTATGCTAGGAGCTCGTCTAAGGACAGACGTTCCATTCTGATCTATGGAGACATTTTTCTTGGCGATCGACGAGGGGGTGAAAAAAGGGGAAGCTTCCTGGGTTGTGGTAGTACTCGTCCAGAGTGTGGCTTGCATCTGGACAGCGGGAGGAGGGTTTGTCAACCGCTATAGCCGCGAACATCAACTTTAAGAGGCAAGTCTGGCTGCGCGATAATTAGCATCAGTGACGAAGGGGCATAAATTGCGCGGGTGAAATTAACCGGGGATGGCATGAGATAAAGCGGTGGCGACACGTTGGCCCAAAGGAGATGGAGCACAGAGCAGAGAAGGGTGAGCCACGGTGAGGACGGAGATGGCTTCCAACGGACGGACATTGGGGCAAAGGTGGGACTTCAGAATCGTCAAGATCTTGGGAGGGATGCAAGTTTGGCAGGTGAGGAAGGGGTTGACTGGTGAACCAAGGCTGTGTCAACGCCAGATTGCACACAATTGGCCAATCAGGGGCACGCGTAGTTGGGGTCGTTTGGCCAACTGGGGTTCGGAGGAAAGTGCTTCCCCTCAGGTCAGGTACGAGGTACATCTCGAAAACGAGATGGTGGGGGTGCGTGGGTGGGATCGCTGTGAGGGAAGGAGCTCATGAGGGTTTAATCAGGAAGTCGGGTGGTAATGCGTTCGGCGGCAATTTAGCCAGCGGCGCGAGAACCACTCTGACATGTTTCCATGTTTGGCCAAGCAAAGTTTGGACCACTGCACCGGATTGCTCTTCCGCATCTCTCACGGCTGTCACGGCTACGCTGACTCCATTGGGCTTGCGGAACTCTCCTTGGTCATCGGACAACATTTTATCGCAGGATTTGCCCGACATTGGCCCACGTCCAGTCAAACCGAGGCCTGATGGTCTAATCTACCCAAAACCCGCGCCCAAAATCCACAATCGAGAAATGCTATACCCATCGGATCCTTGTTCGTATGTCTGTTTTTCCATCCCGCATTCCGGGCTTTGCTCCCCGTCAAGCAATGGGCCCTCTGCCAAGTTGCTTGGCACGCAGCCTCAGTGTTGGTCCTGTCTTTGCTGTCTGACTCGTCGAGTGTTTTCCTTCATCTGTTAAGCACCGCTAACCAACGAATTTTGGGGCTGTCTCCTCGTCGAAGATGGTGGTTGAGGTCGCATATGCACATAGAGAGCGTCTCTGATTGGGGCTATGTGCCACACTTGGCGTCGCAGATTCCAAGACCAGCGAGAAGGCTCCAAGGCAGATGAGAAGGCTCCATGAGCCTTGAGTTCAAGGATGGGCTGTGAAATTATTTAAAGATATTCCAAGAGGTCCCTGATGGCATCTGCTCGTGTTACCTCTGCTATTCCATTCCTGATCATTCCACGGATCAGCTCAGTATGGCCGAAGTGCTTGGTATCGCCGCTTCCATTGCCGGGCTGGCGTCTCTGTCAGTCCAGGCCGCCGAAGCCGTCACGAAGTCGAAGGCCAGGACCGTAGCTGTTGAAGAATTGCCACGGAAAATCCAGGGCATCTCAGAAGATCTTCAGGCACTGGAGGAAGCCCGAAAAATCCTGGAGAAGACTAGTGGCGATGACGAAATTCACCTGGAAGACTACAAAGCGATACAAGATGCTTTGAGCTCCCTAGATGCCGAAGTTGCCAGCAGAGGCAGCAAGTCTCGGATCCGAAGCCTGCTGAAGAGCAAAACGACATTACTTCACAAGTTCGATGAAATCGACAGGCTCACAAATCGCGCCCAGTCCCGATTTACCATGTAAGAGCGCTGTCAACTCAAAATTCATGGTTTCTAAGTCAAGACTGCGTAGTACAACAATGTAAATTTGCGAACCTCATATTCCCACCTGAGCACTAACTGACCGGTCCCCGAAATCAGGTCCATGATTGCAGCCAGGGTGGAAACGATGACACAGTTGCTCAAGGCTCTGCCCACTCCAGTTGATCTGCCCAGCGAAATCAGCGAGGTTGTGCACCCAGACAGCAACGCTGAAGCAGCTGTCTCGTCTGCCGAATTTGCGTTCCGCCCCCCAAGACTCTCCGACTGCTCGGTGAGGCACTGCTACTGTTCCTGCCATGCTACTAGGTCAAATGCTTGGAGGTTCTGGGGAATGAAATACACTCCACTCCGGGCGATCTTCCGTGCCTGCGATCAGGAGATATGCTCCGCTAGACGATACCAACTGGCAATCCGTATCCAGTTTTCCCGGCTTGGGATACCGGTTGCGATGCTCATTGGCGGCCAGATCGTCACGGGCACAGCGGGATACTCCTTGAGACCAACGTTTCAAATCTCTCATGTTGTCAAAGCTACTTCACTAGGCTTTGAGATTTTGAGGAGATTGGAGGAAGAGGATATCGATGTACACGAGGCCAAAAAGAGACTGGGGCACCTTTATCGATCGGACCCATCGGCTCGCTTCCACATCAACCCAAACGGCCGGACACATATTCAGGAGCTTATATACAGTGGCCCTTGGGGCGAATACGGCTGGCGGGTTTCTGATCAGATCCGAATTCTGGATCACTTCGTGGCTGATCTTGGGGCGACGTCTGGTATGAACACAGCAGAGTGCGTCCCTCTTAATCCCGAGCCAATATATCACTAACTCCGATGCCAAAGGTTTCTATACGATGTTGCTGGATGGAAAGCCGAAGGTGCTCATGTGGCCCTCGCACGCAGCCTCGTGGGCAACAAGCAGACCTTCCAGGAGGTTGATGAGCCTCTGTTCAGCTTCTGGCCGGACCCGGAGTGGACCCGGGAAGCGCCCATGGAGATGCACGGCGAGCCGCCGGTGAAGGCGACTGACCCATTCTACCTCGATTTTCTCAGAAATGTCACCAAACTCAACGAAGGTATCACGTATTCACCATCGGCATTGTGCTCCATCACTAACACGAGCAGGATTCGGTGGGAGCCATCCTCTGCATTGCGCCATCCTTCACGGAAACACTGTCGCTGCCAAAGCCTGGGCTGAGAAGATTCAAAAGTCTCGAGATAGCCTCCCTGTTAACTTTTTGGGACAGGCGCCGTTGCATATGGCCCTCAGATCCGAGGATCAGACTATCCTTGAGATTCTTGTGAACAAATTTGCCTCACACATTGATAATACTGACAACTGGGGTTTCACACCGCTCATGTACGCCGTGGCGATGGGCTACAGAGAGTCGGCCTCTTTCCTAATCCGCCACGGTGCAAACCTCTCAGTCCGGGTCCGACTGCCAGGACTTTCCGATCCCGGACAAGAATGCGATTTTATTGGGTGTGCTTCTATATGGGGCAGGGCTGACATTGTCTGGGACCTCCTGCAGGATGCCATTCACGCTGGTCATGACGTTGCCCAGCAGTTCTGGAGGGGCCTCGCGGAAACCTTGGACCGGATTCTGTATTCCATTGACCAAAATGACAAGATATGGGTTAAGAGGTTCTGGGATTTCCTCTCCTCGAGCGGCCCCAGAGATGTAAACTTTACATTTGGTGATGGGAAGACTTTGGCTCACTTGCTTCAACTTGCCGAGACAGTTGAGCCGCTCATACAGAAGGGATTTTCAGCGTTGAACCAGCGAGATGGATCCGGCGAACATTGTCTCTTCAACGCTGTCAGGTATCATCACATCCTCGCCACGCTTCTCACCAACGGCGCCGAGCCCAGCATTGCCAACCGCAAGGGGGAGACGGCTTACCACCGCTTGTTTAGCTTGAAGCTTTTCAAGAGGCTCGTGCCGCAATCTCGACAGGCCGCGGCATTGATACCGCATGTAATCTTTCGTTCGTTGCGTCTCTTGCTGCAGCACGATGTTGTTGGGGGAACGCGGCCAATACCATCGGACAACTGTGGCTGTCCGTGTACCGAGAACGGGCACCTCCCACTTGATCATCTCAATCCGCGTTTCCAAGACACGTTTGTGTCTCCGGAAACGAATCCCCTCTGGGCGCTGGAGGCAATATCCGTTTTTGAAGATCACGGCCGAGTGGAATGGGCTCGTCGCTCAATTATATCCTTCATCCGGCGCTCCGAATTCTCGAAACTTGGGATGAAACATACAGACTGTTGCTGCCTGGAGAAATTTCCTTCTACAGAAGAAGAGAGATTCTGGGACACGAGCTCTATCATTCGCCGAGAGCAGCTGATCGAGCAGCTGGAGCAGAAAATGGCTACCTATGCGTCCCAGGCGCTGGACTTGCCTGCTCTAAAGGGGATGCTCGTCTTGATAATGAATGATTCATACCAGGAGACTCTCAGTAAAAGGGCGGAAGAAGCACAGCAGAAGAGAGAAAAACTAGAAGACTTGTGGAGTGCGTCGGAAGCGCCAGTGGTAAGTCCTTGCTACCTAGGTACCTACCTAATAAGTTCATTCTGATTCCAGATCTGTGGGCACTACCCCACGATAGACCGAAACCGAAGTGCCTAAGCTCATCGTGGACTACGAGAACGACACCTACCAGACGAGATTTGATATTTTTCTATCAAACATGAAAAATAATATGATCCACTTTGACTGGGATTTTGGGGAGATCTCTGAGATCAAGGTTGATCCAGCTGAGTGTATGGAGGAGTATGAAAAGTACATGGTGGCGAATCTGAAGGACGGCCACCGCCCCACCGGGGAGCCAATAGCGTGGTTAAAATTGAGATGCCGATGGATGGTGTTGCTCAATGCTATCATGGGTCTGCGCACCATCTACACCAACCATCGGGACCGGAGAGAGAGAGAATCCTCGTCCCAAGAGTGAGTAAGCGGCGAGGTTAGGAGAGTGTCTAGTACGATTGCTGGTGGGTAAATTAAATGTGCGTTCGGGGGCCCGTTCATTATCCAGATTTAAGTCTGACAATTTATGCAGATAGGTACCTAGGTAGGTATACTAAGTATTTACGAAAGACAGAACATTGAAATAGTAGATGATATCAAACAAGTGAGGGAGAGAGAGAGAAAACTTAAACACCATAATAACCGCCATTGGCCCAGCAGGCAGTCGCTGAGCGGGCATTGGAGTACGTTTCGTATTGCGTCGATCTGGCAGCTTGTCAGCATTGAACGGTCTTGGTTTGTCCCATTCCCATTACTAAGTGGGACACAACAACATACCCAACCCAAACAGTCACCTCGGTCCTCATGGTGACATAGTCAACATCCCAGATAGTCTGAGCCGGCTGATTGGCAAAGACAGTGATGGTAGGAACCTGTGGCTCTTCGCAAACCGTCTGAGCAGGAGGGGTGCTACATGTAGTTTTGTCAGCACATAGGCGATCCATGTACCGGGCATCAGTTGCCGCCGAGTCACTTACAAAATCTTGGTAGCCGTATCATATACTAACGCAGTGTCAGCAGACAGACAATATGGGACGTTAGCAAAGGGGAACCAACCTGTCTCGATAGAGGTTCTGCCAGGGATAACTTTGGTAGTAGTTTGGGTAACGGTGTAACTGGTCTGAAGGACGGTGCTGGTGACGGCGGCGATCTTTGCAGGCTCTCGGTTCTCGATGCGGATGATTTCTAGGGATGTAAGTGCCCGTCCAGTCCTCGGGGTCAATCAAAGAAAAACTTACCATTGGAACGTCTTCCACGGCCGCCTCTGCCGCCACCACCACCACCACCACCACCTCTTCCACCCCCGCCGCCGCCACTGCCTCCGCCTCCGCCTCCTAGGGGAAATGTTAGCAATTATTCTTCTGAAGAAGAAACGTTGAAGAGCTTGCCTCGTCCACCGCCTCCTCCCCCGCGATTTCCACCACCACCTCCTCCACCTCCTCCACCACCCCTATTACCGCCTCCCCCTCCACCGCCGCCTCTATTTCCACCACTGCCACCGCCACGATTACCCCCTCCATTACCACCACCTCCACCACCTCTGTTCCCTCCATTACCACCACCTCCACCACCTCTGTTCCCTCCTCCTCCGCCACCTTTGGGGTGGAAAGTCAGGGGCAAGCTCGAATGAAAATGTGAAATTAAAAGAGGGGATAACTTACCTCCTCCGCCGCCGCCGCGATTTCCACCGCCTCCTCCACCCCTATTACCACCACCGCCGCCGCCTCTATTCCCACCCCCCCCTGACC
>Ga0247765_1001201_pt1 | contig 13874 bp, 11 predicted proteins | sample UWRJL106311C6_FD_179949 | JGI IMG/M metagenome (GOLD analysis project Ga0247765, IMG submission 179949) | Plant litter microbial communities from Arlington Agricultural Research Station in Wisconsin, United States - UWRJ-L106-311C-6 | ecosystem: Environmental > Terrestrial > Plant litter >... | reverse complement strand
AAAAAAAAAACAAATAGGAGGAGAAAAAAAAAAAAAAAAAAAGGGGGGGGGGAACCACCCAAAAATGATGCGGGGGGAAGATAAGGCAAAACCGACCACTGAGGTACAAAGTGCTTCGTGGGGAGTATCAAAACGAGAGCGGGAATGTGCTTTTCAGCATCGGCCAAGAAGGTGGAAGTTTTGGCAGCAAATGTGGAGTGGGATTTTTGCTCGAGAGGGGAGATAAGGAGGATTTTTTCCGCGCCTTCCGTTGTAACAGGAGTTGGAGTACCGGAAATCGTCCAACGACAGGCAGTCGCAACCCGTTGTCCGGTCTGGGTTATCCACCGACCGATGCAAGGTCAAAATGAAATGCACGTCTCGCAACGAATGGAACGAAACATCCTAGGTACCCAAAATTCAACTAGCGCAAAGTCCATCATCTAGTACGACTCGATGCTTCGGCCAAATCTTGTTCTAAAAAGAGTCTCCTACGCGGATCTCGTTGCGCGGCATATTCCTCCTCCCCCTCCCTTACGACGCGGCAGGGCTATATCTCGCAGGGGGGCAGGGGTTCCATTCCCGCTGAAAATCCTCTTGGCGCGCGGACTCAATTCCGCACCTTGGGGCATCCACCCTGCGGCTTCTGAGCCCCAGCCGCACGTCAACTTTAAGGGACCCGATGTCCCCTTACGTTTCCCGCATATCAGCAAGGGTTGCACACCGCAATTGGAAAGTCAGCAGAATGCGCAATCGGAGCTGAGCTGGTTCTAGCCAATGCCTAGAAACCCCCTTTTAGAGGTTAAAGTATGAATACCTTCATGATGTTTGCATCCCCTCAATGGGCCCGAGACGCCCAAGAGTCGTCATCTGAGTATTTGCCTCCACGATGGCATCCACAACCATGACCATCACAACCACAATCACTACAACCCAGGCCGCCCAAGTTCTGACCCTTCGGACCATTCCTGATTGGATGCACAAGGACGTCCACATCACTCATGGCTACCGACCAGCCACTAACTCTTTCCGCCAATGCTACCACTCACTCTGGTATCTGCACAACGAATCTGTCAACATTTGGTCTCACCTCGCTACAGGCATCGTCTTCGTAGCCCTGTTGGTGTGGAGTGTCCTCCCTGACTGGCACGGGGGCTATCGATTTGCCGAGAGCGATCTCCGCGCTCTCCAGGCATACCTCCTGGGCGTTACTATCTGTCTCTTTTTCTCCGTACGTAAACCTTCCCCCACCCTTCCCGTCCGCGTCCCTTTTCCTCGCTTCGCCCGGACCGGACGTATCCCCGTCCTCCCGTTTGCGCCGCACATGGACGTCATGTTTCCGTGACGAGGCACACGTTGACTGGTTCCTCTGCTGTCATTCCAGGCTTTCTATCACTGCGTGAATTGCCACTCTGAGCGAGTTGCCCGCAGCTGTTTGAAACTAGATTACCTGGGCATCGTGGCCAATATCACGTCGACATGCGTCTCAGCTACCTATTTCGGTCTGCACACCCACTCGGAGCTCGCGTCCCGTTACATCAGCGCTATCCTGCTATGCGGCGCCGCCACCTTTTGGGCCGTCCTGGACCCTAACATGGATGGACCCCGCGCGGCCAAACTGCGTGCCTGCATCTTTGTTGCCTTGGGCGCGAGCGGCTTTGCGCCGATGCTTCATGCAGCGGTGGTCCCGGGTTTGGGCATGGGGAACTTTGCCCTCGGTCACATTCTCACTGCCTCGGCCCTGTACTTGACGGGAACCATTATTTACGTAGCGAGGTTTCCCGAATCGAGCTGGCCGGGCAAGTATAACATTTGGGTATGTAACATGATCCTGCTCCTACCCTCGTTCGGCGGGTTTCGGGCCAGATCAGATTTCAGCGCTAACTCCATACCGGTTTGGCAGGGCGCGAGCCATCAGATCTTCCACATCTTGGTCAACTTTGCACAGGTTTGCCACTTGCTGGGCTTATGGTCCGTCTTGACCAGGCTGCACGGATATGACAGCATCCCCAATTTTGCCAACTTGAGCAAGATGAACTCGTCTCTAACCATGACCGACGCTGTGAAGACAAGTCTTTACAACACCATCGACATGGCTGCCGCAGCTGCGCTTCCACTGTATCATGATGCCGGACGGTGGGCAGTCTGGGTCTTGGCTAGTTCTTTCCTGGGTGTAAGTCGGCCCATTGTCTCCACCTCGGACCGATATCATCACTAACACCAGCCATCCCAGCTCGTGGTGTACCTGGTTGGCGCTGCCATCTACAATGTCTACTTTCATCCTCTGGCCAAATTTCCCGGCCCCAAGCTGTGGGCCATGTCGCGCATCCCGTATGTCATGGCAGTTCGCAGGGGCCAATACGTCTACCGCGTCAAGGAGCTCCATGACCGCTACGACAGCCATGTCATTCGAATTGCCCCAGACCAGCTGACCTTTACTGACGGTAGCGTGTGGAGGGATGTCTACCAGCGGAAGCAAGGTGAGACAGACTTCCCAAAACACCACGTCTGGCTGAGGCCCATGGTCAACGGCGTCAACTCGCTTCTCCACGCCGCTGACGATGACCACTCGCGTATGAAGCGTGTTCTCGGTCATGCGTTTTCAGCCAAGGCGCTGCGTGGGCAAGAGGAGTTTGTGCATCAGTATGTAGACTTGTTTGTGCAGAGGATGAAAGAGACGATTGCATCGGGCGAGAACATTTTGGATGTTGTCAAGTGGTATGGGTGGCTCACGGTGAGTTCCTTCTCCCTATCCCAACACGACTGGTCCCTGGTCCCTGATAAAAATTTCAGTTTGATGTCGTCGGCGACATGACGTTTGGTGAGCCTTTCGACTGCCTCAAGCTCATGGAAAACCACCCCTGGGTGACCAAGCTCTTCACGCAATTCCACGGCGCTGTCATTCTCGCCACCTGCCGCTTCTTCCCCGGCCTCGAGACTTTGCTGGAGTGGATTGTGCCCCGCAGTGTCATGGACCTCCGCTGGGAACTGTTTCGTCGCACCCAAGAAAAGATGACCAAGCGCCTCAACTCCGACACGGACCGGCTCGACTTTATCCACTACGTCAAGCGGCACAATGACGAAAAGGGTATGACGCGCGACGAGATTGATTCCTCTTTTACGTCGCTATGCATCGCCGGCGGCGAGACCACCGGCACTTTCCTAAGCTCTGCCACCTACTACCTCATCCAGAATCCGCACGCCATGGCCAAGCTTGTGTCCGAAATTCGCGACACTTTTGCAAGAGAAGAAGACATGTCCGACTCTCGTCTCGAGGAACTCCCCTATCTCGGCGCCGTCATCAAGGAAACGCTCCGTCTCGCCCCGCCTCTTGCGTCAGGCCATCCCCGCCAGGTCCCTGCAGGAGGACGCCACGTGGGAGGACATTTCCTTCCGGAAAACACCGTCGTGGAGGTGGTCAACTGGGCGGCCATGCGGTCTGCCAAGAATTTCCGCGACCCAGACAGTTTTATTCCCGAACGGTGGCTGGTGCACAATGGGTTTGACGACCACAACGCATGGGGTCCCTTTTCGCTGGGTCCGCGTGGTTGTATTGGCAGGCCATTGGCGAATGTGGAGATGCGGGTGATTCTGGCGAGGGTGTTGTGGAACTTTGACCTGCAGGTTCCGGGAGGGGGGGATAAAGTGGGATGGGAGTGGAGTTCGCAGGACGTGTTTTTGGTGTGGAATAAGCGGCCGCTGTACGTGGAAGTCAAGGTTGTGGGGACAGAGTCTTGACAGCGGGAGATTGTTCACGGGGATATTATGGTTTGAGTGAGTGCGGAATGTTATGGCTTGAGTACCTTCTAGGTACCTAGGTATTTTACGGGGTGCTAAATGACAGAGCTGTTTCAAGGCGTTGAGCTACGATGTCCAAGTTGAATTGAAGGTCGGTGCCTGAATTTGTTTTTCCAATAAGCTGTGATTTTCCCCATCTTTCAAACGAAGAGCAGGCAGTTCCGCCCAGTAGAATAGTAAGCAAGCAGATGACAAACCCTCATAGTGATTCAGAACGGAAATCTCCCGCACGCCCATCCCTTCCGTCGCGAATAAGCTTGCGAGCCAGCGCGATCAGTGTAACGGTCCTGCAGGGCCCCACTTTTTCCACAGACAAGAAGCCGAGGTAGACCCACATTGGGCGACTGGCTTCCGGGGTTAAATAGCTTGTCCAGGCTGGCTCTCAGCGGGAGCGCGGCGGGGCAGGGCTTAGCTTTGAGCTTGTTCCGTACTGTCCACTGTCTACTGTTCACGCCTTGCGTGGGGGTACCTACCTACCTGACCTTGGGAACTTTTGCAGTGTTACACGGGCACACGACTTTGCTGCATGCTTTACTTTTTCGGGACATATTTTGATTCTCTTCTCTTCGTGTCTCTCTATCTCTTTTCTCCATCGGGGATCCCTATCCTTACATTCTTTTTTGTCTTGGCACCCAGTCCTGTCTGGTCCAGTCCAGTCCCATCCGCCCAGTCTCGTCGTTCGTTCATGGGATGACGAAAGAGATGGGCTCCACACCCCCCACGTCGACCTCGACCACGACGTCCACGTCGACCACCACCTCGGATACGCTGGTCATCTCAGACATAGCCTCCATCGAGAGAGAATGGCTTTTGGACATTGAAAATCCGAAAAACTGGAGTTTGGGGTCACGGGTCTACCATACGGCCATTCCGGCGATTTATTGTTTCGTTTCGTGCGGTTTTCCCTCCTCTCTTTCTTTTCGAGTGAGTTCGATTTGGAGACGGACAGTTGAACTAATGTTACGAGAGCATAGCGCGTTCGGCACCTCCATCTACTCGGCGGGAATGTTCCAGGTTGCAGAGCAGTTCCACGTCACCAGCACGGTTGCGATCCTGGGTCTTTCCATGTACTCGTTTGGACTCGGTGCGTTTTGCCCTCTTCCCCCCTGTACCTCCCCCCTGTACCTCCCCTCCTAGACCCATACGAAACCCAACCCGGATTTGACATCTGGGCTTACTGACTGACATGCAATGTAACCCCCCAGCCCTCGGCCCTCTCATCGGCGGACCTCTTTCCGAAGCCTACGGTCGCAAAGCCGTGTATCTCTATTCCTGTCCCATTTTCATACTTGCGACTATCGGGTCCGCGCTCAGCCCTAGTTCCAGCCCTGCTGCTCTCTCCATTCTCCGCTTTATTTCCGGCGCGGCCGGAGCGCCCTGTTTTGCCGTGTCGGCTGGAACGGCCGCCGATATCTGGGACATGGAACACGGTGGTGGCCTGGCCGTCGTGGCCATAACCCAAGCTGGCTTTCTAGGTCCGACCATCGGCCCGCTTGTCGGAGGGTATATCATGCGGAACCGAAATGATTGGCGGTGGACAATGTGGGTGTTGGCCATGACGATATCTCCGGTTTTTCTCGCGGTGATTTTTTCAAAGGAAACTTCAAGGAAACAAATCCTCGAAACCCGAAACCGAAAAAACCAGTTAGCAGCAGCAGCAGCCGGAGAGAAAAAGCACGAGGGAACGCTATCCTGGAAAAAAGCCCACGCTCTCGTCACGGTTGTGCTTTTCCGTCCGCTGCGAATGCTCTTTACAGAACCCATCGTTGCTTCTATAACCGTGTACAACGCCTTTGTATTCGGGGAGCTTTTTGCGTTTTTCGCAAGTTATCCATATGTCTTTACAAAAGTCTATGGATTTTCCAGCGCTCAAGTGGGGCTCGCATTCATTGGCGTGTTGGTAGGTACGGTTTTGGGAGTCTTGACATTCATGGTCGTGGACAAGACGCTTTATGCAAAAGCGAAACAGCGAGCTCTCGACGGGAAACCCCCTCCGGAAGAAAGGTTGTATACGAGCATGTTTGGGTCATTTGGGATTAGTATTTCCCTCTTTTGGTTCGGCTGGACGGCGAGAAGTGATGTCCACTGGATGGTGCCGATCGCCGCGGGCTTGCCGTTTGGGTGGGGCATGGTTTGTGTTTTTGTGAGTTTACCTACCTATCTCCTCCCCTCGAAGAAAACTCGCGTTGGTTGTGATCAACTAACAGAGACAAAAAAAAAAAAAGTTTGGGTCAATGACATATCTCGTCGACACATACCACTCATACTATGGCGCGTCAGCCCTTGCTGCAAACACGCTACTGCGGTACGGCGTGGGAGCCGGCTTCCCCCTATTCATCATCCAGATGTATTCCCGACTGGGGATCCCCTGGGCCAGTAGTCTGCTGGGGTTTATCAGTATTCTCATGCTGCCGATTCCTTGGGTGTTGTATAAATGGGGACCGTTTCTGCGGAGCAAGAGCGCGTTTAAGCCGGCGTGATGGGTCAGGTCAGCATATTTTGGTCTTATCAAGATTGGCAGCGTTGGCTTTGTTGTTGATATGTGCGCATGTTTAGATGAGCAGGTTTCTTGCCTATTCCGCATATAAATCATTCCTAGGTGCCTCTGTATCTCATTAATAGAGCATACTCTCAAGTCTCTTCTTTGTCTTCTGACGTATTGCACGTCCTGTGGCCTGTTTTTGTCCAGGTACCAGGCGGCCTTTCCTGGACCCAGGATTCATCACGGGTGAGCAAACCGAAGTGATTCAGACAAGACCTTATTACCTGACGAGGTGTCTAAGAGATCGGCTTCAGTCGATCAGATGGCCTTGAGCCGGAACGTCAGACGCCAGCAGGACTCGGTATGTAAAAGTATGAGACTTCGTCTATGAGTTTGGGACCCCTGCTGAACGTGCCCGTGTTACGGATTCACGGATTTAGGCCATCACCCAACTACCTGCACGCCCGACCAGGCTGCACTAATGGCAAGAGTAGAGCGTGGATTTTGACGGGCCAGACCGCTGGATTCCCGTGTCCGGGCGGCTGTAGCGATGGAAAACAGACGTTCGAGAATGTTTCCACGAGTTCCATGTTAGGTCCTCAAACTGAGGCAACGAGAAACAGAGGGCAGCGCCGGCTTTCAGACCAGCCAATTATATTTCAACGGGTTCTAGTATTTTGTTGCATAACACGGTCTAGACTTCAAGTTGAGTTCGACGCGATGGCCTCGGACCCCAAGAGCCGCGTTATGTCGAGACATGGATATAGCGAACTGGGCTGACATCCCAATGGTCTCAACTCTAAAGGATGACTCGGATTTCGCTCTCAAGAATTTTGTGAACGGACCCTTGGTAGGGTGTTGGGCCGGGTGTCGTTTATCTTGTTGCCTGGGACGGTATCGAGCGGCTCGGATGAGTAGACCGGTACCACATCGTGGAATCTGGATTGACAGGTGTTGCTTGGGTTGCGTGGTTATAAATTTGGAAGGGAGAGGATGAGATTGGCTGGCAGCATTGGCGGGGATGGTACACTTTGTACCTGGAATTCCTGAAGCGTCGTGTCAACATCATGACGCGTCTTGCCGGTATGTGATCCAAAGGTGTCGCCTCGCGCCAAACTCAATAAAAGCCACTGTGAATTTGCGGATTGGATGACGCCTCTGGTTTGCAGCTTTGGCTGTTGATGTTCCCTAGGGTCGAACCTTGACGCCTAAGGCTTATGGAAGTCTTGTGACGGTCATCAAACTGGGAAATCGGGAAACGCCGGTGTTGAACCATATACCAGATACCACCGTTGCACTATCAATTGGCCTACGCTTCTGATGCTCAACGACTAAGGTAGTCAGGACGTGAATTCCTGGCTCTGAAAGAACAGTCACTAGAGTGATTCCCCGGCCGTGAGGCCAAACCTGGGCTTGCCTCGTTCTTTAGGCAGTAAGGCTTGCAACTAGTTAGACTGTGTGTCTTTGACATGCTGACCCTTTGGTTAAACTCTGGTGTCTGGTACAGGCATTTGGACATAGGATGGGTGGCACTGGATGAACAAGCCGCAGACAGGAAGCGTGCAACTGGTGTTCGGAAATCAGCTATTCTGTAGCAGCTGTAATTAGCTTTCAAAAACATGCGAGGACCAAGCATCTGAACTTGCAAGATCCTGTGACCACAGTTGATGCCTAGGAGATCAGGGTGATAGAAAGCTGAAACCCACTAAGATTTCTTGCCAAGTGATATTCGACGTCGCACAAAACATGCACTACACTTCACAGCATTAGCTAGAGCCATAGTTTCTGTCCCCCTCCATGTCGATAGTCATGTGATGCAGCCTGCGTGTTTCACGTCTCAAAGCTCACACAACAGGCTTGTGAGATGCACCACAACATATGTGGGATCAGTTGGGATAGGAGCAGCGCAGACCAAGGTTATAAAGACGTCGATGGTCGCCCACCAATCCTAGATTCCTAGGGCAGAGCATTACACCTCAATCTCCCAATCAAGTTTATTCGGCGTAGTATATCTTCACTGAACATCCACGCCCACTGTCTGGGTCAAGACATCTGCCAACTTTGCACCTTGCCCAAACAACCAACCTTACCGTCTTCCGACCTAAGCATTCACGAGAGCTGAGAGAATCCAATCCCACCACTTTCCACAACACTCTCACAAAAGTCCTACGAAGCCCCGAGACTTGCCCTCCACTTATCACCGCCAAATACCACAAAAACCAGACACCATAGACATCACACATACCAGACACCACAGACACAGAAACAGAGAGTTAAAAATGTGCGACTGGGCCCAAGTATTTTACAAATGCAACCACCAAGGACCCGACATCAGACTCTCCACCTGTCCCAAATGGAAAAAGAAAAGCAGCCTGGGCGGCGCCGACGACTGTCCTTATAAGATCCTCAGAGGGAAATTCACGAAAAAGGCGAAATGTAATGGCTGTCGCAAGAAGAGCGATGATTGGACAGACGAGCAGACTTTTACGCAGTATTGATCATCAATAATGTTGTTGTTGGGGGGTGGTGGTTTATTTTTAGGTTGAGGAGGTTGGTTTGGTAGGGTGAGGTCGATTGGGACGGCAGAAAAAGGGAGACAAAGTGATAGAGTTGGAGCGCTTTGTTCAATGGCCGGTTAACTTTGTCGACTTGCGCTGATTGGACACTGGGTTAGGTAGCTTCTATGGAATTTTGGGCGGGCGCTCTAGTTGCAGGACAGAGTCTCGGTAGAAGACGAGAGTTGAGCATGGGGTGGGGCTCAACAGGTTCAAGTTATACTACGTTTCCTCCATCTCAAAGTATACACTTGTTCTTATACGGCATAGAAACTCCCAGAGTCAGGCAGGCATATTTGGTAGTGCCTCTCTCCCAATGAAAAGTCCGAGGGAAACATGCTGGTTCGAGCAGTCCTCACAGGGTTATCGCATTTGCTATGTGCCTTTGTCTCGCCTGCGTTAGTGACCAGGCCGACGTCGAGTCACCGCGCCTACATAGCTGTCGTGATTTCCCGTTCTGGCGGAAAAGAACGAGACAGGAGAAAACAGAAACAAAATCAACAACGAGACCCGAGTTCATAGTTCATAGTGTAGATTGCCGTGCGATTGGGTGCACGAAACTTTGGGATGATGCCAAGTCACCGAAGCAAAGGCAGTGACTGATGGGAATATAGAGCATACATTTGCGGAGTTTGGAGGTGTTCACGCTAAGGGATTGAGGTTGTACACAGTCCATACAATGAAAGCGGCCAGTATGATATACTTGCGCCAAATGGGGAGTTATTCTCCGAGCCAACGGAGACGAACAAATGACCAATGTGGATAACACGTCGCGCGCTAATTCCCAATTCCCATCAAAGTTATCCGGATCCACAACCTCGGAATTATCACCGAATTCAGGGGACACAAGTGCGAAGTGGAGGGAGGTGGAGACCCCCACGAACTGCAGCAGAGCTAATGCCTGGCACTAATGCAGGTACGGCAACTCACCCGTCGAGACCCCTTGATCTAACATGGTGATTGGCCGACCCCACTTTGCACATGTTTTTTTTCAGTCCTTTCATTTCACTTATCTGTTGACTCTCTCTTAGCTCACACATGTAAGGAGTAGAACTAGGTAACATGAAATCTGGTTTCTTGTTTGTGTACCTATGCTTTGCTTGCCAGTGTCCAGTGTGTCCAGATAGCGTTATCATCAACATAAAAGAGCCAGCCAACCAGTCATGACAAACATGTAACCCATCCATCCACACTGAATGCAAAACCCCACCGTACCCTAGAGAAATTACAAGAAAATAAAACCTCCCTCTCTTCAAATCTAGGCAGAGGCGCGATACTGGTTAAAGAAGCTATGCATGCGCGTGCGCTGACCCGTCGTGAATTCCTCGTAGCAGGTATCGTACGAGTAGTCCATAAAGTTGTGGATAGGATCGAGACCGGCCTGGCCGGGGCAGGAATCGCGTCCGGTAGGACATCCGCTCGTGGCGCTGGCTTGGGCGGGGGTATCGGAAACAAAATCGCCGCTGCCGGCGCAGCCTCCTTGGAAAGTGTGGTACAGACCAAACCAGTGGCCGACTTCGTGCGTGACGGTATAGCCGAGGTTGAAGTTGGTCTCGCTGCCGCCCGGAACGGTCGTGTACAGGATGCTGCACCCATCAAAGTAAAAGTCGTCGGAACCGCTAGTCACAGACTTGGGGAAGTAGCAGTACCCAAAGTTGCCGCCGATGGAGCGCTGGAAGTAAATGTTCAGTGTCCGGTAGGTCCCCTTGCGGAGGGCCTTCTTCATGGCCAGCTCGGCACCATCGCTGGCCCAGTTGGAGTTGACGGTGAAGTCGGTGCCTTTGAGGGTAAAGGTGAAGCCATGCGGGGCAAAAGTGTCCTGGAGAACCTTGAATTGATCTGACAACATTTTGTTCTATATCCACGTTAGCAACAGAGAAAACATAAACGTTGAAGCGGATCTTACTGTCAGGTAACCCCCGCTCAGATCGGTGGATGAAGCCACAACGTGAAAGTACACATCAACATTGGTGGTCTGACGAGCGGCAACAGCCGGGCCGGCGATGGCTTCCTGCGCAGCAATCTGCTGAGTGTTGAAGAGCTCCTCCTCAGTCGGCTCGTGGGTACCACACCCGAAAGCGCGACGGGGTCGGATCTCGGCAACAGCTGCAAGGGCAGCGGGAACCAAGAGGGCCGCGGTGGCGAGGTTGAAGAAGCGCATATTGTTTGGACGAAAGTACCGGAGAGGCAAAGACTTGCGAAGAAGAGATGGGCGGGGCAGTTAATATCGGCGGCCTGGGCTTCATCTATTTTCGCAACCCAAGAACCGGGAAATCACAACACCTTATATGCCACAAGAAACTATCGTTGTCGAACAAGATTGGTAAGTGTGGACAAGACAGTGTGGTTAGGGCCCTTGGCAGATTCTGGAAGGTCATTTAGGCGCAGGTCTCGCCGCGTCAAGGTTGCCAGGCCGCGATACTACAGTCAAGAGCGCAAAAGATTGTTAGAGTGGGACTTAACCTTGGCAACGCCGAGGTTATGGGTACCTTGCGATTAAGGCAGCCAGACAAGGGCAAGTTCAACAAATGGGCTCGCTGAAATTACTTTCAACCATATCAAGTCCAGAGAGCAAAGTCAGAGATCTGGTCAAGTCCCAAACTAACAATGTGAAGAACAACACGGACTAGTTAGTGCAAAGTCGCGTCGATGCTGCCATGGCGCGATACTACGCCGTCCAAAAAAGCAACTGCCAATGCCAACTTCCCAATCGGCTCCCACGCTCCCACGCTCGCGCGGCTTGCGATAGGCGACCAAGCCACATGTGCGGATGGCAGCAGGATCGTGGGGTTGCGGGAGTGACATTGCTTCATCTCACGCGCTGACCAGTCATGTCCACTTTACAGGGGTAGCTCTTAGAACTACACTGCACTGCACTGCACTGCACTGCACTGCACTGCACTGCACTGCACTGCACTTGACAAACCCGCAAGATGGACTCGAGAAAACAACAATTCACCGACGGAGACAAAATCAACTACATGCTGGCCTCTAGGCAGTGATTAGATTGCATCATTATCCCCTTTCCCTTGCAGTCAAGGCAGTCAAATACAATTCCCCCCTTTTTCCTTGGGGAGGGTCTTCCCGGTAGTTGGAGACTCTGCCAAGGCCATCTGATGAAACCCCGCAGAGCAGAGCCCCGATTGCAACCTCCCCGATCGGGCAACTGCCGAGCCGGCCCTGCGCTTAGATAGCGTGTTCCCGGTCCCGCCTGGCCAAGGTCATGCTTCCCTCCCAGCGAGCTTCGAAGGAGATTTAGGCAGGAGATTAGATTTGCTACGGTCCCGAGTGTGACATCGAGTCTCGAGTGTCAGTGCTGCCGAGGTATCTACCTTGGGTAGGGGGGTATTTTTTTCTGATAATCGAAGCGACTTGTCGTCTCAACTCTTGTGATCAAAATGTCAGAACCTTTTGTTCGGGAATTTAGTGCCAAGCTGGGTAAGGTACCGTAGCAAAAAGTCCAGATAAGGACCCGCCATTGAGCTATCACACTACGTACATGTAGCCAGTCATTATTACCTTGCCTCTTAATGCCTCACCCACCCACCCACATACACTTGCATGTGCAGCACAGCATGATGACAGGAGCAGGAGCAGAAGCAGAAGCAGATGATATGCAGGAACAGCCTACGAAGCCCGGTATTGATCGTCCATCAATCACACGGGTGGCTTTTTCAAACCGCAACATCATCCCACGCACCGTGCAGACTTGACAGCCAGACGTCGTTCCAATATTGGAATCTTTGATTGTACACACAGGTAGCTACATGGCGACATTCCTGATTCGGTGTCATAGTGTCACAGTATTGAAGAAAGGATTCCGCGCATCTTGCAGAGACAGAAAACAAAGCCTGTCTTATCTCGTACGGACGAGACATTTTTGCTCCGCTCGGTTCAGGTTTAGAGGGGAACTCGATTGGTGGATGGGTACGGAGTACATGTACGGGACGGCACATGCATCCGAGCGAGAGAACCGCAGACGTCATTGTTTTGTTAAGCTATGAACGGGCGGATGAGGATTGAGTTGTATGTATGTCTGTCGAGGAATTTTTGTGATCCTTTCACGGAACTTTGCACGGGCTTGAACGTTGTATGCGCGCGTGTTATATGTGCTGGTGTGGTGTTGCACGTGCGGGGTCTCTTCGGCGGAACTCGGCACGAGAAAGCCTACAAGGCATACATGCCAGCACAACAACAGCTCGGGAAACCGAAATCGGGACACCGAGGCCAACACCGGCGGTAGATATACAAATTAGGTAGGTGTGTTTTTCTCAGAGTTGCTCTTGCAGCATCAAACATGAGAGAACTTTCAAGAAAGCAGAGATGAGAGATAACCAAGTAAGGTTCGCAACGCGGGTAGAATGTGAGTAGCGGCATGTTTCGACTTTCTCCACCTTTGTCCTGTAATCAACTGCGCACTTTCAGTATCCGGGCGTTGAGCATGTGAAGAAGTTCATCGCACGGAGATAGATGCGCGTGTGGTTGTCAATCGCCAGCTGCCAGGTTGGGAATTGGTAGGAATATTGGTACAGTTGTGTTTGTTCTGAAGGGACAAGAGCATCCCAGTGTCAGACTCTGAGATATTACAGGGAGGATTATGCAAGGAATTTAACAGACAGCAAATAGTAAATATAGCGGGTACCACATTTCTCTGAGTGGGAAATCACTGCAACTTCTACCCTCCCGGAGGACATGAGGCAGATGCGCACTTGGCATAAGCAGCTGCGTGCGCGCTTGGCTGTAATTGGATAGCCTCTAACGTTATTTGCACCCTGAGCGAGTGAGTATTATCCTTGAAATTTTTACCATCGGGATATGAAGGGTTTCCACATAAGCTGTCGAGATTACCTACCTACCGTGCGATGGGTACCTTCTCAACAGCTAAGGGGATACACTAGAAACTATCGCTGTTATGTGCGACGAATCTGGGAACTGTCACGGCGATGGCACCAAAACGATCGTAGGATCGAAGACGTGGCAATCATCATATAAAATTACAAGGTGAAGAAGAAAGAAGGAGAGGAATCGCTGCGGAGCAGCGATGCCAAAGATCTATCTGC
>Ga0247765_1001200_pt1 | contig 13881 bp, 14 predicted proteins | sample UWRJL106311C6_FD_179949 | JGI IMG/M metagenome (GOLD analysis project Ga0247765, IMG submission 179949) | Plant litter microbial communities from Arlington Agricultural Research Station in Wisconsin, United States - UWRJ-L106-311C-6 | ecosystem: Environmental > Terrestrial > Plant litter >... | reverse complement strand
GCTCTCCCGCGCCGACATCACCTCACGGATCGACGCCGCCGGGGCCCAGGTGCGTCCGACCGGGTAGCCGCCCGCAGCGGTGAGGAAGGCTCCGGCGTATTCAAGGTCGACAGGGCTCGACGCCGCGAGATCCCGGATGAGCGCGGGGTCGGAGCCCAGGTCGACGACGCGGGCGATGCCACCGGGAACGAGCCGGCTCGGGTCGACCAGACCCAGATGCACGTGCGAGTCGGTGAAGCCGGGAAAGAGGGTTCCCGCGATATGCGCTGCGCCGTTGGTATGCGCTGTGCCGTTGATATACCCAGTGCCGTTGATATACCCAGCGCCGCGGTCATCCGTCGGCCGCGTATCAACGCGGGTCAGTCGGTCGCCCTCGATGGCGAACAGCGCGGGACCGGTGAAGTCCTGCCCGTCCCAGGAGTCGAGTGCCGAGACCAGTCTCACGTGCCGATCTCCGTGCGCACGGCGTACAGCTCGGGGAAGAAGGTGAGATCGAGCGCCCGCTGCAGGAAGTCGACGCCGCTCGAACCGCCGGTGCCGGTCTTGAACCCGATGGTGCGGCGCACGGTGCGCAGGTGCCGGAAACGCCAGAACTGGAAGTTGTCCTCCAGGTCGACGAGTTCCTCGCAGGCCTCGTAGAGCCGCCAGTTGTCGCCCGCCGATTCGTAGATCTCGCGGAACACGGGCACCAGCTCGGGTGTGAACACCCAGGCCTTGGTGAGATCGCGGTCGAGCACCGCCTGCGGAATCTCGAAGCCGTGCCGGGACAGGTAGCGCAGAAACTCGTCGTACACCGTGGTCTCGTCGAGCAGTTCCCGCAGTATCGACTGGGACTCCGGGTCGCTGGCGAAGACGCTCAGCACCTTCGCGTTCTTGTTGCCGAGGATGAACTCGAGTGCCCGGTACTGGAACGACTGGAAGCCGGAGGAGTTGGCGAGGAAGTCGCGGAACTCCGAGTATTCGGTCGGCGTGAGTGTCGCCAGCACCGACCACTGCTTGGTCAGGGTCTCCTGGATGTGTTTGACCCGCGCGATGCGCTTCAGCGCGGTGCCGATGTCGTCGTCGCGGAAGGCCTGTCGCGCCGAGCGCAGCTCATGCAGCATCAGCTTGATCCAGAGCTCGCTGGTCTGGTGCTGGATGATGAACAGCAGTTCGTCGTGATGCTCCGGAACGCTGACCGGCCGCTGCAGACTCAACAGCTCGTCGAGCGCGAGATATCCGCCGTAATTCATCTTCGCGGAGAAGTCGGTGACGATGCCGTCTTCGAGCGGGCGGGTGTTGTCGGGCGGGCCGGTCTCGGTCATGCGTTCCCTCTCGATTCACGGAATACTGGTGCCATGACGTTCTTCGGCATCATCAAGTACCTGGGCATCCTGTTGCTGGCCTTCATGGCCGTCGTCATCGTGGTGGTCGGTGTGATCGGCATCGGAGTCACCCTCTCGCCGACCCTCATCCCCGGCCTGTTCCAGAGCTAGCGCGCGAGGTAGCGCCGCACGGCTTCCGCGCTCGCGGCGTGGTCGATCACGTCGGGCTCCCCCGACATGGTGATCGTGCCGACGACCAGTCCGTCGATGCGGATGGGGATCGAACCGCCGTGTGCCCGGTACGTCTCGAAGTCGTAACCCTGCTCCTCGAGGGTGGTGCCCGCGGCCTCCTGGCGGCGACGCACGAGCAGTGACGGCTCGTTGAATGCGGTGGCGACGGCGGCCTTGCCGGCAAGCCACGGGTCGTTTCCCGATCCGGTGCTGCCGAGGTTCGCACGGAAGACCAGCTCGTCTCCCAACAGCACCTGCACGGCGAGATCGAGGTTCCAGTCCTGGATGACGCCCACGGCGATCACGCCGAGCAAGACCCCGTGGTCGTTGTCGAACAGATCGGTGTCGAGCCCGGTGAGCTCTTCGAGATCGGCGATCGTGAAGACGGGAAGTTCTTCGAAGATGGGCATTGATTACTCCTCGGGCAGGGCGGTACGGGTGTTGGGCAGGTTGTGCAGAACCAACTCTGGCAGTTCCGCAGGCTCGTACGGTTCATCGGTCGTCGCCAGATCGGCCACGCTCCACCAGCGATGGGCGAGGACGTCGACCTTCTCGTCTTCGGTCCAGTGCGCATCGCTCGGCTCGAAGGCGTCGACGACGTGGCGGTAGAACACGGCGTGTCCGGTGGAGTGGTCGGCGGCATCCCACTTCACGTCGAAATCGTGTGCCCATACCGGCGCTCCGAGATCGTCGACGACGAGTCCGGTCTCCTCGAACAGCTCGCGCACCGCTGCCTGTTCGTGTGACTCGCCCGGATCCACTCCCCCACCGGGAGTGAGCCAGCGCGCGGCCCCGCTCGTGTCGGGAGCCTTCGTCAAGAACAGCAGGATGCGGTCGTCCCGATCGAACAGCAGGATTCTCGAGGTCAGCCGCAGCCCGCCGGTCATCAGACCGCGCCGGTCTCGGCTGTCGTTGCCGCCGCTGTGGGCGCGACGGGCGTGGGCGCTACTGGCAGGTAGCGAGCCCACCAGTCGAGGATCGCCTCGAACCGCTGCAGGCGGTGGCGTGGGCGACCGCTGCGGCTGAGCTCGTGGTTCTCCCCCGGGAAGATCAGCAGTTCGGTCTCCACCCCGGCGCGTGTGAGCGCCGCGTAGTAACGCTCACCCTGCGGGAGCGGGCAGCGCAGGTCTTCGGCCGAGTGAACGACGAAGGTGGGGGTGCGAACCTGGCCGACGACCGCCTGCGGGCTCTGTCGGGTGATTGCCGCGGCATCCGTTCCCACGTATTCGTCACCGAAGAACGAGCCGATATCGGAGGTTCCCACGAAACCCTCTGGATCGAGGAAGCCGCGCTCGACGATGGCGCCGGCGAAGCGGTGGTCGTGCGCGATGGTCCACGCGGTGAGGTAGCCGCCGTAGGAACCGCCCATGATTCCCACGCGGGAGGCGTCGAAGCTCGGGTTGGCGGCGATGGCGCCGTCGAGGTAGTCGAGCACGTCGGACATGTCGACCGTGCCCATGGCATGGCGCACGGCACGGCCGTGGTCTTCGCCGTAGCCTGCGCTCCCGCGGGGGTTGCACATCACGACCGCGTAGCCGGCATCCGCGTAGACCTGCGCCTCGTCGAAGAAGCCGACGGTGTACTGCGCGAACGGGCCGCCGTGGATGACCACCAGCACCGGGTGCGGGCCAGCACCTCTCGGGGTGAGTACCCAGCCGTGCACCGGGTGGCCGTCGCGGGAGTCGACCGTGAACTCGGGGGCCGGGATGATCCCGGTCTCGCGCAGCGGAGCCGAGAAGTCGGTCAGCGCGACGACGGAGCCGTCCCGCACGAGACCGAGCTCGCCGGTGGTCTCCGGGCCGGAGTATGACGCGACGACCGTGTCCCCCACGGCAGCAGCACCCGAGATGTCGACGTCGCCGCCGGCCAGCACCTCCACCTCGGAGTCCGCGAGGTGTGCTCCGTGCGTCACCCGCAGCAGAGTGACACGCCCGCGGCTGACGTTGCCGACCAGCGCGTCATCGCCCAGTAGCGTGATCTCGCCACCGACGTCGTAGCCCGCGTCGGTGAGGCGGGTGACGGTTCCGTCGCTCGGGTCGAGGTGGAACAGCCCACCCGACTTTCCGATGAAGTCGGAGCCGTCCGGTCCCAGTTCGATCGCGATGAACAGGAGGTGACCGTCGGCCGCCCAGACGAGGCCGTCGATGCTCAGCTGCGCATCGTCCGGGCTCAGCAGCGCAGGGGTGGGCACATCGGTGCCGCCGCCCTCCGCCACGTCGACCGCGTAGATCTCGTTCACCAGCGTGGTGTCGGCAGCCCGTCGCGCGGACACGAAGGCGATCCGCGTGCCGTCCGGAGAGAAACTGGGCGAGCCGTCATCGGCATCCCCGTCGGTCAGCTGGCGCGCGGCCGGTGCGGCGGCAGGGGCTTCGGGATGCTCGTCCCCCACGCTCGGAGCCGTGCGGTAGCGCGGCTCCTCCCCCGGGCTCGGCACCTCCACCAGAAAGAGGTGCGAGCGACGGTCGATGGTGTAGCCCAGACCGTTCGCCGTGTACTTGAGGGTGGTGATGCGGCGCGGGGGCTCGGCGTTCGGCCCGAGGTCGGGCACGGTGCCGTAGCGTCCCGGTTCGGGTACACGGGCGGAGAAGGCGATGCTGCGGGAGTCTGGGGACCAGACGTAGTCCTCGATGCCGAGGGGGGCATCCGTCACCTGGATCGGCTCGCCACCCTCCGCAACGGCAACGAATACCTGGCCGTTGCCGTCCGCGTCGCCCCGGGTGAACGCCAGCAGCGTGCCGTCGGGAGAGAAGGCCGGCGTGCCGTCGGCCACACCGCGGGTGATACGGCGACGCGCACCCGACGCCAGTTCGACGTTCCACAGCTGGCCGACGTTGCGATCGGCCACCAGATCGGGGTGGCGGACGGCCACCACCGCGCGGCTGCCGTCCGGGTGGATGGTCGGACGCGAGAGGGTGCACAGCAGGGGCAGGTCGGTGGCCTTCATGGTGTCGCTCCTGCTACTTGGTGGACTCGTCGGTCGGCGCGAAGTCGCTGGTGTCGCCGACCAGGATGGTGTGGTTATCGGGGATCGGGTCGACCGTGGCCCTGGCGACCTCGGCCGCGAACTCCGCGACGTTGTAGAGCTTGCCTGCCGCGTCCTTGCGGGCGCTGATCGCACCCGGGTTCGCCCGCTCGAGCAGGGTGGCGGTGATCGTGCCCTCGATCATGTCCCCGGAGACGACGACGAAGCCGATGCCCGCCTCGGTGAGGGTCGGGATCAGACCGCGGAGGGCATCCTCCCCTGCTCGCTTGCTCAGCGCGACCGGCAGATACTCGGGCATGGTCGGCGTGGTGTGGATGAAGTGCGCCTGGTGGCTGGTCACGAAGACGACGCGGGAGCCGGGCTGCAGCAGCGGCAGAGCCGCATTGAGCACGCGCAGCTGGGCGTCGCGGTTGAGCTTGGTGGCGTAGTCGGCTTCCATGCCGGACTCCATGCCGCCGGAGGCGTTGAGCACGAGGATGTCGAGGCCGCCGAGGTCGGTCTCGATCGTGTCGAACATCGCCGCGACGGAGGCCTCGTCGGTGAGGTCGGCGCCGATCGCGATCGCGGAGGCGCCGGTGGCGACGAGCTTCTCCACCAGTTTGTTGGCCCGCGCCTCCTTGTTGCGGTAGTTGACCACGACGCTCGCGCCCGCCTCAGCGAGGTAGCTGACGGTGTCGGCGCCGATGCCGCGGGAGGAGCCGGTAACGAGGGCGCGCAGGCCCTGGAGGGAACCGGCAGCAAGAGGGTTGGTCACGGGAGAACTCCTGGAAAAGACAGGCCTGAGAAGACGACACAGGCGAGAACGGCGACAGACACGAGAACAGGACAGACACGAGAACAGACAGAATCGGACCGAGCGGCCCGGTTCCCGAGAATACCAATGGTTGGGTGTTACCTGCGGTTCACCCCGTGCCCCATCGGGTGGTGATAGTTTCGAGAGCACACGATGCGCAAGGGGGCAGCTGAATGGCCGCTGAGTTTCTGACCACGTATTCGTGGATCTTCTGGCTGGCGCTGATCCTGATCTTCGTGATCATCGAGGTCTCCACCGTCGACTTCACTTTCCTCATGATCGCGCTCGGCAGTCTCGCCGGCCTGATCGCCGGACTGTTCGGTGTGGTCTGGTGGGCGCAGGTCATCATCGCCGGGGTGGTTGCGCTCGCCCTGATCTTCTTCGTGCGGCCCGCACTCAAACGCGCTCTGTCGAAGGGCGGTGATGCCACGCCCAGCAACGTCGCGGCGCTGCTCGGTCTCGGCGGAACCGTGACCACCGACTTCGTGGCCGGGCAGGGCCACGTGAAGCTCGCCAACGGTGAGACCTGGACGGCGAAGCTGTCAGGACTCACCGATGCGGAGACCATCGACGCGGGAGACCACGTCGTGGTGACGGCAATCGAAGGGGCGACCGCCGTGGTCATCCCTGCTGAAAGGAACCCACTGTGACCCCTGCCGAACTGTTCGGCCAGATCATCCTCGTGATCGTGATCATCGTCGTGATCATCTTCGTGCTGGTGATCCTGTTCCGGTCCATCCGCATCATCCCGCAGGCGCGCGCCGGAGTCGTCGAGCGCCTCGGCAAGTACCACAAGACCCTCATGCCGGGCCTCAACGTGCTGGTGCCGTTCATCGACCGGGTGCGTCCGCTCATCGACATGCGCGAGCAGGTGGTGTCGTTCCCGCCGCAGCCGGTCATCACCGAAGACAACCTGGTGGTCTCGATCGACACGGTCGTCTACTTCCAGGTGACGGATGCCCGCGCCGCGACCTACGAGATCGCCAACTACCTCGGGGCTGTCGAACAGCTCACCACCACGACCCTCCGCAACGTCGTCGGTGGACTGAACCTCGAGGAGGCGCTGACCTCGCGCGACAACATCAACGGCCAGCTGCGCATCGTGCTCGACGAGGCGACGGGCAAGTGGGGAATCCGCGTCGGCCGGGTGGAGCTCAAGGCGATCGACCCGCCCCTCTCCATTCAGGACTCCATGGAGAAGCAGATGCGTGCCGAGCGCGACCGCCGCGCGCAGATCCTCACCGCGGAGGGAACCAAGCAGGCAGCGATCCTGCAGGCGGAGGGCTCACGCCAGGCCGCCATCCTCGAGGCCGAGGGCGCCGCGAAGGCGCAGGTGCTTCGCGCGAACGGTGAGGCCGAGGCAATCAAGACGGTGTTCAACGCGATCCACGACGGCGACCCCGACCCCAAGCTCCTCGCCTACCAGTACCTGCAGATGCTGCCCAAGATCGCCGAAGGCGATGCGAACAAGCTCTGGATCATCCCGTCCGAGCTCACCGAGGCCGTGAAGAACATCAGCACGGGCTTCCTCGGAAACCTGGGTGGAACCCCGCCGACCAAGTAGGGGCGCGGACGACGGACGGCCGGATGACGGCCGTCTGTCCGTCGCGACCACCTACTTCACCCCTGCTCCCCCACGCGTGCTCGCCCATCGCGGCCTGCAGCTCGACGCCCCGGAAAACACGATGCTGGCGTTCGAGGAGGCCTTCGCGCTCGGTGTCACCCACCTCGAGACCGACGTGCACGCGTCGAAGGACGGCGTCGCCGTCATCGTTCACGATGGCGACCTCAAGCGCACGGCCCAGCGTCCGGTGCGGGTAGAGCAGCTCACCCTCGCCGAGCTGCGGGAGATCGATCTCGGCAAGGGGCAGACGGTGTCGACGCTCGCGGAGCTGCTCGCGGCCTTTCCCACCGCCCGCTTCAATATCGACATCAAGGCGGCCGCTGCGGCCGAGCCCGCGGCGAACGACATCATCGCGGCGGGGGCGGTGGCCCGGGTGCTCATCACCTCGTTCAACGACGCGCGCCGTCGTGCCGCCACCGACCGGATGCCCGGGGTCGCGACATCGGCTTCCGCACCGGCGTTCGTCTCGGCTCTGATCGCGGCGCGCCTGGCGATCGCCCCTCTCGCCCGCTGGTTGCTGCGTAACGTGGATGCCGTGCAGATCCCGGAACGCATCGCCGGTTTTCGCACCGTGACGGCGCGCACCGTGCGCACCTTCCACAGTGCCGGCCTCGAGATCCACGTCTGGACGGTCAACGACGCGCCCTCGATGCGCAAGCTCTACGGTCGCGGTGTCGACGGAATCTTCACCGACCGTGCCGACATCGCTCTCGCCGTGCTGCGGGAGAGCTTCCCGCGCTCTCGCTGAGCCCTCGCCCGGCGCATCCGTTGTGTCTTGCTGACCCGACGTTGCTGACCAGACGTTGCTGACTCGACGGTACTGACCGGATTGGTCCTGACCCCGCGCGTCCTATCCCCGGCGTACCCATCGACTCGGCCCGTTCCTTCCCGCATACTGGCTGGGAACTGTCTGAGAACGGCCGCGGCGGGAAAGGGTTTGCCCAGCTTCGGGGTTTATAACTGTGTAGGCATCGCGAGAGAGGACCACACAATGGCGGATCGCAGTTTGCGCGGAATGAGGCTCGGATCCCAGAGCCTGCAGAGTGAAGAAGGCGTTACCTTCTCCCCGCGAAAGATAAGCACGTACCAGGCAGCAGACGGCACGACCTTCGAGGTCACGTTCTCTGCCGACGCCGAGGTTCCCACGGTGTGGGAGTCTCCTAAGAGCGGGCTCGAGGGCCGACTGATCGGGCTCGACGGCAAGCAGGTCGAGCCGGAGGAGTCGGACACCAAGGTCGCTCGAACCCACTGGGACATGCTGCTCGAGCGTCGCACCCGGGCCGAGCTCGAGGAACTCCTCCAGGAGCGCCTCGACTACCTGCGCGCGCGCAAGGGACAGCACAAGATCGGCGCCTAACGCGTCGGTGATCAGCACCCATCGGGATCCTCTTCGGAGGGTCCCGATTCGTCGTTAACCCGTGCGTCCCCTCGTGCTTCCCGTCATGAGTTGCACGTTCGAGTGGTTATGGGCCCGCCATAACCACTCGAACGTGCAACTCAGCGCGGAGGGGGTGAGGCGCGGAGCGGAGCACCGGGATAGGCGAGCTGTGCCGGTTAGCGGATGCGCGGACGGCGGCGCCGCAGCAGGAGCCCGAGCGCGAGGCCCGCGAGTCCGAATCCGCCGGCCAGCCACTCGAGCTGTCGGCCGATCACCATCGCCGGCGTCATCGTGGTGCTGAGCGGGATGTCGCGCACCATGGTTCCGGCGGTGAACGGCGTGAGAGAGTCGAGCTTCTTTCCCGTCGGCCCGAACATCGCGCTGACCCCGACCGTCGAGTCGTTGACCAGACTGCGTCCGGTCTCGATCGCCCGTAGCTTGGCGATCGCGACCTGCTGCTGGCTCTCGTCGCTGTGCCCGAAGTCGGCGTTGTTCGTCGGCGCGAGGATGAACTGCGCACCACTGTCGACCATCTGCTTGATCAGCGCGTCGTCGACGATGTCGAAGCAGATCGCGACCCCGGCCACAGCGTTCTTGATGGTGAAGACGTTGTTGCGGGTGCCGAAGGAATAGTCCCGTGGCACCAGGGCGAACAGATCGGGGGCGAGCGGCGTCCAGAACTTCCGGTCGGGGAGGTATTCGGCGAAGGGCACCGGGTGGATCTTGTCGTACTGGTCGACCGCTCCCCCGTTCTGCCAGAGCAGCACGCTGTTCCACGTGCGCCCCCGCGTGCCGCTGGTGACCGTGCCGGTGACCAGCGGTGCTCCGATCTGCTGGGTCAGGTAGTCGAGCTGCTGCGCCGCGTAGGCGTTGGTCAGTGGATCGACGTCGGAGGCGTTCTCGGGCCAGACGACGACATCCACCTTCTTGCCGATCAGCGGCAGGCTCGCGTCGAGGTGATCGCCCAGCGCGTCGCCGGGCTCGATGCGCGAGAACAGGCCGGAATCGGAATTCCCCTGCACCGCCGCCACGCGGATCGAACCCGTGGAGAGGTCGGGCCACGCGGGGAAGGCCAGCAGCACGAAGGCCGTGGCGGCGGCGACGATGCCCCGCACCGTCCAGCGAACGGACGTCTCGCGCACCGCCTGCAGGATCACCGCCGCCAGGAAGGCGACGAGAAAGCTGAGCCCCGAGACGCCGACCCACGCGACCAGCGGGCCGAACGGACTGTCGGACTGGGAGAACGCGAGCCGACCCCAGGAGAAACCTCCGTACGGCCACACCGCCGAAATCGCCTCCCGCAGGGTCCAGAGACCGGCGATCACGGCCGGGACGGCGAGGAGACGTCCGCCGATGCCGGGCCAGATCCGCGGCACGAAGCGCCAGGCGAGGGCGATGAGGGTGGCACCGATGGCGTAGAAGATCGCCTCGAGCCCGGCGAGGGCGAGCCACGGCACGGGGCCGAGATACACCGTCAGCCAGAAGATATGGGTGCCGAAGAAGGCGAAGCCGCCGACCAGACCCACCACGAGCGAGCTCCAGAAGCGCCGCCCGATCAGCGACCACATCACCAGGGCCGGGCCGAGGAAGGCGAGCGGCCACCACCCCCGGTCGGGGAAGGCTCCCGCGGTGACCATGCCGCCGATACCGGCGGCGAGAACGGCGATCCCGAGATTCGCGGGTTGCCGGGTGGGGTGCACCGGATAAGCCTACGGTCGGATGCTGAGTAGTTCGGCCAGACCCTTCGACAGGCTCGGGGACCCTACGGTCTCTGAGCCCGTCGAAGGGCGACAGCGAACCAGGCGCCTAGGCGACCGAGGAGTACGCGACGATGCCGCGGCGGATCGCGTCGAGCGCCTGGCGGGCGGTGCGACCGACCTTGCCCTCCGCCACGACCGACAGCTGGTCGAGCAGATCGATCGTCTGTTTGGTCATCCGCACGAAGTCCCCGGCGGCGAGGTCGGCATCCTGCAGCACCTGATCGAGACTGGTGCCCTGAGCCCAGCGGTACATCGCCAGAGCGAGTCCGGTCGAGATCGGATTGCTGCCGGGCAGCTTGTTCGCCCGCTCCAGATCGTCGAGCTTCGACCACAGGTCGGTGGACTTGTCCAGCGCCGGTCGGAAGGCGCCCTTCGGCAGGTAGCGGTCGGAGAGTTGCCCCTCGTCGCGCCGCGGCTCGTACACCAGCGACGCGGCCATGGCAGCGAGTCCGGCCGGGTCGAGGTCGTCCCAGACACCGAGCCGGAGACACTCGGCGACCAGGAGGTCCCGTTCCCCGTAGATGCGCCGCAGCGTGCGGCCCGCCGCGGTCGCCGTGACGGCACCGTGGTCGTCGCGCACGAGGTAGCCGAGCTCGAGCAGCACGTCGGTGACGCGGTCGAAGATGCGCGCGACGGCACCGGTTCTGGTGCGGATCTGACGGCTCAGGTCATCCGTCTGCTTCTTCAGACGCCACCACCGCTCGGCCCAGCGTGCGTGATTCTCGCGGTCGGGACAGGAGTGGCACGGATGCTGTTTGAGCTTCTTGCGCAGCAGCGTGAGCTGGTTCTGGCGCTTGTCGCGCTCGGCACGGCTCTGCGTGTCTGCGCGCGATGCACCCTTGCGCTCGAGGTCGGTGAGCTCGCGACGGATGTTCGAGTATTCACGGAAATCGCCGAGGTGGCAGGTCATCGAGTTCTCATAGCCGGCCAGGGATTCCTCCTGGCTGCGCACCTTGCGGGCGATGTCGACGACCGCGCGGTCGGCCTGGAACTGCGCGAACGACGATTCGAGGATGTCGCGGGCACGCTCCCGGGAGAACTGCTCGATGAGGTTCACGGCCATGTTGTATGTCGGCGTGAAGCTGGAGTTGAGCGGATAGGTGCGGCGGGAGGCGAGGGAGGCGACCGCCTGCGGGTCGAGGCCGTCCTGCCACTGGATGACGGAGTGGCCCTCCACGTCGATGCCCCGGCGCCCCGCTCGGCCGGTGAGCTGGGTGTACTCCCCCGGCGTGATCGGCACGCGGGCCTCGCCGTTGAACTTCTCGAGCTTCTCGAGCACGACGGTGCGGGCGGGCATGTTGATGCCCAGCGCCAGTGTCTCGGTGGCGAAGACGGCCTTCACCAGCTTCTTCTGGAACAGCTCCTCGACCACCTCCTTGAAGGCGGGGAGCATGCCGGCGTGGTGGGCAGCCACCCCGCGCTGCAGGCCGTCGAGCCACTCCCAGTAGCCGAGAACGGCGAGGTCTTCGTCGAGGATGGTGCGACAGCGCTCCTCGACGATCTCGCGGATCTCCTCGCGCTCCTCCGCTGTGGTGAGCCGCACGCCGGCACGCAGCACCTGCTTGACGGCCTGGTCGCAGCCGACGCGGCTGAAGATGAAGAAGATGGCGGGGAGCAGGTTGCGTTCGCCCAGCATCTTGACGATGTCGGCGCGGTCCATGCGGCCGTCTGGCCCGCGGGGCGGTCCCCCCTGATAGCGACCTCTGCGCTGCCGCACGTTCGCCGGCGCGCCTCGCCCGCCGCCGGAGCGCACCAGCTGCACCAGCTCGGGGTTCACCCGGTTGGTCGCGGCGAGTCCGGACGAGTCGAACAGGTCGAGCAGCTTCGAGCGCACCAGGATGTGCTGGTCGAGCGGCACCGGGCGCTCCTCCGAGACGATCACCGCGGTCTCGCCGCGCACCACCTGCAGCCAGTCACCGAACTCCTCGGCGTTGGACACTGTCGCGCTGAGCGAGACCAGTCGCACGTGCTGCGGCAGGTGGATGATGACCTCCTCCCACACCGCCCCGCGGAACCGGTCGGCGAGGTAGTGAACCTCGTCCATGATCACGAAGGAGAGGTCGTGCAGCAGGTCGGAGTCTGCGTACAGCATGTTGCGCAGCACCTCTGTGGTCATGACCACGATGCGCGCGCCGGAGTTGATGTTGGTGTCGCCGGTGAGCAGACCTACCTCGTCAGCACCGTACTCGGCGACGAACTCCTGGAACTTCTGATTGCTCAACGCCTTCATCGGCGCGGTGTAGAACACCTTCGCGCGAGTCTTCTGCATCGCGAGAAACACCGCGAACTCGGCCACGATCGTCTTGCCCGCGCCCGTGGGGGCGGCGACCAGCACACTGTCGCCGTTCTCGAGCGCGACGCAGGATTCGAGCTGGAACGGGTCGAGGTCGAACGAGAGGCCGGCCCGGAAGCGCTCGAGCATCGGGGCCCCCTGACGACTCTTGGACAGGGCGAAGCGCTCGGCTGGGGACAGTTCGGTGGTCACACTGCCGCCGTATCTCCGAGGCCGTCGAGGAGCTTGTCCGCCCGCTTGGCGACGCTGCGGTCGTGGAGGATGGCGATCGCCGCGGCCGCCAGGTAGAGCACGATCATCGGCGCCGCCAGCAGGAACATCGAGGAGACGTCGGCCGACGGGGTCGCGAGGGCGCAGAACACGAAGATCAACAGGATTGCCCAGCGCCAGCTGCGGATGATGCTGATACCCGAGATCACGCCGATGAAGTTGAGCAGCACGAGGAAGACCGGCAGTACGAAAGCGACACCGACCGCGAGCACCAGCTTGAGCACGAACCCGAGATAGTCCTTCGCCCCGATCAGGCTCGTGTCCTCTTTCGGCACGAACGAGCCGAGCACCGCGACGATGTGCGGGAAGATGTACCACCCCGCCGCGCACCCCAGGAGGAACAGGGGGATCGCCGAGAAGAGGAAGCCGAAGGTGAAGCGCTTCTCGCGCTTGGTGAGACCCGGCACCAGGAAGGCGAGGATCTGGTACAGCCAGACCGGGCTCGAGGCGACGACGCCGATGGTGATGGTGATCTGGAGGCGTACGTCGAAGGCTTCACTGATGTTGGTGAAGTTGAGGCTCGCGGTGCGCTCCTGGCCGGCCAGCACGGCGATCGGTCCGCGGATCGCCTCCAGCACGTAGCCCTGGAGAAACCAGCCACCGATCGAGAACAGCACCACGGCGATCGCCGAGATGAACAGTCGCTTGCGCAGTTCCAGCAGGTGCTGACCGAGCGACATTCGGCCTTCGCTGTTGGTGCCTCGCCGAGCGCGTGTCGTCGCCACGGATGTTTCGACGGGGATGTCTTAGGAGTTCGTCTTCGAGGAGTCCGTCGTCTGCGACGTGACCTCGGGCGACGACTCGTTGAGCTTCACGCCGGGCGTGGTCGAACCGGACACGGTTCCGTCAGCGGGCTTGTCCTCCGACTTGACCTCGTTCTTGAAGATCTTCATCGACTGACCGACGCTCTTGGCGAGGGCGGGGAGCTTCGCCGCTCCGAAGATGAGGACGATGATGACCAGCAGGATGAGCGCGTGCCAACCGGTGAATCCACTCAACATTGTTGGACATCCTTAGTTCGTGATCCGAGTGATCGGTAACTGCCAAAACTGCCCGGTTACGGGCGAATTCAATGAGTTTACCGCGCTACCCGAGTTTTGGCTGGCAGGGTCGCAAAACGTTCACCGTCAGTTCGTGCGGCGCGGCTTCGCGGTCTTCGGGGTCGCGGCCGCAGGGAACCACTCGCGCGTGCTCGCATCGACCTTCAGCAGCGCCCTGCCCCGGGCGATGCGCGTCTCGTGCCGG
>Ga0247765_1001199_pt1 | contig 13881 bp, 14 predicted proteins | sample UWRJL106311C6_FD_179949 | JGI IMG/M metagenome (GOLD analysis project Ga0247765, IMG submission 179949) | Plant litter microbial communities from Arlington Agricultural Research Station in Wisconsin, United States - UWRJ-L106-311C-6 | ecosystem: Environmental > Terrestrial > Plant litter >... | reverse complement strand
CGTTTACCTTCTCACCGAGACCCCCAATGATTTTGGGAAGAGCTAGGATGAAACACTGTATTAGATATCCGTAGTAGTAGTATGCCGATTGAGTTACTTGGTAAAGAAAGTGGGGGCGGCGAGTTCTTCACACACTTATTTTGGGGGAAAAGCGCCAAAAGAGTATTTGACAGCACTTAGTCCTTGCCTGGGGCTCAGCATCAGTAACTCAACGGACGCAGGATATTCCCCGTCTTACCTACCTCCAACTCTCAGGGGTTTGCGTGCTGCAACGCGCGGCATTGCATTGCTTTTTGCTGATGGTAACACACACGGAATCCGCCAAGAACCCTGCGGCCCAGCCCCCCAAACAAAGTCAACATTGAGCTGTCTTGACTCGGAGTCGGATAAATCGGGCGGCACAACGCTGGGGTCCTCCCAACAGAACCTCACCTCCACCTGGTGCTGCTGCTGCGCTCCCGCTGCGCCATTTTCTTGGCGATCCTTTTTTTTTTTCCCGCATGCAACACAAACCAGCCGAACCAGGGCAACGGACTTGAGCTTTTGGGTTCATTTCCGGTAGGGATGAGGCACATGCTCAGTTTGCAGATGCAGATGCAGATGCAGATTCCAGATTCTAGCCAGCCAGCCAGCCAGCCGGTAGGATTTATCGTAAACACCCAGACACAGACAGACTGGGACACCGGACTTGACAATGACGTAGCGATCTTGGAGACAAGAAGATAAACTTGCAATGTGACTAAATTGATGGTGATATTCTTAACTTCACATTGTGACACTCGTTTCTCCGGGGGTTGACCTTGTAAATGTGCAAGTAAGATTTGTGCATTTGAGATCTTGAGATGCAAAAGATACAGTTGGTATTTACTCTTGATATATGTGCGTAAAAAGAAAAAGAAAAAACTCCTCGCCATGCAGAAATAAAATAAAAACGCCATCCCAATACATCATATCATATCTCATGTTTACATATATCTCCCCTCAACTGAGAAATCCCCTCACTGAGAGACAGACAAAACACCATTCGCGCGACTCGACAGCCGATAGGTAAAAAACTCATTGTGCATCCTCGTCCCCTGCCCCTTTGTGAACTGGTTCCGGCACGGCGGGGGCGAATAGTCCATAAAGTTGTTGACCGGGTCGAAACCTTCTTGATCCGGGCAGGTATCGCGTTTGACATCGCATGATCGCGAAGCGGTTTTCTCCGCGGGGGTGTCGTCCACGCCATCGCCTGTTCCGGAACATCCGCCTTGGAAGGTATGCAAGAGACCAAACCAGTGGCCGATTTCATGCGTCGTGGTCTTGGCTTCGCGCGGGCTTCCCGGAAGGGTCACATGCCAGACGAGACAGCCGTCTCTCAGGAACGCGGTTGAGTTTGGTGAGGTGACCGTGGTAGGCAGGGTGCATAGGCCGTTGAGAATATCGCCCGGGGCGGGGTATTGCACCATGGTCATGTAATAAACGTTGACCGTCTTGTAGTCGCCTCTCCGAAGCTGTGTGCGCATTTCGTTGAGGTCGCTTTGATTGCCGCTGGTGGCCCATCTGGAGTTTACCGTGCGCGTGATTTCCTTGAGGCGGAAGGAGATGCCGTGCGGTGCGTAATCGGCGTTAAGGGCTTCGAATTGTTTTTCAAGAGTTGAGTCCTGTAGGTATCCGATTAGCATTTTTGGAGAAGAGAGACAGAGGGAAAGAAAGAAAAACGTACCGGAACATTACCATCCTCAACCCTCGTCGAGTTGGTCACGACATGAAAGTACGCATCGACAACAATCTCCGTCAGGTTGGCCGCCTGTCGCTTTTGCGTCGGGTCGGGTAGGGCAAAGTCGGCGGCAATCCAATCCTCAGTTGCCTGGGTACCGCACAAATCTTTTGCCGAAGGAAAACCATCGACGGGCTCCCGGTTCTGAATCACATGGCCAAATCCGGTGCTGACCAAGCCCAATGCGAGAGCCGAGGAAAGATACATGTTTATGTCTGTGTTTGTTCTGCCGAGGAAGAAGACGAGGAGGAGGAAGATGGAGGGTTGTGATGAGTGAGTAGGTAAGAACAGAATGAGTGATGCATCATCAACGGCGACTCCATCCTTTCTTATACAAAAGGTGTGTGTGTGTTGTATGAGTATTACCCCGGTCCTGTCCTGTCCTGGCCTGGCACATCTCGACCTGCAGAAGGAAGCCGAGATGGGAACCTGGTAATTCGCGGCCGGGCGGGATGAGGCTCAGCCGCCGAACTGCCTATGCTGAAGCAAACTGCAGGGCCGTTGGCGACCAACCATGGCCAAACAAAAAAGCAGCCAAGCATTTCTAGCCCTGGCTGCTAGCTTCCGAGGGGTCAACAGTCTAATTGCGAGGGGGAAGAGCGAACCCGCCTGAGAAAATGGGGCTGGAGGGCGGCACAGCCCATCCCATTGGAACACTAGAACCCCCCCCTTTTTTTTCTTTCTTTTCCCCCTTTGTGCGCTTAACCGAACCAGCCCTACACTAGGCAGCGGGCAATGCATAGACCCCTTGGACCTTCGTTCGCATAACGGATCACTAGTAAAATCCGCCGACGACTTTAACTTTTTTGCCAAGGATTAAAATGGATTCCGCGTGGCAAGGAAGAATTCTCAGGGAATGAAAAAAAAAAAAGCCTTGACTCCAACAGTTCAACAACATTGGATGCAGTAGGATGGAGGCAACGAACAAGTCGTAAAATCCATGTCCAGCGCCAAATAAACCCTGTCAAACCCAACAGTCCAGAACTTTGCGCCCTAGCGTTGCCGCCCTTTTTTTCCTTTGTCACACACAACATCCCATCCGATGAAGGACTGAGGATGGAGAGGATGGATGCGCCATGTTCTCCCGCTGGTTCGACAAGAGGCGCAACGCCGCCGAATGAACGAGCAGAAGTGGCGTATTTCAGGCGCAAACTTTAAGGTTAAGTCCGATCGCAAAAGTCCATTCCAAGGACCGGACTCGACCTCCGCGTCTCGGGGCACAGTCTCCACAAACAAAGAGACCTGCTGTTATTGGGCTTTGGGTTTAATTGCAGGGCAGAACCCCGTGTGCCGACCAGGTCCCAGTGGTTCTCCCAAGGGCTGGGCGTCGGCATTGTTCAAAGGGAACGCCTCTAATTTTAGGACTGCCGCCACGCTAGCCAATCAGGCCACATGCTGGACAAGCCGCTTGAAGAAGTCTCTGCCTGCCCGCTACTGGGTCCCTGCAGATCCCGCGTGTTAGTCCCAACGGCCCCGAACAGTGGACCCATTAACAAGGTAACCTGGATGCTGTGGCCTTGCATACCAGCAACAAAGGGGTTTGCTAACCCCCCAACAGAATCAGCCCTGCAGAGTCACAAAGAGACCACGAGAGAGACGTCATTCGTTGCAGCGCATTTGCAAGTGATTTACTCCTCGACACCGCCAGGCCGACCTCGTATTACTTATCACATCCCTGAAAGTTGCCACGGTCCATATCAGCCTTGCTCGCTGTTGCGGCTGGCTGAGTTCGGTCTCGAGGCTCTGCCAACCCGAATCCTATGATGACGGTGGTGTAGATTTTTTACACTAGGAAAGCTGAACCTTTGGAGTGGCGAGTGAAGTCATTCTTGCCACGAGCCTATCAGGCCCGCACGAGATCCACACGCGATCCACTGGAGTAACTGAGATAAACCATGACAGAATTTCGAGGGGGGTTTGTCTCTCGTGGAAGTGTGCAAATGCATCAACCCAGAGCCAAAACTTTGTAGCGGCTTGCAAATCGTCAGATAAAGAAAAAACCCGGTTTACTCCCTAATCCTCCTAAACAGCAATTCCTTGGTTGGATCGGGAATAGACTGCAATGAGACATCAGCACTATCGACCCCAAAAGGGAGTCAATCTTGAAAACTTACTGTAGCGCCAAATTCCAAGTTAGGATACCTCTTCTCAGCACCGTCTACCAAGGTAATGTCATACATAAGTAGCGCCATAGCCACGATCATCTTGATTTCGTTGGCCGCCAGAAAACGGCCGGGGCATGCGTGGCGACCATAGCCAAACGTCAAACTGCTCTGGCTAACGCTGACAAACTGGTTCTGAGCCGCGGCCTCGACTTCTCCGTTTTCGCGCGCTTCTTGTCGCAGCTTGTAAAAACGCAAGCCGTCAAACTGGTCAGGATTGGGGAAAACATCAGGGTCATGCGCGATGGCGTGGACGGGAACCTCGATGACGGTACCAGCAGGGATGACCTGGCCGCTAGATAAAGTGAAGGCACGGAGCACCTTGCGTTCAAAGGATCCGGCGGAAAGCGGGTGGAATCGTAGCGTCTCTTTGAGGAGACTATCAACCTTCTTCATGGCTTGCAATGCAGGCGTAGACATGACACCGCCATGCTCAGCCAGGACGGTGCGGATCTCATCGCGTAGTTCCTTGGCCAATGAAGGGTGGGCGGCAATGTCGTAGAACCTGTTGGGATTGTCAGCCGCATCTTCGTCACTATGACGAAAACTGAGATCGATTTAGAAGAGACGGGGAAAATGAGAGGGAACGCACGCATTCGTTGCCGTCAGTGTGGTCGTATGAATAGCAGCAAAACTCAACGACAGTTGCAGGCGAGCCAGCTTCTCGCTGCTGTCATCGCCAAACTTGCCCTGGTTTTCCATCAACCATTGCAACATATCATCCGGTTTCTCTTCAGCGGGCAGCTTTTTGCGTGCCTCAACAACCGGTTTCATGAAATCATCGGCCTGTTTGAGTCGCTGCCTGAGCGCGCGGACTTCAGGGAGGCGGTGGGCAGCAAAAGGTCGCTTCCACGGCGGCAGTTGATCGACAGCATTCCGGGCGTTCATGAGTTCAATCGTGTAGTTGATCGCAGCGTCAAGGTAAGCTTCATCGCGGCAGAGTTCTGGTCCAATAAAGATACGGCCAGAAACCATGGCAACAATACGCAGGAGCTTGTGGGTGATGTTGACGGGCGTCCATTTAGGGCAGTCGGGAAGTTCCGAAAGGAAGGAGGACCGAACTTCATCAGACAGGGATGGGCTGAGACGTGGGAGAGCAGGGGTGAGGCTTGTTTTGACAGTGTGCGGGAGAGACTTGTTGCCCACGTCGATGAGTGTGTATTTGGCGTGCATCGACTGGTTGTGTTAGCATGGTTCAGGATGACTGCAGCTGACGTGGGCACTAACCTCGGTGATGGCGTCATCAAAACTCAGGACATCGTCCGGCAGTTTTTTCAGCTCCGCAAGATACTTGGGTGAGACCACAACGATGGGTTGTTTACCTGCTGACGTTAGTACCGGCAGTCTGTGCACAGGGGAACAAAGTACTTTTTGACGTGATCAACCGGAATACGCCGTTTTTGAACTGTGTGGACGACATAGTTAGCTTGAATATAGTCTTCTGTGTGTGTCTAGGGCACTACTGCACCTTTTGATAGCCATCTTGGTACAGGCCCTTGGCGTTGAAGAGGAAAGCCTGCCTCCGTTTCTCGTTGCTTCCCAGTTCACTTCCGATCTCGGGAACGTGAGATAACGAATTGCCTGTCAAGAATAACTGGGCAAGGTAAACAGCAACAAGAACTGCGAGGGTTGGCACAATCACAGGTAGGTTATTAGACAGCGCCCGTACGAGTCCTTGGGTATCGGTCATGGTGTTTTCGTGGTGAAGGACCTTGCAGCGAGAAACGCAACGGGAACGGGACTCGCTTCATGTTTATTGCAGCACAAGAGAGAATAAATGCCGCCACGGGAGTCTCAGATCCGTGGGCCTTGGTCTGTATCCCGGATACGAAATATGATGGCTATGTGTCCAAGAGCTCCAGACCCGCAACTTGGTTTTGCCCGAGACTCGCTTCGACATTGTGTTGCCACGGTGGGTACGCGTGTACCGCTGCCACGTTGGTTGAGCGACAAGACGCTGCAATCAGGGGTGGGATATTAGCAAAATGGCAGACTGACGTCGCAATGGCAATTCAGCCGGCCATCGACGCTAGGATCGAGGCCATCTTGGCCATGTTTCGTGGGTCCGCCCGTTGGCATTCAATGAAAGTTCTGACTTGTGGTTTGCGGGCCGATCCTGTACTGCGGGGGGAATGGGGATGCCGTGAGGAAAAACTGGGGTTCTTTGAAGAGACGCGTTTGCGATCAAATCTGTCCATCTTTAACGAAACGAACGCTCCTTCCCCAGATTCTCTAAAGCTGTTTCAAATTAGCATAGGTTTTGCCTGCTAAGGAAAGGTTCGGCTTTCCGAATACGGATGCTCGGATTCGCATCATGCCATGATTGGCTGTTTCTCGCAGACCCCACTTCCGGCTGCCAAAGGCCTTGGCACCGTTGCTTCCATGCGGGCTCACATTGGCCTTCGACAAAACGCTGTCACATCGTGTCGCCACCACGCCCACCCGGCAACTTCTACGCCAGGTCCCGATCAGTTCCGCTGCCGGTTTATCGACTTGCCGGATTGCTCGGTCATTGTGCACTCTGCAATTACCGTGTCCGTCGTCAGGTCGACCTCGTTTTCGGTTTGGCGCTCCACCAGAAAATCTTGGTGCCAGCCCTATCGCGCTTACCAAGCCGGGTTCTAGGGGGAAAGTCCGCCACACCCGACTCCAACTCTCCAACCAACGCAGTTTGCGAAAGCGATGCGCTCCAAGTCATGGGCCGCTTAAAACTGGGATACACAAAGTCTCGGACTGGGTGTGTCCGCTGCAAGGCCAGGCGTGTCAAGGTTTGTCCTATTCCCCGTCCAGGCCGTATTGTCCCACGACGTGACCCGGACTCCGCTGACCCTCGCAGTGCGATGAGAACCGGCCATGTAGGGCATGCGTGCGCCATGGCATCGAATGCAGCCTTGTATCTTCGTCAGCCTCAGCCCGGTCGAGCGAAGGCGAAGGCTCTCAGACACCCCCACTTCAAATCCAATCGCAGTCGCAGTCGTCGGGGCTAACCTTGGCACCCTTGCGGAATCCCGTCCCGAACAACACAAGGCAGCTTAGACCCTTGGCGGTCCTCGAGCCCCAGCCAGGATCATCATCACATCAATCGCCAGCCTCGTCACTCCACTATGAAAGCCCACCAGACTGCTTTTCCAAGTTCATCACCCACCATGTCCACGATGACACTGCCAATTGGGTTTCGGATCTCGAGCTTCTTCACCACTTCTCCACCAGCACATACAAGACATTATTCGGGTCCTCGCTTCCGCCGAGACCAGACCGAGACAACGTCTGGATGATTGAGGTTCCCAAGATGAGCTTCAACCACATCTATCTCCTGCATCAACTACTTGCCATCTCCGCCTTCCATCTGGCCTACCTCCAGCCGCACATGTCCAAAAAGTACTCGGTGCAGGCCACTCAGCATCAAAGTATTGCCGTCAATGGCGTCCGCCAGGTGCTTCCCGATATTACATCCGAGAACTGCCACCCCCTCTTCGCCGCCTCATCTCTTTTCTTCCTCGGTGCTCTAGCAGCGGGACGCCCCGTACCTACCGCCGGCATCTCATGTGGCCCTCACCTGGAAGATCTCATCGACGTCTTCCTCCTAGTGAAAGGCGTCGGCAATGTGCTTCTCTATTCGGAAGCTGAGCTGCGTGGCGGGCCCTTCAGTCCGTTGTTTGTTAATGTGCCAGCGGGGGAGTCGACACTCGTGCTGGATCGTGTTATCAGCCAAATAAACAACTATTTGTTGAGGGTGCTGAAAATACCGAAACCAGATCCGGCTCGGGAAGTACTGGAAGCAGAAGTCTCGGCATTCGATACATGCGTCAAGAGGGCCATTGCCTACGCCTCGACCCCAGAGTATCGTATCATTGCCTCTTGGCCCATCAGCATGACTGATAAGTTCATTGCTCTACTCCGACAAAGACACCACGCCGCGCTCGCCTTGCTCTCGTACTACTGTGTAATTATGCATGCAACAGAGACAGGCTATTGGTTCACAGATGGTTGGAGCTGCAGGATCATGCAAGACATCTCGCAAGGTATCGTAGCTCCGTGGGACCAGGACACAACCTGGGCACTAGGTTGGATTATGGGGTCTCCGTCACAACCGTCAACGTAGAGATTCCGGTGTTTAAGGCGCCACATCCTTTGCAAAAGGGCGGTATCAATTGCAGACACGTTGCATCAGTTAACAAACGCGCCACATCGATTCAAAGGGCCTCAGGCACGCTCCGAACAAGTGATAACAATATGTGAATACGCGCTTGCTCGGAAATATAGCGGTAGGTGTGCCTTGAACACCGAGAGCTGAGTATGCGCAGGAAGCTGAGCCCTTGGAAATGGGTTCCCGAAAACTCTCAAGGCGTCGTTGCAAACTCCGTCTTCTTTCACAAGACCAGCTCTGCCACACCGCTCAGTCACTGTCCTAGTCCAAGGACTGGCTGCACTACCCCTGCACCGCCGAACCGATAAACAACCCACGTTTCTTGTCGGGCTTTACTTGATGGATAAGTTGACCGCTCAGATGGGGACGGAAGCTTGCATCGACGTTACATCTGTAGGCCGAAATTGAACTAGCCCCCACGTAGGGTACAAGTTCGGGTCTCCTCGCACTTCTTCCGACTCACTCTCTCCATTGCCGCCGGACTCACGCAAGGAATCGCCTAAGACGCAAATTAGATACCTCGGGCTTGTCCGAAAGGCAGAATCTTTCGTGGATATCTTTGCCTATTGTGAACCCCGAATGGATGAACATCGACACCGTCAAGCTCCTGGAGAGAGGCCAACATTGTCCCCACAACCGGCAAGCCTTTCAAAACACGGGTCAAGCGCTTGGTCGCAGACGCTCGAAGGCTTTTCACTGATAGCCAATAGTATTTTAAGGCCTACCTGTCAAAAGTCGTAGCGCCTTTCAACACGCGCAACTTCACCTTCTCATCGGACTTGCCACGGGCATTCGAAGGAGCCGCCCAATACCTCTTCAAGAACGCCACCTGTGGCAGGTTATTCGATCAAGGAGTCTGTTGGGGATTACCTCTTGCATGCATGCCGCACGCACTCACATGGTACTCTCACAAGAATCTCCGATCCCGAGAACCGGCTCCACTTCAGGATGCCAATGTCGGCCTTGACTGTTATCACGGTGCAGCTGAACCGAATTCACGGGTTTTAAATTCGATACGCCTCACGTCTGTCCCTCATTAATACGGATAGGCTCTCACCTCATCCTCCCTCGACAAATCCAACCCCCTCGCCACCTGTTCCGCATGCTTCCGGTCCAGATACTCCAACAAGGCCTCCCCGTACTTCTCCCTCCCCTTGTACCGACTAACATCATCACCCCAGCTCCTCACCGCACTCGCCAACCGGCCCGGCACATAATCCTCGTCGGCAATTTCTGTTACCGGATGAAAATACGTCCTGATGGTAAACACCACGGCCCCCGTCCTCGGCAACCTCCGCAACGTCTGCCGCTCACTCCGAAACCACACCCTCTCCGCCACACTATTCACCCCCGCGCCACTCCACCCTTCTGGCAGTTCATCTTCACTTCCAATACTCGTACTCCACGCCAGATTATCATCGACCTGAAAGAAATAATTACTCCGGCCCACCACCTCCTCCGGTTTAAGCCTCTTAAAGAAATTCATCATGCCTTTCTCAAGTTTGGTTTGGAATTGGGGAACCTCTCCCGAAGTATGGATTTCCGAAAGGGACATGCCGAATTTATCCTCTAGTCTCCAAAACCCGGGGAGGATTATCGCCCCTGCGAGGAAGTGGTATTCTCCAGAGGGACGCTCAATCATCAGCGCAATGTCGTCTTGGATGAGGCGTGCGGATATGGTCATGGGATCGAATTCTGAGGCTTGGATTTGAGAAAGAGAAATGGGAAAGGTCTCGTCGGACCAGAGGTTGGTGATGGTGTCGCCGGTGGGAGTGGTATTCCGGGAGAAGACGGAGGGATACCGTGCGGGGAGGTACACAGCTAGTTCGGAGAGGAGCTCACATGCTGCGGGGTAGGCTTCGGGGGCGGTGCGGACGCAGCGGTCGGCGCGGGTGGCGAGACGGGCAGCTTTATCGGCGTGGAACCGCGGGTAGTGGTTATCGAGTTCGATCCAGTCGGCGGGGGAAACGGATCGGAGACCCATGGTGACGTGGTATTTGGGACCGTAGCGAAAGGGGCGGTAGGGGAGGGGTTTGGTGGTGGTGATGGACCAGTTGGGATAAGGGGGAGGGATAGGAAGTTGGTATGGGGAGGGTTCCCATTTCCCAGGCTCACGAACGACTTTTTCAACGCGCTTTGTTGCTACATGGTGGACTTGTCGTCGGGGATGACGGCGAAGGCGGAGAGTAAAGGTGAGAGCGGCGATGGCGACGAGAATGAGTGGAAGCAAAAGTAGCGGTGGCAGGGCGGACACCTGCTCTAACAACGAGCTTGGAACTGCCATTTTTTCTCGCCTGTATTTTCGACACTATACACCGACAAGAACACAAAACACCGTGGCCTCTTTCGTTGTTGTATTCACACGAAACGTCGATAGCGTATCAGTACATGTGCGTTTTATCTCCCCCGCATTACATCACATTCCCCTCACCACCTCACCAGCTTATCTCGCCAAGTGCCCTGATCCATCCCCCCCCGCAAGCACCACCAACAAAGCGGGCCCCGACAACTCCGAGCCAGATCCGACAGTCAGAACTAACCAATCATCTCGGCCGACTTTTTTTTCTCCTCCTCTCTCGGGAATTGGGCAAACATATCCCGCAACTTATCCATCGGCGTCGCCAACATGCCTGCGACCGTCTCATACGGCGGCCGATTCGGCGCGGACGGGTGACTTCTCGTCGGGACAAAATGTTTTGTCCTGAGAAAACTCTTGGCCATTTCCTCGGAGTCGGACCTCTCCAGCGCTTTTTCCAACGCTGGCAAATCATGTCCTTCTTCATCCCGTACGTGGTGGGAGAGATCCTCCCAGAGGCTTTGCAAGGTAGGCAGGAACTCGGGGTTTTCCGGATCCATGTCCTGAAAGGTATAGAGCTTTTCCTTAACGACTTGGTGGTCGGCCCGGTCTCGCTCCGCCATGGCATGGCCGTCGGGACAGTATTTCTCAAGAGCCGGATACACGATTATCTCCTCGGCCACCGAGTGGCGGGCGAGTTCCCAGACGAATTGGTTCTGCCAGCGTTTAAGGGCGGCAGGGTCAGAAGTGGTCATCATGCGCGTGTAGTATTCTTCGAGTTCGCGGTGGTCATGTTTGATGGAGTCGGAGACGGTGCTTTGTAGGCGTCGGAGGAGAGTGGTGCTCACGACGGGACGGGCGAGATGATGCTGCGCATTGTAACGCGTGGCGGAGGCGGCGAGAGCGAGGGGGCGAAGACGGAACATTTTGGTGGGACGGTTTTCTAGTTCAATTGGGATTAGGATGGAACAGCAGGAGACAGGATACCTTGGTAGGTATGCTGATTTCTTTTTTATACGCAAGACGAACTTGACCATGACGAGTACGTGTGGGCGTCATGGTCGTTGTCATTATTAAGTGGGGTGATGTCATGGATTCATCACTCGGCTGGGTATGGGCAAGTACTGACTTGCGCAGTATCTGCGCGGTATCTGCAATTGAACATTGAACAGCATATGCGGGTGTCTATTGCTTGCGCATTTTTAAAAAGTTAGGTATTAATTCCCTTCTCCAATTTCCTGCAGAATAAATCCCCAAACAAGTCCCAAAAGCCATCACCATTCGAATGTAAAACCCACCCGTTCATATCATATGTCTTTCATATCATCCTCATCTCATCCCGCGCATTCATCGGTACCACTCATACTTGGCCCGTGGAGTAAGGCGCATGCGTTGGTTTAAACAAACCATCTCGCCCACGGCACTTCCATCCGCCCCGCCGCATTTGCCGTAACCACCGACCTTGTCGTTGTCGAAGTCGATGAAGTTGACTTCCCACCCCCACCCCCAGTGCTTGTACTTCCCGGATACGTCGGCGGCACCGTAAACGTCGTCGTCGTCGTCGCCGGACCACTAGTCGAAGTAGAGGTACATTTTTCCGTCGCCGTAACCGTCGCGTAACTAGTCGAGCACCATACCCCCTTGCATTTATCCGAACAAGGGAAATCGAGATAGACGGTGGGGATAACCGAAGGGCATCCGCAGGACTGGGTTACCGTCGCGAGGCCCAGACACAGTGGGATGGGACAGGTCGCGCAGAGCTCGCGCGTCGCGGTGACGGTCGGACAGCCGGTTTGTTTGGATGGGGTCGGAGGGGGCCCCGCGGGAATGCTCACGGTGGTGACGGCGGGGGAATTGGCGTTGCTGTTGGGATCCTGGGCGAGCACGCCGGTCCTACATGACTCTAATCATCAGCATCGAATGCAGAAGGGGGGATCGATAAGAAGGGAAAGAAAAAAACATACACAGCGAGAACAAAAGCGAGTGACTTCATTGTGAAACTTGCGCGACAAGAGTATAAAACGAGCGAAATCTTGATCGTGATTGAATTGAAGAATGCAATCGTGAAAAAGGTGGGCAGGTTCCTGCATTTCATATACCGCTTCCCTTCCCACCCGCGTGGACGCGGCAATTAGCAAATGCACCCCAGATTTCTAACACTAGCTCTACCTATTTTTACCCTTCTGTGAAATTTGCCTCGTACCTTTCCAGCGACACTGCCCTCCGAGTACAAGAAGCTAACTAACCAGGTTTGATACACCAACTAGAACAAAGCAGGAAATACCCCCCCAGTAGCTTATCCCTCGTGCGGCCCAAGGTTGGTCCGTTTAAGTCTCGGCGTTCGTATCAAGCGCGATACCAAGACTTTTTATCTCGTATTTGGGGGGAACCAAACATGGCGGCATGATGTGACGTGACAGTGACAGTCAGTCGCAGGACCGGAAGCCTTTTCCAACATGAAACTTAACGTGCCTGTTAGAACTGGCTAGTTAGTTCAAGGATGCAAAGAATTCTTTCCAAATGTTGTTGCAACGACACGACAGGGCAAGGTACGCGAGCCGCTAGCTGGCTGGCTGGTATTTTATGCCTCCTGCCTAGGATTATTTACTGAGGTATTCGGTATTCGCAGTGGTTACCCTTTTGCGGCGCAGTTTGACACAAGAGCCTCACGAGAATTGAAGGAAGCTGTTCCCGCAACTTAACTTGACGCGACCCAGTTCGGCGCCTACATAGCAACATCCACATTACATCAAGCTATGGAATGAAATACGAGCGTTGGCATTCCAGGTTTATTCTCGGCAGATTACTATTCGTTTCGATGACCCTTCGTTCCAGGGCTGGGTTGTTGCAGGCGTTACAGCCAGTGCTTCTTCCCAGTCGCTGCTTGGCGGACTGGGCAGTTGGGTTTGGAGTCAACAGCCGGGGCTGGAATGTGACTGAACTGGACTGAACAAGAAATCAACCACGGAGTACCGAAACCAACAAAGGAAACGAGGAAAAAAAAGAAAGAAAAGAAAAAACTCGACAACATCTCACTTCCATGCCACCAAGAATTCATGGCCATGGCAGATAAGCAATCTTGATTTTTGTCTGCAGCAATTTGTATTTTGCCACATATGCAGCTGTAAAACCTCCCATGGTATAGCCATACCGACACACTGAGTGAGTGAGTGGGACGTGTTTGCAAAAGGATTTTCACCATTGGGGCCCGAATAATGGTCTCCAGTCCCCTTTACCACGCTCCTGACGAACACGAGAAGGAAGGTCACGTTAAACTTGAAACTGTCATTTCCACAGGGACAATGGAACCCAAAAATAGATACCGTAATACGAATGGGAACTAAACCACGTAGAATAATAAATGTGAGCTTACACTTCACCGAAGTTCCCTCCTCCTCAGAATCGTACCCTCTTCCCAGCCCACCGGATCCCACGTACACTGCTGCCCATTTCCCTTTCCCTTTTCCCCCGTCCCTTTTTCCAATCCAAGTTGGCACTTACTTTCCCCCCCCCCCTG
>Ga0247765_1001198_pt1 | contig 13886 bp, 13 predicted proteins | sample UWRJL106311C6_FD_179949 | JGI IMG/M metagenome (GOLD analysis project Ga0247765, IMG submission 179949) | Plant litter microbial communities from Arlington Agricultural Research Station in Wisconsin, United States - UWRJ-L106-311C-6 | ecosystem: Environmental > Terrestrial > Plant litter >... | reverse complement strand
CGCTTGCTTCGCAACCGCATCACCTAGGTCCTTCTCGATCTCTAACCTCGGCAGCTTCCACCTAATTACATCCATGGTCTCCAGCCCCGACGGCAAAAACTCCGCCGCCGGGGGCGGGATACGACCCAAAGTCGCCACCCCCCAGTGCCTCACGGCAAGCCAGATCGTCCGCACCGTCCCTCCCAGTTTCTGCTCAAAATCAGCCATCGCCCACCATAATGCCCCGTCCACGAACCAAAACTCACCTCGGCAATTCCGGGCTCGTATGTAGCGCCATGGCCATCCACGCATTCCTCACCCAGGCCTCCGGTAATACACCTCAGGTCTCTAGGAACATAGCCAGGATTATGGCAATGCAGCCAAGGCCTTTGGTTTTGTGGTTAACGGGTACGGTGGGTGCCTCGTGAGACCCTGACAAAAAGGACGCATAGTGCGGCCACAGAGCGGCAAAGACTCTTGGTTTATGATTTCAGCCCAAAAGGATCAAGACGAAAAGACATTCCTCTTGGACGGGGACCTCTCAGTCATCAGCTACGACATGAATCACCTGGCACTCCAGCCCGTCAAGTCCAGGCACAGCTTCCGTCTCCCAGCAGTCCCAAGTACTGCGATAATTCTTCGTCTTCATCATCCTTCAACTCAACAAACTCAGCTTCAAACTCCACTTCTTCCTTTGGTGGCATCCTACCATAACCATTACCGAACCCCATAACGTTACTTCCTTTGGCTGCCTCTGCTCGAGCAACCTCTTGCGTAAGGGTAAAACAACAGCGAATAACCCGATAAAAATGGTTCCGACTGGCATAATGAAATAGATATTTCCATGATCTATGTAAATACTCTAAATCAAAGACATGCTAGACGAATTCAAGTGATCCGCGTCTTATGGCTTCCTTTGCAAATGCTCTTCCATCATCTTAATTACACTTTGAACTTGCTTTCGGGAATTGCGTGCCGAGTCGGCGTTACGGGCAACATCAAGAGGTGTTCTGCCTTGGTGATCCCGAATATCCAACCGGGCGTGGTGGGCCAGAAGAATCTTGACATGGTCAGAATAATAGGTTGAACTAAAAATGGCTCGGTGTAGGGGTGTCTCTCCATCACTGTCTTGTGCGTCGACGTAAGCTTTATTGGCTAAAACGGCGAGAAGGACGCTTGGGTTTTTTGTCGCGGCGATATGTAGTGCCGTTTGGCCAAACGTATTTCTCAACGAGACATCGGCTCCGTTTTGGAGGAGGAGGTTAACCATGTCAAGCTGAGGCACTTTGAACAATACCCCTGACACGGACGTATTGATCCCTTTTACCGCCATATGGAGCGGATACTTGAGAGCGATCGCGCTTGGTTGGTTCGGCGAGAAGCCCATCTTCAGTATCCGGCCGGCTGTTTTGACTACACCATGTTGAATGGCTGCTGCGAGAATAGTAGATCCCGCTTCGTACTCGCTCTTGAACGGCGAGAATGCCATTCGCAGTAGAAACTCGCACGCATCGTCGCTGAGGCGTCGCAGCACTGCTTCCTGTGACACCTCGAGTTCCTGCGCGGCCTCGATGTGCTTGAACAAAAAGTCACAGACATACCGCAGCAAGGCGAGGTCAGGGTTGTCCGCTTTAAGGCCCTTGCAAGCGGATCTATCAGGCAGCACACGTAGCTCTTCCACGCCGAGATAGTTTACCAAGCAAGTGGCTATCATGGAATGGCTGTTCCCAACAATGGATCCTGGACGGAAATGAAGCAGGCTAAACCCTTGGCCGCCGAGAAAGAACTCCCGTACGGTCTCGTGAATGAACTGGTATGTCGGATCGTCGCTGCTACTACTGCTTGGGACCTTCTCCAGAAGACCCTTGGAGAGATCGATGATCATTTCGTGTACCAAAGAATCCGATTCGAGGTAATCTACCGAATGCTTCCACTCGTCAAAGGAGCCATAAGAAGTGCCACCGAATGCGAGAGCCTGATGGATTTGGCGCTGCGTCAGAGGCTGTAAGCCGAAAAGAAGCAGCTGCATTAGTCGGATGACACGATCAGCTTCAGCCGGGTCCTGGTGGGAAAATAGCGTCTGAAAAAGCGTGCTGAGCTCCGGAGGTATCTCGCTCAGCTTCTGTTGTAGCAGTTTCTGTGACTTCCCCCGACCGTGTTTCCCGAGCATGGCGATAGCGAGGACCACCCAGAGAAAGACACCCGAAGATCTTTCAAAAATCTCGTCCTTGAGGCCGGCAATAGGACGGTTGTCTTCGGCCTCCGAATCGATGTAGAGAAGGATGTCGTTTCGGTTGTGATGTTCAACAATGACTTCTGGGCACCCATCGATAGATATGTGTGGGTAATGCCTGCTGGAAAAGCATATCTTGAGATCGGCACCGGCTTCGAAAGCTTTCCTGCTCAGGTTCTTGAAGAATCTTACGAGATCTCTAACCTCGGAATCATCACACTCGTCCATAGCGTCAACAAAAAGGACAGCAGGCCGTGATTTAGAGGTTGCAAAGACGGTGCAGAGAAAATCCTGCAGCTCTTCTTGGTGCCATGCCACCGCATGCTGAAACATGACTTTTCGTTCAAACATGAGAGATAGGTGACTCAACGCCAAAACGTCTTGAAGAAGGACCTGATAGAGCAACGACCGGTAGAGCCCGAGTGGTGTCTTCTCAAGCTGCCCCGCTCCGCGAGCGTTGAAGAAGAAAGCGGCAGTAGTGGCTGATGTACCTTTATAGCGGAGTTCGGCTCGTCGCACCGCGTCTTTCATTAGCGTTGACTTTCCAGACCCAGGCTTCCCCTTGATCCACAAAAGGCCGTGGAACTTATCGGCATTTGTGCCGTTGATCCAATCCATGTACTGAGGAGTCGACTGAAGCCAGTTGCATGTCTCGTCCAAGGCTCTCTGGATATTGTTTCTTCTGCTACCCATCTCCGGGAAGGAGAGGGAGTTGAGAAAGGCTTTGGCAATCTTTAGCTGGGGAAAACAGTCTTTGTGGGGATCGTCCATGACCAACCTTTTCCATGTTTATTTATCGCGGGAGCTAAAAGGCACCACGGTCAGTTAAATGCGAAAACAATCCGCGGGGCGGACGTACCAACCCTTCCCGACAAGATCATGGACCCAATTTCTTGCGAAACCTTACGGTAGCCGGCATCGTACCTCGAGTCAAATCTGCACATATCCATATGGTTCGCTGATATCGTCTCGGCGTGCTCTCTTGGATCATCCAGCATGGACGATATATCCGGAACGACCTTGGCATTCAAAGGGCCGACATTAACGCCCGATATGCCCCATGCTTCTTGGAATGTCTTGACACGAAAGCCATAGATCCGCCACAATGCTGTGAAAGATTCCCTCCCGAGTTCTAGCTCCGGGCTGTCCGTGCCGAGGGCGCGAAGGAGGGTAGCATTTGAGTCGACTCTGAGGACGGTACTGGCGATGTTTCGAACCGTTTCTCCGAGATCGGCCATTCCTGGGCTGCCTCGATGCGGCGTGCCGAGGAAGATGATGCCCTTGGTTGACTTTACAATGTCCTTGAACTCAAGCTCTTCCGAAGCCTCAGATCGTCGGAGCACTTCCTTGACAAGCAGGCCGCCTAGCGAATGGGCGATGAAAATGACGGGCATGCGTGCCGGTTTCTCCCGCTGCAGCGTGTAGAGCAGGTCTTTAGCATGCATGAAGAGGTTGTTCTGGCTGGCGTTCCCGTATCCTCTGGTAACCTTGGAGTCATATCCGTAGGCCAAGATCCGCGCTTTTTGACAAGGTGCTTCGCCTGCGAGTAGATCGCGCGGCCAGTATACCTCACCATCGGAGTCCCTCGAACAAGTGCCGTCCGATGATGGAACGCGTCTGGGAGATTCATCGCCTGTCTCAGAGGTTCCCTCGCTGCCACATCCGAGTGTACCCAGAAGACGGACGAGTAAGTTCGGTCGATTGAGGGAGTCGGGTTCAGTATTCGATGGGGACTCGCGACGAGCTTTACCAGCGGTGGCATTTTTCTTTCGAGGACATGCCCAAGTCTTGTAGGGATGACCACCGAGGCCGTGTACGAAGACAATGCTGTGGAGACAACGTTCGTCAGTTTTGTTACCCACAGTGGGGTTGGACCGGCGGCACAGCGGGGAACCGAGCTTACTCTACCTCTGCGTCCTTGGGGGCGTGAAGGACGATCAAGCCCTCGGTGGCCTCTCTTGGATCGACGCTGTCCATCGCCGGGAATTGCGTGCGTCGTCAATTTCGTCCTCTCGCAATGCGACGAGGAGAAAAGTGTCGACAAACCACGCAGCCTTGTTGTGTCCATTTTCGGCGCGCGTGCTGGGAAGTTGGGCGCAAATTCCCCTGACTGGATTTGGGTTGGCGGGGAAGTGCCAAGGACCTCAGCCGCAGCTCAGCTCTGCCTCAGGCCAAACCTCTTTCGATCGTGTATCAAGATACAGCATAGACTGGAGCGAATTTGTTGGAAAGTGGTGTTTCTAGACGATGGTTGCGTGGAGCTCAATGAATCACGCATGTCATGCGGACCACCTATGTCTTTCTGACGAGCAATGGCCGTTGTCGTAGCTTGATGTGGGAGTTGGTTGCAGGAAGAAGAGAAGGTTCGCGATTTTGCTGCCAGCTCGGGTTTTTGTACTGTTGAGGTTTAAAGTTTTCCAAAAGCTCGGTGGTCTTCGCATACACGGGTTTGGCCGATCCATAGCGTCACATAAGGCCCTTTTTTTTTTTCTTTGGTTGGGGGACGTGGGAATAAGGCTCGAACTGTGCCGTTCCTCGTGCTCAACCACGACCGGAGACCCAACTCGGTTCAGTATTCGCTCAGACCTGCCCCCGAGGCCAACAAAGGCTGAAGTCGGCGTTAGGGACTGGGATGCGCTACTGCAAACAGCGACACAGTCTGCGGGGGTGGAGATGTTGAGGAAGTTGATAGATCATGTCGCCGAAATGAATGGCCAAGTGAGGGATAGCGAACGATGAACGTGGTTGGAGGTTTTTACAGGGAGGGGAGATGGCATGACGGACAAAATGCAAGACTGCCTTAAGGATGTGTAGGCCACTTGGAGAGGTGGACTTTAAGGTACCTAGGCATGGAACCAGACGGACGAGTGGTTTGATGCTCTTTGCTAGGAGCAGGGTGTGTGATTATCTATAGCTAACTCGGTAGGACTAGCTAAGGCACCTACCTGGGACGAGAAACTCGAAGAGTAACCTTGAATTTGTATACCCAGTAAGAACAAATGCTATGGATTCGCAACCTGCCGCACACTCTTGCAGTTGCAATCACATTCCCCATGCCCTTTACCCTGTTCCTCGGACTCGACAATGCACTGCCATTCAAAAAAAAAAAAAAAAAAAGATAAACATTAGCAAGCGGCCAACCAAGTACCCAGTAACCTGGACAACGAGGTAGGAAGAGATGACAAGACTCACCACGGAATCCCAACAATGCGCCAAATCCATGATTTGCATTTCCTCCCTCAGGTACTTCAGACACCGCTCGCCACAGTTGCGGTGACAGTCCCAATGCGGCGAGCACGCGCAGGGGAGCGGTCTCTCGTGTATATCCCTTGCATCCCTTGCGTCTCTTCCGTTGCCTATAGAACTTGGCGATGCGAGCACGGAGTCTACATCTGAGTTGCCACGGAGGCTGGAAGCGAAAGTGGCACCGGCCAAGAAGGCTAGGAAGTAGAAGAATAGGAATGACAAGGACATGGCTCTGTGGGTGTCTCCCATAGCTAGGTACCCAGGTACCCAGGTAGGTAGCCTGCACGGATAGCCTGGACAGTGGGTCCGGTATGGGCGATTCTAGAAGCAGAAATCCTTCCAGGGCGTTTTGAGTGTCTTGGAAGTTGGATATTGGATATTGGATATTGGGTCGATAGGTAGGTGTGCTGCCTGGCGCGCGGGACGGAGGGCTAGGACACGGGACACGGGACACGCCGGATGAGGTGTTTGTCAAGTAGTTGTCGCTGTTATTGTCTGTTGGAACCCTTGTGGTGGATGCGGCAGGTGTAGTGGATAATATCCTGCCGCTGACAGACAGAACTTCAACGGTGCCAGGCCAGGGGTAGGGTAGGGTCTGGTGAAGAACGGGAAACGGGAAACGGGAAACGGAACGGAACGGGGCAGTTCTGGTAAAATGGGCGTGGTCAGCCAGCTGTGGTGCAGTGGATGCTGATTGAAGAGAATTGGAGAGCAGTTAAGTGGGTTTAATAGCTCGGACTTTTGGTCCTGCTCCTTGGCTTGGCCTGGTGCCGGTAAGACACCCACCGGGTGGAATACGAGATGGAAGCAAGTCACCCGTTTCCTGGGCCCGGGCCAGGGCTCAATTTTCACATGCGGTCTGCATCCAGTCCAGTCTGCAGCTGAGACGAAATGCGCGTTCCTGCAGCGAGTGGTGCAGTGGGACTGGACCCAACCCAACAATTTAGCCGGATCGAATGTAATGGTCCTACATGTATGTAGAACATTGAGCTCCATCGTCGCCGAGGTGAACATGTACTGGGTGAGGGTGCGGGGACACCGGCTGGGGGACTAGACTGGATGCATCCCGTGGAGCAACTTTGGGAGAAAGAGCATAGGTGGGTTCCGTCTCATTTGATGCTTTTGCCCACGTTGCCTTGGTGGTCTTGTGAAGTTCTTGGTAAGCTTGGAGATGTGTCTTTTGTCGGATATACTTTTGTGCTGCGGGGTCAGTATCCGCATCTTGTGATGTCGAGTTTGTCTGGGAGATCGAAAAGAAAAGATCAAAATCTGGACTGCAAGGGAAGAATCATTCATTAGTCCCCTCTTTGGTTCAAACTTGTGCAATATGAACCCTCTTACCCTCACCGAGAGAGGAAAAAGAAAAAGTTTTGACACAAGAGACCCCTCGGGCATGTAGAAGAAGAAAATCTTCAGGCTGGCTGGGCAAAGGCGGACGAACCGGGCGTTGGGGATGGATCAATTCAATCCTCCCTTCGAAAGCTGTTCGATTCTGCCGCCCCATTTCTTCCGGAATATTATAGAAGCCCTTTAGAGTCGGTTCCGGCACTTGAGCCTCATGCCTGTAATAACGGTCCCTTACCTAGCCCGAATTTTTCTCCCATGTATCCAATGGCCGCCGCTCCATGGCCTTAATCTGGCTATATTGGCTGCGTCGACATCAAATCTTGGCCCCTTTTTGATAGGGTAATCTTCCCCCCATGCCCCATGCCGCGCGCCAGAGGCGATTCTCCGCACCGTGGATTCGTAGACAAAGTAGACAAAGTATATAGTAGAAAAGGCCCTGGATGTTCCAGTCATGTCGGCTTTCCGGGTCCTTGACCGTGTTGGACTGACTGCATGTGCATTAATCCGTGCTTGGATTGACCGATCGACGAGTCGTCATCATGTTTCATCATCATCAGTTGCTCTTCCTGTCGTCGGCGGTGCTGTTGGTCTCGGCCCAGGGTCCGCCTCCTCCAGCTTCAGCATCGGGATGCACATCCAAGTCCTTCATGCAACCGAGCTGGTTGGTCGATAGCTTCAAGGTTGCGAGCAGCAGCGATGTTTCCTTCCATGTCTTCAACCGAGCCAACAATGCTACGGCCAATGTCGCATGCAAGGTGTCGGGCAAGAGTTGGAGTGCTTGCACTGTCAGTGAAAAGCTCGATCTTGATGCGTCAGTCCAGTTGGATGGAACCACGGCGAACCTCAAGGTCAATGAGACGTGGACCTGCAAAGACAGGGAGGGATCAGAGCGGTGAGCACCAGTCGAGCTACATGTTGCGCTCGAGATGTGAAAACTAACGCGAGTTAACAGGTTGAACTTTTCGGCCTCTGGAAGCAGCGCCATTGCCCTGACCGGCACTGGTGAGCTCGCCTCCAAAAACCCCGTGATCCTCCTCAGAGGCACGCTCTCCTCGCCCGTTTCCGCCCAGCCCGCTTATCTCGAGGGCCCTACCGGCCACGACACGCCCGGATGTCGCGCTACTTCGCAAACGCCATCGTGGGTGGTGACAAGCGCGCACTTTGAGGAACAGGACGGCGATGGCATTTCGTCAGTGCCCCAGACGGGTATGAGCTTGGTCATGACCAACCCGTCGAATGGCTACCAAGTGAGCTGCATGGCGGACAACGGCTTTGGCGGTGGCGAGGCGAGTCCTCCTATTGGTGGCCTGCTGAGACTTGCCTGCGCGGGATACGAGTTCCAATCCTTCACAATTGGACGTTATTCCCTGTCGACTACGGCCTCGTTTGATCCTGCAACCCTGAAGTTCACCATTGGCCAGACCTGGTATTGCGACGATACTGATCCTGGAAGACCGTAAGTTATTTCCCCCGACCAAATTTGATTCCAGCGTCGATGGATGCATATCAAATGCCGAAACTCACCTCCCTGTGTGTGTGCAGTGTTGTCATCAAGGCCGAAGCCAGCGAGATCCTCCCACTCCAATGCACAAACAAGAAGATCCAAGGAGATTTCACAAGACGGACCTGCGAAGCAGACAAGGAGATTACTGTGAAGGGCAAGCTCCTCTCCGAAGACCCGCTTCCCGCCTTCTCGATCGAAGATCCCGTCCCCGGAGCTGATGGATGCACCGTCTCATCTATCTTCAAGCCACAATGGGCACTCAGTTCTTTTGCCATTGATGGTGCCACCGGTGCTTCCACCAGCAACGCCGGAACTGGCGTCATCAGCTTCAACATCATCCTACAGACCGGCACCCGTGGCTTCCAGTCCCCCATCGCTGTGTCGCAAGGCGCCGCGGTCCCCAACAGTCCCGGCTGGTATAAATGCGAAGTCGGCCCCGACGGGGGTATCGGCCAGCCCCTTTGGCCATACGATTGCACGCTGCGGTATAATGCCGAGTCCAAGGAGCTTACTCTCAAAGCTGATTGGGCCTGCGAGGATCTAGACAAGGAGCATCCGTAAGTTTTCACGTTCATACAATTTCCATCTGCAGAGCACTAACCAGTTTATCTCAGTGTCCACTTTTCCGGCGTCACCAGCACTATCATCAATAGCTCCATTACCTGCGAATCTGAAGACGGACTGCAGCGATGCCACACGGCCGATCCGGGGTTCAGCTGGGTTGCCGATATCGCAAATGTCACGGTGAAGGCGGCGCCGTAATTTCATGATTCTGGGAGACACGGAACTGGTTGGAGTCTCTCCGGTCTGGTCGGAATTGGCGGAATGCGTGCAAAAAAAAATAAAAATAACGGCCGTCTCTTTTGTATGGCCCAAGGTTGTCTGTCAGTCAAGTAGCTGCTGTAATAATTCCAAGAGCCTCCAATATCAAATCCGAGATTGACTCAACTCTGATGTGCACGGAGGAAAATGGAATGTGCATCAAAATTTGCCATGTGGCGACCAGAGAAAAAACCCTGGGGCAGCCTCGCTCGCACCTTCCCTCCTCGCTCGATGACCTCGGGTCCCAGGGTTCTCACGTGCCAGGCAGCTTGATGTTAATGCTTTTTCCTTCACACATCCTGTTCCGGCCAGCTTATGGCTGCAGCTGCATCCCCTCCACACCACTAGATCTTGAACGGTTCTCTAACCTTTGTTATTAATAAAAAAAAATCCTTCTCAGCCCCATGGGCACTTGCAGGCAGTTCAGGGGTCTGCCCAAACGTTTCCGACATACTGGGAGAGATTTGAGCTTCGGCTTTTCCTCAAAATCATCAGTACCGTCACGTGTCACAAAAAGGATGGAGGCTTCCAATCTATATCAATGTCAACTTTATGTTTGCTTGCTCTACCTGAGCTCGCTGTGCCACGCCAAGAGGTTGGGGGTTTCGAAATAGGCATCTGTCTATCAGACATGTACTACACCAAACGTTTGATACCCGCCTACCCGCCTAACTACCTACCTACCTAGGTAACCACCATTAGACCCCTCACGAGAAACACGAAACGGCCCCAAAGAATTCCTTCAAATTGACCTCGTACTGCCTTCAGAAAGGGGGGACACCCGGGGAACTTCAGGTCTCATCCAGGAATTTTGGATGATCTAAGAGAGGATAGTCAAGTGCCTCGGGGCCTCCTACTATGGCCGGAAGCCTGACCAAAGCCCACTGCAAGTTAACAGCCAGAATCATTTTCTCCATCTCCCGTTTTCGGACACGGACTACAAGATGTTCCTAGTTTCAACTTCCCATCCTGCCCACCTTAGGTAAGTTATGGGCTGATCATTAGGGGGTTGGGGGTCGCCGCATATGTCGGGAAATGCTGCTTTGTACTCTCAACCTTGCGTCCAAGTACCCGTGTAGTCGGTCCTCCGCTGAGCCCCGCTTTTCTGAACTTCAACCATTTTCACTGGATGCGGAGCGTCATTTGCCCACCAAACTGGTAGTGTTGGCGAGGAGATGAATTGTATTCCATCCATGATGGCTGACACCAAGCTCCGTCAAGAACAATGATTAAAGACGCTCCTCAAAGTCCACCAACTTTTCATTGGCGGTTTCTCCACCAAGTGCAGCCGAGCTAGGGCCGTAGCGCATTTCTTCCACATTTCTCTGGTCTTTGCAGAACCGGCAGAAAAAGGGATAATCTCGCAGAGTTTGGGGTCCCGCAGGTTGTGGCAACACAGCTGCGCTTGACCAGAGGCGCAGCCTGAACTGCAGCTCGAACATTTGTCGTTGGCGACCGCGTCAACCGCCGTCGTTGGCGCGTCTTCGTTATCGACGAGTTCCTCGCTAGTGATTACGGCTTTGTCATCAGACAAAACAATCACATAAAATAGGAAGGCGCCTACAACGCGGGCAGGAGGAATATTACAGATTCCAAGCGCTGCAGGAATCACCAGGAGGCTGCACAGAGTGCGTGAGCTTCATGAAGAGGTCGTTGGGCTCGTCTCGTTCATCCGTTGATGACTGACTCCATGGTTTCTGGCTGCGAATTGATATGTCTGCATTGCGCTGGGGTTGCAGGAGTGGGGCTTTCTTGCCATGTCGTTTGTGGTGTTTAGTCGTGCCTGCCCTCACTGTCTGATGGCGGCAATGGTAGATTGGTCGCCCTCGGGTCGCCATAACGCCAGACTCAAAAAAAAAAAAAAATCAAGTTTTCTTCTCTTCGCAGCACAGTCTATCATCGCGATGTCCTGGGTGTCTCTACAGGAGGCGAAATGGAGTGGAAACTCTTTTGATGTAATCAGACCCCGAGATCTCAACAGCCTGGACTCAAGTATCTGCTTTTTCCGGCGCAAGGTCGCGACCCCACGCACTCTTCTACCCGAAGTCTCGAATCCTCCCAAATATCTGCCTAGGGCTTGAATTTAACGCACACTCGACATGCGACAATCTTTGTTTGGTCGAAATGCAGCTGAGAAACCGGCGGAATAATGACCAATCACACAGCCTTATTCTTCCGCCCCTGACATAGCCAGATCGTCTCATCGCTGGCGTTGGCTATGCGAGCATGCCTTGCTGCGACCACCGCCGACCGCACATCTGCGCCTCAAGATATTCTTGGCAGGCAACCATAGCCCGTAGTTACCGATTACTGATACTCGATTCAATTTTACCCAGATTGGCCCCCTGTCAGCTCAATTTGCGCAGCTCTAGTATGAAGTCGCACAACACCAGCAGCGAGTTCGCTAGTCAAGAAATCGGAATGTGCGCTTGCGGCGCAGACGACATTTCTTCACGAAATTTCGGAGCTGATCAGAATCAAATCAAGGCGAGACAATGACCGCGCCCACCCCACCCTGCTTTTCCGAGCCCCTCCACAAAAAGGCACAAAGGTAAGCGCAAATGACAACATTGAACCTGGTTTTCCTCAACGCCCCATGTCCCGCCGGATGTTCCGCTACCGGCACACTAACGGGTCCGGGGCCGGTCCCAGCCACACGATTGGCCATCTCGCACTCCTAGGCGCCGCGTCGCTCGCATAGGTTCGCTCGCAGGGCTGAGATGAGACAGGCATTTTACGGACCCGGGCCCCCCCTTCCCCAAACATGACCCAATGCAACCCTTTTTTATCTCGCGTTACGCCTGGCAGGCTTGCACACGCACCATGCGCCATGGCCGTGGGCTGGTTCTAACTAGGCTTCTTTCTCCCCTTTCTCTCGCTCTTGACGAAAGTCCGACTTTTCTCTCTCCATCTCCCTCCTAATGCATCCCCCATCAACACCACCGCTGCTTCAATGACTTCCGCTGCAGGAACAGACCAAGCCATGAAGCGCCCTTACCAACCGGACATGTATCCCGAGGTGGTTACCGACCCAACCCAAGTACCCATCACATCATACCAGGAAGCTACAAAATGGAGGAGTTATTACGCCGACCCGGGCATGGAAGCCGTGGCCCACAACGAGACAGCCAAGGAGGTGACGAGTGTAACGCACACATACGCATATGCCGATTCTGGAAAAGGACGCCACGATATGGAGGTCTCTCACATTGGAGGCTTGGAGCTGGCTCCCGAGCATGCGGGGGGGGATCCGAGAGGGCACGGGAGGACAGAAGAAGCACAAAAAACAGGAGGGGCGCCACCAGATGCACTTGATGAAGACCCGACGGCAAAACCCGTTCCGTGGTGGAGGCGACGAAAGATATGGATACCGGCTGCCATTATCATCGTCGCTGCTATTGTTGGCATTGCGGTAGGGGTGGTGGTGGGTACAAAAGATGGGAATTCTAGTCCTTCGTGAGTGAATGCTCTTATAACGGCGATAGCTGTTGCTACTGCTGCTGCTGCTGCTGCTGCTGCTACTGTTGCTGCACCACTGTGTGCTTTGTGGAGACACTAACTTTATATCTTTTCAGAACCGACACACCGAACAGTGCAGTTGGTAGCTCCGCGGTTGGGAACAGCGCCTGCCAAGGGACGACCTGCGGACAACTCTTCAAGGCGGAACGATTCGAAGACCGCATCCACCTCTTTGCGCGAGGACAGGACAATGCGATATGGACCAGAGTACACGACGGGAATACATGGAGAGGAGACTGGATGAATTTGGGCGGTGATTTCAAGAGCCAACCCGACGCCTTGGCCTGGGGACGGGTGCGGTTTCGTCTCAGTGTCATGGGAATCGCCAAGAACGGCCAGATGATGATGAAATATTTCCACTCCAACAACCAGACCTGGGACACCAACTGGTTTTCCCTCAACGCCACTTCCAACAGTCCCGTCACTTCATGTTTCGTCGCCTGGGGTCACGATGACCACGGCGACTTGTATGCTCGCAGCCCCAAGGGCATCCAACAGGGTCTGATGCGCGGTACCATTTGGGGTGAGGGCGCGCCGGTTTACAGCAACAAGACCGACCCGGACCACACTTGCGAGTGGGAATCCTTTGACCGAGGCGGCAGCATCGGCTCCTCCATCGCCGTCGTCTGCCGCAATGGCGACCAAGCCCAAGACATGGTCATGTACCAACGCGGCACCCGCAGCGCCGCCCATCTCCAGTGGGTTGCCTTCAAAGGTGGACTTACCTCATGGAACGACCGGGGCGGTTCCTTTTCCGGAGAACCTGTCCTAGTATCCATGTCGTTAACCGAACCCAATAACCGCGTCGATTTTTTCGGTATCGGTCAAGACCGCCATATCCACCATTTTTCTTGGACGCTATCGGGGAATTATACCCCCATGGAAGATATCGGGGGGAATTTCTCTAGCATGCCCGCTGTGGTGGTTACTACCTCTGGTCGACTTGATGTTCTCGCCGTCGGGACGGATAACCTCTTGAAACACCGCGCTTATATCGGAGGGAAATGGGATTCCCCCTGGGAGAATCTGGGCGTCGTAGCGAATAGTGCGCCTTATGCGGTGGCGCTGCCGTCGTCGCCATATCGGATTGGGGTGTTTGTTTTGGGAAAGGATAACGATGTGCAGATGGCGACGTGGGAGGTTACGGCCGACGCGAGCTGGAAGAGTCTGACCAAGTTTGAAAGTGTAGGGGGGAAGATGAATGCCGTGTGGATGGAGTCGGAGGGGTGAATGTTT
>Ga0247765_1001197_pt1 | contig 13923 bp, 11 predicted proteins | sample UWRJL106311C6_FD_179949 | JGI IMG/M metagenome (GOLD analysis project Ga0247765, IMG submission 179949) | Plant litter microbial communities from Arlington Agricultural Research Station in Wisconsin, United States - UWRJ-L106-311C-6 | ecosystem: Environmental > Terrestrial > Plant litter >... | reverse complement strand
GAGCGACCCCGACGATGAGATCCGCCAGTTCGGCCGCCTGCATGACGGAGCCGACGTCGACGCCTTCGTGCTCACCTCGACGTTCTACGGCGACCCCCGCACCGAGTGGCTGATCGAGAACGACATTCCCTTCGTCACCTTCGGGCGGCCGTGGGGCATCGACGACATGAACGACCCGCAGCACCGCTGGGTGGACGTCGATGGCTGGGCAGGACTGCGGGAGGCGACCCGATCGCTCACCGCGACCGGACTCCGGCGGATCGCTTTCCTCGGCTGGCCGAGCCCGTCGGGCACGGGCGACGACCGGCGCCGCGGCTGGCGGGATGCCCTGCGCGAGGCCGGAGTGACCGAGGACGACATCGCCGCGCTCGACATCGCCGCGGTAGACGGTGTGACACAGGGGCGGGATGCCGTTCGTGGCCTGCTCGACTCGGGCGTGACGGTGGATGCGGTCGTGTGTGCGAGCGACTCGCTCGCTCTCGGCGCTCTGCTCGCGGTCGGCCCGGACATCCCGGTCATCGGGTACGACAACACCCCGGTCGCCTCGGCCATCGGTCTGACGAGCGTCGAGCAGCCGCTCGACGAGGTCGCCGAGGGGGTGCTCGAGCTGCTGCTCGGCGAGCGGGGAAGCGACGTGGTCGGCTGGAATGCTGACGCGACGGATGCCCGCCACCGCCTCATCACCCCGCGCCTCGTCACCCGCACGCGCGCGCTGGCCTAGCTGTACTGCCGCATCCGGCTTCGGTCGGGCCGCGCCTCGGCCTCAGCCGGCCGCGACCGTCACGATGCCATAGGCCGCGAATACGGCGCCAACGCCCACGACGAGGTTGAGGCCGACGCTGAGGGCGGCCTCACGCCAATGGTCATCGGAAATCAGCTGGATCGTCTGGACGGACCAGGTGCTGAAGGTGGTGAGGCCGCCCGCGAATCCGGTGACGATCACGGTGTACCAGTCGGGGGAGATGCCGGTCACGTGAACGAGTGCGAGCAGTGTGCCGCCGATGCCCGACCCGATCACGTTGACGATCAGCACTGCCCAGGGGAAGGGCCTGGTGCTCGCGAAGGCCTGGGTCACGCCGTACCGGGCCAGCGCGCCGAGCGAGCCGGCCACCAGCACGGCGATCGGAATGAACGGGCTCACCGGGTGACCCCCCGCTTCGCCAGGCGGAACGCGAGAACCGTGGCCGCGAAACCGAGCACCAGGCTGCCGAGCAGGTAGAGCACGAGCGTCATCCAGCGCCCCTCGGTCGCCTCGCTGAACAGCGACACCGCGAAGGCGGAGAAGGTGGTGAATGCGCCCATCAGTCCGGTGCCGACCCCCGCCTTCACCCAGCTCGGGGTGCTGCTGCGCAGCCACAGGGTGGCCGTGAGCAGCGCCAGCACGAACGAGCCGACCACGTTGATCAGCAGTGTCGGCCAGGGGAACCCCGGGTCGGCGACCGGAACGGCGACATCGATCCCGTAGCGCAGGCCGGTACCGATCAGGCCTCCGACAACCACGGCGAACAGATCCGCGCCGCGAAACTGGGGAGGGGTCGTCACCCGCTCAGTCTACGGAGGGGGTCTTCTCGGTCGTCGTGGTCTTCGTGCTGCCACCCTGATCCGCCGTGGGGCGGACGGCGGTCGCTGTCGCCGCCGGTGTGGCTCGAGCCGCCCGGTCGATCGGACTCTCGCTGCGACCCTGGCTCGATGTGGCGGCGGCGCGAACGCGCGGAGCGGCCGGCGGCAGAGGCTTGCGCATCACCGGGCGGCGGGGCTCGCCGCGGCGGTCCTGGCCGGGGAGCGGGCGATTCGAGCGCTGGTACAGCTGCTTCGACGAGTCGAGCATCCACGGCACGATCGCGACGGTGACGCCGTGCACCAGCATCAGCTTCTGACGGATGCGGCGGGCCTTGTGGTTGTGCAGCAGGTTCTCCCACCAGTGGCCCACGATGAAGATCGGGGTGTACACCGTGATGACCTCGGCACCGTGTTCGGCCCGGCGTGCCTTGATGTACTTGATCAGCGGCATGCTGATGTCGCGATACGGCGACGGGATGATGCGCAGCGGCACCTTGATGTTCATCTCGTCCCACTGCTTCGAGAGCTGCTCGGACGCCTGCTCGTCGATGTTCGCGTGGATCGCCTCGATGCTGTCGTGGCGGGCGGCGATGGCGTAGTCGAGGGCCTTGAGGATCGGCTTCTGCATGCGCCCGACCAGCACGATCGCGTGGTCGCCGCTCGCGCCGAAGGTGGTGGTGGGGTCGACCTCGATGTCCTGCGCCACCTTCTTGTAGTAGCGATTGATGCGCAGCATCAGCACGTAGAGCACCGGCATGATGGCGAACACCAGCCACGCGCCGTGGGTGAACTTGGTGATCGTCACCACGATGAGCACGAGCCCGGTGAAGAGCGCGCCGGTGGCGTTGATGGCACGGGAGCGGTAGACCTGGCCACGGTTCGCACAGCCGTTTCGCAGCATCCTCGTCCAGTGCACCACCATACCGGTCTGGCCGAGGGTGAACGACACGAACACCCCGATGATGTAGAGCTGGATGAGCGCGGTGGGGTTGGCCCGATAGACCAGCATCAGCAGGATCGCCGCGCCGCTGAGCACGAGCACCCCGTTCGAGTACACCAGTCGGTCGCCGCGGGTCTGCAGCGACTTGGGTGCGTAGTTGTCGCGGGCGAGCACCGAGCCGAGCAGGGGGAACCCGTTGAACGCGGTATTCGCCGCCAGCAGCAGCACCAGGGCGGTGGCCCCCTGGATGATGTAGAACATGAAATAGCCGTTGCCCGGGAACACGGCGGCGGCGATCTGCGAGATGACGGATGCCTGCGGTGCGGTCGTGCAGTCCTTGAAGCCCTGCAGGTCACAGGCCGACTCGGCGTAGTGAACCTTGCTGATGAGTGCGAGCACCATCAGGCCGACGAACAGCACGATGGCGATGGAGCCCATCAGCACCAGCGTGCGCTGAGCGTTCTTGATCTTGGGGTGCCGGAATGCCTGCACGCCGTTGGCGACGGCCTCGACACCGGTGAGCGCGCTACAACCGCTGGCGAAGGCGCGGAGCAGCAGCAGGATGATGCCGATCTGTGCCAGGTGTTCCGGGTTCTTCACCGTGAACGCGGAGGATGCCGCCACCGGCGCATCGCCGAGGGCGATGCGCACGATTCCGACGACGATCATGATCGCGACGCTGCCGATGAAGAGATAGGTGGGAAGCGCGAAGGCCTTGCTGGATTCGGCGACGCCACGCAGGTTGATCGCGGCCAGCACGACCACGAAGCCGACAGCCATCTCGATACGGAAGCCGTTGAGCTGCGGGAAGGCCGAGATGATGTTGTCCACCCCGGAGGCGACCGACACCGCCACGGTGAGCACGTAGTCGACGAGAAGGGCCGACCCGACGACCAGTCCGGCCTTCTCACCCAGGTTGCGGTGGGCGACCTCGTAGTCGCCACCGCCCGAGGGGTAGGCCTTGATGAGCTGGCGATACGAGGCCACCACCACGATGAGCAGCAAGACCACGGCAGCAGCTACCCATGGGGCGAAACTCAGAAAGGCGAGTCCACCGAGGGTAAGGATGAGGAGTAGTTCCTGCGGCGCGTACGCAACAGAAGAAAGGGCGTCGCTAGCAAAAATAGGCAACGCCAAATGCTTCGGGAGGAGCTGGCCTTCGAGTTTCTCGGACGCCAGCGGTTCCCCGATCAGCCACCTCTTGGGCGACCGAACTTCGCTAGTCACGAGGTGCGACGATACACCCGCGGTTGCCCGCGGGCGCAATCGACGTCAAACATCTCAGCTACTGAGAAGATTCCCATTCATCACGATTCGGTCCGAACAGCTTTCCTCAGCTCGTCAAGACGGGTCTGGAGGAGCGTCACCGTTCCCTGGCCAAGGTCTCCGCGCACGGCCATCTGGCGCAGGTCAGTCCGCAGCTGGTGACGGAATTCGTTCACCACCGCCTCTGCTTCGCGCAGCCGCGAGTTGATGACTACGGACTCCGGCTCGACCCGGGTCGAGCGACCGGCCTGCCGGGCATCCGTTCTGGCCTCCCTGGCCGCGGACGCCAGATCGGCCCGCAGAGTCTTCATCGCGTCGCCCACCGACGTGCGAACCTCATCGGCGAGGCGACGGACCGAGTCGGTAACCCCGTTCTCGATGTCGTCGAGTTCCCCGGAGCGGGCCTCGAGTTCGGCGCGCCCGGCATCCGTGATCGCGTAGACGGTCTTGCGGCCATCGGCGGTCTTGGTCACCAAGCCCTCGTCTTCGAGCTTGGCCAGGCGCGGGTAGATGGTTCCGGCACTCGGAATGTAGGTGCCGCCGAATCGGTCGGTGAGGGCCTGAATGAGCTCATAGCCGTGCATCGGCCGCTCGGCGAGAAGGCTGAGCAGGTAGAGGCGCAGATGGCCGTGGCCGAAGACGGGGGTCATGCGCTCACCGCGTGCAGCACGCTGATGTTGCCGCTGACCGTGTTGGCGCGGAACTCGAGCCAGTACTGGTCGAGCTGCCCGTAGCGCCCGGTGTAATTTCCCTTGACGCCGCGGATCTCGGAGTCGTCGAGCTGGATCTTGCCGCCCACGGTGGAGATCGTGTACTGGGCGGCCAAGCCGGCGGCCAGCCGCAGCGTGACGTCGCCGCTGACGGTGTTCACGCGAACGACGTCGGGGGTGCCGGCGATGTCGAGGAAGACGTCGCCCGAGACGCTGTCGCCGGCGAAGCGCTCGATCGCACCGGAGGCGGTGATGTCGCCGCTGATGGTCTTGGCGGTGATCGCGCCACGGTGATCGCGCACGGCGATCTCGCCGCTCACCGCGTTGAGCTGCACGGTGCCGGAGAGGGCGTCGACCACGAGGTCGCCGTTGACCGTGCTGATCGTGGCGTTGGTGCTCAGGCCGCTGATCAGGGCGTTCGCGCTGACGACGCCGAACTTGAGGGCGATGTCGCGTGGCACCATGATGCTCACATCGGCGCTCGCCCGGCCGGTGAAGCTGCTGAACACCTCGATGAAGTTGTCCCAGCTGAGCTGGGGGTGGTCGACCTCGAGTCGGTCGCCATCCACCGCGATCCGCAGCGACTTGCCCCGCACCGAGTGCACCTCGACGCGGGTGCCGGGCTCGTCGTGGCCGACGATGTTGACCGATCCGCCGATCATGCTGACCTTGAGGCTGTGGATGTTCTCGAGGTCGATGACCTTCTCGTCGTCCACCAGCCACTTCTCCTGAGCCATCTCGGCTCCCTTCGTTCGAGATATATCGCGTCTGCGATAGCAACACGATATATCTCGATTCCGAATCGCGCAATACTCTCGCTTGACGTTGACGCAACGTCAAGCTCTAGCGTGGTGCGCATGGAGTGGTCGATTCAACAGATCGCGCGCCTGTCGGGCACGACCTCGCGCACCCTGCGTCACTACGGCGACATCGGGCTGCTCGAGCCGAGCCGCATCGGCGCCAACGGCTACCGCTATTACGACCAGGCGGCGCTGGTGCGGTTGCAGCGCATCCTGCTGCTGCGCGACCTCGGGTTAGGGCTGCCCGCCATCGCGGGAGTGCTGTCCGAGGAGGCCGACGACACGGATGCCCTGGTCACCCACCTGCGCTGGCTGCGGCGGGAGAAAGACCGTCTCGATCGCCAGATCGGAGCGGTGGAGTTGACCATCGAGAAACTGAGAAGAGGAGAAGGACTGATGGCGGAGGAAGCGTTGGACGGGTTCGACCACACCGTGCACAGGCAGGAGGTCGAGCAGCGCTGGGGCGAGAAGTCCTACCGCGACGGCGACCGCTGGTGGCGCGGCATGACCGACGAGGAGCGGGCGCGCTGGCGCGAGCGGCAGAACGCGCTGCTCGCGGGATGGCGGGAGGCCGCGGCATCCGGAGTCCCGAACGGCGGGGAGGTGGCGCAGGCGCTCGCGCGGCGCCAGTTCGAGTGGCTGAGCGGCCTCCCCGGAGTACCGGTCGTCGATCGTGACTACTACCTCGGGCTGGCCGAAATGTACGTGGCCGACGAGCGCTTCGCGGCGAACTACGGCGGCGCGGCGGGGGCGACCTTCGTGCGCGACGCGATGCGGGTCTACGCCGAGCGGGAGCTGTAGCGCCGAGCGCGGTTGCCCATTTCCGAAGTGCCCATTTCCGAAATAGCTCCTTCCGAAATGCAGGCAGTTTTTGTTCGGCGCACCTCTTCTCGCGCAGATGGTCAGCGTGTCGCGAAAATTGCCTGCATTTCGGAAGTGGTCGGTGACGGATCGGGTTCGGGCGGGGCGGGGAGGAACGGGCGCCGCGGGTCAGGATACCGCCGCCGCCTCGACCGCGTCGGCCCGGCGAGCGGCGGGGATGGCCAGCAGCGGCATCGTCACGGTGACCAACGGGCCGATCAGCAGGGCGAAGGCGACCGTGCCGATTCCGACGTTGCCGCCGAGCAGCCAGCCGATCGCAAGAACGGTCACCTCGATGACGGTGCGCACGATCCAGATGCGCCAGCCGAAACGACGGTGGATGCCCGTCATCAGACCGTCGCGCGGGCCCGGCCCGAAATTGGCCCCGATGTAGAGACCGGTCGCCACAGCGAGGAGCACGAGGCCGCCGGCGAACAGCAACGCCTGCGACCACCAGACGTGCTGTGCGGGCACCAGCGTGAGCCCGATCTGCGCACTCGTGCCGACCAGCAGCACGTTGAGCAGGGTGCCGAGGCCGGGCTTCTGGCGGATCGGGATCCAGAGCAGCAGCACCAGCCCGCCGATGATGTTCGTCACCCAGCCGAACGGGATGCCGGTGTGCAGCGAGACGCCCTGCGCCAGCACGTCCCAGGGAGAGACTCCGATGCCGGCCTGCACCATCATCCCGATCGCGAATCCGTAGGCGAACAGGCCGACGAGCAGCTGGATGACGCGGCGGGGGAGGAGAAGAGACATGGATGTAGCCAATTGCACAATTGGACTGTTATCAAGATGCCAATTGCCATAAAGTGGCCCGATGGCGACGCTCTCGGCACGGATATTGGCCTCCCTCGTTGCGGAGTGGCGCGAGTCGACGAACTCTCCCGCCTACACCGCACTCGCCGAGCGGGTGCGGCTGCTGGTGCTCGACGGGCGCATCGCGCTCGGCACGCGACTGCCCGCGGAGCGGGAGCTGGCGGCCCAGCTGGGCGTGAGCCGCACGACCGTCACCGCCGCCTATGGCGAGTTGCGTGATGCTGGTTATCTCGACAGCATCCGTGGCTCGGGCAGCGTGGCCCGGTTGCCGGGGCGGGCGCCCATGCAGCCCGAGCCGACCGCGGGCGGGTACCTCGACTTCAGCAAGGCGGCCCTGCCCGCGACCCCCCTCATCGCCCGGGCTGCGGCGCTCGCGGCGGAGGACCTGCCTGCGCACCTGGGCGCCACCGGCTTCGACCCCATCGGGTTGCCGGTGTTGCGCCAGGCGATCGCCGACCGCTACACCGCGCGCGGCCTGCCCACCGAGCCCGAACAGATCATGGTCACCATCGGTGCGCAGCACGCGATCGCGCTGCTGGCGCGTACCCTTCTGGGCCGCGGCGATAGCGCCCTCGTCGAAGCCCCGAGCTACCCGCACGCCTACGAGGCACTCACGCTGACCGGCGCGCGCCTGGTGCCCGTCAGCGTCACGACCGACGAAGGATGGGATGTCGCCGGCCTCGAGCAGGCGCTACAGCGCAGCAGCCCGGCCATGGGCTACGTAATGCCCGACTTCCACAACCCCACCGGGCGCAGCATGTCGCCCGAACTGCGGCAACGGATGCTCGACCTCGCCGCCGCGCAGGGAACGACCATCGTCGCCGACGAGACCATGGCCGAGCTCGACATCGACCGTGCGGAGTCCGCGCTGCCGCTCGCCGCCTATGGCGCTGCCGTGCTGATCGGCTCGGTCGGCAAGACGCTCTGGGGTGGCCTGCGAGTGGGCTGGATCCGCGCGGAACGGCAGCTCATCCAGAAGTTGACCCGGGCCAGGATGGCCGGCGACCTCGGCACTCCGGCGCTCGAACAGTTGCTGGTGACGCGGCTACTCGCCGACTATGACGACATCCTCGAGACCCGGAGGCAGCAGCTGTTCGCCGGCCGCGAGCACCTGAGCTCGGCGCTCGCCGCGGCCTTCCCCGACTGGCAGGTGCCGCACGTCGCCGGCGGCCTCACCGCCTGGATCAACCTGGGCGCCCCGGTGAGTTCGCAGCTCACCCTCGCCGCGCGCAACGAGGGGCTGCTACTGGCGGCCGGGCCACGCTTCGGGCTCGACGGCGCCTTCGAGCGCTTCCTCCGCATCCCGATCAGCTATTCGGCGGAGGAGACCGATCGGGCGGTCGCCGCGCTCGCCGCGGCCTGGGATTCGCTGGCGCGCGGGCCGCTGTTCGACCAGTCGTTTGTGGCCGAGGTGGTGTAGCCGGGACACAGCGGTTCCCGGCGGCGGAATTCAGGAGCGGGTGATGCCTCAGTGGCTGGATCGGCGGATGATGACCACTCGCGCACCACTGATCACTCGAGCCCCGCGGCATCCTGAATGGCGTCGGGTGGGTGAGCGGCGGCGGGGTGTTGGCCGGTTCTCGCTCAGGCATTGCGGTGGCCGTCACCGGGCTGGCAGAGTTATTGGTAACGATACCAATCTGGATGGAGTACCCCGTGACACAGCCGTCACTGATCTCGGCACGACCATGGAACGACGAGGATGCGCGGGCGGGGATGCTCGACCGGGCGATCAGCGTGCGCGGCTCGATCGGGGGTCATGCCGTTGCCCTTCTGCCCGAGCCGTTGCTCGCCACCGTCGACGGTGAGAAGACGCAGAGCATCCGTCTCGTGTTCGACGATGCGGAGACGCTCGCGCTGGCCGGAGAGACCGCGCGTGTCGAAGCGGGCGGCAACGCCATCGGTCGAGAGATCCGCGCGGCGGGGCCGACAGCGCTCCGCGTGCTGGTCTCGGCCGTCACCGACGCCACCGTCGTGACCGTCGCGATCCCGTCGCTCGGCACCGAGACGATCGAGATCGAACTCGTTCCGCAGCGCGAGTGGACCGTGCACGTTGTGCATCACTCGCACTTCGACTTCGGTTATACCGATCCGCAGGCCCAGGTCTTCGCTGCGCAGCGCTCCTACCTCGATTCCGCGGTCGAACTGATCGAGCAGACCGCGGACTGGCCCGAAGAGTCGCGATTCCGCTGGAACTCGGAAGCACTCTGGGCGGTCGTCGACTGGGAGAAGCACCGACCACGCGCCCAGGTCGAGAAGTTCATCGAACTCGTGAAGGCCGGGTCGATCGGCCTGAGCGCGCTGCCGTACAACCTGCACACCGACGTGTGCTCGACGGACGAACTGCGCGAGCTCCTCCGCGACGCGCGGCGTCTGCGCGATCAGTACGGCATCCAGCTCGCCTCGGCGATGCAGACCGACGTCCCCGGTCAGGTGGCGGGACTGCCGGATGCCCTGGCTGACCTCGGCGTGCGGTACCTCTCCGTCGCACACAACTGGGCCGGGCGCTCCGAGCCCCACACCAACGGTGCGATCAACCTGCCGCGCATGTTCCGCTGGCGCTCGCTCGCCGGCAAAGAGGTGCTGGTGTGGATGACCGACAGCCCGCACGGTCTCGCCTACATGGAGGGTCCGATGCTCGGGTTCACCGAGGACTACGACGCGGTCGAGCACTACCTGCCCGCGTACCTCACGGCGATGGCGACCCGCGGCTACCCCTTCCCTCCCGGCGTCTTCGGCGCTCACGGCGAGTCGATGGAGGGTCGCGACCCCTACCCCTGGGACATCCTGCATCTGCGCACTCAGGGCTACATGGGCGACAACGGGCCGGCTCGCGGTCGACTGTCGGAGATCGTGCGGCAGTGGAACGAGACCTGGGATGCGCCGAAGCTGCGGGTCTCCCGTAACGAAGACTTCTTCGAGGATGCGGAGCAGCGCCTCGGTGACGAACTGATCACGGTCGAGGGCGACTGGGGTGACTGGTGGGTCGAGGGAGTGGGCTCGGCGGCCGTGCCGATCGCGCTCATGCGTGAGGCCCAGGCCGGAGTGACGGATGCTCGCACGCTCTCGCAGCTGTCGGCGTGGCTCGGCGGCCAGGCGGTCACCGACGAGAACGCGGATGCGAACTCCACGTATGACGCGATCTCGATGTTCAACGAGCACACCTGGGGCGCCGGCAACTCGTGGATGCACGGGGACAGTGGCTTCAGCTCGGGAGAGTTGCAATGGCAGTGGAAGGTCGCACAGTCGCTGATCGCTCAGCAGCGGGCATCCGATTCTGTCGAGGAGTCGCTGGCCTACCTGGCCGAGGCGGTCGCGCCGGCCGAGGGTGCGGCGGTGAGCTTTGTCGTGGCGAACCCCACCGGCATCGTGCGCAGCGGCGCGGTGCGCTTTCTGCTGCCGGAGGTGTCGGTCGGATTCGAGCGGGCGATCGCGCTGGTCGATGCCCGCACCGACGCCGAGTTGCCCTTCGCGGTCGAGGCGCAAGACAATCACGCGCACCGGGAATCGGGTCGCTGGATCACCGCCCGCGTCGCCGACGTGCCGAGCTTCGGGGTGGTGCGCATCGACGTGCTCGACCGCGGAGATCGTGCCGGACTGGGGGCGGATGCCGGGGACGATTCGGAGTACGGCCTGCTGTCCCTCGGCGACCCGGGTCGATCGGAATCGGGCAATCTCCCCGATGTCACCCGCAGCGAGCTGCTCACCCTGCAGAACGAGTACCTGCGCGTGATAGTCGACGAGCACCGTTCTGCCATCGCCTCGATCGTCGAACTCGCGACCGGCCGCGAGCTGGTGCGGGCGGATTCGGTCGTCGGCTTCAACGGCTACGTCTACGACGAGTACGCGAGTTCCGGCGCCGGGTTCAACCACCTGGCGAACAAGCTCGCGGTGAGCGACCGGCTGGAACTGCTGGCGACCCGCACGGTCGGCAAGCCCTCGCGCATCGTCGAGCGCACGGATGACGACATCGAGTCTCGGCTGGTCTACGAGTTCCAGGCGGCCGGCGCCGACTGGGTGCGCGTCACCCTGCGCCTGCGCAAGAGCGAGCCGCGGCTGCTGATCGAGAACCGTCTCTCGAAGCCCTCGACCCTGATCAAGGAGAGCGCCTACTTCGCCTTCCCGTTCGCGGGGGATGACGCCCGCCTGCGCTACGAGGTCTCGGGCAGCGTCACGGGCGACGGGCTCCCGCACATCCCCGGCGCCCCGCAGCACATGCGCGCGGTGCGCGACTGGGTGACGGTGAGCACGGATGACGGCGTCGCCGCCTGGGTGACCCGGGATGCCCCGCTGATCGAGCCGCACACCATCGCGGTGCCATACTCGCCCTTCCCCGCGAGCACCGCTCCGGCGGAGGCGGGCACGATCTACTCCTGGCTGCACAACAACCTCTGGGACACGAACTTCCCCATCGAGCAGGCATTCGAGGCGAGCTTCCACTACGCCGTCGGTGTGGCCGGGGAGCCGGGCCAGAGTGCCGAGTCGGTGGCACTGTCCACCGCCGCCGACCTGGTGCATCCGCTGCGGGCGGTGCGGGCACGGGGAGACGTCGAGCTGGACGAGGGTGCGGTCGGCCTCCTCGCCCTCTCGGATGCCCGGGTGCAGCTGGTCTCGGTGCTGGCCGACGACGATGGGTCGGGTTCGCTGATCAGGGTGCAGTCATTCGCAGACGAGCCGATCGTCGTGGATCTCGCCCTGGGACGCACCGCGATCACGGCGGCGAAGGCCACCTACCTTGGTGACGACCTGGAGACGCTGGAGGCCGGGGACACCATCGCTCTGCCGCTCGAGCGTTTCGAGGCCACCGCGGTGCACGTGACGTTCTAACCGCACGACGAACGACAAAAGAGGCGGGGCCCGCGGGCCCCGCCTCTTCTGTCGTTTTTCTAGTACTGCCCGAGCGCCAGTCCGCGCTGGAAGAAGCGCTGGGTGAACAGGAACAGCAGGGCTGCGGGGATCGACACGATGAGGGCTGCCGTGAGCACGACGGTGTAGCCCGGCCCACCGCCCTCCGCCGACTGCAGAGCGTTGAGCAGGGGCATGACCGGTCGCGTCGACGGGCTCTGCGTGAGGATGAGCGAGAGCAGCAGGTCGTTCCACACCCAGGTCGACTGCAGGATGAAGACCACCGCGAGCGCGCTGGTCGACATCGGCAGGTAGATGCGAGTGAAGGTGCGCCACACTCCGGCTCCGTCGACGACCGCGGCCTCGAACACCGACTCCGAGATGCCAGCGAAGAAGTTGCGCATCACGAATGCCGAGAACGGGGTCGCCACGACGGCGTAGATGAGCAGCATTCCGCCGGTGGTGTCGAACAGTCCGGTGCGCGCGTAAACATCGAACCAGGGCAGCACCATCATCTGCAACGGGAAGACCGTTCCGCAGAATACGACGAAGAACCAGAAGAAACCGTGCTTCAGCCGCAGCACGATAACCGCGTAGCCGATCGTGGATCCGAGCACGACGGCGATGAGCGGGGCGATGATGGCGTAGATCGCCGTCGCGCCGAGGCCGGACGGCACGTCGGTCGTGCTGAACACCAGCACGATGTTGTTCCACAGCTCAATCGGGTTGCCGGGAATCCACAGTTCGTCGCCCGAGTAGTTCGCGTTCGACTTGCTGGCGTTGGCGAGAAGGAGATAGATCGGCACCAGCCAGAACAGGCCGAGCACGGCCAGGATGCTCGTTCGCACGATTCTCGAGATCACTTGGTCACCTCTGCCGGGGTTCCCGATCCTGTTCCGATGGTCAGCTGTCGGCGCAGGTAGATCACCGAGGCGGCGATGGTGATGACGCTCAGGAAGACCGCAACTGCAGAGCCGAGACCGTAGTCACTATTCACGAAGGTGTCCTTGTACATGGTGACGCCGAGCGTCTCGGAAACGCGGTTCGGTCCGCCCTGCGTCATGGCCTGCACGATGTCGAAGGTCTTGAGGCTGTTGACGATGGAGAGACCGACCACGATGGTCGTCGATGGGCGCAGCAGGGGCCAGATCATGGAGGTGAAGAGCCGGATACCGCTCGCGCCGTCGATGCGTGCCGCTTCGAGCGGCTCTTTGGGAATCGACTGCAGTCCCACCGTGAACAGCAGAGCGTTGACGCCGATGCCCTGCCAGGAGGCGGCGATGATCATCACGATGGTGTTGAGGGGCGCCTCCGCCAGCCAGCGGGTGTCGGCGCCCGGGAGGTGGAAGAAGGCGAGTACCTGAGAGAGCGCTCCGCCGTTCTGCAGCACGAAGCTGAACACCACGCCGACCGCCACCCCCGACAGCGCGTATGGGATGAGGAACGGGATGCGCAGGATGCCTGCCCCTCTGAGCCCGAACGAGAGGTAGGCGATGAACAGCCCGAAGCCGACCGGGATGACCAGAGTGCCGACGACCCAGATGCCGGTGTTCACCACCGACCCGAGGAATGCGGGGTCCGCGAACATCGTGACGTAGTTCTGCCCACCGGCGAAGACGGGCGAGCCCAGTCCGCCGTACTCGGTGAAGCTGAGGTAGACCGTGTAGACGACGGGCAGGTACAGCACGAGCACGACGACCGCCACGCCTGGGCCCATGAAGGCCCAGGCGGAGCGTTGGTAGTTCGTCGACGAGCGGTCTTTCATCACTTCTGCTTTGCCCAGTACGACTTCGCCGTGCTCTGGATTCCCTCCAGGTACTTGGTGGGGTCGCCCGGGTTGGTCATGAAGCCGGTGAACTGGTCGAGCGCGGAGGTGAGGATCGGCGTCGGCGTCGCCTCGTAGTAACGCAGGTAGAACTCGTACTTGTCGGGCTCGGCGAGCTCGGTCGACAGGTCGCGGAACGTCTGTGTGGCGGCCTGGGCCTTCGGGTTGAAGGGCAGGTTGCCCTGCTGCTTCGACCATGCGGTCTGAGCCTCTGCTCCCATCCACCACTCGGAGTACTTCAGCGCCATGGCCTTCTGCGAAGAGTTCTCCGTGGTGCAGGCCGGCGCCGTCTCGATCGCT
>Ga0247765_1001196_pt1 | contig 13925 bp, 11 predicted proteins | sample UWRJL106311C6_FD_179949 | JGI IMG/M metagenome (GOLD analysis project Ga0247765, IMG submission 179949) | Plant litter microbial communities from Arlington Agricultural Research Station in Wisconsin, United States - UWRJ-L106-311C-6 | ecosystem: Environmental > Terrestrial > Plant litter >... | reverse complement strand
CCGCCTTGGTGCCGCGCGAGAATCCCGCCAGCGGCACGGAGTAGGAGAGGGTGGCGGACTCCACCCCGGGCAGCGCCGCGGCCTCCTCCAGCACTCGACGGTAGACGGGTGTGGCCCCCTCGTCCCCCGCGCCGACGCTCCGCGGCACATACAGGGAGGCCATCAGGAGCCGCTCCGGCCTGAATCCGAGATCGACCCGCCCCGCGTTGTGGAGACTGCGGACCAGCAGGCTGCCGCCGAGCAGCAGGAGAACCGAGAGCCCGACCTGGGCGACGACGAGGAGCTTGCGCGCCCCCAGGGCGCCCGACGGCCCGGTGGCGCCGGCGGTGTCGTTCTTCATCGTGGCGAGGAGGTCGCCGCGCAGAATGCGGAGCGCCGGCGCCAGCCCGCAGAGCAGCCCGCACAGCAGGGCCACCCCGAGCGCGAAGAAGAAGACTGGAAGGTCGACCTTCACCACCTGGTCGCCCGCCGACCAGCCGCCGAGGCCGCCGGGGGCGGTCAGGACGTAGGCGTCGATGCGGCGCGCCATCCAGAGCGCGAAGACCATTCCCAGGGCGCCGCCCGCCAGGCAGAGCACGAGGCTTTCGGAGACCACGGCCCCCACCAGCCGGCGGCGGCTGGCGCCGAGCGAGGCCCGGATCCCCAGCTCCCGCTGCCGTACCGTGGCGCGAGCCAGCAGCAGATTGGCCACGTTGGCGCAGGCGAGCAGGAGGAAGAGCAGCGCCGCCGCCATCAGGACGCGGGCGGCGGCGAGATAGTTGGCATCGGACCCCGCCTCCGCGTCGAAGCGGGTGGCGGGGACGAAGGTGAGGCGGCGCTTGCCGTCCGCGAGCGGGACGGCCTCGTCGAGGGCGCGCGCGGCCCGGTTCAGGGCCTCATGGGCCTGCCGCGGGCTCACTCCTGGAGCGAGGCGGCCGAAGAGGCTCAGGATGCGGGACTCCCGCTTGGCGAGCCGCGGCACTCCGGTCACCAGGTCGGCCTGGGCGAGCGGCACATAGAGCGGGGTGGTGTGGCCGTAGCCCCGGAACCGCGCGGGGACCACGCCGACCAGGGTGAACGTCTTGCCGTTGAGCCGAAGCGGCCGGCCGACCGCCGCGGGGTCGCCACCCAGAGCCCCGGCCCAGAGCTCGTGGCTGACCACCAGGACGGGCTCGGCGCCCGGCCGGTCGTCCGCCGGCTGGAGCAGCCGGCCCCTCTCCGGCCGCGCGGCGAAGAATGGGAAAAAGCCGCCGCTCACCAACTGGCCCCAGGCGAACGTCGCCGCCTGACCGTGGCCGACCGAGACGCCGAAGGGAGAGAACGCGATGAGGTCGCGCACGGCGGTCTGCTGCCGCTGGAGGTCGAGGTATTCGGGATAGGAGGTGGCGGCGCGGGGCTCCTCGGGAGTCCCGTTGTAGACCCAGACCACGCGCTCGGGGCTCGGGGCGTCGATCTTCGGCCAGAGGATCGCGGCGAGATAGGCGAAGAGCGCCGTGCTGGCGCCGATCCCCAGCGCCAGGGTCAGCGCCACGATCAGCGCCAGGCCCGGCTGGCGCGCGAACGAGCGCAGCGTGACTTCCAGGTGCTTCGCGAATTCCCTCATGACCTCGCCTCCTCGTCGCCGCTCGGAGGGTACGGGGGGAGGGAAGGTCAGAGTTGCGGGCGGCTCTCGTACCAGTCGAGCGGCCGGCGCAGCTTGAGATTCCGCTTGCCGTCGCGCAGCTCGATCCCCGCCGCCAGACGGCCGTAACGGACGTACAGGTCCCCCAACCTCTGAGTCTTGGAGAAGATCATACGGGATCTCACCTCCAGCGAGCCCCCCGTGGCCTGCAGGGACTCGACCTGGACCTTGCCCTCCCCGACCCTCACCACCCCCCGCGCCGTGATGTTCTCGACGTTCAGCACGTCGTCGAACCAGCGCAGGACGCGGCTGCGCTCGGCGAACAGGGTGAGCAGGGGGCCCGAGCTCTTCATGTCGATCTTCCCCTCCCCGCGCAGGGAGAGCGGGGTGCCCCAGGCGATCGAGCCGCCGCTGAGCGCGGCGCGCGCCCACCAGTTGGTGTGCGTCTCGCCGCTCTCGTCCTCGACGTTCCGGTAGGCCACGCCGTCCAGTGCCAGCCGGGTGCCCCGGAGATCGAACCGGCGGTTGGCGAAGTCGGGGCTGACGAGCGGCGCGTCGAGGGCGAGCCGGCCGCTGAGCTCGAGGTTCTGGAAACGGACCCGCGCGGCGTCGGAGGTGAGCACGGCGGTGCCCCGCGTCCGGTTGGTCGCGGTCGAGGCCTCGAGATGCAGGCGCGCCCGCCCGCGGCCCGAGACGATCCAGAGCCCGGCCTCGCGCGGCAGCAAGGCGTCGTAGACGGTGAGGTCCGGCACCTCGGCGTCCGGCATGTCGAGCGTGGCGTCGAAGTCCGGCATCGGCGCCGTGAGGTCGAGGGCCGTGGGGGTCACGGCGGCGAGCTGAAGGCCCTGCCCGCGGATGTAGTCCGGCCGCCCCGGCTGCTTCAGGTCCTCGAGGACGAAGCGGTCGAAGCGGACCCGCAGCGCCGTGCGGGCCGGATCCACGGCGACGCTCACCGTGCCCCGCCCGGTGGCCAGGCTGTCGAAGATCGTGGCCTGGATGGGGGAGGCCCCCACCGCGATCCGGGTGCCGGGAGTGAGCCGGCCATGATCGAGCCGCACGTCGGCGTTCAGGCTCCCCTGCCCCTTGAGGTCCAGCCAGGGGGTCTTCGCGAGATAGGAACGGAGGAATCCCAGCGAGGAGATGCGGGCCTTCAAAGCCGCCGTGCCGCTGACGTAGCGCAGGAAGGCGAGCCCGGAGGTCTGGCCGAGGATCGAGGGCTCGATCCGCACGTCGGCCTTGACCGAGAGGGCCTGCGCGGCCGTCGCGCCCGCCGCCTGGAAGCGGCCCGCCGGCATGCTGAGCGCGGCCCGCTGGACGTCGAGGGTGCCGTCCGGCTCATAGGAGAAGGTGAAATCGGCCTGGGAGTCGCCGGCGAGGAGGGAATCGCCGAGGGCGATCTCATGGATCCGGTCGAGATGGATGTCCGCCATCCGGACCGACCAGGGCGGGCGCGCCTCCTGGCCGGCGGAGGGGGGCTTGGCGAAGCTCAGGCGGGCGGAGACGCCGTCCCCCCGCAGCCCTTCGACGTCGATCTGCCGCGCGAGGAGCCCGGCAAGATCGATCCGGCCGCTGGCATGGTCGAGCGTCGCCTTGAGGGTGGCGCGGGTGCCCGGGGCCTCGATCCAGACCCCGGACGCCCGCACGTCGCTGGTCAGGGGGAGGGTGACGGGAGGCTTCCGCGGGTCGCGGAGATCGCGGGCGGTGGCGAAGATCCGGCTGAGGCGCGTCTCCGGGCTGGTCGAGGCCACCGAGAGCGCGGCGGCGCGGAAGAGCGGGGGGAGCCCCTGCCGGCGTCCGGCCGTGAAACCCTGGGCCTCCATCCCGATCCGGAAGAGCGTTCCGCCCGGACCGTTGGTGACCGCCGTGGTGAACGCGAACGGGGACGTGGAGCCGGCCGCGGGCGCGGTGACCTCGAACCGGCTCCCCGGCCTCAGCCGCCCCTGCTCGAAGCGCAGATCGGCGATGAGCGCTCCCGGCGTCCCGTGGCCGGTCTTCACGACCCCTGAGCTCTCCAGGAAGGGGAGGTCCGGCACCTCTCCGCGCGCCATCAGCGAGCCGGAGAGGAAATCGAACCCTTCCATCCCCGGGTGCTCGCGGGGCGTGTAGGGGCCCAGGCTCGCCGAGCCCTCGAGATCGACGCCGCTGGCGACCGTGTCCTTGCCGAGAGCGAGCCGGGCGGCGGGCATGCGGACGCGGGAGGGCTCCAGCCGGAAGCTCCTGCCGATGACCACCGAGAAGGCTCCCTCGACGCGGCCGTCGCCGGCCAGATGGACGTCGTTGAAGTCGAACCCGCGGACGTGATCGAGGAAAACCCGCTCGAAGCGCAGGGTCCAGGGGCGGTAGCTCCGGTCGGCGCGGCCGCCGTCCTTCTTCTTCTCCGCCGCGCGGTCGGCCGCCGTCTTCTGATCGGGGCCGCGCAGCACCCGCGACCGCACCTCCTCGCCGTGGAACTCCGTCAGCAGGAAGGTGCGGTGGAGCAGCCGCGGGAGATTGATCCAGCCGCGCGCCCGCTCCGCGGTCACGAACCAGGTGACCTCATTGACGTGGCCGCGGAGCCGCAGGCCGCGCACCCGCACGTAGCCGGGCCAGACGGTCCACGCCGAGGACCAGCCGATCTGGAACCGCTCCGGCCGGCGGTTGAACGCCCGGGTCGCCAGCGGCGAGTTGAGGAACAGGTTCACCGCCAGCAGGTAGAGACCCGCCAGCAGAAGAACCACGAGAAGGAGCCGCTTCAGCCAGATTCGCACGCGGTGGGGGGCATAAGCGGAAAGCGTGCCAACTCCCGATTCTTGTTTTTTTGTCTATGTTAAAGTCTTGATCTCTCTTCAGGAAGGAGAATCCAATGTCAATTCGAAGAATCGTTCTGCTGGTCCTGGCCGCCGCGCTGGCCGCCCAGGCTGCGCTGGCCGCCGGCCCCTACCAGGTCACGGGCACCTCCGAGACGCGGGACCACGGCATCGTGCGCACCGAGTACACCGTCAAGGCGGGAGCCCATCCGCTCGACCGTTTCAAGATGATCCGGGTGGCCAGGGACATTCCGGCCAGCCAGTTCAACGGCACGATCGTCTTCCTGCCGCCGCTCGGCACCACGTTCAGCTTCTACGAGCAGCGCGATCCCAACGGCGCCTTCGGGTCCTCGATCGCCGAGTACTTCGCCCAGCGGAACTTCGACGTCTACGGCTACTCCCCCCGCTACGAGGGGATCCCCGCGGGCACCTGCGAGGCGGGCGTCCTCGACTGCTCGATCATGGGCACCTGGGACATGGCCTCGCAGGTGGACGACATCACCTTCATCCGCGCGCAGATCGAGATCCTCCACCCCGGCACCAAGATCGTCGCCGGCGGCGCCTCCCTCGGCGGCATCCTCGCCCTCGCCGTGGCCAACGCCCATCCGAACGATTGGGACGGCATCGTTCCCTGGGAGGGGATGCTCTACAGCAAGAACCCGCAGGTGCGCTCGATCAACCAGGGCTACTGCACCACGCTCCAGGCCCAGCTCGCCGCCGGGCTGGTCTATGACGGCGTCGGCACCAACGTCTTCAAGATGGCCAACGAGCTGTCGCGTACGACCCCGGGCGGGCTGACCCCGATCCCCCTCTTCCCGCCCAATCTGACCAACCATCAGACGCTGGTGGCGATCGTCAGTGTGCCCACCCCGGGACCGGCGACCATGCCGGCTCCCAACTATGTGCTGATGACCGGCAGCGTGGCCGAGGACCGGCTGTTCAACGCCTCCGAGGCGAGGGTGTACGACGACGTAGCGCGGTTCAACGCCTACGTGCCGCTGCCGCTGGTGCGGGACATCAGCTGCTCGCTGGCCGGGGTGGAGGGCCAGTTCACGGCCAACCTCGGCAACTTTCACGGCGCGGTGCTGGCGATCGGCGGCGGGCACGGCTTCGGGCCCTACATGGCGGACCAGCTCGCCCAGATCGGCTCGACCGACAAGACGTTCCGTCTGGAGCCGACCTTCGGCCACATCGACCACTTCATGACTCCCCAGCACCGCAGGTTCGTGGAGGAGCCGATCTTCCGGTGGATGAAGCGGCTGTTCGGCGGACGGTAACCGCGATGACCGACCGGAGGTGCCGGGGAATTGTCTACCCCGGCACCCGGCGCCAGTTGCGCACGTAGACCTCGCCGACGGAGCGGAAGACCTGGGCGTCGACCACGCGCTTGCGGCCGTCGTAGACCGCGGTGGCCACCACGTCGTACAGCCCGGGACCCAGCGAATCGACCTTGCTCCCGATCTTGCCTTTGCCGAAGTCGTGCTGGGTCGCGCCCGGGTAGGAGGGGTCCAGCGCGAGCCCGGCGACCGCCTCGTCCACGGCGGCGTCGGAGAGGGCCGAGAGGATGACCGACTCGGCGTCCTCGCGCGCCAGCCGCATGCGGATCTGGAGCGAGAAGGCGAGCAGGGTCAGCGAGACCGAGACCAGGAAGAGAACCAGCAGCGCCATCACCATCGCGGTCCCCGCCTCGCTACGCCGTTTCGGGATCACCAGCCGCCTCCCCGGGGGAGCAGGTAGAACTTCTCGGTCCGCGGTTCGGAGAGCGGGCCGCGGTAGAACGGCAGCACCGGCAGCGGCGTATGGGGAGTCGTGCGCCGCAGGTAGCTGACGGAAAACCAGACGGGCGAGGACTTGTCCCCGTCCGTGCACGTCCAGTCCGTCACCCCGTGCCAGAGCACCTCCGGGTCCTTGGGCGGCCCGTAGTCCGGAATCACCAGGCGGTAGAGGGTGTCGCCGAGCTTCTGGTAGAGGATCTCCTCGCCCAGTGCCCGGATGTGCACCTTGTCGAGCCGGGTGCCGTCCAGGTTGAGCTCGGGGCTGACCGTGGTCGACCCCTGGATGTCGGCGCGGATGCGGGCGATCACCAGCGGGACGGGGGTCTCGATCGCCTCGCCCGAGGTCTCGGCGAAGAGGCGCGAGGTCTCCATCAGCAGATCGGCGGCGATCAGCAGGCCGACCAGCATCAGGACGAGCACGATCGTCATCTCGATCAGCGTGAAGCCGGACTGGCGGCGGCCGCTCAATGCGACCTCCAGACCAGCGTCTCGAGCTGCTTCTTGTGGCCGACGCCGAGGACCGAGTAGGACGCCGTGAGCGTCAGATGAGAGAGGCCGGGCAGATGCGCGGGCTCCACGTCTATCCAGACCTTTAGATGTAGATCGGGAGGGGGCCGGGTGCCGGCGACGGTGAAGAAGTCCGTGAGTTCCTGCTCCTTGAGATCGACGCTGCCTGCCCTCACCCCCTCCAGCGTCGCCTCTATCGCCCGGAATGCCTGCCGCTCGGCGTCGATGCGGCGGATGATCCGGGGGGTCTGGATCAGCAACTGCATACCGAGCAGCAGGGCCACTCCGAGGAGGGTCAGAGCGACCAGAGCCTCGATGAGGGTGAACCCGTTCGGACGGCCAGGCCCTGAAGGGACGCGAGAAAAGCTCATGAATTTTGTGAAACCCGGAGAGAAGGATAGCACCACGCGTCGGGCTGGTAGGATGCCCGCGATGGCGGAGAGGGTGCAGGCGGAGAGCGAGGGGATTCTCGAGAGTAATCCCGAGGATATTCCTGAGGAGGCGCCGAAGAAGAGCGGGATGCGGCGGGTCCTCGCCTGGTTGCCGGGCCTGATGCTGCTCGCCGGGCTGGTGGCGGTCGTCTCCCATTTCGGCGAGGGGCGAAAGTTCGCCCACCTCCTGCAGCAGGCCCGCCCCGCCTGGGTCCTGGTCGCCGCCCTCTGCCAGGCCGCCACCTACGTCTGCGCGGCGGCCGTCTGGCAGCGGGTGCTCCACAGGGCGCGGGGGCGCTGCACGGTGCGCTCGCTGATCCCCGTCGCCGTCGCCCGCCTGTTCGTGGATCAGGTGCTGCCGACCGCCGGCTTCGGCGGGCGGCTCCTGGTGGTGAAAGCCCTGCAAAGGAGGAAGGTCCACACCCGGCTGGCCGTGGCGGCCATCCTGGTCGACCTGCTGACGCTCTACGCGGCCTTCGCCGTCTGCGTCGTGGCAAGCCTCGGCATCGTGGCCGCGCTACGGGACCTGAATCGCCTCGTCCTCATGCTCGCCGGCCTGTTCCCGATCTTCGCGTTGTCGATCCCGGCGACCGTGCTCTGGTTCAGCCGCCGCCGCACCCCGGGCCGGGAGCCCGAGCTGCCGCGCTGGATCCGCTGGGTGCCGCGCGCCGCCGATCTCCTGGGCCAGGTCTCCCGGGCCCCCCGCCGCCTGGTGCGCAACCGCGCGGTGCTGCTGCAGGACGGCGTCCTCCAGCTCCTCATCTTCCTCCTCGACGGCGCCACCCTCTGGGCGACCCTCCGCGCCGTGGGCTACGACCTCAATCCCGCGGCGGCCTTCGCGAGCTTCGTCTTCGCGCAGGTGGCGGCGACCGTCCTCCTGGTGCCCGGCGGCCTCGGCACCTTCGAGGCGAGCAGTGTCGCCATGCTCGCCCTCTTCCGCGTGCCGGTCGAGGCGGCCCTCACCGCGACGCTGCTCTTCCGCGGCCTCAGCTACTGGCTACCGATGGCGCCGGGGTTCTGGCTGTCGCGGCGGGAGCTCAAGGACAAAGCAAGAACACGGACCTGAAGGACCACCACGGACGAACACCCTTCAGATTCGTGCCCGTCCGTGTCCGTCCTTTCTGTCCGTGTTCGTCCGTGATTTTGCTTTTAGTACCGCAGCAGCGCCGCCACCTGCCCGGCCTCGGAAAGCCCCTCGATCGGATCGACGAAATCGGTCTCCGCGCTGGTCAGGGCCGCCAGCTCGGCGAGCTCGTTGACGAGGTCGACCGGGAAGACGTCCGCCGAGCCGCAGACCTTGCACTTCTCGAGGTTGCCGGACGACAGGTTCTCGCAGTCGCGGCAGCGGGTGCCGGGGAGCTTGGCGTCGCGGATGACGGCGATCTTCTCGACCCGTCCCACGGCGGCGGCCTTGAGCACCTCTTCCGGCCCGGCCACGGCGAGCCCCCCCTTGCAGATCTCGTCCTTGATCTTGTCCCAGAGCTTCGCCTCGGTATCGCGCTCGGCGGTGAAGAAAAGATCGAAGACGGAATCGAAGATCTGATCGTCGCCGGCGCTGAAGTCCACGTTCTTCTTGCCGGCGAGCTTGGCGGTGAGCGGCGGGGTGAGGGCGCTCTCGATCTGCACCATCGTCTCCTGCGAGCCGACGATGAACAGGCGGTTGAACTTCTCCTTCTGGTCCATCTCGGTCAGGATGTCCACGATCTCCTTGGAGTAGTGCACCAGATCGTTGATGCGCCGCCGCTCGTAGCGCTTCTGCGACCATCCGCCCTTCTTGACGTTGTTCTTGATGTCCCCCTTGATGCGGGCGTCCTGGTCCGCCCGCGCCGAGGTGACGAAGAAGATGCGCGAGGCGGTGTTGTCCGCTGCCACCACGACGAAGTTCTCGTATTCGTCCTGGAGCTCGGCGAGCGGCCGGATGTAGGGGGAGGAGTCCACCCAGAGCATGTCGGGCACGGCGACGGTCAGCGGAAAAGCTTGCTGATAGTCGAGCGCCCAGCAGACGAACAGGCAGACGCCTTCGGTCTCCCAGGTGTGCTCGGAGAGCCACTTCTCGACGATCTTCAGATTCTCCTCGAAATGCTCGGTCTCGACCGCGTCGTCCTTGAGCAGGGCGCGGAGAGTGTCGATGCGCCCCTTGAGGCCGCCGTACGATTCCTTGTTGGTGAGATAGAGGCTGAGGAAGGCCCGCTCCGGGCCGGACACCTGCGCCAGGTCGCGCAGCTCAATGTTGTTGAACATGGTCGGTAAGCTCCTTGGCGCCCGAGGCGGGCGGGTCGGCGGGGGGACTCTGCAAGAAGCGGACCCCCCGCCCGGAGCCTTACTTCTCGGCCAGCAGGAACCGCCGCACGAACTCGAACAGCACCGCCCGCTGATAATCCGTGTTGGTCTTCTTGCCGAAGCCGTGCCCCTCGTCCTTGGCGACCAGGTACCAGACCGGCACGCCGTTGCTCTTGACGGCGGCGACGATCTGATCCGACTCGGTGAGCGGCACCCGCGGATCGTTCGCCCCCTGGCTGACGAGCAGCGGCCTGGTGATCTTCTTCGCGCGGTTGGCCGGGGCGATCCCCTCCAGGAAGGCGCGCATCTGCGGGTCGCGCTCGTCGCCGTACTCGGCGCGGCGGAGATCCTGGCGGTACCCCTGCGTGTGCTGCAGGAAGGTCACGAAATTGCTGATCCCCACCGTGTCCCAGCCGCAGCAGAGGCGGTCACTGTAGAAGGTCATCACGGCGAGCGACATGTAGCCGCCGTAGGAGCCGCCGGCGACCATCACCCGCGCCGGATCGAGGTCCGGCTGGGTGGCGATCCAGTCGAGCAGGGCGCCGATGTCCTTCACCGAGTCCTCGCGCAGCCGGCCGTTGTCCAGCTTGAGGTAGGACTTGCCATAGCCGCTCGAGCCGCGGACATTGGGATAGATCAACGCCACCCCCATCTCGGCCGCCAGATAGTTCATGCTGCCCAGGAACAACGGCCGGGACTGCCCCTCCGGCCCGCCGTGGATGCTGATGTAGACCGGACGCCGCCCCTTGAAGCGGTCCGCCGCCGGCCGGTAGACGAACGCCGGGATCGCCCGCTTGTCGAACGTGGTGTAGTGGACGAGATCCGGCAGCGGGAAGCTCTCCGGATTGAGGCCGCCGGCCTCGCTCGCCGTCCAGCGCTCGAGGCGGCGCTGGTCCGGATCGTAGCTGTAGACGTCCGAAGGGGAGCGGGCCCAGCTCACCTCGAACGCCAGCTCGTGCGAGCCGGGGCGGAAGAGAAGGCTGGAGGCGACGCCGGCCGGCAGATCGGGGGCGGGCAGACCGGCGCCGGTCGTGGCATCGATCAGATGCAGCTTGCTGATGCCGTCCTCGTTGGTCAGGAAGGCGAGGAGCCGGCCGTCGTCCGAGAGCCTGAACTCCTCGACATCCCAGGGGACGTCGCCCGAGAGCACGGCCGGGGCGTTAGTCGCGGCGTCGAGCCGGACCAGCCGCAGGAACTCGCTGCCGCGGTCCGAGAGCGCATAGACCGACTTGCCGTCCGTCGACCACTGCCCTCCTTGATAGGAGATCGTCGGGTCGGCCTTGCGCGCGTTGCGCGGCGTGATCGCGTGCACCTCGCCGCCCGCGACGTCGATCCAATGGAGATAAGACTCATTGGCCGAGATGAACTCGGAGAGCAGGAGACGGCGGTTGTCCGGGCTCCAGTCGAGCGGCGACCAGGAGCCCTGGACCTGGGCGATCCGCCGCTCGCTGCCGGGCGTCGCGGGGTCCGCCACGTAGACGTCCATGTCGCGGCCGTTGCGGGTGTTGCTCGCATAGGCGAGGAGCTTGCCGTCGTGCGACCAGAGGGGCGAGACGTAGCGATGCGTGCCGTCGGTGAAGCGGCGGGCGCGGCCGGTCCGGCGGTCGAGGATGAAAAACTGGAAGTTCTCGGCGCCCCCCTCGTTCAGCGCATAGAGGATCTGATCGGGATCGCCGGGCCGGTACGAGGCGTTGCCGATCGGATCGCGGTAGAAGGTGAGCTGCGTGCGGGAGCCCATCGGCATCGCGACCTCGTGGACCTGCGGGCTCTCCGCGAAGCGGGTCCGGATCAGCAGGCGGCGCTCCTTCGGATGCCAGTCGGCGAAGCTGGCGGTGCGGATGTTCTCGTAAGGGAGGAGATCCTCGGCCGCGCGAGCGGGGATGGGCGGAACCCCCTGTGCCGAGATGCTCTCCGGCACCGGCAGGACCTCCGGCGCCGGCTCGGCGGACCATGCGGCGGCGGCGAGCAGAAGCGCTGCGGCGAGAAGAGACGCGACCTTGCCGTTCATTGAAGCCTCCAGAGTAGACATTTCTTTCGAAACGGTTAGACTCGATCGAGGGACATTACACCATGGCAAATTTCTACTGCTGCGACCGCTGCCCCTCCTACTGCTGCTCCTACCCGCGGATCCCGATTCAGGACTCGGACGTGCAGCGCCTGGCGCTGTACCTGAACCTGCCCCCCGAGATCGTCGCGCGGAAGTTTACCAAGAAGAGCGAGGAGCCAGGCGAGACCGTGCTCCGGCATCAGCCGGACAAGATCTACGGCACCATCTGCAAGTTCATGAATCGCGAGACGCGCCGCTGCACCGTCTACGAGGCGCGGCCGGAGATCTGCCGCGCCTACCCTGGCAACAGCCGCTGCGGCTACTACGATTTCCTCGCCTTCGAGCGCCGGGCGCAGGAAGACCCCGAGTTCATCCCCTCCACCTTCAACGGCCCGAAGGACTAGCGCGCCGGTCAGGACGGCAGGCCGGTCATCGCGGATTCATAGAAGCCGGCAAACTGCCGCCAGACCACCACCGTTGCGATCAGGCAGAGGACGAGGAGGATCGCCGCGAGGGCGCGTTCCCGGGAAGACTGGCGAGCGGCAAGAGCCCGTGTCCCGGAAAGGAAGAGCGCGAGGATCAGGCCGGCGGAACCCAGAATCGCCGCGTGCGCGAGCAAGCCGAGACCCATGATGTGGCGTGACAGGCGTTGCGAGGTCGCCGCGATGTCGACCGCGGAGTGGGGGCTGGCCGTCCCGCGGGGGACCGGGAGCGCGATGGAAGCGACGAGCTGGTGCAACCAGAGGGTATGGACGCTCAGGGCCGCCACCAGGATCGACAACAGGGTCAGGGAGACCAGGATCCACGGCTTCACCGGCTCGAGATCGAGCCGGGGCTCCGCGCCTGCCGGAATGCCGGCTGTGCCGCCGCGGGCGAAGAGCAGGCCCGCCACGAGCGCCAGGAGAGCGGGCAGCAGACCGAGGAGAAGCGCGCCCTCGCTTTCCCCCAGCCCCGCGGACACCGATCCATAACCTCCGGATCCGGCCAGGGCCATGTCGTGGAAGGCTTTGATGAGGTGCTGAACGCTTGCCGCCAGCCCGAAGGACCAGGCGAGAAGAGCCAGCCCGAGAATCTTGAGGAGCAGCGTCGCCCCCTCCGTTCGCTTGAGTCCAACGAGGACGAGACTCGCGAGGAGAATCGCTCCCGCCGCGGCCGCCATCTTGGGATGAAGCGTGAGCTGCGCGAGAAGATGGTCCACATCGACTCCTTTCCTCAGCTTGTCCGGAAAATTTGGGAAACCGTAGCACAACCAGGGGTGGTCGCCCTCTGTCCCGCTGGAGGAGTGCTCCGCACCCTTGTGGATAGGTGGCGCCGCAGTCATTCAGGAAGCCCACGTAAACCGCAAGGGAGAGACAATGAACAGGAACCGCCGTTTGGCCCGAACGCTCATCCGCCTGGCTCTGCCGGCCGCCCTGCTCGCCGCCGCATGGATTCCGGCGCCCGCCCATGCGACCCGCGAGACGAACTGCCTCTATGGGTTGCATTATGTCTATTACGACGAGTTCGGGAACGCCTGCGGCTGGGACGATTCCTGCTCGAACTCCCGGGGTGGAGATTGCCTCACGTATTTGACGTTCGCCAGCTATACCGAGGATCAGATCGTCTGCTACTGCTACAACTGAGCCGCCGTTCTTCCGGCTCGATGGCGCCTTGATCCCGGGGATGTCTCCCGGACCCAAGGCGCCACCGGCCCGGCCGTCCGGCTACGCCTCCTGTCCCAGCGAGGCCATATCGATCACGAAGCGGTACTTTACATCCCCCTTCAGCATCCGTTCATAGGCCTCGTTGATCTTCTGGATCGGGATGATCTCGATCTCCGACGCGATCCCGTGCTCGGCGCAGAAGTCGAGCATCTCCTGAGTCTCCGCGATGCCGCCGATCAGCGAGCCGGCGAGGCTGCGCCGGCCCATGATCAGATTCATGATGCCGGGGGAGGGGTGCGGCTCGCCCGGCGCGCCGACCAGGACCATCGTGCCGTCCCGCTTGAGGAGAGTGATGAAGGTGTCCAGGTTGTGCGGCGCGGCGACCGTGTCGATGATGAAGTCGAAGCTGCTCGCGTGCTTCGCCACCTCCTCGGCGTTCTTGGAGATCACGACCTCGTCGGCGCCTAGGCGGCGCGCGTCTGCCTCCTTGCCGGGCGAGGTGGTGAACAGCACCACGTGGGCGCCCATGGCGTGGGCGAGCTTGACCGCCATGTGGCCCAGCCCGCCGAGGCCCACCACGCCGACCTTGTCTCCCTCGCCGACCTTCCAGTGGCGCAGCGGCGACCATGTGGTGATGCCGGCGCAGAGCAGGGGAGCGGCGGCCGCCGGGTCCAGCTTGTCGGAGATGTGAAGGACGAACTTCTCGTCGACCACGATCCGCTCCGAGTAGCCGCCGCGGGTCGGCTGGCCGGTCTCCTTCTCGACGCCGCCATAGGTGCCGGTCATGCCGTTCTCACAGTACTGCTCGAGCCCCTCGGCGCAGCTCGCGCAATGCTGGCAGGAGTCCACCATGCAG